>Ga0315280_10009902_pt1 | contig 12062 bp, 8 predicted proteins | sample YL17G06_40_MG_FD_203697 | JGI IMG/M metagenome (GOLD analysis project Ga0315280, IMG submission 203697) | Sediment microbial communities from Yellowstone Lake, YNP, Wyoming, USA - YL17G06_40 | ecosystem: Environmental > Aquatic > Freshwater > Lake > Sediment | place: USA: Wyoming | collected... | reverse complement strand
AAAGGCAGAAGTATGAAGGATGAAGTATGAAGCCCCACGCGTAAGCGTGGGGAGATAATTATCCCTCCCTCGCGCGATTTGTAAACCTTTTAGACGCTGATTTATGCTGATTCAAATCCCCGGGGTTATCATCTTCAATCTGCGTGAATCTGCGTCAAAATTATCCTCGCGCGAAAAAACGAATATGGGAAGCACCACGCCCCAATAGCGTGGTGAAAGAAGCCGCGGATAACAATCCCCGCGTTTCAACGCGGGACAAATCCCCCCGCGCAATACCTCCCTGCTGCAAAAAAGTTGTGGAGAAATGTGCGTATCGCGTCCACGGAAAGTTTGCGAGTGTCGTCCAATTTGGCTCTTGACGCTACCCAAATATTGCTATATTATTTTATTAGGCCGATTGTTATTGAGTTCAGGACGGCCAAGCCGATTGATGTTCCACGAGAACGCGCGATGAATTACAAGGTCGTTGATGCTCAAGGAACTAGCGCGGTAGCGCTCAATCTGGTCAGCGATGCCGAAATTTCGGCAAATAGGCAAGGTGCCGCTTTAGGTGAGATTGCGCGACTGGATAAACGCTTATACCAGCGTTTCAAAAGCAAGTTCGTTGTCGAAACATCCCTAACTCGCCCTCTTGTGAGTTTCCAAGCCAACAAAAATCGACCTGTTTACCGTTGGTATAAATATAAAGAAGCGTTCTCCGCTTCTCTAGTAGAATATCTATTTGACAAATATGGAATTTCGAAAGGCGCAATTTTAGACCCATTCGCGGGAAGTGGCACAGCTCTATTTGCCGCAAGTGCGGCCGGGATGAACGCCTACGGTATCGAATTACTGCCTATAGGCCAACAAATCATTGCTACGAAGGCACTCTTAGAGTCAGAGTTTACGCAGCAAGATTTCAGCCAGTTGCAGCGTTGGTCAGCATTGCGTATTTGGGAGCAAGCGGAGAGTAACGTAAGTCTGCCAGAGTTACGGATTACGAAAGGTGCATATCCTAAAAAAACTAAAGAAGCCCTTGAAAAATATCTAGCCATGTGCCGGCATGAGAACAGCCGCGTTCAAGCAGTTTTGCGCTTTGCGTTGCTCTGCGTTTTAGAGTCCATCAGTTTTACTCGCAAGGATGGACAATATCTTCGATGGGATTATCGGTCTGGGCGCAAGCAGGGGAAAAAAATCTTTGACAAAGGCAAAATCTTGACTTTTGAGCAAGCCATCTGCGAGAAAATCAATGAGATTATTACCGACCTCGAGCCCGTCCGGCAAACGGGTTTATTCCCTGTTGAAAAGTCTCAAGGCAAAATCTGTTTGTACGACGGCTCGTGCCTTGAAGTTCTGCCTCAATTACCCGATGGCACATATGACACCATCATTACTTCTCCCCCATACTGCAATCGCTATGACTACACGCGCACTTATGCGCTAGAACTCGCTTTGCTTGGCACAGACGAGCAAGGCTTATTGAGACTCCGTCAAGAGATGCTCAGTTGCACGGTTGAAAACAGGGCAAAGGACCTGCTGAAGATGAACCCGCGCTGGACAATAGCCGTGTCCGGTGCTGACAAACAGGAACTTCTGCAAGCCATTCTGAAATACTTGGATGAACAAAAAGCGAACGGTCTTTTGAACAACAATGGCATTCCACGCATGGTCAGGGGTTATTTTTATGAGATGGCTTGTGTTATCGCAGAATGTTCGCGCGTTCTGAAACCCGGTGCGCGGCTGCTCATGGTAAATGATAATGTTCGCTATGCGGGCGCAAGTGTTTCAGTTGACATGATACTTTCCGATTTTGCCGAGAAACTTGGGTTTTGCGCTGAGAACATTCTCGTTTTGCCAAAGGGCAAAGGCAACAGTAGCCAGCAAATGGGAGAGCATGGGCGGGAAGTGTTGAGAAAGTGCGTCTATGTGTGGAGAAAATTATGAGCCGCACGCTGGCGCGCCCCTATCGAAGGCATCTTCAATCCAGTGATGACCTCGTAACTACCTATGAGGCGATTCGCGCGGGTTTTGTTTCCTTAGCACTAGAAAAGAACCGACAGGCCACGCCTTATGTGGCAGAAGCACGGGCGCTCCAAGAAGCCGCCTCCATAGCGAAGACCCCGGCCGACTTGGTGAAGGTCAAGGGCATTGAGTCAGGTTTGCTGACAGCGGCAGGTTTATCCGATAAAGCGCTAAATCATCTGCAGCCTCAAGACAAGAAAGAAGCCATAACGGGACTTGTCAAGAACTTTCTGGAGCCAGCAGGAGCAAAATTTGTGGAGGAACTGGTATTCCGTTTCTTGCTCACTCGCGGTGATACGCTCGGGGGCTCTATGCGGAATATCGGAGGGTTGTTGGCACAAAGAAGGCTTACACGAGCCATCATTTCGACCCTAAAGATTGCGGGCGGCAGCTATCTTTGGCAACATTCCAAAACCCGAAAATGGGTGGAAATGACAAACGACGACTCGGACATTGAGTTATATTTACGCGGCTTGACTTGGCAAGGCGAGAATGGAACTCGCACCCTAATTTACAATTTGACCGTTCCGCTTGTCAAAAACAATGTGGATATGTGCTTGTTTAGTCTTACACCTGAAGAACTGAAAAGGACCGAGTATAAGGCGGCTGATTCATATATCGCGATAGGTGAGCTTAAAGGCGGGATAGACCCTGCAGGCGCAGATGAGCATTGGAAAACTGCGCGAACATCTCTGGATCGTATCCGCAAAGCGTTTTCCAAGGTTGGGGTTTCGCCTCTTACTTTTTTTGTTGGTGCAGCGGTCGAGAAAAGGATGGCGAGTGAAATCTGGAGTCAATTAGAAGACGGCTTACTCACCAATGCCGCAAACCTGAATGAAGGAAATCAGATTGCATCCATTTCGCGCTGGATATGCAATCTGTAGATGACCCTGAAACGCCTCACACTGTCGGGGACGCGATACCTATTTCTCTTACATTATCGGCTGCTCTAACGCTTGCGAAGAAATATCTATCGCGTCCCCAGAATCGGCAATAATGATTTTACCGCGTGGCGGGGGAAGGAGCATCTGTGAAAGTTCAGAAGTCTGTCTTTGGGAGTGAGAACGAAAGGAGACTATTCAAAACGCTTAACAGCCAGTGGAGCAGGGACTTCAACCTGTGGCCACAGTTGCCTCTTGCCGCAGTCGTTGGTGGTATCAAAACTAGCAATCTCACCGATGATGAAAAGGATTTCCTTTTTAAGACAAGCGTGGACTATACCCTTTGTACGAAGAAGGACCGGCCGCTTATGTCTATTGAATTCGATGGTATGGGACACGGATTTAGCAAAGACGGGAAATACATTCCAGTTCCCTTGAAGGCTGTGGAGAACAGAAAACGGAAACTAGACCTTAAGTTGCGGGTGTGCGATCAACTGCACTATCCTCTGCTTATTGTTTCGTATGATGAGAAGAATCGGATCGGAGCATTCACCACTTTGACGATCGTTGATGGGCTGATTGGGCAAGTTCTCGCCTACCGCAATCTTTTGCCTACCATAAGAAAGGAAGTTAACCGAAATCCCGAATTGGAGTTCGGAGACGTCATCGCTGGGGTAGAGTACGAGTTGGAGGTAAAATGGGACCCGATAGCCCGAGAAATTCACAATATATTGAGCAAATTACTTGATGACTCATTATCCAGAAACGACTCAAGAAGTTGCGAACTCTACAGATCTCTTTTTCCTCCCCAAAATTCCACCTTCCTCACTGACCCACCACTTCCGCAACGTCTCTCTGATAGAATACGGGAATGGGAGAATGTTCGCCGAATAGGATGCAGGATGACCGTGAATGTCTTCGGGAGAAAGTTTGAGGAAACTGTTTGGGTAAGGAATCTACAAGGCCATGGTGTTACCCCCGCGGCAATAGCGGAAAATGTCGCCCACTTGATACTCATCAAGAGAGTTCTATCAGAGATAGGCCACAACTTTGAAAAGTCGTAATGATGTGTGTACCGCAAAAATCGATAACCCGGAACTCCTTGTATTGCTTCGTCTCCAACACTGCTGTTCCTGCCCAGCTATTCTTTATGTGTTAAAGATAGGCCTTATTCGTACCGGAAGACCCGGTCATTCCCGGACGGGTTGCTTTTGGGCTACGGTATGGACGGGGTTGTTAACCATAAGAGCGCAAGCGGTGAGACCGCGTCTCTTTGCTCACGCTTTTCCTTGCTTCTGGCTTGCTTTTTGAAGTATCTCGGCGGTGAAGCGGAGGGCGTTCTCAGGCGTCGCCTGCCCTCTATGCAGACTCACATAAAGAAAATCCTCACCTACAAGTCGTCCGCGTGCACCGAGTATCTTTGACAGAGGAGTTAGTGTTGAAAGGCGTTCAAATCGCATAGCCAACGCGTTCTCCCGCATCCCGATATAGCGGAGTAACAACTTCTGCGCGAGAACCCTTACCAGCGCCGCTGTTAGAAAGTTATCCGCCTCAAGCGGTAGTTTCCCAAACCTGTCTTCAAGTTCAGATTTCAGTTCTAAAATCTCATCCACCTCCGCCGCCTGCGCGATTCTGCGATACAGGTCTATTCTTATTCTTATATCCTGAACATACTCTTCCGGCAGGAACGCGGCGACCTCAAAATCCACTTCAACTGCTGGCAGTTCAAGCACTTTCTCTTTTTTTGCCTCTATTATCGCGCGCGCGAGGAGATGGCAATACATCTCGTATCCGACCGCCGCTATATGTCCGCTCTGCTCTCTTCCCAAGAGGTTACCCGCGCCGCGGATTTCAAGGTCTCTCATAGCGAGTTTGAACCCTGCGCCAAGTTCGTCAAACTCTTCTATCGCTTTCAGCCTGCTTTTTGCGCTGCGAGAGAGCCCCCTTTCAGACGGAGTAAAAAGATACGCAAAAGCCTGGTTGCGATACCGCCCGACTCGTCCGCGTAACTGGTGCAAATCGGCGAGCCCAAACCTCTGCGCGTCATTTATGAAAATAGTGTTCACGTTAGGAATATCCAGACCGCTTTCTATTATTGTTGTGCAGACCAAGACATCCACTTTTCGGTTGATAAAATCAATCATACGGTTTTCAAGAAGGGTTTCATCCATCTGTCCGTGCGCGCTGATAAATATCGCTTCAGGAAAGAGCGCTTCCAGTTTCTGACGCATCTCTTCTATATTCTCCACGCGGTTGTGGACGAAGTATGCCTGCCCGCCTCTTTCCAGTTCGCGTGTGAGAGCCTCTTTTACTATATGTTCGTCCCAGTAAAGCACTCTTGTCGCTATAGACTCGCGCCCGCGCGGGGGCGTCGCGAGGGTAGAAATATCTTTGGCGCCGACAAGCGCCATATTGAGAGTTCGCGGGATTGGAGTGGCGGAGAGAGTAAGAATATCAACTGTTTTACGCAGACTCTTGAGATGCTCTTTATGCATAACACCGAAGCGCTGCTCTTCATCTATTATCACGAGTCCGAGGTCGGCGAACTGGACATCCGGGGAGAAGAGGCGATGCGTGCCGATGAGAATATCTATTTCGCCGCGGCTTGTCTTCTCAATTATCTCGCGCTGTTGTGCGTGCGATTTGAATCTGCTCAAGACCTCAATAAAGAACGGGTATTCCGCCATCCGCTCTTTGAAAGTTCGGTAATGCTGTTCAGCGAGAACAGTGGTCGGGACGAGAACCGCCACCTGTTTGCCAAACTCAACACATTTGAACGCGGCGCGCATCGCGATTTCGGTCTTCCCGTATCCGACATCGCCCGCTATCAGTCTGTCCATCGGGCGGGGAGATTCCATATCCTCTTTGACGCGCACAGCCGCCTTCGCCTGGTCAGGCGTCTCTTCAAAACTGAAAGCCGCCTCAAATGCGCGCTGCCACTGTGTATCTTTTGGAAACGCTGTGCCAGTCTTCAGAGTCCTTTCCGCCTGCGTAAGAAGAAGTTCCTTCGCAATATCTTTGAGCGCCTCCTTGACGCGCTTTTTTCTGTTTTCCCAGCCAGGCGTTCCGAGGCGCGAAAGATGCGGTCTCCTCCCACCCACATACTTTTGAATAAGGTCAAACCGCGACGCAGGAACAGTCAGTTTCACATTATCGCGGAACTGAAGAACCGCCACCTCCTGACTTCGTCTGCCTTTCGTCAGCACTTCTATGCCGAGAAACTTGCACAGCCCATAGTCCGCGTGGACGCAGTAGTCTCCTCTCTCAATCTCAAAGAACCCGGTGACTGCGCCGCGCTCCTCTCGCAGTTCGCTCGGTCTCTCGTATCTGTCAAACAGTTCGTTGGCAGAGAGGAGAGCGAGATTTATATCGTTTATATGGAATCCGGCGCTCAATCTGCCGACTGCGAACTGGAGAGACTCGCTCTTTATCTGGTAATCGCGGATGAGTTGGGCGATTCTTTCGCATTCAGCGGATGTCGGGCAGAATACGAATGTCGGCTGGAACTTCTGCGTGATGCGCCGCAGATGCTCCATAACATCGCTGATTGCGCCCCCTGTGCGACCTGCTGGACTGGTATCAAAATTGACGCTTGCGCTCCCTTGCGCCGTCGGCAAAGCGCTGACACAAAGCACGCGTCTCTTCGCCACATCCGGCAGCGAAACAGCCTCAGCAGAGGATTCTCCAACAAGCACAGTTATCATGTCCCTTTGCAGATAGTCGTCTATTGTTGCGCTCATAACGCCGGAAGATGCTACCTTCTGCGGCGAAAGAAGTATTACGGTCGCCTCCTCAAGAAGACCGCTTGAACGCTGCGATTCAGTCTCAAACTGGCGAATGCTTTCTATTCTATCGTCTGCAAACTCAACTCTGATTGGTGAACCCGAGAGTGGCGCAAATATATCCACTATTCCGCCGCGCCTGACAAACTGCCCGTGCGCCTCAACCTCCGCAACCCTCTCAAACCCCGCATCAGAGAGTTTCTGCGAGAGAAAGTCAGGTGAAATCTTCTGATTGATTGAGAGTTGAAACAGAGCGCCGCGCACCGCATCTGGTGCAGGTAACTTCTGCAAAACAGCGCGCGCACTGCAAACAGCGATAAAAGGTAAGTCAGCCGCATTCAGGAGGCTGCTTGCAGTAGACAGCCGCAAAGCGGCGGGTCGCAGATTGACAGTTATCTCCTCAATCGGGTCAAGAAGCGCAGGAATATGGAAGACCCGCCCCTTCCGTTCCTCTCGGTGCGGCAGATTCGCAAATAGTTCTATATCCTGGGCGAGAGTCAGTGATTCCTGCTCACCTTTAGTCACGATAAGAAGTGACTTCTTGAGGTCATGCCTCAGCTCGGCCGTTAGAAGCGCAACCGCTGAAGCACACAGTCCGCCTGCGAGGACAGTGCGCTGTGAGGTGAGCAGTTCAATAAGTCTGGTGAACGCAGGCGTTCTGGCAAAACTGAGTTCTACGGTATGGGTCATCACTACTCTCAAACAGGGTTGGTCCGCCTGGTTTTTCTGGCAGGTGAAGGCGCTTCTTCTTTCAGTCGTTTGAGCGCTGCGCGAGCAGCGTTTTGCTCCGCTTCTCTTTTCGTGCGCCCGCGCGCGCGCCCGTATTCAGTCCCCCCCACAAGCGCGGCTACCTCAAAACTTTTTTCGTGCTCCGGACCTCTTTCACGTATAACAGAATACACGGGAGTGAGACCGTAATTCTTCTGAAGAAGTTCCTGCAAAATGGATTTATAGTTCTTCTTGTGCTGACTTTTCCTGACAAGTTCAATCTGGCGGGCGAGATTGGAGAGGACAAATTTTCTCGCCTCTTCAAGACCGCCATCTAAGTAAATGGCGCCGATAACTGCCTCAAAAACGTTGGCAAGAAGAGATGCCGGAAGGCCGTGGCGCTGGGAACCCCCGCCGCGTCTGGAAGACCCGCCACGGGCGGGCACCTTGCGCAGTAACCCTTTCCCAACAGAGAGAAAACTCCACAGTTTTATTCTGTCCGATTCTGCGGCGAGAGTGGGTTTACTCACGACCACGCTTTTTATCTGGGTCATTTCGCCTTCTTCAAGTTCAGGATGCGCGCCGTAAAGATATTCCGAGATAATGAGCCCTAACACAGAATCGCCAAGAAATTCCAGCCTCTCATTTGAAGGCAGTGCCACCGTCTTGCTGGATGAATGTGTCAGCGCTCTGCTCAAAACACCGACATCTTTGAACCTGTAAGAAAGCGCTTCCTGACACCTGTTCAATTTCTCTTCTGGAGCCATTCCGTAACCCTATTTTCCGGGAATCCAGAGATACATAAACGGCGATGGCGAGTTGGCGAGAAACGCCTGGAGTGCGGAAACTATTTCAGGCGTACTGCCGAGAGCATAGTAATTGCCTCTGTATCCATAAGGGCGCTCATACATCACAACTATAGCGTCGCTGACACCTGATTCCTTTTTTGCCAGCGCGACCGCATCGTCCAGATAACCGATGGAGTCCACCAGTTTCGCCTGAAGCGCTTCTTCAGCGGTAAAGATTCGCCCATCCGCGAGTTTTCTGACCTCGTCAAGAGGCATTTTCCTGCCCTGCGCGACTGTTTGAACAAAACGCTCGTGAAGATGATTTATGATATTCTGGAGGTATTCTTTTTCCTCAGGCAGGATTGGACGGAAAGGTGACCCCGCATCTTTTCGCTCGCCGGATTTTATCGTCACCGGAGTGACGCCGATCTTCTCTAAGAGTTTCTCTATCGTCGCCAGTTGAAGAATCACGCCGATGCTTCCGGTAACAGTCGTCGGATGAGCGACTATCTTATCCGCGCCCGCACTTACATAATATCCGCCTGACGCGGCTGTGGAGCCGAACCACGCTATGACTTTCTTTCCCGTCTCTTCCTTGAACTTTCTGATTTCGTTATGGATTGTGTCTGAGCCGGTAACTGTTCCGCCCGGACTGTCTATGCGCAGAATAACCGCTTTCACGCGGCTGTCCTCCTTCGCCTTTTTCAGCCGCTCCCTCACCTCGGAAACTGTATTTTCAGAGGGAAAGAGAATACTATTGCTCTCCTTCTCCATAATGACGCCGTCAATCGGGAGGATAAGAATTCTGTTTTTTGTCCAGAACCCTTCCGCCTCTTCCACCACTTGTTCTTCCAACTCACCCTTGGGCGCACCAAGCGGAATATGTATGCTGATGCATCCGCACATAACCCACAACATCACCACAGCCGAAATGAGAGTTGCCTTCACTCTTATCTCCTTTCCAATATTGACGCTGATAAAAGGATAGCGAAAGCGGTTGGAATTGTCAATCACTCTCGCACATACTCACGGACGCCGGAGTGTAAGGAAAGGGGATACGGTGATAAGAAGAGATAATGGAGATAGAGGACTATGGGGAAAACTGAGGGACTTATCTCCTCATCTTTCCACGTGTTTCCCCATCTCCGCGGATTCTATTTTCTGGCAAATAGGTCTTACCCGCAGCGGTTATGGGTGTCCACCGAATTTCAAAGGTGCTATTCCTTCGCCGGCACAGCCTTCAAGTTCTTGCCGAATTCCATGCTCTTGATTTTGCCATCCTTGTCAAATTCAACCGACTCAACGGTTATCTCGGGCTCGTCCGTGCAGACCCAGATGAGCCTCATAGTGAAGGAACCACCCTCTTTGGCCTCTTCTCTTGTTATCTTATAATTTTCCTTCAGATTTATAAGTTCTGGAACCTTGAAGTCATCGGGAAACTCGGCGTGGACAATGTCCCCTTTCTCGCCAGGCTTGTCCAGTATCATTGGACCTACAATGCCAAGTGAGAAGACAATAGTTCCTTCAGGTATCACCACATCCTTTATCTCTACCTTCTTTGGCGGGTCAATAGGATTGCCCTGCTTATCGTGCTTGCCTACCATCGAGATATCGCATTTCTTTTCTGAGAACTTGACAGTGCCGTCCATTGTCTCCTTGCCATCAATCTTGGTTACAGCATGCGCTTCCACAGGTGCTAAAGATGGCTTGGTCTTATACTTGACAGTTGAAGTGTATTCAAGATTCTTGCCTTGCATAGTCATTGTCATACTCTTAACTATCGTGAGTTCATCGCCCTTGGTTGTTGCTTTCAGTTGAAGTTTCCCGACCTCATCAGCACCGCTCATCAGATTGAACTTCTGGTCGCAGATAGTTTTTTCTTCTTCCTTCTTCTCCTGAGCGCAAACCAATACAATCGCGCTGAGGCAGACACTCAAAGCAACAGCAAGAACAAATAGTTTCTTCACGAGACTCCTCCTTTCAGCTAATTCCCGGGACGCCTTGCATTATTCCTGACCTAATTCCCTTGGCAGTATAATAATTTTTTCGGTTGGTGTCAAAGTTTTCTTACCCGCGCACTGAAGTGCGCGGCTTCATTACCCTCGTGTTGAAACGCGGGGCTTGTCTTTGGAATTGCCACCACGCCTTCCGGCGTGGTGCTTCTCAGAATATCTTGCCCGGATTGAGAATCCCTTTCGGGTCAAAAAGAGATTTTATACTTCTCATTAGCGCGAGTTCGTGAGAACCTATCTCCTTCGGAAGATACTTCTTCTTTGTCAGACCAACTCCGTGCTCGCCTGTAATTGTTCCGCCAAGCGAAAGAGAAGCGTCAATCACCTCATCCGAGGCTTTCTCTATTCTCTGCCGAACTTCTTGGGAATCTTCTCTGCTCAGGATGTTTGTGTGGATGTTTCCGTCTCCCGCGTGCCCGAATGAAGCGATTTCCAGTCCCCATTTTTTGCCTATCTCTTCAACCTTTTTCAGTAAATCCGGCACACTTCCACGCGGAACGCAGATATCATCGCTCACCTTCAGTTTCGCCACATTGTAAAGCGCTGGCGAAATCTGCTTTCTTATATCCCAGATAATTTCACGCTCTTCTCTTTCCACTGCCAGTCTAACATCAAGGGCGCCTGACTGGCGCAGGATTTGCGCCGCCTCTTCACCTTCTCTTACCGCGCAGTTCTTTCTGCCATCAAGTTCTATCAGAAGTGACGCGCGCGCGTGGGAAGGAAGGTCCAACTTAGAATATTCGCGGACACATTTTATTGACGTCTCATCCATAAGTTCCACAGAGCGGGGAAGGATTTTTCCCGAAAGGAGAGTCAGCGCGGCCTGCGCTGCGCGCAGTGTGTCCGGAAAATATGCTGCTACCACGCAGACCTCTTCCGGCAGAGGAATGAGCCTCACCGTAATCTCTGTAAAGACACCGAGTGTTCCTTCAGAGCCGACAAAGAGCCGTGTCAGGTCGTATCCGGCGACACTTTTATGCGATTTTGAACCTGTTCTGATTACAGACCCATCTGCGAGGACGACTTCAAGCGAGAGGACGTAATCTCTGGTTACTCCGTATTTGAGCGCGCGTAGTCCGCCTGCGCACTCCGCCACATTTCCGCCGAGTGTTGAGAACTCCGCGCTTGAAGGGTCTGGCGGGTAGAATAGACAGGCTTTTTCAACCTCTTTCTGGAAGTCGCCTGTGAGGATTCCGGGCTGTGCAGTTGCGCGCGCGTGCGCGCGCGAAATCTCAAGGATTCTGTCCATAGCGCTCATTTCAAGCGCGATTGCGCCGAAGTCACCTTCTTTTTCTTGGAATCCGACAGGTATTGCGCCGCCTGAAAGCCCGGATGCTGCTCCGCGGGGGCAGACCGGGATGTTATTTTCGCTGGCAATCCGCATAACTGCGCAGACATCTTCGGTAGTGTGTGGTCTCACAACAACGCAGGGCAATCTCTCAAGACCTGTGGCATCGTATGATGAGAGAATTTGCAACTCTTTTGAGAAAGATACTTTCTCTTTCCCGAGAACGCTTTGCAGTTTCTTGATAACGTGTTTCATCTTATCCCGTATATTTCATCATTTTGAGCGGCGAACAAGTTCGCCGGCTAAATTACTTCTGCTTTCCCGTGTTCATCCGTGTTTATCCGCGGTTCCAATCTCCCCGCGCTTACGCACGGGGCTTCATTCTCGGGCTATTGCTCGCTGTGCAATGTCTTTGCGGAATTGCATACCTTCAAAGTGAATTTCTGAGACCGCCTGATATGCGCGGTCGCGGGCATCTTTCATTGTCTCGCCTATTGCGGTGACATTGAGGACGCGTCCGCCTGAGGTGACGATTTTATTTCCGACAAGCGCTGTTCCTGCGTGAAAGACCACAACGCCTTTTATAGACTGCGCTTTATCCA
>Ga0315280_10009901_pt1 | contig 12063 bp, 18 predicted proteins | sample YL17G06_40_MG_FD_203697 | JGI IMG/M metagenome (GOLD analysis project Ga0315280, IMG submission 203697) | Sediment microbial communities from Yellowstone Lake, YNP, Wyoming, USA - YL17G06_40 | ecosystem: Environmental > Aquatic > Freshwater > Lake > Sediment | place: USA: Wyoming | collected... | reverse complement strand
AACGTTATAGTCATCAGCTTCCACTTGCTAATCCCGTTCCTGGAGGAGACGCATGGCGTTTATTGGATTTCTTCAATGTTGACCAAAAGGACGAGGATTCACGGCTAACTCTGCTTTGCACTGCCATATCTTATCTTCTTCCGCTGATACCACATCCCATACTGGTGCTTTATGGAATCCAAGGTTCAGCCAAGAGCTATTTGTTCAAGTTTCTACGTAGATTGTTAGACCCGTCATCTGTTGAAGTTTTAGCGTTGCCCCGGGATGAGCGAGAGGGAGTACAACAATTAGACCATAATTGGCTTGCCTTCTACGACAATGTTTCAAGCATGCCATGGTGGATAAGTGACAGATTATGTAGAGCGGCAACCGGTGGTGGATTCACGAAAAGGGAGCTGTACACCAACGATGACGACATAATTTACAATTTTATACGTTGCGTTGGCTTGAATGGTATAAACATAGCTGCACAGAAGGGTGACCTCTTGGATCGTGTCGTGTTGCAAGGGCTTCAATCTATTCCAAAAGAAAAGCGAAGAACTGAAGAGAAATTGCAGAAAGAGTTTGAAGAGTGCAAAGCCGAAATTTTAGGGGGGTTCTTAGACACGTTAGTTGAAGCCATTAGGATATATCCTTCAGTGAATCCAAAGGGATTGTTTCGCATGGCAGACTTCACACGTTGGGGCTGCGCCATAAGCATAGCCCTAGGAAAAACCGAGAAAGACTTTTTGGACGCGTATGAAACCAAGGTTAAGGCTCAGACTGAGGAGGCAGCTCACGCCAGTCCAGTAGCCACAGTATTATTGGATTACATAGAAAAGCAAGAGCAGAATTGGATGGATATACAGGAAGAGGATCTAAACTGGAAGATGACATATTGGTACTACTGGGAAGGCACTCCGACGGATTTGTTCACTGCTCTTTCAAACCATGCGAAAGCGTTGGATATCAGCACTCGCCAGAAATCATGGCCCAAGGCACCTCATGTGTTGGTGAGGCAGCTTAACGAATTGGCGCCATCGCTTAAATCGTTAGGTTGGGAAGTTAACACTGGATGGAGTGGAAAGACAAGAAGAATATATATAGATAGCGTAGTAAGCGTAGTAAGCGAAACAGAAATCCATGATAAAGGCAATGTTAACAACGCTTACAACGCTATTTCTCATACTTCTTTGGGTGAGAAGCTTGAGGACATCAAAACTTGGCTTGTCGAAAACAAGGATGATGAGGGCTTAGTGGATGCTTCCGCCTTGGCGGAAAAATGCAGAAGCGTTGACGTGGACCCCCAGAAAATTGCTGAAATTCTCAAGAATGACTATGTGATTTTTGAAGTTCCCAAATTGGGAAAGTGGGGTGTGAAATAGTGGCTCTGCCTAATCTTTTCCCAACAACTTTCATGTTTGAGGGAAGAGTTCTCTATTACATTTCGGATGAGAAAACAAAACATAAAGTCACAAAAGCAACGGTAATAGCGAATGGAACTAGAGACCTGTGTTGGGCAAGTGGAAATTCACTCCGGGACAATAGAATACAGCGACTTTCTGAAACACCCAAAGAAAAAGTGCTCTGGATTCCAAAAGGCGACATTTTATGGCTTGAAATTGAGCCGCCATATAACGGCTGTGTAAGCATGTACCTTGACGTTGCTTCAGACGAGAGCGTACCAGAAATGATCGCTGCTATACTCAAAAGGTGGAATGTTGGCTCCATTGGTAAAGATTATGTTATGTACGGCGGTGACGACTACCACGGGGTAGAAAAACAAAGAGAGGTTGAAGAGAGTGGTTCCTAATGAGTGAGTTGAAGTCTAAGATTATAGAAGCGAACAACGAGGCGTTAACCCGGCATTTCCTAAAACTGCTGTATCAACTTGAAGAACGTGTTGAAGCTTTGGAAGTTAAACTTTCAAAGAGGTTAGGAGAGGTTGAAAAAGGGGGGGTTTTGAATGAGTAAAGAAGAATGGGTTATGATTCGCAAAAAAGACATGGATTTTATTCTTGAACAGATAGAACGGATAAAAAAAGAGATAGAAACTAAGCAGGTTTCGAAGCCTGCTTAATCATCTCCGTCAGCATATCTAACTGTTTCTTTATTCCTTCATAGTCAGTTATGTCTTTTTGGTGTTGTTTACTCAATTGCTCGATTTGAACTTTCAACTTGTCTATTTCGCTTTTAGGAACTTCACGGGTAAAGTTGCATTTTCTATAAGCAGTCAGAATCGTATCCACATCTTTGTTGTCATAATAGCTTTGTCTTGAACCCTTAATCACGTGTCCCATCAACTCTTCTTTGTCATCGTCATCTATCTCGGCTTGCCTCACGATCTTGCGGAACGATTTTCGTATGCTGTGAGTCCACATACTTTGAGGATTTAGGCCTGCTTTTCGGACACAATTCTTAACGATCATTAAAACATAGGCTTGACTTATTGGCAATCCACTTCTAGTGTAGAATAGGTAGGCTTCACGGTTCATTTTCTTATGAGCTAAAGCTACGTAACGCTTCAAAGTTTCCGCACCTTCACCATTAAGAAAAGTGTAGTAGTATGGTATGTCTCTACCACGTAGTTTAAAGTCTAATTCCGGTGTGATCTTAAGCATGAATGTGTCTTGGTCCAATTGGTCTATAATATCCTTCAGCTTTAAATGTTGAATGACGTTTACTCTTACGCCGGTTTGAAACAGAAACATTAGGATGCTCTTGTCTCTAAGGTGCGCGGCCATGTCTATGATCTGGTACATTTCTGTTTTGTTTGGAATATGTTCGAGTGCGGCCTTCTTAAGACGTGCATGAAAATAATGTTTGCCGCCTCTAGCTGAATCGAAAGGTAAAGCTTCGCCATCTTTATTCCTGTAAAAGCTTTTCAACGCTACCATAAGCGTGGTGGCTACTGCCGGGTTCTCAGCAGTCTTAGTCTTGATGTATTGCCAGGCTTGATCTCTCGCTTTAAACTTGTCCAGGTTGCGCCACTCTTCAGGGCTTATGCATAACGCTTCACAGAAACTCTTCAGCTCTCTAGCGAATACGCGCTGAGTATTCTCTGGTCTATCCTTCAGCCATGCTTTAACGTCTTCATGGTCTTCAACAAACTTTAACCATTCTTTCATTTTGATTCCCACAGAATAGATAAGCGTTATCAATACTTAAAGCTTGTGGCAATACGCTTTGCAATAAGATATAGCTTATGATAATAGCTACTTTGATTCTTTCATTTCTCTTTTAAGTTTCAGTTGATTAAACATCTCTTCCGCTTCAGCTATGAGTTTCTCTTTTTCTTCAGATGTCAAGTCATCCCATATATCTTCAAGACGCAACTTAGTGTATTTTTCAGCTTTTTCTCTAATTGATTCGCTACTCATTCTTATTCCTTCTTTTCGTTTTTCATGGCTTCCAAGATCAGAACTTCCAAGGCATGGCTCCGGTTAGCGTAAACTCTACTTTCAACCTTCTTATCAATCCATTCCACACAATCTTTAGGAAGCGTCACGCTTATTGGGACTCGAGTCACTTCTTTAACCTCAATCATATTCTTTTATCACTCCTTTTCTGTTTTATCATGGCTTATATGATAGCAAATGATTTATATGTGTTTCTATGATAATACGATATGCCTTTAAAGGCGAAAGGAGAAGAGAAAATGGTTAAACATGAAGCTGAAATCGAAATAAACACAAAACTTTACACGGAACTGGAAACACATGCCAAAAAAGAGAACTTAACCATAGACCAGTTTATCAACAAACTACTCAATATAGCATTAAAGAAGCAAAGAAACAAGGAACAAACATAACCCCCCTCCCCCCCCTTTGGTGATGGAAATGGGATTTCGAGAACGAAACTGGGCCAGTGAAGCCATAATAATAAAACGTAGTGACATAGAGAAGGTTCACGATTGGGCCAGGGAAAACTGTAGCCTCAGAGACTTTTTATTAATTAGACTTCCTATGAAGATTGGTTTGCGGAATAGTGAGATTCGCACTTTAAAAGTTGAAAACATTAACTTCCATGACCACAGTTTCATGGCATTAGATAGCAAGAAGTATGAGCTTTTTCCATTGCCCCTGGATATGTTGACGCTTCAGCTAATTCAAGACTTGATTGGAAATAGAAACAGTGGCTACGTGTTTGAACATAAAAGCAGTTGGATACATGTTAAAGCAAATCAGCCTTTAAGTAGAGTGCAAATCTGGGAAATCATCCATGACATAGCTGAAAAGGCTGGAGTTAAAGGGTTCAATCCACGTATTCTAAGACATTATTTTGCTATCATGTATTTGAGAGAACAAGAAGAACAACCAGACTGGCAACGAAAAAGGCGCAGAACCCTTGAAACGTTGCGGAAACTTTTAAGGCATAGCCATTTAGGGGTTACTCAGATTTACCTTAGCAAACTAACGTTTTTTGAGGACATGCAAGAAGAATATGAAAGCGTGCAAAATGAGCCTATCGTGGACCAGGTGGACCCGCTGGGATTTGAACCCAGCGCGGGATTCGAACCCGCAAGCATCTGCAATGATTGTTCTAATCTTGCTCTCTGTAGTAGCTGGACAAAGAAAAGCGCGCCTTTGCCTTCATGCGTATCGAGTTGCCGGTTCTATGTGCCTAAACAAGAGCTTCTAACAACAAACCCCATAGCCTAATTCCCCTTCTTTTTTTCATGGAAAATCTTTAATACTTGTTCTTACTCATTATTGGATTGTTACTCAAAAACGAGTTGTAGCATATGGGAAGACCACGCAAAAAAAACACATCAATAAGAAGATATTGGCGTAAGCAGAAGGGGTATAGATGAGTTTGGCGATTTATGTTTTGTCATGTGTTTTAATGTTCCTTGAAGGTCGGTTGGTAGGTGTCCTCATTAAATGGCGTATTGAAGATAAGCGTGAAAGACATTTAAAGGGGTTGTTTGCATGAAGTTAGCTAAGATTGCTGTTTTGGTTTTGCTGTTTGCTTGTTTAGGCATGATGCTGGCAAGCATAGAAGTTAAAGAAGCAAAAGCCACGACTATCACGGTTACGAGAACATTCTCAAGCCAAACGTCAGATGGCGGCATAGTAAAATCAAGCACTGTTTATGGTGCTGCTTGGTCTGCAACATCAGGCGATTATACCTATACTACACAAACATGGTTTGAGCTTTTAAATGGATATTCAGGACCTACTTTTAATATCCATAGGTCATTCGTATTCTTTGACACTTCCGTCATACCAGATGATGCACATATTCTTTCTGCAAAATTATGTCTTGTTCGCTACGAAACATGGGCCAGCAACTATAATGCTACTATCCAGAATGGACAACCTACTTATCCACATAATCCTCTTGTAGTGGGAGATTACAACAAAGCATGTTATTCTGGAAATGGTGGAACTGCACCAGTCTCTCAATGGGTTGATACTACAAACTATTATAACATAACTTTAACGTCTTCTGGTCTTTCTTGGATTAATACTATAGGAATTACAAAATTATGTCTGAGACATTCTGGAGATATAAACGGGCAAGCACCTTCTGGACAAAACTACACATCATTTTATTCTGCAAACAGCGCGAATAAACAACCATTATTATATGTTACTTATGAAGCTGAAGGCACTCTCTACGTTGTTCATGGTCCCTACTATGAAGATGGCGATAACGCAACTGCACTCATAACTTGTGTTTTGACTCAACCTCACAATTCGAGCATAACCTTTTCTTTAAATGGCACAGACGGAAATGCTGACACAGTAAACATAGCTGTTGAGCAACCAGCAACCTATCTCGCATGGAATATTTCCGCATCAACAAATAACACGCGCATCTACTATTTCTTGAACACAACGTTTGATGAAGTCTGGATTTATATGCCTAAACCCAGTGAACCATGTTACCCATACGAGTTTGGCATAACCGACTTCTGCGGAATGCAAAACCCCTATTTAGAAACCGTCATCAACGTAAATGGAACAAGCCGCATAGTGGAACGGAAAAAGTTGGATGTTCCAACAATCACGTTTTTCATGATTCAATGGCACCATTACGATTTGCGTTTCAGATGTGACCAAGGCGTTTACACTCAGGGCTTTAGTGCTGAAACCACGTGGCTAACTAACATTCCAATTCTCTCAGGAGCTTTCCCAACAACACCTTACACTTATCCAACCGTAACAGTCACGCGAACAAGCGGATCAGTAGTCACCTTTACCTATGCAGATCCCACACAATCAACCGTGTGGATATACTTCCAAATCTACCATTACATAGGCCAAACCGGAGTAGAAGATTACACCTTAAACACGACTGGAAACAGCTACTCATATCCCTGGAGCGAAGCCGACAACATGACTAACTATTACGTGCATACCCAGGCTTATGCAGATAGTCAACTTTGGGATTGGACAGTTCCAGCATTAACCAGTTCTGTCGGGGTTAATCCTTGGGATGGCTTAATTTGGCCTGCTCTGGGAACTCTTCCATTAATCAACATAGATGTCACTCAAGTTGTTGCCGGTGTAATAATCCTATGTGTGTTGGGCATCTTTAGTTACGCAAGCGCGGGTGTCGGCTGCATATTAAGTTTGTTAGTTGCGGGCATATTCGTAGTTTTGGGATGGTATGTCATGTCTTTACCCATGTTCGTGTTTGGAGCGTTCGTTGCAATCTTTGTAATGATTGAAGAAGCTAAGAAGACTGAAAGAGAGGTTTAAACTGATATGGTGAAAACCAAACATGAACTCACAGAGCTTGAAAAAGAGTTCATAGCCTTATTGGAAGAGGAAATTAGAGAACATAAGAAATTTTATGAATTGCTAATTTATTGGATAAAAAGCGGTGTGCTTGTGCTTGGAGAAAAACAAGAATGAGAGACTACCTGATGTCAAAAACGGTCTTGGGCCGATATTTACACCGAGGGGAAATTCTCTATTGTATTTTTTGTGGCAAGAAGATAGAAGAGGGCGATTTAGTCACCAGCAACAAGAGCAAAGCGAAACACCATATAAAACACAAAGTTTGTTTGGAGCGATCACGGTTATGACAAACCATTTCAAAACAACTAAAGAAATTCTGAAACAGTATAAGGCGTATGGAATTATTCTACGTTGTAAATTTTGCCATGAAAAAATTAAGGAAGGCGAAGACGTAACAGTTAGACCTTACACTTGTAGTCGGCAATTAGATCATGTTGAATGTGTAAATCAATCAAGGGTGTGAGGTGATAAAGTGAGTGAACAAAAAGAAAAATTCAGTTTAAACGCTGATGCCAGAAACAACTACGTAAATTTACTGTTAAACGATATGAAAAACTTCAACTTTTTCTTTGCGATGCAAAGAGACTGTCTCGCAACTTCAAGAGCACTAAGAGCCTTATTGCTCGATATGCCGCCTGAGGGCCAGGCGTGTATGAAACAAGAAATAAGCGATTTGATGGAGTGGGATCACTCTGAAATATTACGGAGCTACCAGAAAATAGGGTTAGCCTATCAGAAAGCGGTAGAATGGCTATGGCGAAACATTCTGCAAGACACTTTCAAGGCAAAACCCATAAGCTCAGCTAAAGCGCACATGGGAGCTGAAGAGTAAATGCGTGAATGGGAAAAATCTGAACTTAACCGGGACATTCATAACGCAATTTACAATGATGACTATCTCTGGATCGTTTGCCACGGTCCCCCACGATCTAGCAAAACAACTTTAGCCTTATGGTGTGCCTATGCTGTTTACGAAAATTGGGATGATGTGCTGAAAGCAACCGTGTTTAATCTGCAATCTGTTTTACACCGCATAGAAAACGGGATACCATTGCGAATATGCACAAGCAACGGACTACATGAACGTGTGCCAATAATCATTTATGACGATTTTGGAGTTCACAGCAACAAGGCCGACACTCAACATAGTTCTGGATGGGATATTTTTAAAGGAAGTTTTGATGCCCTGGGAACCGAAATTGCTGTGTTGTTAGCCACAATGGTTGACGCTTCAGAACCAACGCAACAGTTACAGAACAAGTATAATGCCGAGCTAACAGTCAATTTTAAAGGCCAATATAAGTATGACAGAATAAGATGGCAACAGGATTTTCGTGGTTTCCGCACACGAATCAAGAAGACTTGGATTGAAGATGGCGATTTTCCGATTTTACCAGTTGAAATTTACAAGGAATATGATGCCATGCGAAAAGAATTGGTTAAGGAATCGTTTGTGCGCATGCATGACGCTTTCGCTACTGATTACCTAGAGCAAATTCTAAAAATGCTTAAAGAAGACGATGTTAAACTGTTGAGGCTGTTAGATCGTAGGGGGCCGAGCACCTACAACTTTACGAAAGCGGAATTGGGTGAAGAAATTTACAAGAATGCCTTATGCCGATGCAGAGCAAGAAACCTGGTTTTGCCTACTCACATGGAAGGAACTTCGTATAAATTAGACCTCAGCAAACTGGGAAAAGACGTTTTAGAAGAGTGGGAAAAAAGGGATATGGACAAGAAGTTAGGCATCCATATCCCAGCCTCTCCATAAAGACTAGGCATTTCTTACAGAAAAGCCTAGCTTATTTGCTTAAGTTTCTATACTTATCGGTGTAGTACTCCACACCCTTGAGAAGTATCCTCAGAAGTATCCGACAATTAGTGCTTTAGCCAAGGAACTGCAAAAATCTGAATCTACGGTCAATAATTGGTTCCAGAAATCTGAGAGACTTAGTGAAGTGGTTAAACAATTCCTTTTCGAAAAGGAATTTTCTGGATTTGTAGCAACAAGTCTACTTTCCTTTAACCATGAATATAAAACGAAAAAACTTGGAGAAAATTTTGTATCTTTTCATTCCTTTAGTTGATATAAACTATTATCAAGCGAAAAAGCATGGAAAACTTAGAGATTTAAAACTAAAAGGCATGGTGTTTTTTATCTTTTTATCTAATTTAATTAATAAATTGCCTCTATCAGGTTTGTCTGTTTTGCGTCTTTCGCCATAGACTTTAGACAAAACACATTCCTTTAGTCTTTTCTGTTTTGTTTAAACATGTTGTAAGTCAACCCTTTACTACTTCATGTATGGCTTCAGACACGGACTTACCGTTCCCTATGCCCAGTAGCTCCTTATTCTCCGCTAATGTCTTGAACCATTCATTAAAGTTTCTTTCAAAATCTTGTACAAAACTCAGCATTGTGCTTGTCCTTACTTCTCCCAGATTTAAGGTGACAAGAGTCACGAGGTTTTCCACGTATGGAACAAGGAAACTTTGCATTTCCTCTTTAAGCGTTAAGCGAAAGTCAAAATTTGCCTTCTCTTCTTTGGCTGCGCGCCACTTTTCCAGAGCTAAGACCATAATGCCGTATATCATCAGCAGGCCGCCTTGGGAGTAATAGAGATCCATAAACTTTGCCAGCAGATCCAGTCTCTGATCAAGTTTGTTGACTCTTTTTAGTAGCACCCCAGTTGTAAGCATGCTGCCAGAAATGAACTTCAACGCTTTTTCTGCTTCGTTCAATTTTTCTGCGGGCAAGTAAACTTTCGGAATTTTATATTTTTTGTCAACTGTGTGGATTATGGTTCCGCCTAGGATTAGCTGTTTGAGATATTCTGAAAGAGCGGGAGGCGACAGCTTTGTTTCGTCTTTAAGTTGTTTGAAGGTGAGTTCTTCATGTTCAACTAACGCTTTTAATATTTTTTCTATACCCGGCTTCATTTTGCTTAACCTTCCACTTAACTTAGTCAACTACTTAATTTATATATAGTTTCTATATAAGGTTTAGGTTAGTCAAGAGGTTAACTAACATGAAAAACGAGAAAAAAACTAGAAATTGGTGCATACCTGTTCCTAAAGTGCTTGACGATGCCTTAGAAAAAGCCGTAGAAGTAGATTCTCATAGCTCTAAATCGGAATTTGTGCGTGACGCTGTTCGGCGACGCCTTGAAGAAATGGGATTCAGTCCCCAAGTTTTTGAAAAGAAAGAAGCTGAGGCGATTCAATGAGTTTCAAAGTTTCTAAAATCGTTATTGGAAAGGGCAAGACAACAACTGATGAGAAACAAACTCAATGGACAAGACAGTATTTTGAAATTGAATGTTTGATTGAGGACGAGGATTCTTTAGAATTGGCTAAGGGATCCATCGAAGCATTGTTGGACATGTGGTTGAAGGGTGAAAGTGTTACACCACAGAAACCCCAGCATCCGATCGGACGCTGGGATCCTTCAAAGATTAAATGGGTTGAAGCTGAAGGCACTCATGGCAAATATGAACGTAGCGAAGATGTTAACAGTTTAGATTTCAAAGAGCTTATGAAAGACTTGGAAGCGCATCAAGGCAAGCTAACGCGTGACGGGTACTTTTTTTGGCGATTTGAGAAAAGCGCGGTTGTTGGAAGAAAAAAGCGCAAGTAACCAACTTGGGTGTGGTGAGAGAGGAACAGGTGATGTCAAGATGGGCGCATCTCCGGCCGTGGTTGCCGCGCTTTCCTTGGCATGGCCCTCTCCCACAGAACCCAGCTTACTGGGGGAACTAAATAATGGGTGAAACGTTTAAAAAATCTTTGGCTTTTATGTTGCGTCAGCTGTTCGTCAACCGAGCCGACTGTTACTGCATGCAGAACAAAGATGGCAGTTACGCGAAGATTGAGGCGCCACTAACTAACGATGTTATTGACTGTCACTTGAACGGTGGCGTCACCGTTGGAGCTTACCAACTAGGCAAAGATAATGCTGTAAAATATCTTTGTTTCGACTTTGACCTTGAAAAGTTTGCAGACCCAAGAGAAGCCGTAGCAAAGTTGCTGTATACGCTTTTTGAAATGAAAGAGGAGGAGCCGGGCAAGAAAAGACCGAGAGTTTGGCCCTATGCAGTGATGTTGGAGGCAAGCCGCTATCCAGACCCATCATTTCACGTGTGGATTTTCTTTGAGCCTACTGTGCCTGCAAAGGTGGCTAGGTGGCTTGGCTTGCGTATTTTGGAGCTTGTCGGTTTGAACCCTAAACTTGTGGAAGTGTTCCCAAAACAGACGGAGCTAACTAGGGATAGGCCCTTCGGCAATTTTGTTAAGCTGCCATGTGGACTGCATAGAGTAGAGCAGAAATGGAGCAGAATTCTGGACCACGAAACCTTTGCACCGATGCCCACAGAGGCACTTTTGAAGTTTTGGGGAATATGTTTCAGTGAGGTTGACTTAGCCAAAATTGAAGGTTTTGAACGTAAGACTAGCGTGCAAAGCGCGTTTTCTTTGCCAGCGAAGTTTAAGCCATTAAGCGATAAGGAAGAGGAGAAAGCGGTTAAGTTTCTATGCAAGTATTGGAAGCCTAAACACCGCAATCAATTAGAGATGTGTTTTCTAGGGTTATGCCTTAAAAAAGGCGTTAGCTACGAATCTGCAAAACACATCATTGAAGAAGTGACTTTGAGAACAAACGATGAGGAACATTACAGTCGGCTTTTGCTTGTGGATTACCATTACCATAATCGACTAAATGTTGCTTTGAAGGGAAGTTCGGGGATAAGAGAAATTTTGGAGGAGATGAAAAGTGAGTTTAAGTAAAGAATTAGACCGGATTGAAGAGGGCGAAAAGAAACAAAGCCAAGCGGATAAACTTGTAATTCTCGCCATCAGTCAGTGTAAAGAGTTTTTCCATGACCAAACACGGATGGCGTATGTGCAGATAATCCAAGGCAACGTACGATGTACCATGCCCATTCGCAGTAGATCGTTCAAGGCGTGGCTTGCGAACCTTCTATGGCAAGCGGAAGGAAAGGCTCCAGGCACCGAAGGCATCTACGGTGCCATAAATGTTCTTGAGGCTAAAGCTCTTTTTGAAGGAAAAAAGTACATGTTGTACAATCGAGTGGCTCCTGCAAATGATGGCGTTTGGATAGACATGGCTGATGAGCGGTGGCGCGCCATAAAAGTGACTTCTCAGGGTTGGGAAATAATCGATGATCCGCCAATATTGTTCAAACGTTATAGTCATCAGCTTCCACTTGCTAATCCCGTTCCTGGAGGAGACGCATGGCGTTTATTGGATTTCTTCAATGTTGACCAAAAGGACGAGGATTCACGGCTAACTCTGCTTTGCACTGCCAAATCTTAT
>Ga0315280_10009898_pt1 | contig 12065 bp, 9 predicted proteins | sample YL17G06_40_MG_FD_203697 | JGI IMG/M metagenome (GOLD analysis project Ga0315280, IMG submission 203697) | Sediment microbial communities from Yellowstone Lake, YNP, Wyoming, USA - YL17G06_40 | ecosystem: Environmental > Aquatic > Freshwater > Lake > Sediment | place: USA: Wyoming | collected... | reverse complement strand
ATCGGGGTATGCACGGGCGGCGGGGATTGCCCGGGCTTGAACGCGGTGATCCGGGGCGTGGTGAAATCGGCGATCCTGCGCCACGGCTGGCGGGTGATGGGCGTCGAAGACGGCTTCGACGGGCTCATCTGGCCCGGCAAGTGCCGCGAACTGACGCTGAAGGACGTCGCCGGCATTCTGGTCCGTGGCGGAACCATCCTGGGCACCACCAACCGCGGCAACCCCTTCGCTTACAAAATCGAGGAGCATGGACAGACCGTGGTCCGGGACTACTCGGACCGCGTAATTGAAAACGCCCGCATGATGGGTATCGAGGCGCTGGTGGTCATCGGCGGGGACGGAACGCTGAAAATCGCCCTGGACTTGTTCCGCAAGGGGCTGCCTGTGGTCGGCGTGCCGAAAACCATCGACAACGACCTTTCCGCCACCGACCAGACCTTCGGGTTCGACACCGCCGTGGAGACCGCCACCGAGGCCATCGACAAGCTGCACACCACGGCCGAAAGCCATCATCGCATCATGACCCTGGAGGTGATGGGGCGGGACGCCGGCTGGATTGCCTTGCACGCCGGCATCGCCGGCGGCGCCCACATCATCCTCATCCCCGAGATCCCCTTCTTCCTGGCCAACCTTCAGGCCTTCATCCGTGAGCGCGAAGGCCAGGGGCACAAGTACACCCTGGTGGTGGTGGCCGAGGGCATCCGCCAGATGGACGGCAAACCTCTGCTGCAGGTGGCCGAGGAGCGCCGCCTCGCGGTCCGCGGCGGGGCCGCCTCCGGCATCCTGGCCGAATGCCTGGCTTCGGCCTGCAAGCGCGAAGCGCGGGTCACGGTGCTCGGGCATATCCAGCGGGGCGGCTCCCCTTCGTCCTTTGACCGGGTGCTCAGCTCGCGTTTCGGCGTGGGCGCGGTCGAACTGCTGGCGGCCGGGCAGTACGGCCGCATGGTCTGCCTACACGGCAACGCCATCGAGAGCACTTCCCTGGAGGAGGCGGTCGGCGTCATGAAGCGCGTTTCGCCCGATTGTGAGCTGGTGCGCACCGCTAAGGCTCTTGGCATTTGCTTCGGCGACCAGTAACGCGGTACGTTGGTAAGAAGAGGAGGCGGCAGTCGGCTGTCAATGTTTTTGAATGGATGGCGCATGAAGTCCGGCTCTGCCTTTCGGTTCTGCGTTCCTGGGGTGTCGCTCTTTCTGTTGCTGGCCCTTCTCGCCGGGTGTGCGCGCCAGGAGCGGGAGAAGGCGATCGGCGAGGGCTACATCGGGTCGCCGACCGTGAGCTTGCGCGACCGCCTCGGGCCCTCCGGGGCGACGACGGCTACTTTGAAGGCGGGGGAGCGCGTCCAGATCCTTCAGAGGCGCCGGCGGTGGGCGCGTGTCCGTGCACAGAGCGGCGTGGAAGGCTGGTTGGACGAGCAGCGGAACATCATTCCCCGCGACGCCTTCGAGCAGGCCCAATCGCTGCTGAACTCGGCTGCGGCGTTGCCCTCGCAGGGACGGGCGCGGGCCCACGCCCTGCTCAATCTTCACCTGGAGCCGGCGCGCAAGTCCCCCTCCTTTTTTCAGTTGAAGGAGGGGGAAGAATGCGACGTGCTTCAACATCGCGCCGTGGAGAAACCAGGGGCAGGCGGCGCTCCGCCACCGCCCGAGCAGCCCGGGCAGCCGGCAGCGGTTGCTCCAAAGCCCGAGCCAAAAACGCCCGCGGTCACCAAGGCTCCGGCATCCGCAAAGAAGGGCAAGAGCCAGAAGGCCAGGCAGGCGCAGCCCAGCGGGCCGCCGATGGAAGACTGGTACCTGCTGCGGGCCGCGGGCAAAGCCGGCTGGGCCCTGGCCCGCATGGTGGAAATGACCATTCCCGACGAGGTGGCCCAGTACGCCGAAGGCAAGGCCATTACCGCCTGGCACGTCCTGGACGAGGTGTGGGATGGCGGCCAGAAGAAGCCGCGGTACATCTGGGGCACCAGCGAGCGTGTCGGCTCACCCTATGACTTCGACGGCATTCGGGTTTTTACCTGGAACCGGGTCCGGCACCGCTACGAGACCGCCTACCGGGAGCGCAACCGGCAGGGCCTCTATCCCATCACGGTCGGCCGGGTGGAGCTGAAGTCCGGGGAGGTTCCCGCCTTCAGCATAACCACGGTGGGCAGCGACGGAACGCGCGCGACCCGTAATTTCGTGCTGCTGGGCAACTTTGTCCGCCGCCGCGAGCAGGTGGAATGACGCTCCTGGCGGAAGCAGCGGGCAGTCAGCCATTTTGTGACGTCTTGTGACAAAACGCCTGGTTGCGCTCACCGCCAGATTGGGTTAAGCTCAATAAGGTCAGGGGAATGCCGCCGTAGCTCAGTTGGTAGAGCAGCGGTTTCGTAAACCGCGGGTCGGAGGTTCAAGTCCTCTCGGCGGCTCCAGCCCTCTCCCATCCCTTCATCCCCAACAGGGTAGGTTTGGCGCCGCGGCGCCACGGCGACGGTTTTCACCACCTGCTCCGGATGGCCGGTGGCCGTGATCTCCACCCGGTCTTCCAGCAACCGGATGCGTCTCCAGTGATCGGCGCCATAGCCCAGCGCCGCGGTGCGCACCTGCGTCAGCCGGCGTCCGCCCGCCTCGATTTCCTCCACTGCGTCGCTATGGCGATGCCCGGCCAGCGAAAGCAGAACATTGCTTGCACCTGCGATCGCGGCCTTCAGCGACTGGGAAAACTCGTCCTCACCCAGCGGAATGTGCATCGCCAGGATGACGGCGTCGCGCGGGTGCGCGGCAAGTTGCTGCTTCAGCCAAGCGAGCTGCGCGGCGGCAAAGTCGCGGCTCCGCACCGGGCTTTCCGCATGGTCCAAAACCAGGAAGAGGTAGGCGGTCTGCCCCACCTGCCGGCGAAAGCTGTAGTAAGTGCCATTCCCGAAGCAGTCGAAGGCCTGCCGCCAACGGCGTCTGGCTTCCTCTGCCACCGATTGGTCCGGAATCGGCCCGGGCCGACCCTCGGCCTGCCGGTAGCGATGAATATCGTGGTTCCCGAGCGCCAGGAAGACCTGCAGGCGGGTTCCGCCAAGAGCTTCCCGGAAGCGTTCGATCTGTCCGTAAACCGGCGCACCCGACGGGCCATCGAAGCTGTAGCTATCAACCAGATCTCCCGTGTTCAGAACGAAGGCCGGCGGCGATTCGCGGCCCATCCGCTCCAGGAGCCCCTTGAGCGTCTCCGCGGAGTGGCGGAAGTGCTCGCGGGCGGCCACCAGTTTGGGGTGCACGCCATCGAGCGCGACGACATGGGTGTCGCTGATGTGCACGAACTCCTGAACGGGCTCGCCACACCACACGACGGCGCAAGCCAGCAGGACCAGCAGACACGCGCGCAGACAATTGCGAAGCATCATCGGCATCGATTCTCTCATGCAGCGCTGGCCTTCCCGCCGCCAGGCTCTCGCCAGGGTTGCCTTCGCGACCTTCACGCCGAACCTGAGCGGGCCACGGCTGCGACGAAGCGGGGCGCGCGTTTCCGCATTCCGGCGAGAAGGTCCAAGAGGGAAACCCGTCGGATGGAGGCCTGGCCGTCAAGTTTCGCCACGACGCCCTCGGCGTTCAGATGAAACTGGTGCAGCAAAAACTCGTCCGGCGTGAGTACGCCGATATCGTAGGGCGCCACCGACACCGGCGGGAAGTGCTTGACGTTGTCCGTGATGATGGCCTGCGCGCCGCAGCGAACCGCAGCAGCCAGAACATGCCGGTCCTTCGGGTCGTTCGTCATCGAGGTTACCAGGGGTTCGTAGCCCGTTACGTTTGCATCCTCGAAGGCGGTCTCCATCGCGCCGATGCGCCGCCCGGCCTGAGCCTCCGTGTAGCCCATCCGCAGCAGCGTGGAGCGCAGCTCCCGCAGGATGTCAGCCGACCACTTGGGAATGTAGAACGCCGGCTCCTCGGCCAGCCGCAGCAGCGTGTCGCAGAGCGGCATCGGCGCCAAGACACAGGTGTCGAGCACAGCGACGTACTGGCTACTCAGCGCGATCATCCGGCGGTTCCAGGCCGTACAATCCGTCTTCGGCTTCCGCCCGCGTCAAGTCGTCGAGCACCTGCCGCCGCCTGCCGTCGCGCTTCGCCTTATACGCCAGCAGATCGCGCATGTAGACTCGGCGGTGCGTGCCGACCTTGTGGAACGGAATCTCGTCGCACTCCAGCAGCTTCACCAGGAACTGGCGCGACACGCCCAGCATTCGCGCCGCTTCGACGGTGGTCAATTGCGCGTCGTCCTGGACGATGGCGAGGGGCTGACCCTGGCCAAGGCCGGTGATCAGCTTACAGAGGAACTCAGGCAACGATGCCGGGAGGCTCTGCGCCCTGCCATTCGGCCCGACGAGCCTGGCGTGGCTGCGCTGGATTCGCTGGTACAAGTCACGAACCTGTTGCCTGTTGTTGGGCGCGATGGCAACGCCCGTCCGAGCTTCCTGCTTGGCCCGCATAGCATTCCACCCCATGCCCATTATACGCTACATCTGACTTAAGCGCTATAACTGACGCGCCCGTGGGCGGCCACACGAACCCGCCCGATTGGTTTGACCCGCGCCGGTCTCGAAACCGCTCACCGCGCTACTGAAACCATGTGCCGGCCAAGGCCCTTGGGGATCTCAACCACCCGCTTCTCCGGGACCTGGGCGCCGCGCGGGCCGCGCCTTTCATCGGAAAGCAGTAGCGTCCACGCGGATTTGGCCGCCGCGAAGTACCGGCAATAGTGGTCGTCATAATCAACTGCCAGCGACAGGGTACCACCGGCGCCGGCGTCGTGCTCGACCCGAGCGTGCAAGTAGGCGCAGTACTCATTGGCGCTCATGTAGCGCACGCCCTCGCCGAGGCTCTGCAGCAGACGGCTGAACGAGCCGGGATCCAGAGAAACGTCCCGGTCGTGGAAAACGAGATAGTAGGGGGCGTCCACCGTCCAGGGAATCTCGTCGGCCGCGAGCGTCCGGTCGTAGGCCCACGAGCCGCGCCGCAGGACCGGCTGCAGGTTGATCACCAAGTCCGTTCCCAGGTACTCATCTCCGCCCAGTTCGCTCAGCCCGAAGCCGAGTTGGGCGGCGATGCGGGCCGAATGGTTGGGGTAGGAGCGGCTGTAGCCGCCCCCGCCGCGCATCAGGAACAGCGGAACCACGCCAAAATCTTCTTTGAGATACTCGATCGACCGCCGCAGGTGAAACATCTGCGTGATTGCCGGGATTTCCTTTTTCCGGACCAGATCGCCGAATTCGGTCCACCAACCCAGGCTGCCGACGCCATCCATGGGCGCGGTCCACCAGGGGCCGGGCGGCGAGTCCAGGTCCGGCAGCATGTGGGTCCAGCCATGGCTCTGGATCTCGAAGACGCCCTCGCGCAGGCCGGCCTCCAGCCCGCGCTTGGTCGAGGCGAAGTCGTGAATCCGGCCCGGTTGAACCGAGTCCATCACCCGCTCCTGTTTCCAGGGATTCAAGACCCGTTGCGATTGGCGATCGACGAAGCCGGTGTTCACGTCCTGCATGAGCACGGCCTTGTGCTTCTTTAGGGGTTCGATCAGCCCCTTGCGGATTTCCTCCTCGGTGAGTGTGCGGTAGCTCCAATAAGAGAGGAAGGTCTTGTCGGAGGTGCCCATGTCGTCCATGAACATGAGGATGCTTTTCGGATATTCCGCGTAGAGCAGGTAGCCCTGCGCCCAGGCCAAAAGGCGCTTGAACAGGTCGCGGACCACCTGGCCCTGGATTTGGGCGCTGGCGCGGTGAGCGCCAAGCCAGGCCACGCGGCCTCCGCCGCTCCACTCCCGTGCAGTCAGGAAGGGATGGGGGCCGCGAGTCATCAACACGGTTGCCTCCGGCGCCACTGCCTTGAGTCCCGGCCAATACTGCCCCGGCCGCAAGAACGATTTCTCGCGGCCCTCCAGCCCGCGGGTGATGAAGTGCTCGCGGGCCGGCGCCAGCGTGTCGCCGGAGACGAAATCACTGATGTAGCGCACGCCGGCAAGCTCGGAGATTTCGGGCGCCGCCACCGCGTCGCCCAGAACCACTAATCCGACACCGTGGTCGCGGACCAGGTTTCCGACCAGTTCGGCACCCTTGTCCTTCAGGCTGGCCGCGTCGGCATCCCAGATGATCGTGCCATGGCGTGGCCGGCCATCGCGGTCCAGCAGGTGGTACTTATCGAGGCGCTGCTGATCCAGGCGCAAGATCTCGAACGGCAATCCCCAGGACTTCATGAGCGCGGCCAGAAATTGGAATTCGCCCCCGTCCTCGATGACGTGGCTGGCCGGGTCCTTCCACTGGTCGGAGATCACCAGCAGGAAGCGGTAGGGCAGGGGAGCGGTTTGCGCTGCCACGAACGGCGGGAAGACAACCGCCGCCACCAGCGCCGCCGCAAGCAGCGCCCCGGCGCTCTGGGACGCCACAGGAATTCCCATGTTGCACCTCCGCGGAGGATCATGCTCCGCGATTCCTTGAATGCGCGCCGATTGTACCCCAAACTGCGCCGTAGGGGCCGGCTTCAGCCAGTGGCGGGCGGAGAAAGCCATTCGCCCGGCGCTGGTGACGCGCTAGGTCTGGGACGGCGACCGCTATAGCTACAGGGCTACAATCCGTAAATTGGCGATGCGCTCGAAGTCGCGCTGGTTTCTCGTGATAAGGGGAGTATGGGTGGATAACGCGGTCGCCGCGATCGCCGCGTCGGGGAACTTGACCTTTGAAACGCGGCGAATTCCCGCCGCTATTCTTGCCGTAGCGCGATCGAACGGGACAGATGTGAAGTTCTCCTGGAGAAACTCCTCCGTGGCATGGCGTTCCTCGGCGGTCCACCCGGAGAATGAGAGAAGCTAAGATTCCACAACGGTAGGCAGAAACAGGGGCTTGCCTTCCTGTCGCCACTCTGAGAGCGCCTCTCTAACCTTCGCATCCCCAGCGAGGTAGGCGATCAGAATATTGGTGTCAAGGGTCATGCGCGAGAAGGCGGGCGGTCCCACTCGAGACGGATGCGCTTCAGGTGACGCTCGAGGGCTTTCCGTTTATGCCGCAAAAGACCCGCGGCCCTGATCCAACTCTCTGGCAGCGGCTCCGCTCGTTTGAGCTGGTCGACGGTGAGAATTGTTGCTCCTGCTCGATTCGGCATATCGTTCAAGATCCTCCGATGCCTTCTCCCATGGACTATGGCACATAGCTTTCTCGCAGTCAAATCGAGATCCGAGGCCGCAGATTCCGCCGATTACACAGAAATTGATCCGTGAAATACGCGCAATCTGCGGCTAACGGCACTCCGAGATCCGGCTCATGCTCTGAGGAATATCTTTCGCCTGTACATCCAGAACAGGATGAGCCATTCGACCAGCAGCACCGCCGCGGCGCTGAACAGCGCGCCGAACGGTCCCAGGTGGGCCGCCACCGGCTTGCTGAAGATGCCCACGATGCGGCTGATGGGAACCAGCGTCACGCCCATGTAAATGGCGATGGCGTTCATTCCGATGATGACGAATGGGAAGGCCCATTTCCGGAAGCCAAGAACATCGATGATCCAATAGAAAAGCAAGAACTGGAGGCAGGCGAATCCGGCTGACAGGATGCCGTAAGAGGTCGTCCACAACTTCATAATCACGGGGATGACAGGGCTGAGAGCCAGGCCGAGCGCCACGCCGCCCAGGCCCGTCAGGCCAATGATCTTCAGCTTGGTCCGTGCCGACCGCTGGCTCATCAGGAGTTGTCCGATCAGCAGCCCCAGGATGGTAGTGGAGATGGTAGGGATGGCGCTCAGGACCGTGCCCCAGCCCTCGGCGTGCGTTCGGCCGAGCACCATCAGGTCCACCGCTCTGACCAGGTTGGCCCCGTTTTCGTAGCTGCCGGCCGGAACTCCCGACGCCGGGATAAACTGCAGGGCCAGGGCGTACAAAACAAGGATGAGACCCCCGACGGCGGCCTGCACCTTACGCGACGCGCCGGCCAGGAACGACGCCACCAGGTAGGCCAGAGCGATGGGCTGGAGGGCGCTGCTCAGCTCGATCAGGGTTGGCTTATTCGACGAGACCGAAACGCGCAGTGAGCCGAGCAGGAACAGGATCACCGAGCGCTTCAGCGCCTGCAGGCGAATCTGGCGATCGGTTTGCGTCCGGCGCCGCTTGGCGTACGACAGCGGTATCGATACCCCGACCATCAGCATGAAGGCCGGCCAGATCACGTCGTAGAACCGCAGCCCTTGCCACGGCGAGTGCTCGAGTTCGTGGGCGACGGCGGCCACGACGGCATTCGAGCCCAGGCGCTGGAGCGCCATGAGCAGCGACTTGCCGCCCACGATCCAGAACATGGTGAAGCCGCGGAAGGCATCGAGCGAAGCCAGCCGGGCGGCGGCGGGCGCCGCTTGCGCGGCGGCGGAAGCACTTTCTGGATTCATAGCTCACAAGCGGCGGCTGGTGCCGGCTACGAAGACAAGGCCGGCCGGGGGCAAGCCGTGCGAACCGGAATGTTACTGTGCCGGCTGGCTTTCGACAAGCCTGAACGCGGCCTCCCTATATCCGGGTTTGTTTCCCGCGTATAATATCCGTTCTGGATAGGACGCAAAAGGCCCGCGAAGTGAGACCAACGCTGATCTGCACGAAAGGCGCTACAGATGGCTCAACCTGAGATGCACATCGACCGGAAGCTGGCGAAGGGCGGCCTGATCCTGATCACCGGGGCCGGCGGCTTCATCGGCGGGGCGCTGGCCCGCTATTTCCACGGCCTGGGCTACACGCGCATCCGCGCGGTGGACCGCAAGCCGCTGGCGGAATGGTACCAGCGCCTGCCGGGCGTCGAATGCCTGTCCATGGACCTGAGCGAGAAAGAACGCGCCATCCGGGCCGTGGAGGGAGCCATAGAAGTGTACAACCTGGCCGCCGACATGGGCGGCATGGGCTTCATCGAGCGCTTTCGCGTGGAATGCCTGCGCAGCATCCTGATCAACACCCACCTGATCGAAGCAGCCTGGCGCGCCGGAACCGAGCGCTATTTCTTTTCTTCGTCGGCCTGTGCTTACAATACCGACTTGCAGAAGGACCCGGGGGCCCGGGCGCTGAAGGAATCCGACGCCTATCCAGCCATGGCCGAGCGCGGTTACGGCTGGGAAAAACTGATCTCGGAGATATTCTGCCAGGAGTACTGGGCGGAGCGCGGGCTGGAAACCCACATCGCTCGCTTCCACAATATCTACGGCCCGCACGGCACCTGGTTCGGCGGGCGCGAGAAGGCCCCGGCGGCCCTTTGCCGCAAGGTCATCGAGGCCAAAGACACTGGTAAGATGGAGATCGAGATTTGGGGGGACGGCACCCAGACGCGCAGTTTCTGCTTCATCGACGACTGCGTGCTGGGCATCGACCTGATCATGCACTGCGACAAGCTGATCGCCACCCCCATCAACCTGGGCACCAGCGAGATGATCGCGATCAACGACTTGGTGACCATGGTGGAGCAGATTGGCGAGGTGAAACTGGCCCGCAAGTACGACCTGGATGCGCCCAAGGGTGTGGCCGGCCGCAACAGCGACAACACCTTCATCAAGAGCGTGCTGAACTGGGAGCCGGATACGCCGCTGCGCGTCGGCATGCGCAAGACCTACGCCTGGATTGAACAGCAGTACCGCGACCGCAAGGCCGGCAAGCGGGTGGTGCAGGACTGAGGAGAAGGCCGCTATTCGACCCTTTCAGGGTCGAACTCGCTGGCGTGGTTTCCAGGGGTGGTACCCCTGGCTATCCTATGGATCCCCTTCGGGGATTCACTGGACGGCAGGCGGCCAGCAGTGAGTGGCATTGAGTGCCAGGCCCGCCCCTACAAGGCAGCAATGGACATCACCTCCATCATCGGCAAAATCCCGTACCGCATGGCGCTGGCCGGCGGCTGGATCGACCAGCCGTTTGTCTCCCGGCTGAATCCCGCGCCGCCTGGCTCCATGGTGGTGGTGGCGCTGGAGCCCGTGGCGCGCTTCATGGACCGCTGCGGCATGGCCACCGGCACCCGCAAGGTGGCCATGGAAATCTGGAATGGCGCGCTGCCCAACCGCGCTCCGGCGGAACTGGCCCGGGAACTGTACGCCGCCGAGAACAAGGACAAGCCCGAGCCCTCCGGCTCCCAGGACATGATCGGGCTGATCTACCCGGGCGTCAGCCGGCTGGACTATGACGCGGCGGTCGAAGACGGCTACTTCCCGGCGCATATCGAATCAAACCGCGACCCGCTGATCGCGCGCTGGCTGGAAGACGTCTTCTACCTGCTGCCCGTCAACCAGCGGCCCGAGGGTTACGGCCCGCTGGGGGTGAAGAATCTGGACCGCGAGTGGATCCGGCGGCTGGGCCAGACGGGCAAGGACTGCTACAGCGCCATTCTGGCGCGGGACATCCGCGCCCTGGGCGCCTCCATGAACGAGTGCATGGAGTGCTGGGAAGCGATCCTGCCGCACACGGTGCGGCACCCGGCCATCGCCATCGACCTGAAGGCGCTTCTGAGTTATTACCAGTGCCGCTGTGCCGGCGCGATGTACTCCGGCTGCGGGGGTGGTTACCTGTTCGTCGTTTCCCAGGACCCTGTCCAGGGGGCATTCCGGATCAAAGTGCGGATAACCTGACGTTCAGGAGGATTGGAGATTCATGATCAGGCAAGGCATTCTGAACCCGCTGATCAACTCGTTGCTGTGCCGCGTGCGGCACACCAACATGCTGGTGATTGCCGACCGTGGCTTTCCCTATTGGCCGGAGATCGAAACCGTGGACATTTCGCTGGTGGACGGTATTCCGACGGTCCTCCAGGTGCTGGAGGCCATCCGGCCCAACTTCGACATCGTTCAGATTTACATGGCGCGGGAGTTCCGCGAGGAGAACACCCCGGAGGCGCAGGAGCGGTTGGCAAAGGCCACGGCCGGGATACCGCTGGTGTTCGAGCCGTATGCGGAGATGAAGAAGCGCGTGCCGCAGGCCATCGGCCTGATCCGCACCGGCGACACCACGCAATACGCCAACATGGTCCTGGTTTCCGGCAGGCCGTAGCCAGCTTAGTTATCCTGGCCAAAGATGATGCACCAACCAGCAACCTCGGCCGCGGCCCAACCCGGATCGCTCCGGGCATGCCTTAACTACGAGCCGCGGGAGTTGAGGTTCGGGACCAGCGGGCGGCGCGGCGAGGTGGCCGACCTCACGCAGTTGGAGGTTTACCTCAACGTGCTGGCCGAGATCGAGTACCTCCAGTCCTTGCCCCGTTCCGAAGGCGGGATCGCGCGGGGCGAGGAGTTCTATTTCGCCTACGACCTGCGCCCCAGTTCCAGCCGTTACGTCGAGGAACAGCAAGGGCGCGGCGAGATCGCACAGGCCATCGAGCGCGCCATTCGCGACGCCGGCATGCGGCCGGTGAACCTGGGCCGCATTCCCACACCGGCGCTGGCCTGCTACGCCATGTCCCGCAGCCGCGGCAGCATCATGGTGACCGGAAGCCACATTCCCTTCGGCCGCAACGGCTATAAGACCAACAGCGCGCGCGGAGAGTTGCGCAAAGAAGACGAGGAACCCATCAACGAGAGAGTTCGACTGGTGCGCGAAAGGTTCTACAGCCAGCCCTACGCCGACTCTGCGTTCAATGAGCGCGGCCTGTTCAAGGAAGGCCATTGCGAGCTTGCGTCCGAGAGCGATGAGGGCCGGGCGGCTTACCTGGAGCGCTACACCGCTTTCTTTGCCGGCGACTCGCTCGGCGGTATGCGGCTGCTGGTCTATCAGCATTCGGCGGTGGGGCGGGACCTGCTGGTCGAGGTCCTGGAGCGCCTGGGCGCGGAGGTCATCGCTGCCGGCCGCAGCGAGGCGTTCGTTCCCATCGACACGGAGAACGTCGACGCGGCGCAACTCGGGGCCATCCAGGCGCTGGCCGACGCCGCTGCCGCCAGGCATGGACGGCTCGATGCCGTGGTCTCGACCGACGGAGACAGCGACCGGCCGCTGATCCTCGGCGTCGATCCCGAAACGCGCCATGCGCAATTCTTCGGCGGCGACTTGGCCGGCATGATCGTCGCCGAGTACCTGGGCGCCGATGCCGTGGTGGTACCGGTAAGCTGCAACGACGCCATCGACCGCGGCA
>Ga0315280_10009897_pt1 | contig 12066 bp, 16 predicted proteins | sample YL17G06_40_MG_FD_203697 | JGI IMG/M metagenome (GOLD analysis project Ga0315280, IMG submission 203697) | Sediment microbial communities from Yellowstone Lake, YNP, Wyoming, USA - YL17G06_40 | ecosystem: Environmental > Aquatic > Freshwater > Lake > Sediment | place: USA: Wyoming | collected... | reverse complement strand
GCTTTGATTTCTCCCCGGAGATGTGGATCATCACTGTAGAGAATGGAGAATTAGTGGATCAGGAAAAACTATCCACTTCAAACCTAAATCTCCCCAAGCGTCTGGAACAGATAACTTCCAATGGGGTGGATAAGGTCATCTGCGGCGGAATTGATGGTTTTTCTCTAAATCAATTAGGAAACAGAGGAATAGATGTCGTGCACGATGTCATAGGGGAGGCAGAAGTAGCCTTCCATCTCTTCATGCGAGGAAGGCTTCGCCCCGGCTTTTGTTGTGAAAAAAGGGGCGGAAGAGGCTTTTGCCCCTGGAGAAGAGGTTCTAGAGGAAGGAGGATTTAAATCAAATTTCAAATGACAAAGCTCAAAGTTCAAATTGTTAAAATAAAGGTTCAATAGGAAGGAGAATCCTATGGCCAAAGAAAAATGTGAGAAAGATGAAACCTGCGATACCTGCAACGAAACCAGTTCTTGCAGCCAGCAAGAGAAAGAGGCTCATGCGCAAGAAGAGAGGTTGAAGTCCAAACTCTCTCACATCAAACATCGAATCATGGTGATGAGTGGGAAAGGAGGCGTGGGAAAGAGCACGGTCTCAACGAATTTGGCTGTGGCTCTTTCTCTCGACGGATTCAATGTCGGACTATTGGATGCCGACATTCATGGTCCCAATATCCCTAAGATGCTGGGAATTGAATCGCAACATGTGATCGGATCCGGGATGGGAATGATTCCGGTGGAAGCCCTCCCGAACCTAAAGGTTATCTCTATGGCCTTTTTCATTGGAGATCGGGATGACCCAGTGGTCTGGAGAGGACCCATCAAACACAATGCTATTAGCCAATTTTTAGGAGAAGTAGAGTGGGGTCCCCTTGATTTTCTCATTGTTGATCTTCCTCCTGGAACTGGAGATGAGCCGTTGAGTGTAGCCCATCTCATTAAGAATGTGGATGGTTCTATTATCGTAACCACTCCCCAAGATGTTGCCCTCCTCGATTCCAGAAAGGCCGTCACCTTCAGTCGAATACTTAGCATCCCAGTAATCGGGATTGTTGAGAACATGAGCGGGCTGATTTGCCCTCACTGTCACAAGGAGATTCCCCTCTTTAAGAAAGGCGGCGGTGAAAAGGCAGCACGAGAAATGAGGGTTCCGTTCCTGGGAAGAATTCCCCTTGACCCGGAGATGGTCACCGATTGTGATAGAGGGATGCCCTTTGTGATGGCCCATCCGGATTCTGAGGCAACCAGTGCCTTTAAGGAGATAGCCCATCGCTGTAAAGAGTATGTGGGGTTCAAGGAAATAGAGAGAAATTTTGAGAAAGAGAAATTTCCATACCATTTCAAATAGCAGGAGGTGAAGAGATGAAAAGAATTGCATTGGCTTCTGAAGATGGTTCTGGTCTCGAAGGGGCACTTAGTGCCCATTTCGGAAGGTGTCCCTTCTATACCTTTGTCAATGTGGAAGGAGATCGGATTCTGGGATCTGAGGTAGTCAGGAATCCTCACTATCCAAATCATCAACCAGGGGTTATTCCCCAGTTTATCCATTCTCAAAAGGCAAACGTCATGATTGCAGGGGGAATGGGGCCGAGGGCCATCGACTTCTTCAATCAATTCGGGATCGATGTGGCAACCGGGGTTCAGGGTAAGGTGAAGGATATTGTGGAGGCTTATCTCAGGGGCGAAATCCAAGGAATCGTCGCCTGTGAGCACCACGACCATGAATGCGGGGAGGAAGGGAAATGAAAATTGCTATCAGTTCATCAGGAAAGGATCTAAATTCACAGATCGATCCAAGATTTGGAAGATGCCAGTATTTCATTTTTGTTGATTCTGAAACGTTGGAATTTGAGGCCTCAGAGAACGAAGGGTTAATGGCCTCAGGCGGTGCAGGCGTGCAGGCTGCCCAGTTGGTTGCCCAAAAAGGTGCAAGTGCCCTCATCACGGGTAATCTTGGACCCAATGCCGCCTCTGCTCTTTCAGCATCTGGAATCAAAGTCCATTTGGTCTCTGGAGGGACGGTGAGGGAAGTGACAGAAGCATTTAAGGCAGGAAAACTTAAGGAAACAAGTGGGTCTACGGTTCCTCCTCATTATGGAATGGGAGGAGGCCGAGGTATGGGTGGCCGAAGGGACTCTTAACGAACTTATCGCACCCCATCACACACGATGCGTCATGAAACACCAATCCCATGAAAGTTAAAGAAAGGGATATATTTAGAAGCCTTCTAAATGATGAGGAATACATCATTAAAAAAATCGTCGAAAGCACGGTCGTGCTTGAATCGGAAGATGGGAAGAAACAAATTTTAACAGATGTTGATAACCTAAAAATAGCAGCATTTTACAAGAAAAAGGAGGGATGATTATGCCTTACGGAATGGGACCTGCAGGATGGAGACACCATCCTTATGGCTATGGCAGAGGTTGGTGTTGGAACCCTGGGTGGTACGGAGCGCCCGTTCCACCATGGGGACCTCCAACCGAGGAAGAGGAGGTCCGTTTTCTCGAAGAAGAAGCTAATTTTCTTCGAGAACGGCTGAGTGGGATTGAAAAAAGACTCCAAGAGCTGAAGAATTAATTTCCTGTGATTCCGGACACGCATGACGGACACGGTCACGTAACTTTCTATGGAAGGAGGGATCTTTATGCCAGGATTTGATGGAACAGGACCATTGGGTCAAGGTCCGATGACCGGCGGGGGAAGAGGCTTCTGCGCCATACCCTACAGGGCTTATGGTCCTTATGAGTACGGTGTGCGAGCCCCTTATCATTCATCTTATGGAAAGCCTTTCAATGGCCCCATCTTCGGTGCAGGCCGTGGTGGACTTCCGTGGGGTGGAGGTCGTGGCAGGGTCTTTGGAGGCGGCAGAGGGTTCCGTCGTTGGTGGTGGTAACGCATGGGGACCACGATGGAACCTATGGGGATCAACCTTTTTTCTAAAGGTTGATCCCCTCTACTCACATTAGACTCTTTCAGTGAAGAATGCTGGAAACCAAAACAGGCAAAGAAAATAAGGGACGGAGATTATTCTTAAAAGGGATAACTGCCATTCTTTTTTTCTAGCAGATACGAATATGCTTATCTATGGCATCCTGAGATTTTGAGATTGCGAAGAGAAACGTTAGAAAGGACCGGAACATGGTAGAGATAAAAGAGATAACAAAAAAATTACAGGCGATTCATCAAAAGATAAAGGCAGAAATTCCCTGGGAACCGATAGGCCATACACCGATGCCGGAGATTCCCGATCTCAGAAGCTGGGACATGAGACTCCTAAAGACATATAAACCCTGGTATGCCCCGTTCTGTGACCTATGCTGCTTTTGCACATATGGTAAATGCGATCTTACGGAGGACCGGAGAGGAGCATGTGGGATCGATATTGCCACGCAACAGGCAAGATTTGTGCTTTTGGCTTGCCTCATGGGATGTTCAGCCCATGCCGCTCACGCTGGGCATATTCTGGATGTTTTAATTGAGAAGCATGGCCTAGATAAAAAGATCAATTTAGGCACTTCCGTAGAACTCGAGGCACCGAATATAAGGACGGTTCTCGGGTTAAAGCCAGAAACACTGGGTGATCTGAAGATAGCGATAGAGTACGTTTATAAAGAGATCGCCCATCTTCTTGACTCCACCCATATGGGTCAGGAGGGAAGCTGTCTGGATTACGAATCAAAGTCTTTGCATGCCGGCATGCTCGACCATGTGGGGATGGAGGCCGGTGATATCGCCCAGATTGTGGGATTTAATTATCCTACCTCCGTTGCGGATACACCTCTGGTAGACCTGGGCTGGAATTCTGTCGATAAAACAAAACCCATCATCTGTTTTATTGGACATAACCCTGCCACCTCAACGGTCGTGGTGGATTACCTGAGAGACAATAACCTTTATGATAAGGTTGAGGTATGCGGCGTATGTTGTACAGCTTTGGAAACCACCCGATATTCGGATAGGGCCAAGGTGATCGGGCCATTCTCTAGACAGCTCTTCTTCGTAAGAAGTGGCATTGCTGATGTCATCATGACCGACGAACAATGCATTCGGACCGATATGCCGCAGGAAGCAACCAAGGCTGGTTCAGCCCTCATTGCTGCTCTTGATAAAGCGATGTACGGACTGGAAGATGCAACCGATATGGATACCGATGAGATCGTGAAGAAGATGGTGGAAGAGAAGAGGCACTATGCCATCCTTGACCCGAAAAAGGCTGCTGAGGTGGCAGCAAAAGTTGCCATGGCTATTGCACCTCAGAGAAGAAAGGATTGGATAACGGAGCAGGAGGCCACGGAGCTTGCGAAGAAGTGCAGCATGTGTGGCATGTGTGAGCAGGTATGTCCTAACTTATTCGATATCGGAAAGGGTATCAGTGAAGTTGCAAAAGGCAATTTCGATGTGGTAAAGGAAATATTCAATTCATGCGTCGGATGCGGCAAATGCGAGGAAGAGTGTCCTCGAAATCTTCCTATCTTTAAGATCATGCAGGTGGGGGCAAGCAAAGAGACCTGGAAGATGAGAGCAGGTCGTGGTCCGATTATGGATACCGAGATAAGGACCGTTGGTGCGCCCATTACTTTGGGCACCATCCCTGGAGTGGTGGCCTTAGTAGGTTGCTCTAATTTTCCGGATATACGAGATCTTGCCGAAATTGTCGATGAGTTCGCCCGTCGAAAATATATCGTCGTCGTTTCTGGATGCACCGCCATGGCTGTAGGAATGTGGAAGGATGCGGATGGAAAGACGGTATACGAGAAGTATCCACCTGATTTCGACGCAGGAGGAGTGGTCAATGTGGGCTCCTGTGTGGCAAACAGCCATATTTCAGGAGCAGCCATTAAGATTGCCAATATCTTTGCCGCCTTGCCTTTGAGAGCAAATTACGAGGTTATAGCGGATTATGTCCTTAACCGGGTGGGTGCCGTTGGTATCGCCTGGGGAGCTTACTCTCAGAAGGCAGCCTCAATTGCTACAGGTTTTAACAGGTTGGGGGTTCCGGTCATCCTCGGTCCCCACTCTTCGAAGTATCGCAGGCTCTATCTCTCAAGGAAGGATGAAGATGAGTGGAAGGTCATGGATGCGCGAAAGAGGCAGATTGTCGAAACCAATGAGCCTTCACCCGAACATCTCGCCTATGTTTGTGAAACAAAAGAGAAGGCAATGGTGATGATCCCAAAACTATGCATCCGGAAGAATGATACGCCTCAGGGAAGGGGGATCAAACTGAATCACTATATCTCCCTTTACAAGAAGTATATGGGAGGTGGTCTCCCAGAAGACCTCCCTCTCTATGTAAGAAGAGACGCCGACATTCCTATCGTTTACAAAAAAGAGGTCAAGGTTTATTTAACCCAAATCGGCTGGAAACCAAAAGAACCTGTCGGACTTCCCACCCTCATTGGAACTTATCCAACGAAGGTCCCGCTGGATTCGGTCATACACTAAAAAGGAGGAAGGAGAGATGAGCCAGTTAGCACCATTAATGCCATATCATAGAGTCAATATCCTCACGGGGACGAGAACTGCAAGGTTAGTGGAGGATCCGGTGGAGTATGCCAAACAAATCGCAAAAGCACAGAGACCTCTTCTCGTCCTTGGTCCGCGTTTGCTTAAAATAACCCTGGGCGAAAGGTTGCTCATCGAATATGCCCTGGACATTGCGAAGGCCAAAAATATTCCTATCTGTGCCACCGCAACGGTTAAATCAAAGATGGTGGAATTGGGGGTAAAACCTGACAGTGTCTATGACGTCGTTGAGATTATCAATGCCTTGAAAGACCCAGAATGGAAAGGTGTGAGGAAGGAAGGGAATCACGACCTTGTGATGTTCTTCGGTTTCAGAACCGATCTCGGGGAACAGGGACTTTCAGTTCTCAAGCATTTTGCTCCCCATCTGAAGACAATGACCATGTGTAAATACTATTATCCCCATGCCGATTTTTCCCTCCCCAATATCAGGAAAGATGAACAATGGAAGGCTTTCCTAGAGAACTTGATAGATAGTTTAGGAACGAAAGGAGGTTACGAGAATGCCAAGAGGTGATGGGACAGGCCCACCTTGGGGAAGTGGTCCAAGGACAGGAAGAGGTGCTGGAATGGGTGGATCACGAAGAGGAAGAAAGGGTGGCTCCAGAGCAGGTGCAGGCCCAGCAGGGGAGTGTGTTTGTCCCAAATGCGGAACTGTCACACCTCATGAGGTTGGAATTCCTTGCTCTCTTAAGCAATGTCCCAAATGTGGGGCAAAGATGGTGAGAAAATAATTTATGCGATAAGAAAACGAAATTGGATTAAGAAATAGGGGAATCCATGGATGAAATGTTGACTGGTCAAAAAGGGCAGGTAGAAAACAATCTCCATAGGAATTGTTTTGCATGTGGTTCAAATAACGGAATGGGTTTGGGGCTCAAGTTTTACAAACACGAAGATGGGACTGTTTTTGGAAACTTCTTCGCAGATCCAAAGTTTGAAGGCTATTCTGGAATCATTCATGGAGGAATCGTAGCAACCCTATTGGATTCTGCGATGACCCACTGTCTCTTAATGAAGGATATCCCTGCTCTCACCGGAAGATTGTCGATCAAGTATTCTACCCCCATTCGAACGGGAACAGTTGTGAAGTTAGAAGCGAGGATTGTTGACCAATTTCATGAAATGTTCATTTTAGAAGGGAAGGCTTTGGTGGATGGGAAGAGGGTGGCAAGCGCAGAGGCCAAATATAGAAGCATGAGAAGAAGGGTTAATCAAGGGGCGGAGAGATGACGCCGTTTTCTTCTCAGGTTCCTTCTTTAGAGAATAAATTGATTGGGAATATTCTAAGGGAATATCCCCAGTTGGCCAGGATCATGGAAAGATATTTTGGTGGACATTGCGTGGAAAGGCCGGGATTTAAGATCCAGACGCTCGGGATGGCTTGCATTCTATTCGGTGTCGATCAGAAGCGATTGCTTAAAGAATTTGAGAATAATCAGATTTGAGAGTCATGAATAAGAAACTGAATGACCTGGTGATTCTGATCAGAGGCGCCGGGGAAATGGCTACCGGGGTTGCTCATCAGCTTGCTTCTTGCCATTTCAAAGTGTATATGACTGAAATTTCGAATCCTCAAGCCGTGAGGAGAGAAGTGGCCTTTTCAGAGGCGATCTTCGATTCGGAGAAAGAAGTAGAGGGAATAACTGCAAAAAGGGCTGAGTCAGCAGATCATATCTCAGAGGTGTGGAGAGATGGGAAGATTCCCATCCTGATAGATCCGGATGCGAAAGTTAAAGACTTCTTGAAACCCGATGTTCTTATTGATGCCACTTTGGCCAAAAAGAATTTGGGCACAAAGATCACGGATGCCCTTCTGGTTATTGGCCTTGGACCCGGATTCCATGCGGGCTGGGATGTTCATCTCATCGTTGAGACAAACCGCGGCCACAATCTCGGAAGAATCATTGCCAACGGGGAAGCCGAGCCGAATACGGGAATCCCGGGCTCCATCGCTGGTTATACAGAGGAAAGGGTCATACGGGCTCCCAAGGCTGGGAATTTTAAAGCTTTGAAAAAGATCGGTGATGGTGTGCGGGCAAATGAAAAAGTGGGGATCATAGGAAATGTTGAGGTTCGATCCAGGATTGCGGGTGTCATTAGAGGCTTACTACGAGACGGAACCGAAGTCTGGAAGGGCATGAAACTGGGTGATGTCGATCCACGGGGAACTAAGGCTCATTGCTATACGATCTCGGATAAGGCCAGGACAATTTCCGGCGGAGTCCTTCAAGCCATTCTGGAGCACTTCAATGGTTAAGTCTTCAGTTGAACAGAAATATATTTTTGGCCCAGTGCCCTCAAGGAGATTGGGGAGATCCTTGGGAGTTGATCTTGTCCCATATAAAACCTGCACCTTTGATTGCATCTATTGCGATTTGGGGAAGACGACTCATAAAACTATATTTCGAGAATCTTATGTGAAACCGGAAGAGATCAGAAGGGAATTGGAACTTACTTTACCCACTCTATCCAAGAAACCTGATTACATTACCCTATCCGGCTCGGGGGAGCCTACCCTCAATCAAAATATTGGAGATATCATCCACAACATCAAGGATTTGACTTCAATCTCCTTGGCAGTCCTAACGAACGGCTCCCTCTTGTCTTTGGAAGAAGTCAGGGAAGCATTAGTGGGGGCGGATGTGGTTATACCTTCTCTCGATGCCGTCAACGAGGTGACTTTCCAATGTTTGAACAGACCTCATCCGTCGTTAAAAATGGATGAAATCATTTTGGGTCTTATTCAATTCCGAAAGCAATATCGAGGTCAGATCTGGCTGGAAATCCTCTTTTGCCGGGGTGTCAATGACGGTAAAGAAGAAATCGAAAAACTCAAAGAGGTTATCGAGAGAATCGAGCCCGACAGGATTCAATTAAATACACCGGTCAGGCCCCCTGCCGAAGATTTTGTTTTCCCTCTAACCTTGGGTCAATTGGAGGAGATAAGAAAAACACTTGGAGATAAGGCAGAGATTATCCCTGAGTTTACTGCATCCCTGGGAGAAGAGTTTAACTCCGTGAAGGATACAGAGATTCTTAACCTGATTAAGAGAAGACCTTGTACGACGGAAGATATTTCTAAAGCTCTTGGACTCCGTATCGATGAAGTTGTGAAGCACTTAGATCATCTTACAAAAACAGGGACAATCCGATATCGAATATATGAGCATCGTTGCTATTATGAGAATGTTGCGACTGATTAAAAAGAAATAGAGGCCCTGATGATTGTAGCAAATTGCAAATCACTTGATGAAATCCTGCGAATGATCAAGCCTTATAAAAAGGTTCTCCTTCTCGGCTGTAACGAATGTGTAACCGTTTGTGCCGTTGGGGGAGAGAGGGAGGTTGGAGCACTGGCGTCGGAGTTGAGACTTTTCCGTGCAAAGGAGGGAGAGGAGATTGAGGTTCGGGAGCATACCCTTGAGCGTCAGTGTGATCCTGAATACATTGATCAGGTCCGTCCCTTTGTCGGAGACTATGAGGCAATCTTGTCAATGGCCTGTGGGGCAGGGGTACAATATGTAGCGGAGAAGTACCGGACGAAGCCGGTGTTACCGGCTGTGAATACAACTTTTTTAGGAGTGACACTGGAACAGGGAGTTTGGGCTGAGCGGTGTCAGGGTTGCGGGACCTGTATCCTAGATCAAACCGGAGGGATCTGTCCCATTGCCAGATGTGCCAAGAGTTTGCTCAACGGTCCCTGTGGTGGATCGACGAATGGAAAGTGTGAGGTGGATAGGGAGACTGACTGTGGCTGGCAGCTCATCATTGATCGGCTCAAGGAGCTTGGCCAGCTCGATCGATATGAGGAGATCATCCCGATCAAGGACTGGACCACTGCCAGGGATGGGGGACCACGTAAGAGGGTGAGAGAGGATTTGAGGCTCTAAATGGATAGTATACAAATTGTGTCTCAAAAAATTTACCAAGCAGTTTTTTAAGACGTATGGAGAAGGGAAGACAGCATGATCATTTCAATTGCAAGCGGTAAAGGGGGGACCGGAAAGACCACCATCGCCGTTAATTTAGCCCTTTCGCTCCCCAAAGGGACTGTCCAATTAATTGACTGCGATGTGGAGGAACCTAATTCCCATCTTTTTCTAAACCCCTCTTTCCACCAGGTTACCTCTATGGGAATTCCGGTCCCCCGAATTGATGAATCCAAATGCACTTACTGCGGCAAATGTGCAAAGGTCTGTGAATACCATGCAATTGCTGTCATTTTGAAAAACGTTCTGGTTTTCGACGAGCTCTGCCATGGGTGCGGAGCTTGTTCTTATTTATGTCCTGAGAAGGCCATATTCGAAGTGGAAAGAGAAATCGGCATTGTCCAGGAAGGAAGTTCAAATGGAATTCCTTTTGTTAATGGGGTGTTGAACGTCGGAGAACCCATGGCCTCTCCCCTCATCCGAAAGGCCAAAGAAAAGATTCAAAAGGATAAGACCGTGATTCTCGACGCTCCTCCAGGAACAGCCTGTCCAGTCATTGAAACCGTAAAGGGAAGTGACTTCTGCATTCTTGTTACAGAACCAACACCTTTTGGGCTGAATGACCTGGAGCTGGCAGTGGGAATGTTGGAGAAGTTGGGAATTCCAAAGGGAGTGGTTGTCAACAAGGCGGATGTTGGGGACCGAGAAGTCTGGGATTACTGCCAATCGAAAAATATCCCTATTTTAATGGAAATTCCCATGGATCGTAAAATTGCTGAATCGTATTCAAGGGGAGTTCCAATTGTTGTCGAATTCCCTTCTTACATGCAGGGATTCAAAAATCTATTTGAAAGTGTGGAGAAACTCCATGAGTCAAATCGAAGAGACAGAAGAATTGGGTGATGAGGCCGGTTATCTCGTATATAACGAAACGCTGATCGACCATTTCATGCATCCCAGGAATGTCGGAGAAATCGAGAATCCTGACGCCATGGCGGTGGTCGGCGATCCTACCTGTGGTGATTTCATCAGAGTTTATATCAAGGTGGAAGACGGGAAGATATCCGCTTTCAAATTTTTAACCCAGGGATGTCCTGGAGCCATTTCCACTTCCAGCATTGCCACGGAATTGGCCATTGGGAAGACGCTCGAAGAGGCACTGAAGCTTACAGACAATGATGTGATCCATGCAGCCGGAGGTATCCCGGCAAGGAAGGCCCACTGCTCTCTTCTGGCAATCAGGGGGTTGAACCAGGCCATTTTAAACTATCAGAGGAATGCTATCTCCCCTACAATACGTCATTCCGAGGAGCAAGGCGACGAAGGATCTCGCTTTTAGTCAATAAACAATTATGGAACAAAACCAGGTAAAACAATTGGCCATCGTCAGCGGAAAAGGGGGGACAGGAAAAACCACTATTGCTGCTGCCTTTGCAGCTTTAGCTAAGAATAAAGTGATGGTGGATTGCGATGTTGACGCCGCAGACCTCCACCTTTTGCTTCAACCCAAAATTTTGACTCAAGAGAAATATTTTGGTGGAAGGTCTCCACATGTAGATCTGGAGAAATGCACTCAATGTGGTCTGTGCACCGAGGTTTGTCGCTTTAATGCAATCGATAATGGAGCTGTCAATCCTATCTCGTGTGAAGGCTGCGGCTTTTGCAGCCACATCTGTCCTGAAAATGCGATCGTGATGGAAGAGGCTTTCTCGGGAGATTGGTTTGTTTCCGAAACACTCTATGGTCCTTTTGTCCATGCCCGACTTGGAATTGGGGAGGAGAACTCAGGTAAACTGGTAACTGTGGTGAGAAAGAAATCCGTGGAGATTGCAAAAGAGAGGAATTTGGAACTTATTCTCATCGACGGACCTCCAGGGATCGGTTGCCCGGTCACGGCCTCGTTGACCGGAGTGAATTTGATTTTAGCAGTAACAGAACCAACCATTTCAGGGATTCATGATCTGGAAAGAATCTTGAAACTCTCCGATCACTTTAAAATTCCCTCGATGGTCTGCGTCAATAAATTCGACATCAACCTTGGGAATACGGCCCAAATAGCATCCTACTGCAAGAAGAACGGGTCCCGCCTCATCGGTCAAATCCCTTACGAACCCAGAGTGGTGGAAGCACTGGTTCAAAGGAAAACAGTGATGGATTACCCTTGCAATGAAGTTCAAGGGATTTTGCTCAAGATGTGGCAGAGCATAGAGATGACTCTGAGGGGCAAATCATGACCTCTTACAAGAAATATTGTTATTGGTTGGATTCGAACGGGTTCACATCGGTCAAGAAAGTCCTTGAGGAAATAGGGAATCAAGGGACCGATGAAACTCATTTGCCATGTCGTGTCCTCAGATCCTCGACGGAGCTGGGCTATGTTGCCCCTTCAGCCTGGAACGGGTTCTGTAAAAGGAGAACCTCCTGGTATTGGAAGTCTGATAAGGCAGAAAAATTTCTGGTTGTCAGTAACAAACCAATGGACATCCCAGGGTGTAAAGACCCAATTACAGTTGTGGAATCGAATTTCAAACCCGATCGCCTGCCTTCCCAGAAAGAGGTTCTTGCATTGATCGAATCAGACGAATACCGCAAGGAAAAACCTAAGGGGTGGG
>Ga0315280_10009896_pt1 | contig 12069 bp, 13 predicted proteins | sample YL17G06_40_MG_FD_203697 | JGI IMG/M metagenome (GOLD analysis project Ga0315280, IMG submission 203697) | Sediment microbial communities from Yellowstone Lake, YNP, Wyoming, USA - YL17G06_40 | ecosystem: Environmental > Aquatic > Freshwater > Lake > Sediment | place: USA: Wyoming | collected... | reverse complement strand
TGGGTAAGCTTCTTGGTCAGTGGGACATACAATCGTGAGGAGGTCCTTAACTTTTTTGTCACTTCTGCTGAGTTTCAGCTCAGAGTTCAAGAAGTCATTGACGCTGGATGCCTTCCATAAGCAATACAGATCGATTTGATTCCGTAATGCTCTTACCCATCTTGGTATTCCTTGTCAAAAAATCCAACGAAGGGTGAAATGGAAACTTCCATTTTAGAATTGATCGCCTTCTCCATTTCATCGGTCAGAAGGAGTTGTCTGCAATTAGGACCTTGTCATTTTAAAGGTAGATGAAGATTATATTGGACATAAGCCCATTGCTTTTAGAGAGTGTTGGGGTCAGATCTTACACGATCAATTTGGTAAGGAATATTTTAAAACTCAATGAGGAAAGAGAGGTTCTGCTTTTTCCTTTCTTGACAGAGAAGACGAAGAAAATTTTTGAAGGACTTCATTATAAAGGTTTTGTTTTTAACGAACGGTATCAAAAATGGCTGTTCGCTATTCTATCCCACCTGGGAGGTGGAAATCTTATCTCAAAACGATACTTGAATCATTGGGACCTTTTTTGGACTCCTGGGACATTTCTTTTACCCGTCCGATGCTGTGTCGTAGGAACCATAAATGATTTAACGACGATTATTTTCCCACAATTTCATAAGAGAAAAGTGGTGGACCATCAAGAGAAGATGTTTAGTTACTTTAAGGAAAGGGCATCCCTAATTATTGCAATCTCTGAGAATACGAAATCCGATATTGTAAAATACCTCCATATTCCTGAAGATAAGATAAGGACAATTTATTGTGGAGTGGGGGATGAGTTTCGAAGAATCGAAGATGTTCAATACCTAAAGAGCAGATTGAAAGGTATTGGGATTGATTACTCTTATATTTTTTATTTGGGTACCCTGGAACCAAGAAAGAATGTTGAGAGATTGATAGAGACTTTCATTCGGTTGAAAAAAGAAAAAAGAATCAATGAAAAATTGGTCCTCTCGGGTATGCAGGGATGGGACTATCAATCCATTTTCGATAGAGTAGCTTCTTCAGGCATAGAAAAAGATGTTATTTTTACAGGTTTTGTTCCAAGCGAATCCTTACCCTTCCTTTATAACGGTGCTTCAGCATTTGTCTATCCCTCGCTTTATGAAGGATTTGGACTGCCAGTGCTTGAAGCGATGGCTTGTGGTGTCCCTGTTGTGACGTCGAATGTCTCTTCCTTGCCCGAAGTCGCAGGTGATGCAGCGGTTCTCATCAACCCTTATTCGGTGGATGACCTAACAAATGGGATAAGCCGCATACTTTCTGATGAGGATTTGAGGAATAGCTGTATTACAAAAGGGATAGAGCGAGCCAAATCATTTACATGGGAAAGATGTGCCATGGAAACCCTGAAAGTTTTTAATGAAGCCTATAATGGAAATGTCTTTCTATCCAGGTAAACCCCGTTAGAAATTCTAGAGGGGCATTATTTCGATCTTTACCCCGTTAGAAAGGTCCCGCATTTATGCCAGGGATGTCATAAATAGAAAGCATCAGCTCCTTATAAAGGCGGAGTCAAGGTCCCACCTTTCTAACGGGGTTTACTTTCATCAAAAAATTCGTTAATATTTCTTTAAAGACCTTCGATCCAAAGAGACGGTTTGTTATGTCATCCCATGGTAAGTTAAAAATTATATTAGGAATCATTCTTTTTGTAGTCCTCATCATTGCAGGTTATCTATTCTATCTTTATCAAAAAGGAAGCGTTGAGAATTATCGTCCTCCGGTGACAAAGGCAGAATCACCAAAGGCCCAGGTTTTAAATGACTTGACGGCTTTATCTCAGGCCGTCGATGCCTACCATGCGAAAAATCTAAGATACCCTGAAAGACTCGAACAGTTGCAACCCGAATTTATTGACAAAATACCCTTGGAACCCAAGACCGGAAAACCCTTTATTTATGAGTCACACGGAAAGGATCAATATCAAATTGGTATTTCTGACCCAGCCTCTTATGGCCTTAAGGAGCTCCTTGTTAAAAATGGGAAAATTATCCAAAATTAAAAATCGATTTCCCCCTTACTTTTTTTTCATTCTCATCATCCTCATCTTACCTATCTCATCCATAGCCCTATCGCCAGACCTTTCTAAGAAATCACCCCTTGAGCAAGAGGTTCTCAATGTATTGAGTAAAAGTATCCAGTGCAAAAAGATGGAGGTCCAGATCGGATCCCAAAAAGAGAAGGCCAACGTATTGAAGACCCTTACGGTCAAGTTCGATGGTATAAACTTGGGACAGATAGTGGCAGATTATATGACCATTATTTACGAAGACCCAGTCATTGATCTCGTCAAACTGAGGCAGTCAAAAGAGGTGAATATTTCTTCATACTCCAAGAATAAGGTCAGTATCCTGATTTCTACCGGTGGGATTGAGAAATATTTCAATAGTAAAGCGAATCAAGTTAAGAAAAGGTATAATAAAATTTCCATAAAATTCTCCCCTCCCTATATCGAATGTTTCTTCGATGTCCCGGCCCAGGAGATCTCTCCTGAGACATTGAAGTTACTGGATAAATTTATTAAGGGGGGGAAACTCGAAGGTTATGCTGCCTTCCAGATCAAAGTGAAGAATAATGAGTTATACGCTCTATCTTCCAAAGTGATTGTCAACCATTTTTTAATCCCTGAATTAATCCTTCGGGAGTTCCAGACGAAGTTCAACCCCTTTGACGCCATCCCAATTATCAAACCCTTCCAGTATTCCATTAATAAGGTAACCGTCCAAAATAAATACCTTTTTCTGACCAATTGAAAAATAGTCAGATATTGCCTTTGCAGGCTTTTTGAACCTAATGCCGACACTCCTTTCCGGGTTGATTTTGAAGAACCCTCATAAATAGAGGCTCATCGTGGGAGTGTGTGGGTAAAAACCTCATGAAGATATAGCCATAATCCTTATTATCCCCCTTTGGTAATCCTTTTCCTGTCATAGACAGGCAAAGGGATATGGAGGGGGATTTTAAGAACAAATGCTTTCTTATGACAAAAAGTTGAAAACATTATCGCAGCATCTCAGAAAAAATATGCCAGATGCTGAAAACATGTTGTGGTTAAAATTGAGACGAAAGCAATTGAAGGGGTATCAGTTTTAGCGCCAAAAGATTATCGGGAAGTATATCGTTGATTTTTACTGTCCGAAGGGAAACCTTGTGATAGAGCTTGATGGCGGACAACACTATTCTGAGACTGGTCAGGCAAAGGACAGGACAAGGGACGATGTTCTTAGGGAAATGGGAATAAAAGTTCTCAGGTTTTCCGATAGGGATGTCTTTGAGAATATTGGTGGAGTGATGGAAGGGATATGGAGTTGCTTATGATTTATAAAATCTCCCCTCACCCCTCTTTGCCAAAGAGGGGGAAAGAGGGAGAAAGACTTTGCCAAAGAGGGGAAGAGAAAAGGCAGAAATGACCCACTCGCTTACGCGAAGAGCCTAAATAAAAAATATGGCGATAAACCAGCGTATGAAAATTGCGATTGACGCGCTCCCATTAATGATGCCGAAAACCGGCATCGGGTTTTATACGCATCATCTGCTTTCGGAGTTCATAAGGATTGCACCTGAAAATGAGTACTATCTATGCGATATCCTTTGGAAACAAATTTTTTACAATCTCATCAAAATTGAAGATTTTCCGACGATGGCCGAAACCTTCCAGCACATTTCTGGTTTTCCCCACCCTCTTAAAATAGTGAGCAGGATTCTTTTGTTCCTCTATACCAGAACCACAGGAGCTAAGAAGATTGAGAACACGGACCTATTTTTTGGACCCAACTTTAGGGCCATCTTTAGAGACAGCCTCAAAACGGTCATTACCATTCATGATATGGCACATGAGTATTATCCTGAAAATGTGGACGAAAAGCTTCTTCGTCATCTGAAACAAGAATTGCCACAAACAGCAAGGCTCGCTACCCTGATCATCACCGATTCCCAGAATACAAAGATGGATGTTCTGAAATTTTTGAATGTTCCTGAGGATAAAGTCAAAGTCATATACATTGGAGTAGATAAAACATTTCGTCCAATAAACGATCCGATCGTTTTAGAGGCGACCAGGAAGAAATATCATCTTCCAGGAGAATTCATTCTCTATTTGGGCGCGATCCAACCGAGAAAGAATATCGCCGGTTTGATTGGGGCTTATCACTTGTTGTGTCAGGATCCCGGTTTTAAGTACCACCTGGTGGTTGCAGGAGGTGTCGGTTGGAAAAATCAGGATATCAGCCGCCTCGTCGTTGAACTCGGTTTGAAGGATAGAATAATATTTACTGGATACATCTCCTCTCTTGACCTGCCGAATCTATACAATCTTGCAGCCGCCTTTATCTACCCCAGTTTCTACGAAGGATTTGGCTTGCCGGTGGTCGAAGCCATGGCGTGCGGTATTCCCGTGGTCACTTCGAATAATTCCTCGTTGCCCGAGGTAGGAGGTGATGCCGTCATTTACGTCAATCCACACTCAGCGGACGAGGTGGCAAATGGCATCAGGCGGATCCTCTCCGATAAGGAATTACGAAGTCAATGCATCGCGAGGGGACTTGAACGTGCGAAGATATTTTCATGGGAGAAGTGTGCTTCGGAGACATTAACGGTTCTCAATGAGGCCAATCGAATGGTGATGGCAAGTCCTGATTCAAAGAGTTTTACATGGTCACTACAATGAAACCGGATTCACAATATCTCTTCCTCGATATTTCTTGATGACCTCTGCAGGTTCTCCTTCGGCAACTAATTCCCCATGGTCAAGCCAGAGCACTCGATGGCAGATTTCCTGAATAGCGTGCAGGTCGTGGGAAACGAAAACGGTGGTGACCCCCCCCTTAATCAGCTTGATCATCTCCCCTTTTGATTTTTTCTGGAACTCCTCATCACCAACCGAAAGAACCTCATCGATGATTAATATCCTCGGATCAGTATGGATGGCTACTGAAAAGGCCAACCTCAGGTACATTCCGCTCGAATATGTCCTCATTGGAAAATCCACGAATTCACCAATTCCCGAGAAGTCGACGATCGCAGGTAGCTTCTTAAGGACATCTTCTTTGGTGAGTCCAAGAAGAACTCCATTTAAGATAACATTCTCCCACCCTGTTAGATCGGCGTGAAACCCTCCTCCAAGCTCCAGGAGCGGAGTCACCCGCTCCATTGTTCTCACCCTTCCTTTGGACGGCGAAATCGTTCTAAGCATCAGGGACAAAAGCGTACTTTTCCCTGCGCCGTTTCTCCCAATAATCCCCACACACTCGCCTCTCTCAACCCTGAGCGTTAAGTCTTTCAGGGCATAAAAGTACTTATTCCTCTCCCCCTTTCTCCTAACCTCCCTATGAATATTGACCATGAATTCTTTGAAGCCAGGTCTGTCCCGATGCAAGGGGAATCCCTTCCAGACATGGTCGAATTCGATCACACACTCATTCATAAGACCTCATCGATGCGTCTGTTAAGCTTTCGAAAGATAATGAGACCAGCAAAAAAAACAACGAGAGAGGAGAGGAAGGCATTGACGAGCCAGTCCCAGTGCATCTTATTTGACAAGAAGAGCTCTCGCCATGAAGACATCAAAGGAGTTAAGGGATTTATGTAACAAGATAAGAACCGGTAGGGTTCCGGTATGGTATCCAATTGATAGATGATGGGAGTGATCCAAAAGAGCAAGTTCAGAAAGAAAGCGACGATAAACTGGAAATCCAAGAAATACACATTAATGACCGATACGGCGAGACATACCCCAATCGTCAAGATAAATTGAACGAGGATGAAGAGGGGTATTCCTAAGAGCCATATCGCATGAGCCGTCTTTCCATAGTAATAGACCAAAAATGTGAGGATCGGCAGAGAGAAAAGGAAATGGACGCCCTGGGAGAACACACCTGCTGTCAGGAGAAAGTGTTTTGGAAATGGGAACTTCTTGATCAGACTCCGGTTACCAATTAATGAGACGGTCGAGGCACTGACAGAATTTGAAAACCATGTCCATGGAAAGAGGGCAGCAAGAAGGAAGAGAGGAAAATCCTTCTTCTGCATCTTCAAAACAACGATGAAGGCGATATAGAAGACCAGGGCAAGCAGAAGAGGATTCAGCAGTGACCAAAAGATACCCAGAATGGTCCTCTTATACTGGAGTGTGGTTTCCTTTTTTGTCAACAACCAGAGGAGATCCCTGTCTCTTCTAAGGTTATAGCTGTTCCATCTCATGATGCGCCTTTTCTGAAGACATAAATATATCCGATTTTTTGGACTTTGTAAAACGATTCCAGCAATGAACTGCAATTCAGACACTGGACTTCAGGCGTTAGATACCAGACTTCTCTAATATAGGGAATTTACTCTGCTTCCCTCGTTTGAAACTCTTTCGCATATACCCAGAGTGCCAGTTCCTCTGCTGGCTGCCAGGCCGTTCGGCTGAGCTCACGTCGACCCCTTTATTAAGGGGGCATTATATTGTTTGCGTTTCTCAATAACTATTTTTAAATTCAGTATGAACGATCCCCCCTTTGGCAAAGGGGGGATGCAAACAAATATATGCTCCGAGTAATATCTCTGTACCATCTCTGGCCATTCCTCCTCTTCAGTCTAATGTCTGAGGTCTATCGTCTTACTATCTGAATCACAGAGCAATGAAACACCTTTCTTGACAAGACCTCGAACAATTCAGTATATAGATTAACGTGAATGTATCTCAAATCGCTCCCATCTATTTACCGGGAATTCTTCCGGGTTGCTCAAAATATATCCAAGGCATATCTGAAATTCTCTCCAAGGAGGGACATCGGGTCACTGTTCTGACCGGTGATGCCATTACAGGCAGAGGATGGGTTGACCCATTATTTGGAAAATACTCTTCAAAAAAGGAAGAGATGATCAACGGCGTGAGGGTGACGCGTCTAAAAACTCGGTGGCAGATCACCCTATCCATGTATCTGCTGAAAATAGCAACCGGAGATTTTCTTCCAGACTCGATGGGCAATATCGTTTCACTTCTTTCTGCTGGTCCTTATCTCTCAGATTTGGAAAAAGAATTTGAAAGGGATAGATATGATGTCATCCATGTCACTGCCTTCCCCTTTGCCCTTGTGTGGCTGGTATGGAAAGCTTGCAAAGCCATAGGAAGGCCCTTTGTCTGCACACCATTGATTCACTTTGAAGATCCAAACCATAGGAATCCTCTCCTCTGGAAGGTTCTCCAAGGTGCCTCTGCAGTGATTGCCTGTTCGAACTATGAAAGAGAAGGGATGATGAGCATGGGGATAAACCCTTCTAAAATCCATCTGATCCCAATGGGAATTAATTTAGAGGAATGGAAAGATCCTGTTGGAGATAGGTTCCGAAGAAAATATCGCTTGGAGGGGAAAAAAATCATCCTTTTTGCAGGGACGAAAGATTATAATAAAGGTGCGATTCATCTCTTGCAGGCAGTGGAGAAAATAAGGCAGAAAGTGAAAGACGTGATTCTCGTTAGCATCGGATTGCCTACAAGGGAATGGAAGAAGAAAAGAAGCCAGCTTCATGAAGATGATCTTCTCGATCTGGGATATATCTCTGAAGAAGAAAAGAGAGAGGCCTTTGATGCTTGTGATCTCTTTGTGATGCCATCGAGATATGATTCTTTCGGAATTGTCTATCTGGAGGCATGGCGATGCGGCAAACCGGTCATCGGGGCTAAAGTGGGAGCCATTCCAGAAGTCATTGAAGAAGGAAAAGATGGTTTACTGGTCGAATTCGGAGAGGTAGACCAATTGGTCTCAGCGATCATTTCTCTCCTGAACCATCCTGATCTTGTTAAGGAGATGGGAGAGACAGGGAGAAAGAAGGTGATCGATCGATTCAACTGGCAGAAAAATATTGGAAAAATTGAAGAAGTCTTTAAAGGGGCAAAGGTAGAATGGAGATAGGATGGGTTGAAGTGCTCAAAAAAGTCTATGGTCAAACGATTTATACGAATATGGCCCAATCCATTCTGTCAAAATATTACGATCTCGAAATTATCAATGCGGGTTTGGATCAATTCAAGAAATACTTATATCCCATCATCCTCTCTCGCCTGTGCAGGATAACCGGAAAAAAAGAGATCTGGGTAAGAATCTTTGATGCCATCATTACAATGCCTTTTGATAGGACCAGAGGGAAAAATATTGCCCTGATTTTCCATATCGATCATTCCTTCCAACCCACTTATCTCAAACTATCGCTGATAGGATTAGAGAAGATTTTTTATCATAATCTGAAGAAGGCCGATGCCATCATCACCATTTCAAAATACTGGCAACGCCATTTTGAAGAGAGAGGATATCCTAAGGTTTATCTGATCTATAATGGGTTTGATATGGATCAATTCCACTTCGAAGAAGAAGAGATTTGGGAGTTTAAGAGAAAATTCCAGTTAGAAGGGAAACCCATCCTCTATCTCGGAAATTGCCAGCGCATCAAAGGGGTGGTCGAGGCATATGATCGATTGAAGGATCTGGATGTTCACCTCGTGACGAGTGGGCGAAGGGAAGTGGATCTTCCAGCTTTAAACTTGAATTTAGATTATCGGGATTATCTTCTTCTATTAAGATCCTCTTCTCTCGTGATGACCATGTCAAAATTTAAAGAGGGTTGGAACCGAACTGCCCATGAGGCCATGCTCTGTAAAACCCCGGTCATTGGGTCCGGTCTGGGAGGGATGAGGGAATTATTGGAAGGGGGAAGGCAGATCATTTGCGAGGAGGATGCCGATTTGAAGGAGAAGGTTTATTATGCTTTAGACCATCCCGAGTTGGGTGAAAAGGGATATGAGTTTGCAAAACAATTTACGGTAAAAAAGTTTAATGAGGAATGGTTGAGTCTTATCGAGAAAGTGAATGAAGCCGGATAAGAAAATTGGGCTGATTTGCTCTCCGGGTGGCCATTTGATAGAAGTCCTCCGGTTGTTGGAGGCCTTTGAGGATTATCCTTTCTTTTTTTTGACTTACAAAGAGAAAGCCACATCAAGTCGGAAAAACACATACTATATGATGAATTTTGCAAAAAGCCCCTTCAATTTAATCTTTGGGATTCTCAAGATCTTTTACATCTTTCTGAAAGAGAGGCCAAAGATTCTCTTCTCCACCGGAGCCGAAATAGCCATCCCTTCTTTCTATATTGGAAAATTTCTCTTTCACACAAAACTCATCTATTTGGAATGCAGTGCCCAGGTTTATCACCCTTCTTTAACAGGAAGATGGGTCTATCGCATCACCGATTTGTTCCTCGTACAATGGGAACCTCTGCTCAAGCAGTATGGCCCTAAGGCAAAATATGTTGGCGGGTTAATATGATCTTTGTCACGGTAGGGAACGATTTTCGAGGCTTTGATCGCCTCCTAAAAAAAATGGATGAGATTGCTCCACATATTCCGAGGGAGATGGTGATCCAAAAGGGTTATTCAAGATATCTTCCAAAAAACATAGAACATTTTGATTTTGTTCCCATGAACAAAGCCATAGAATATATTCAGAAGTCTGAATTGGTGGTCTCCCATGCCGGGATTGGAACCATCATCCTTTGCAAGGAGTATGGAATCCCTATTCTCATCCTCCCAAGGAGGAAGGCATATGGAGAGCACATGAATGATCATCAATTGGAGATCGCTCAGGCTTTGGAAAAAAGGGAAGGTGAAAATATCTATGTCGTTTATGGAGAGGATCAACTGGAAGAGAAGATCCTGAAAGTCTTGATGGAAAGAACGAGGTATACCCCCACTGAAAACATTGGAAGAGTAAATCTTCTGAGGACCATCAAAGAGTTCATCAAAAGAACCTTATCATGAGCCATCTTCCCTTGATCTCTACGGTGATATTGAACTGGAATGGAAAAGAATATCTCTACCCTTGTATCCAGTCTGTGAAGAGGCAGACCTATCCCAATATAGAAATTATCCTTGTCGATAATGCTTCAGCGGACGATTCCGTCAAGTATATCAAGAACTTATTCTCTGATCTTCGGTTGATTATCAACCATGAAAATTTAGGCTATGGAGGGGGAAACAATCGGGGAATGACAGAAGCCAAGGGAAGCTATATCTTTGTTTTAAATAGCGATACAGAGATAGATGAAAAATGTGTGGAGTTTTTATGGAGGGGTATGGAGGGAGATCAAAAAATCGGGGTGACCACTCCCAAGATCCTTCTCTACGATCGGCGGGATACGATCGACGCCGCTGGATTGACCGTCTACCCAGACGGTCTTTCCATCGGGAGGGGTCGATTAGAACCTCAGGGAAAGTACAACCAGAGTGAGGAGGTCTTCTTCGGCAGTGGTTGTGCTTCTCTCTATCGAAAGGAGATGCTGGAAGAGATCGGCCTATTCGATACGGATTTTTTTGCCTATGCCGAAGATACAGATTTGGGTTGGAGGGCAAGGCTTGCCGGATGGAAAGCCCACTATGTACCCGGGGCGGTTGTCTATCATCATCATTCTAAGAAATTTGGGGCCTACTCTTCGATGAAGGCTTTTCTTGTCGAAAGAAATCGAATCTGGGTAGCATGGAAAAATTTTCCTCTTCCCATTCTCTATTTATGGCCTTTCTATACATTGTGGAGATATTTCTATCAAGGAATTGGCACTCTCATACGAAGAGGGGCCTCAGGAAGGTTTGGGCAGGAGTCCTCATCTTTTCTCCTCATTTTCATCTTAATGAAAGCCTACTTGAGTGGATTGAAAGGGTTACCTACAGTTCTAAGAAAGAGGAAGGAGGTCCAAAGCAAGAAAAGGATATCCAATGGGGAAGTCTTCAGTCTATTCAGAAAATATGGTATAAAGGCAAAAGAGATAGCCTTTAAGGAATAGGGATAATTGGAATGTTGGAATACTGGAATATTGGACTTATTAAGGGGAGCATTATATTGTCTGCATTTCTCAATAACTATTTTTAAATTCAGTATGAACGATCCCCCTTTGGCAAAGGGGGAGATAGGGGGATTTTCCAAACTTTTAAATCCCCCCTTACCCCCCTTTTCTAAAGGGGGGGATGCAAATAAATATATGCTCCGGGTAATATGTCCTCATGCATATCATTCCATTATTCCACTATTCCATTATTCCATTTTTGTAAGCTGATGACACTATAATCAATCATGAAGACTTTGGTGATCATACCGGTTTTCAATGAAGAAAAGACTCTCCGAGGGGTCATATCGGGTATTCGGGCATCCCTTCCCCAGGCTGATATCTTGGTGGTAAACGACGGTTCCACCGATTCAACGGGTAACATTGTAAGGGAGGAAGGGGTGTTGATTTTAGAACATCCCTATAATATGGGCATTGGGGCAACCATGCAGACCGGGTTTCTTTATGCGTTAAGAAACGGCTATGATATTGCTATCCAAGTCGACGGAGATGGACAACATTATCCAGAATGCCTTCCTCCCTTGATGAAACCCCTTCTAATGGGTCAATCTAACCTGGTGATTGGCTCAAGGTATCTCTTGGATGGGGGGTTCAAATCTACCCTTCTGAGGAAATTAGGCATAAAATTTTTTACCTCCCTCGTTCGGATCTTTACGGGGAAGAGGGTCACCGATCCCACTTCCGGATTTCGAGCAATGGATAGAAAAAGCTTAGAATTATTCTCTGAAGAATATCCGTCGGATTATCCAGAGGTCGAAGCACTGATTTCAGCCAATAGAAAAGGATTGCTTTTCCAAGAAATCCCAACCATGATGAGAGATCGGCAAGGAGGCACATCTTCGATAGGCATGCTCAGTGCCTTATATTATATGGTGAAGGTAACTTTATCCATTTCGATCGGCTTTTTCAGGAGAGTAAAATGATGAGCATCAGACTAAATCTGTTTGCCATGATTGGATCGATCATCCTTCTTCTCATCATTCTGGAATTGGTCCGAAGGAAATATTTGCGGGAGAGATACTCACTGATTTGGATTGTAACAGGAACTCTTTTTCTACTGTTATCCATTAGGGTGGATATCTTATATCGAATATCCCATTTCTTGGGATTCTCTATCCCCTCCAATGCACTATTTTTCTTTGGGATTCTCTT
>Ga0315280_10009895_pt1 | contig 12072 bp, 10 predicted proteins | sample YL17G06_40_MG_FD_203697 | JGI IMG/M metagenome (GOLD analysis project Ga0315280, IMG submission 203697) | Sediment microbial communities from Yellowstone Lake, YNP, Wyoming, USA - YL17G06_40 | ecosystem: Environmental > Aquatic > Freshwater > Lake > Sediment | place: USA: Wyoming | collected... | reverse complement strand
TCGCTTCCGGGGCCACCTTCGCCTGTAGGTCGGCTTCCATGATAGCTTTGATGAGTGTATCAATCATGTTGTCCCGGATCTTCGGCCAAGTTGTAGTATGTAGTTCCGGAGGGGACCCCCTGGGGGTAGTAGGGGCTCAGTTCTAGATACCATACGTATTCTCACATCCCGAACAGATCAAAACCTAACATGAATGCGTAGCCGTAAGAATTCTCTGTGTAGCACATCGCGTGGAGATTCTAGGAATTCAGGTAATTGCCAGGTACAAGTCTTGACGCCCGCACCAACCTACCGGGGATATAGGTAAGGATGGGTTTTGGTGGGGGACGTGATACCCTGTGTTTTGGACGTGTCACTCTGACGTGATACTCGGGCTGGGCAGGGTGGGTGTCACGTGGAGCTTCTAGAAGGCGTCAACTATAGGAAAAGGAAACCGAAAGTGGAAGAATCTGAGGACAGCCGTAGTCTTTCGCGTAGATTCTTCTTCCTTTTTGTGCTCAATTATCCTTATTCTAGGCTGTTTCTAATTCAGCTGAATCTTCCTCCACATCTTTCTTCCGAAATTCTTCCACATCTATCCAGCCCACTCAGGTTCCTACTTAGTCAGTCTAACTAGCCTCTTCCTAGGCGCCTACTCCTGCATTCCAAGTGCATTCGTGGGGATTGGGCAAGAACTGGGAATAGTTTTCCGTCCGTTCTTACTCCTCTGAAAGAAAACTGAGGACCGATCGAGCGTGACTATGTCCGGGGTCTTAAGCAGTTGACATGAACCCAGCGAGTGTTCTCTCTGTCAGGGTTCCACCAAGTAATCTCGTCTCCAATCTTGATTCGTCCTCCACACAGAAAACATCGTCCCTCATACTCAGCGCGAGTTGTTGTCCTGTCCCAAGGCAAACCTTTGGGTTCAACAGAAGGGCGGTGCTCGACATCAATCTTCGGTCGGCCTTCGATTTTGGTGTCTCGTAGAGGCTGGATTGCCAGTTCCAGTGAAGCATATTCCTCTGTGGTGAAGTTCCTCACGTGATAGTACCGTGGAGCATTGTCTCCGATGTAGTTCTCAACCCATTCCAGATGCTGACCTGAGACGATCTCCTTGCTCCCAGATACCGGTATTCGCAACTGCACTATCTCGAACGTCTTTGCCGCAGTGCTCCTAGCGCTCAATCCAAGGTCAGATTCATCGAAGAGATCCAGAACGTAGCCATCGCCCTCTTCCCAGTAGGCGGGCAGGGCGTGCCTAGAGAATCGGCCACCACGAACTTCAACCAGACTCGATGTCATCCCTGCCGAGCGCATAAGAGAGCATGTAAGGACAGAAAGACCAAGAGAGGTAGTTTTCCTCTTGAGCAAGATGTTGATCGCTGGATCAGGCGCGCCGACTCCTTCTTCAACTGTAATATGCTTCTTGAGAAAGTAGCCTATCTCCGTGGCTTTGGCAACGTGCACACTCGATTGTCTTGCCAGTATCTCCGCAACTTCTTTGAGAGTAGGAGTCACAGTGACGAAATCGTTCACATAACTGGTGTATGAGAAGAGCTTCTTGATTGCTCTGGAGAGTTTGCGAGCGAATCCTTCTGCGTGTACTTCTGGCCTGGCGCGAGCGAGGAAGGCTTGTACTTCTTCGGAGACGGATGCTCTCCAAGAACCAGGAAGAATGAGCAGTTCGCAGAGAATCTTCGCATAATCCCATCCAAAGCGGTTGAACGTGATAGCCTCCAGGAAGAATGACTTGATTCCGACCTCCCTGGCAACCTCGGGGAACGTTCTGGAAAGGCTGAGGAAGTTGACGTCGCGGAATGTAGTATTTCGATCGTATCCGATTCCCGTGGGTGTGCAGAAGAGTGTCACTTTCTCCGGCAATCTAGGTAGCAGGAGCTTGATGTCCTCACCAAGGTGCTTGCCATCGAGCTTCACGTCTGTGATGTTGGGATACTCTAATGTCGCGTTTGAGGCGAGTTCCTTCGGAACTACATTCGGCGGAAGTCGTCCTGTTTCTATTGCGCCTTTCAATTCACGGGGGCTATTGAATCCAGATCTACTGAGAGTTTTGAATACGCTCCTAACAGTTCTTTCTTTTTGGTCATTGTTGGGTGTTGAGAACCAAATTAGGTTGAGAAGTTGACCAGTGCCCCTAGGTTCACGGTACTGAAGACGCCGTGCCAAGTCACGCGCTATTACGTAGGCGGAGTAGTTCTCCTTCAGTGCTCCAACTGCGCTCGTGTATCCAAGTAACCCAATTGCTAGCCTTACCGTCTGGTATTCCTCTTCAGGGAAATCAACTCCTTTCATGGCCTTGGAGAGAACCAAGATCACCTTCCCTGTCTGCAAATCGCAGTCCGCGAGCATTGGGTTGGAATCGATGAACTCCTGAACTTCTTCCCTTTCTTCGATTGATCTAAGAACAACAGCAAATTCTTCCTCGCTCGCGGCTAACAGTCTCAGAAGGCTTAGCTCTGCTCGGTCACAATCACCGTGCGTATGGAAGTCGAACTTGCGCAATCCGTCAATTAGATTGATCGCAGTTTTTGCGTGTACGTACCAGTCGCTTGTCAGCTTGCCGAGGATGTAGTTTGCAAGTTCTTGCGCTTTGAGTCTGACCACTGTATCCCAACTGTAGAATTTCGCTGCATGATGGACAGGTGAATTGAACTTGACTCGCAGAGCATCAATGAGCTTCCTCACTGCCTCAGGCCTGAGCCTGAGGACGTAATTGTCCATTCTGTAGAAGTCCTTCTTGCTGAAACTGCGGGACTCCAAGCAGGTAATCACTGTCGTATCTACGAGCCATCGATAGGGCTCCTGCAGATCGTAGACTAGTGGATACTTGGTTTGCCTAGCCTCATGGAGGAAACCGACTGTGGGCCCCAAACCAACAGAGTTGACTGCTCTTCGACACTCACCCTCCAAGACGCCATACGCATAATTCAACGCCAAGTTCACCGGATCGGACGCGTTGTTCTGGTGTGTGCTCATTCGCGCGCGACCATACGCAGCTGGTGCGGGCGTCCGGATTTGAACTCTAGGAATCGGTTGTTGTGTGTGCACGCTAGCTGACTCACAGGTGACGCCTGTCGTTTCGGACTTGTGGCGAGTCAGGTGCGTCTCGAACAGAGGTTTAATAGATCAGTGGACCCGTTCGGTCTCTAGGAGGCTGAGGATATGATGCGCATTCTGTTTCTGAAGATTCCGTCCCAGCCTTCGTTCGTCTAGGGCTAGACGGAGCCTAACTTCCGATTTTGTTTCGAGGAGCCTACTTGACGCTGAGTGCGCGGTGGGTTCCATGGATGTGCTGAGGTTGACCAAGAAGAGTGTCAGAACGAGAGTTAGCGTCCGCTCGGAGTTACTGGAAGCGCAGAGAACTCCGGGGCGGGAGAAGAAGCCGGTTCATAGAAGTGAGGGAGGTATCCCTCGAGACCGTCAGAGCGGACGCTATCGAATGTGGACTCGTTGACGATGTTGTCACAGTCCTAGCTTCTGGTAAGGAGGCAGATGTCTACCTGGGGCTCTGGAAAGGCGCACCTTTGGCGCTGAAGGCTTACAGGCTCCACAGAACACCGCATAGGAAGAAATCCGCTATCGGTTATTCGTTAGATAAGGTGGGTGCAGTTGCGGCTCGAGAGTTCACGATACTGGAAAAGGCCTATCGAGCAGGCGTGCCCGTGCCGACTCCGGCAAGACGAGCTGACAACATGTTCACAATGAGATTCCTCGGAGACGACCAGATAGCACCACTGCTGAAGGACGCAGATCTTGAAAGGCCGGATGAGGTGGCCAAGCAGGCGGTCGCACTGGTAAGGAAACTGATCGACGCATTCATAGTACACTCAGACTTGTCTGAATACAACATCGTAATGTGGGGAGAACGACTGTTCGCGATCGATTTTCCGCAGGCTGTTGATTTTTCATCCCGAGTCACCCGACACCTGCGAATTGAGGAAGCAAAGCCTCTGTTGCTGCGTGACCTCCGGAATCTTGAGAGCTTCTTCGCAAAACATGATGTCGTGATAGACGCCGAGAGTGAGTATCATAGGCTTCTCCAGAAGCTCGATCAGCTCTAACCGGCCAGGCCTGAGTGATGGCTAGTCGTTCAGTTGCTTGAATATGGCTTCGAAATCTTTCAGCGCTGCTTGATAGAGTCCTTGCGCTTGGCCTATGAGTATCTCTTGCTTGTCCGCCTTCACGCCTTCTATGATCGCTGCGGCAACCTCTTGCGGGCTGATTCCTCGATACGCTTGCTCCTCCTCGCCAGCGAAGCTCGCGTCAAGTTCTGTGTCAGTGGTCGGCGGCGCCGCCTCAAACACTCGCACTGATGTCTCGCGGAGTTGATGGCGCAGTGAGATGGTGAAGGAGTGAATGGCGGCTTTGATTGCGCAGTAGACTGGCATCGTCGCAATCGGCACAAATCCTAGCCCTGAAGAGATGTTCATGATAGCTGCTTTCTTTCTCTTCAGAAGTATTGGTGTGAAGAGTGCGCAGAGGCGTATGGTCGCGGCGAGGTTGATAGTTACCTCGTCGTCTTTGGGGGATAGGGGCTTGCTCACGGTTGGAGATGTAAAATCCATCTGCCTCTGGATTCCGGCATTATTGACCAACACGTTGAGGTTGGGAAAGCGCGTCGTAACCCAACGGAGCAGGCTTCTCCTATCTGATTCCACGGAGATATCGCACCGTCCAACGTGAAGGGCAGGTAGTTTCTGTTTTGCGGCCTGCAGCTTACTCTTACGTCGCCCACATACAATTACTACGCTTCCTGCGTTGACAAACTTCTCAGCCAAGGCAAAGCCTATGCCAGTTGCGCCTCCAGTGATGAGGACCGTATTTCCACTAACATCCAAAACCAGCTCAGCTCCTAGAGTCTACGCCCTTCATTCAGACGATTGGTGTAACAGCATCTGGCCGACTAGTCATTAAGTGTTACATTGCTTTCAACTTGAAGAATGGAAGAAGAGGGGCTCGCTTAGGAAGGACTTCGATGCTCATCTGTTCGAAAAGGCTTGGTCGCCCTGTACGACGGCATGATGGTACACTTGGCAATCGGAACCGAGGCATCCGAAGTCAGAAAGATATTCGCAGGATTCATCGACGCGGTGGAACAGGGGATTCTTCGACAATAAGGACCGCCAGACTGGCAAGAGAAGGGGCCTCCTAGCAGCCGCTCTGTTCTCCACCGAGACGTGTCGCGTTTATAGAGAAGGTTTCGTGAGAGACGACTCTGGTAAGGGATTTGGAGATAACAGAAGGCATCCATCTCATCCCGAGAGTCAGGGGTGCGAACGCATACCTCGTCAAGCATGATGACGGTATCACCGTCGTGGACACGGGTCTACCTGGAAACGCTGGCAAGATAATAGACTACGTCCAAAGCATGGGCTGCCAAGCTTCAGATGTCAAAACGATCGTCTTGACTCATTCCGACATGGACCATTCGGGAAGTGTCGCTCGCCTGAAGGAGGAGACCAATGCCAGGGTTGCGATCCATGAAGCCGACGCGCCCAGACTGTCAGGGGAAAAAGAGCCGAAGGCAGTGAAGGGGGTGCTAGGGTTGCTCTTACGCGCAATGGCCGCCGTCATGAGGTTCAAACGAATGAAAGCTGACGTGCTCCTCAAAGACTCGGATATTGTTGATGGGTTGACTGTGATTCATACGCCCGGGCACACTGATGGTAGCATCTGCCTTCACCTTCCTGGCCGAGCTCTCTTTGTCGGCGACGCCCTTCTTACTGATGACGAGCGGATGCTGGGTCTTCCCCGAAGATCCATGAGCACGGACTTGGATCAGGCAAAGGAATCCATCAAGAAGATATCAGAGCTGAAGTATTCTGTTCTGTTGCCCGGCCACGGGCCACCTATTGAACGAAATGCATCAGCGATAGCGAAGGAGTTCGTTACACGCCTCTGAATTGACAGGCGAATCAGTCAATGCTCGTTCCTTTCTCTGCATGGTCTTGTGGCGCGTGGGCACGCGAAAGAGACTCTCTTGACGACAGTTCAAATCGCGACGTACGCACCAGCCTACCCACGCACTTGATGTCACGAACAATTTCGGCCTAGTTGAGTAGTTTTGGTGTTCGAGTCAGGCATTCTCCTCCAGTGGGGTTCAATAGTACTGTGTCTTCGATTCTGACTCCTCCGACAGGCCTGACTGTGAGTAGCGAGTGTCCTATGGCTAGAGTCCAGTTCTCTTTCATCTCGAGCTGCAAATGACTCGGATAATGGCTTGGGTGAGGCCACTCTTCGAACTCCAGCCCAACTCCATGAACAGGCCCTGAGATCCATTGTGAACCGTATCCCTTGTCTGTGAAGAGCTTCAGGAACATCTCTGTAACCGCGCTGACCTTCCAGCTCGGACGCATCGCGTTCAATACCGTCTCTTGGACTTCGGCGTAGAGTTTAATCAAGCTCTTCTGATTAGTGGAGGGAGATCCGCAGGTGACTGTTCGAGCCGCATCGCATGCATACATGTCAACGATCGGATGAACATCTATGACCACTAGATCTCCCGGCTCTATCTTTCGACGGACCGTGCCACCATGCAGATGCAGCGAGTGAGGTCCGCTGTCAACAAAAGTGCTTGTGGCAAAGCGCATCGCCCCTGCCCTTCGCATGGCGTACTCAGCTTCCCCAGCCACCTCAATCTCAGTCCTTCCAGGAGCGATCGCCGAGACAGCGGCTTCGAGACCTTTGTCGGCTACCTCCGCAGCTTTCCGCATAAAATCGATCTCTGTCGGATCCTTCGCGTAGCGAAGCGGCATCAGTATCTCTTCACTTTCAACCACCGTCATTCTGGGATTCAATTGTTGAACCCGATGTAGAAGAAAGGCGGGAGTACTGTGAACGCAAAAACCCACCTTCTTCTCCCTCAAATCATGCTCTTTCGTGATCGAGAAGAACGTACGCATCAAGTCTTGTGGACTGCGCCAGCCTCGAACATCGCCAATTCCCGTTGCTTTCTTGGCGCTCTCAATCTCCTCGTCGAAAACGATGACTGTAGGTTCTCCCTTCTGTGGGAGGAAGATTCGAGCAACGTTGCGAATGTCGCCTGTTAGGTAGAAGTAGTTCTCTCGACTGGTAATGTGGAGGGCGGCAACGCCATGTTGAGCCATCACTTCTTGAGCACGTTGTCTTCGACTCTCGAAGGTGTTCATGTCCACACCAATATTAGCACTCGCTCCTGACGAATCAATAATAGCCTTACGTAATCGGAGAGAAGCCCGGTCACGGCCCACGCAGGCGAGATTGACAAGGGAAGTTTTCCTATCCACAGGCTTTGTTCGCTAACGAGTTGCACGATGTCGTTCAGATCGTTGATCTATCTTGACCTTGCTCGGTCACGTCCATCGTTCTTAGTGGTGTGGGCGCCAAGAGACTTCCAGAAAAGGATACGAGAGTAGAGGCTATCGCTTCTTTCTTCTCAATAGAATAACGCCCCCTCCTACTACCATAACGGCGATAGTTCCAACTACCGCTGCGTAGCCTCCTAGGACCATGCTTCCCAGATCCTCCGTCGAAGCTTGTTCAGTTTTCGAAGTAAGGCTTAATGTTGGCTGCAGTGGCGATGTGGTCGACAAGGTATGGCTTGACTCATGCTCAATGACGAATCTCTTCGCGAGAAGCAGATGGCCCTTGTTAAGGACCTCAACTCTCCAAGTTCCAGGAAACTTGCCCAGCGCTTGGTAACCGGGGTCGTACAGGGGATCGCCTTCTTTGCCTTGGGCTTGAAGGTCTTTGCCGATGAGGAGCTGGAGGGCAAATCCTGTGATTTCTCTACCGCTCGGGTCTCTCCCAAGTAGAATGGAGTATCCGCCGCTGCTCTCTCTATGCAGGGTGCCGTTGGGACTGTAGAATCTGAATGTCAAATTGGTCTTTGGTCCAATCTTTTCCGGCCAATCAGCGTGCTTGATGTCAGTATAGAAATAGGATATTGCTACTTCTTCGTTCGAGCTGTAGTTCTCAGTGATGCCTATCGGCAGGCCGTCTTTATCGATTCTGTTGCACATACCGTAGTTGACTATGTTGAAGTCGCTACTGTAGTCGCCTGGAGAAATACTCAACGTCTTGACGAGCTCGTTGTTGTCTGAGTTCGGATCATTTGGTTCAGACACTATTGCCTTGATCTGATGGTTCCCCCGCTTGAAGACCGCATAATCAGAGATCCCGAAGTGCCATACCTGCGCCCGACCTGGAGCAATCTTTGGGCTAACTGTCGGTTGGAAACCAGTGATGCGAACTAGCCATCCATCAACCCACCAATCATCGACGTACACAGACAGTGTGTACTTGTCAGAGGACTGTGCGTCCCCAACATTTCTGATCCTGCCATGGACAGACAGGGAGCCTCCAGAAACGGGGTGCTCAGGCTCCCACGTGAGATATTCGACCGTGAGATCGCTGGATGCAGAAAAAGCATGATCTAGGTTAGCTAGAAGAATCGTTCCTATGACTATCAGTGACAATAACAGGCCAAGAGCAGCACGACGACGAGGCTTTAGGAAGCTCATATGTGGCTCTTCTCAATCGTTTTCTAGGCAGACGGATAAGACTTGGCGTATCGTCGGGAGGCTTCCCTCGACGCACGCAAACAATCGACATTGCATCCTCAACCGCCACACGCGCAGCGTTGTGCGTTGCTGCCTTGTTGACAGATGCGCGGTATTGACACGGGCCAAGCGTCATGCTGACGGACAGGTGTTGTCAGATTGCTAGTTTTGAGTTAACAAAGTTGAGTTCCATTGGAAATCTCTTTCCGCTGGAGGAGTTTTCGTCGTCGTGCGCGCTAGAAGAATCGTTAGAGCTTCTCGGGGAAACGTTTTGGCTCCTTCTTTTTCATGTATTCCAAGACTACCTTTTCAGGGCCTGGTGGACAGTGGACGCTGTACGCAATGAAAGTGTCCTTTCCGGTGTTGTTTATTTGGTGTTTGTTTTGGGTGGAGAGAAGACAACCATTCTAGGTTCTGCCATGAATTTCTCGTCGCCGATCAAGAATTCAGCACGACCTTCTGTAACTATCCAAGACTCTTCGCCATCATGACAATGCAAATCGCTTCGCACACCCGGTGTGCCCTAAGTGTATGTGCACACCACGCGATCCGCACACGAAATCAAGTGCTCGAGTCACGACGCTCGGACGGAGAAGAGCAGCAAAGACGCACAGTGCCTTCATTTCTTTCCGTAGATAATGCCTATTCTCCCGACCATGAAGGGGAGTCTCAGCGCTTTCTGTATGAATTCTGAATGGCTCGTGTCCGCGAACGCCACCTCTTTGATGCCCCAGCTCTTGATCAACGCCACGAGATCATCGACCTCACCAAAATGCCTTTTCAGAAGGAACAGATCCTGAAATGCGAATGCGCCTCCTTTCTTGATGACTCTTAAGGCTTCCCTGATGAGCTCCCTCTTGTCTTTGACATCACCTACTTCGTGAAACACGAGGTTGCTGACGGCTGCGTCGAAGTGTTCGTCTTCAAATGGCAGCGCGGCCGCGCTCGCCTTCTGGAAATTCATACGGCCAGCGACGCCTTCGATCTCCGCATTCCTCTCGCAGACCGTCTCCGAGTATTCCCACATGCCGCCCCAGTAGTCAATCCCGGTCACGTGCGCGCTGGGATATCGCTTCGCCAGTTCAATTGCCAGTGGAGCGTTTCCGCATCCGATGTCGAGCGCTTTGCCTTCTCCATCCCAGTCGAGACGTTCAACGATTAGGTTGCGAATCAGGGCCTGTAAGTTTCCTCCTCGTTGTGAGAACATGTAGCGTGCATAGGCAAAATACGCGAATGACAGGAGAAATGGAATCGCTCCAACGACGAATAAGGGGGACACAAACGATAGCGCGAAGAATGGAATACTCAACGCGATCGAGGCGTAGATCAGTTTGGTGGATACCCAATTGCCGTATTCCGGCTCCGTAGTTTGCTTGGCACTCATTGCTCTCATCTCATTGGCTGTAACTATCTATGTGAAACCTTGCAGGCTGAGGGAAGAATCCAAAGGTACGTTGCTTGCATGTCGTCAGCGCTTCGACGCTTAAGGCTTTCAGAGCCAAGTGAGACACGGGCCGGCGAGTTTGTCATCTTTTTCTGTACTTAAATCGACAATCAGTAGCTAACTGTAGTGAGCATGATCTAGCATGCGCGTAGTGGACCTGAGAAGCGACACAGTAACCCTTCCAACGCAAGAGATGCTCGAGGCGATCAGAACCGCCGAACTCGGCGACGACGTCTATGGAGAAGATCCGACTGTGAACCGTCTGGAGGAGCTTGCGGCCAAGAAGATGGGGAAGGAAGCCGCTCTCTTGACGACGAGCGGGACGCAAGCGAACTTGGCCAGTGTGATGAGTCAGACTGAGCGAGGAGACGAGGTCATACTCGAAGCTCACGCCCACATGTACAGCCACGAGGTCGGCGCGTTCTCGGTGATCGGCGGGCTCGTACCGCGCCTCGTTACGGGACACATGGGCGTCATGACCCCGCAGGACATCGAGGTCGTGCTTAGACAGCCGAACATACACTTTCCCCCCACGAAACTGATTTGCATAGAGAACACTCACAACTACGCCGGAGGCACAGTCTGGTCACCGTCCCAGATCAAGGCGATCTGTGATTTCGCGAAGACCCGTGGGCTGAAAGTCCACATGGACGGAGCGAGGATATTCAACGCAGCTGTGGCACAGAATATCGACGTGCGTGAATTAACGCGCTACGTCGACACCCTGATGTTCTGCCTCTCCAAGGGCTTGAGCGCTCCGGTTGGGTCGCTCGTGGTCGGAAGCCGCAGCCTTGTCGACAGCGCTAGACGATACCGCAAAATGCTCGGCGGAGGCATGAGACAGGCCGGTATAATCGCGGCGCCTGGAATAATCGCGATCGAGAAAATGATTGACCGCCTCAAGGACGATCACGAAAACGCGAAACTCCTCGCGAGAGGTCTATCGAAGATCGATGGGATCTCGCTCGATCTTGACTACATTCAGACGAACATCGTTCGTTACGATGTTAGCGGCCTAGGAATAGCTGCGATTGAATGGGCTGCTAGATTGCGTGATTTGGGTGTGAAGGCGGGCGCGCAGGAGGCCGGGCGTGTCAGGATGGTTACACATAGAGGCATCGACAAAGAAGACATTGAGTACACCCTAGAAGTAGCCGAGAAAGTCGCGAAACAGATCAGGGAAAAACGATAGCGGAAGCCCGGTTGCTTGACTGGTTACTTGGAGATTGGATCGTACTTTGTGTAGCTGTGGGACGGACTGGGGCTTCTCTGGAATCATAGAATAGTGACCGAGTTGATGCCTTTCTTGATCGTTTAGTCTCCCGTGATGTTTCTAGGTGTCATACACCACTTTTCAGGTGTCATACATCCTGCTTGACTGGGATGATGTCTCCAGATGTAGTGCACGAATCGGTCAACACAGCAGGAGAGACTGGCGTTTGTAGAGCCCGAGAGGACGATGCGATGCGAACGCTTCCAACTCGATTTCTACACGAATTCCTTCTCTTCCCACATGTCGTAAGCAGTTGCAGTTGAGGCCGCTTGGGTCGTTATCGCGAGAGCGGTGCCCAAGTGCAGGAAGCTCACCGCGTTCGTGATGAGGTGTGGAAGCGATCCAGTGTTGCCAAAGTAGAGAAGGATGCCAAGCAGGCCCTCGAAGGCTGCCAACCCAACTGTCGCCTTCACGATCCTCCTGATCCTAGCCGGGCACTGCATCTTGCCCAGTTTAGAGGCGTTGCTGTACGCGATTGCGAATATGATGACGCCGAGAACCACGTGCCCGTACAGAGGCAGCGCGAATCCGGAAACCGGTGCCCAGACGAGAATGAATTCTAGAAAGGCCAGCCAAGCCATAGCGTAGAGTGAAGCCCATAGCTTCAACGTGAACCACGGACTGACACGTCGCCGAGGAGACTATAAGAGGATTCCACATGGACGCGTAAGGCATCGCATATGCAGTAGGCTGGTGTGACTGAATCGTAACGTGTTAGGGTTTCTTTGGGCGACTCCTTGTCAGGCGGGGAGTCGCCTTTGCCGCCTGGAATGGGAGGTTAGAAGAATGAGGGTGGATAGGAAGAGTGGTAAGAGGAG
>Ga0315280_10009893_pt1 | contig 12073 bp, 5 predicted proteins | sample YL17G06_40_MG_FD_203697 | JGI IMG/M metagenome (GOLD analysis project Ga0315280, IMG submission 203697) | Sediment microbial communities from Yellowstone Lake, YNP, Wyoming, USA - YL17G06_40 | ecosystem: Environmental > Aquatic > Freshwater > Lake > Sediment | place: USA: Wyoming | collected... | reverse complement strand
CCCCGTTCCAATTATGGCGGTGGAGTTCTCCGCGGGCGAAGATGCCGAAAGGGCTGGCCAAGCCGCCCAGGGCGGCGATGTTCTTGATGAGGTAGAGGCCGGCAAAGTCATTGCCCTCGTAGCGAGCGACCATGGGGGGGCGAAAATGGAGCATGCGGTCCCCGGTCCAGCGCACCCGGTTCGGGGTCTGTCCGAAATCCTCCGAGGTCTTGGCGGCCCCCTTCTCGAACTGGATGCGCACGATCTCCCTGTTGGTCAGAGAGACCGTGGCCGGCTTGCCGTCCAAGGTCAGGAAGGTGAAGTCGTAGAGCCAGTCCACCTTGCGTTTGATGAAGCTGAGCGCCGGCTTGCCCGGGCCGTATTTGCCGTCTTGGTAGGTGAGCGGGTAGATGGCCCCGAAGGGGAAGGATGAGTCGTCCGTGACCTGCTGCGCCGCCAACCGCGGCTTGCCGGTCGGGTCCTGGTAGCCGCGGACCAGGCAGGGGAGCTCCGCGATCTGCGCGAGCTGGCTCTTGGCGTCGAGCTCGAGGATCACGGTCTCGAACCGGTTGAAAGCGTCGTTGTAGAGCGAAGCGAAGATTTCGGCGCGGCCGTTGCCGTTTAAGTCAGCGGCCTCCAGGGACAATATCCTCGGCGCAGTGCCCTGACAGGAGAACTTGGCTATGGGCTTCGCGTCCCGGGGCGGATAGGAATAGAGGTAGACACGGCGGCCGTCGGAGACCGCCGCGGCGAGCTTTCCGTCGCCGCTAAAGTCGGCCACGGCCAGGGCCGTGGCCTGGTAGTCGAAGCTCGGGCCGCGCCAGCGCGGGGCCCGGGCCGCGGCCATAGCGCCGGCCGCCGGCTCCGGAGCGGGCGTCTGGGCCGGCGGCGCCGCCAGCCCCGGCGCCGCGGGGGGCTTCAGACGCGCGCGCATGCCGGGGGTGATGGGCTGCGCGGCGGCAGCCGCGGCAAGGGCGCCGACGGAGTAGAGGGGGAATATCTCGCGCAGGGTCCCCTCCGCCACCTTGACCTCCAGGCGGCCCAGGGGCTTGCCGGTGACGGGGTGCATGAGATCCTCGCCCTCCTTGAAGATCGTGAATTGTTGACCGACCGCGGTTCCGCTTTTTTCGCTGAAATCGAGGATGACGGCCTGCGAGTCCACCCGGACCACGTAGCCGAGCTGGGCGTCACCCGCCGGCCCCTGGGCCCGGGACGCTCCAGGGCAAAGCAAGAGTCCTATTACGATGATAATCCGCATGATTGAGAGACTACCATTTTATGTTAAAATTCGCCAATGTATACGTACCCCACGCGCCCAACCGGCACCGCCCAAGACCTGATGACCATCGTGACCCGGGCCGGCGAGTTGGTCCTCGATCGGGAGGGGACCGTCCTGCCGCACAAGACGGCCCTCGCCCGATCCCTCTGCGAGCCGCCGTGCAATCTGGTCGGCGTCCTGATGTGGACGCTGCTGGAACTCCTGCCCGCGGATGTGGTCCTCTTCTGCCACGACGCCGCCTACCGGAAGCTGGCCGGGGGGCGGGTCTATCCTTTCGCCGCGGGGTCGCCCGCTTTGGCCCGGGCCGCCGCGGAGGTCCGCGCCCTGGAGGCCGAGACCGGACGGCCGCCGGCGCTGGTGGCGTTATTGTCCCACCCGCCGGTCTTGGGCGAGATGGGACACCTCAACTTCGAGCTGGTCCGGCACGCCGCCTTGGCCCTGCGCATCCTGCGCGGCCGTCCCTGCCGGCCGCGCCTGGTGGCGGCCGTGGACCCCTTCGCCCTGGATACGGCCGGCCTCCCCGCCGAGGGCCTCTACGCGGGCTTCATGGGCTTCTACCACCTGGGCCTGGACCGGCTCAGTTTCGCGCGCGGTAGTTTAAGCGCGCTCATCATGGGCGAGGCCGCCTGGCCTCGCTTGGCGCCGCGGCTCTTGCGGCGGCTGGGCGGCGGCGCAGAGGTGGCCATGGCCCTTTCCGGCGGCATACCCGCCACCGCCCGCGTCCTCTACACGGTGCGCGAGTGGGTTGCGTCCCAGCGCCGGCGCAGCCTCCGGCGGGGGGAGCCGGCGGAAGTCCTGCGCCGGCTGCGGGAGTGGGACGATTTCCGGCGCTTCGAGGCTCGCGGTCCGCACGGGCCGGGCCTGCGGCGCTGCGCCTGGCGCATGCTGGAGGGCTGGGCCATGTCGGCCGCGGCCGGGCATCCTTGGAACGGCGCCGCTTCGGGTCCGACCTGCGCCGAGACCGGGACCATGAGCCCCGAGGGGCGCGGTATTTGGGAGCGATGCCTGGAGGCTTTGGGACTGCCCCAGGCCGAGCGCGCCGCGGCCATGTCGCTTCTGGCCGAGGAATGGGCCCGCGAAACCCCTTTCCGCCGGCGTCTCTTCCGCGTCCTGGCCGGCCGGGTCCTCGCGCGCGGCCGTCCGGTGCTCTTCGTTCCGGTGGTCCACCATGACGGCGCGCAAGGGAGCGCCGTCCCTGGAGGGCAGGCGTCTTCCTCTCCCGGAAGGGGCGGCGGCCAAGGAGCTGTCGTCCCTGGAGGGCAGGCGTCTTCCTCTCCCGGAAGGGGCGGCGATCGGCCGGGCATAGAGGTCCGGGAGGCCTGGTCCTGGCGGGGGGCAGCCGGCGCCCGCATCCGCGCGCGCGTCTTGGGGAAAACCCCGCGGGACTGGCAGGGGACCGCAGAGGAGTTCGCCGTGGAGTTCGGAAAGGCGAACTATGAGTGATGAGCGACACGGTCTATAAGTCGGTCGCGGAGCTCAAGGGCTTCTCCCTGAAGAACTGCGCCCCCATGCCGGAGCCGGTAAAGGCGCTCATGTGCCCGCCGGACCATTACGAGGCGCGCGACGAGCGCAACCCTTTCGCAGCCGGGCACGCGGGGCGGGTCAACCGGCCTCTGGCCCGCAAGCAATGGGTCGCGGTCCACGACGCCTTGGTCGCCTGCGGCCTGGAGGTCGTCCTCATCCCGGCCCGGACGGGCCTCGCCGACATGGTCTTCTGCTCCAACCAGACCTTCGCGGGCTTGACCCCGAAGCTCGAGCGACTCTGCCTTCTGGGCTCCATGCGCTATCCCTATCGCCGTCCTGAGGTGACGGATTTCGAGGTGTGGTTCCGGGAGGCCGGCTACCGCGTGGCCGCGCTCAAGGACAAGACGCTGACCTTCGAGGGCGCCGGGGACGCGATCTGGCATCCGGGCAAGCGCCTGGTCTGGGGCGGCTGCGGCTTCCGCTCGGACGCCGCGGCCTACGGGGAGCTGGCGCGGGCCTTCGCGGCGCCGGTGGTGGCGCTTAAGCTCGTCAACGAGAACTTCCCGCAGCTGGACACCTGCTTCTGCCCCCTGACGCCGGAGGCGGTGCTCATCTATCCCCCGGCCTTCGCCGCGGCCAGCCTCGAGCTCATCTTCCGGCTCTTCCCGGTCATCATCGCGGCCTCCGAGCCCGAGGCAGTCCGGCAGATGGCCTGCAACGCCGTGGTCGTCGGGTGCAAGACCGTCATCCTGCAGCGCGGGGCGGCCGACGTGGCCCGCCACGTGGCCGCCCTGGGGCTGGAGGTGGCGGAGGTGGACGCCTCTGAGTTCATCAAGGGCGGCGGCGGCGCCCGCGCCCTCCAGATTCTAGTGTACTAGAACGGCATAACCAAGCCTTGAACCCGGCGCACCCAGGATTCTATACTAATCCCATGAAGCCCATCCGATCCCTCTCCTTGGCCATGATGCTGGCGTTCGTCGCAGCCGCCTTGCCGCCGGCGGGCTTCGCGGCGGAGGCGGCCCCGCCGGCCGCGCAGAAGCCCAAAGCCAAGGCTCGGTCTAAATCCAAGAACGACAAGAAAAAGAATTACGACTACGAGAAGTCGAAGTACAAGGCCTACCGGGCCCTCACGGATTCCGAGCCGCGCACCTACCGGTTCGACGAGAAGGGCAATCCCATCCCGCCGCCCCCCCCGAAGAAGCGGCCCGCCAAGAAGAAGGAGAAGCCCAAGCCTCCCGAAGAGGAGAGCGAGGGCGCGGCCGCGCGCGAGGAAAAACCCGGGCAGAAGTAGCCCGGCTGCGGCCTCAGACGTCCACGGCCTCCTCGTGGCCGTGGCCGATGGCCTTCTTTAAGGGCTTGATGAGGGCGAACATGCACAGGCCCGCGCCGCAGGAAAGGATCGTGAGCAGGGTGAAGAAGCTCTCATGGGATATCTTCTCCCAGAAGGTGCCTATGTAGCCGCAGAGGTAGTTCCCGAAGAAGCTGGAGAGGAACCACATGCCCATGAGCATGGAAACCATGCGCGCCGGGGCGAGCTTGGTCACCAGGGAGAGCCCCACGGGCGATAGGTAGAGCTCGCCGATGGTGAAGACAAAGGTGCACATGGTCAGCGGCAGGAGGCCGGCCTTGCCGCCGGCCGCCACGCTTCGCGCCGAGGGCAGCAGGAGCAGGAAGGACAGCCCCAGGAGCAGGCAGCCGGTGGCCATCTTGGCGATGCTGGAGGGCTCGCTCTTGCGCTTGTCCTGCCAGCGCCAGAAGGCCAGGACCGCCGGCGTGAACAGGAAGATCATGGCCGGGTTGAAGGCCTGGTACCAGGTGGCCGGCATCTTCCAGCCGAAGATAATGCGGTTCGTGTTCTGGTCGACCCAGACGGCCAGGGTGTTGCCCTGCTGTTCGTAGGTGCCCCAGAAGACGATGTTGAGCAGGCAGAGCACGACCAGCGCCCCGATCTTCTTCCAGTCGTCCGGGGTGAGGGGCTCGGCCGGCCGGGCTTGGGCCGACTGTTTCATGACGTTGTCCGGCGCCAGGTGCTTCTGGCCCCAGAGATAGAGGACGAGGCCGGCCAGCATGCCCACCCCGGCCGCGCAGAAGCCCCACTTCCAGCCGTACTTCTCGCCCAGGGTGCCGCAGATGAGGGGGGAAAAGAAGGCGCCCACGTTGATGCCTACGTAGAAGATGCTGAAGGCGCGGTCGCGGCGGTGGTCGCCGGCCGCGTATAGGTTGCCCACCTGAGTGGATATGTTGGGCTTGAAGAAGCCGTTGCCGAGGATGAGCAGGACCAGGGCGGGAAAGAAGAGGTCCTGCGACATCAGCATGAACTCGGCGACGGCCATGAGGACGGCGCCCACGATCACGGCCTTGCGCTGGCCCAGCCACCGGTCCGCTATGATGCCGCCGAAGAAGGGGGTGAAGTACACGAAGCCCGTGTAGAGGCCGTAGACGTGGGAGGCCTTCTCCTGGGCGAAAAGGAGCTGCTTCATCATGTAGTAGACGAGGATGGCGCGCATCCCGTAATAGGAGAAGCGCTCCCACATCTCGGTGAAGAAGAGCACGTAGAGTCCGGCCGGGTGCTTGTCCGGCGGGACGCTTTGAGCCGGCGCCTTGGCGGTTTGGTCCATCAGGGGCTTTCCTTTGCGGCCAGATTGTTGCGTATGTTAACAGAAGCGGAGACGCCAGTCAAACGAGTGTTTTTGAGTGTTTTTGAGGGCAAGTTCGCTTCTGGGGCGGGTTCGGAGCGCGTCATGGCCGCACCGCGATGGAGAAGCCGTCCGAATGCGCGGACATCTCCGGCGCGTACATGGACTGCAGGACCGCCGCGCCCAGCCGGTAGGAGCCCGGTGTCGTGGGCCGCAGGCGGTAGCGCAGGACGTACTCGCCGTGCGGCACCCAGTCCATGAAGAAGTTGGTCAAGGAATCCCGCGGCTCCTCGTAGCGGTAGAGCACGTCCCGCTTCCAGCCGCTGCGCAGGTCCTCGGCCTCGAAGCCCGCGGGTTTGGGGTCCTTGAGATGCACGTACTCGAACTGGCTGCGCGTGCTCAACTTGAGCTGGACCTCGATCTGGTCCCCGACCGCGACCGTGTCGCCGGCCTTAAGCGGCGTCAAGCGGTAGGTCTCGCCCTCCTTGCTCCTGAGAAAGAAGCGCCGGCCGAGTTCCATCAAGCCCGGCCCGGAGGCCGAGGCCGGCCGGTCGGTCGTGTATATCCAGGTCAGGGAGGCGAAGGCCAGGCCCGGGCCCTCCTTCTCGATCATAGCCGTGCCGTGCGCGGGCGAGATCGCGGTCCCCAGCCGCGTCCAGCGCAGGGGCTTGGCCAGCCAGTCGAAGGGCCCGACCTGCGCGGTCTGCGCGTCGGGTCCCCACTTCACGGCGAAGCGGTCGCCCTGGTTCAGCGAGCCGCGCGATTTGAGCACGTCGAGCAGGCTGTAGATGGCCGCGGCCGAGGCCTTGGTGGACTTCCACTCGTTGCCCTTGCGGTTAAAGAGGAGCCACTGCGCCATGCCCGCAATGCGCGGGTCCTGGGGCTTTAAGGCCAGGAGCGTGCGCAGGATGAAGGCGTGCTTCTCCACCGTGTCGTTGTACCACAGCCAGGAGATATTCTCCGGGGCCCAGTACACGCCCGCGACGGGGTCCGCGCGGGCTCCGTCCATGGCCCGTTCGAGGTAGAGGTCGCCCTTGGCCTTCTCGCCCAGGCGCCAGTAGGCGTAGGCGGCCATGGCCTTGCCCATGGGGGTCAGGGCGTCCGCGTGCTTGTCCGCGTAGTCGGCCCAGACCTTTGCGAACCTGTAGCCCGGCGCCGCCTCGGGCAGGGACTTGGGGTAGGAGGTCGCCACGTAGGCCGCGTAGAGGATGAGCGAGACCTCGCCCGGCTCGGGCTTTAGATGCTTGGGGATTTCGTTGTTGACGTAGCCCAGGGCCCGGCGCACCGCAGCCATGGGCGCCTCGACCCCGTAGCGCTGGGCCTCGGCGAAGCCGGCGAGGACCAGGAGCGTCATGTAGGGGTCGCTGCGGCCGCCCGGGAACCAGGGATAGCCGCCGTCCGGGTTCTGGCTGCTCTTGAGCTTGGCCAAGGCGTCGTCGAGCTCGGCCTTGACCACGGAGGGGTCGAACATGTCGATCAAGGGCCAGCCGCTCTTGCGGCCCCGGGATATCTCCTCCCAGGGCGTCTCCATGAGGGCCATGAGGCGGCGGGGGTCGCTGCGGTCCCAGGCCGGCGTGACGGTGCCGCGCTTGGGGATCTTCTTGACCGCCTCGGCCAGTTGCGGGTGCTTCCGATAGAAGGCGTTGGTGATGGCCAGGGGCACGTAGCGGTTCAAGAGCTGCTCGCTGCACTCGTAGGGGTAATGCACCAGGGAGGGCAGGCTGTTGAGGATGGAGAGCGCGAGCTGGGGATCTATCTGCAGGGTCATGGACTCGTTGACGCGCGTCGCGTCCGGCTCGGAGAACTTGGGGGCCGCGAGGGGCTTCTTCACGGCGCCGTCCAATGAGATGAGCGCGGTCTCGATGAGGCGCTCTCGGGAGGGCAGGATCGGCAGGTCGCGCTCTTCCGCGTCGGCCCGCTCGCCTGAGCGCGCCACCGCGCGGACCTTGAAGGAGGTCTGTCCGCGCGGGGCCTTGACGCTCCAGGTCAAAGGCGTAAGCCCGTGCGGCTTGACCGTGAAGGGCTTGGTCGGGTCCGACAAGCACAGCTTTCCGGCCGCGGGGGCGCCGTCTTCGCTGACCGCGAGCACGACCTCGCCCGCGAGCTCGGAATCCGTCTCGTTGTGGACCACGGCCTTGATCTCGCCCTGGTCGCCTTCGCGATAGAACCTGGGCATGTCCACGCGCACCATGAGGTCCTTGCGCGTGACCGCCTCGGCGCCAATTGCGCCGCGCTTGACGTCGCGGGTGATGGCCGAGGCCTGTATCTTCCAGCTGGTGAGCTGCTCCGGAGCCTGGAAGGCGATGCGGCCCAGGCCGGCCTGGATCTTAAGCTGCGGCTCGAAATACGCCGTCTCGGAGAAGTCGGCGCGCACCGCCAGCGGCGGCGCGCCCCCGCCGCCCATGTCCTTCCTGCCGGGCGCATTGGGGGCCTTCGGCTTGAAGGCCAACTGAGGCAGGGCCTTGTCCTCCCGAGCGGCGCCGCGCACGGCGGCTGCGGACATGGGCGACCGGCCCGCGCCGATCATGCCTTCGGCCTCGATTAGGCCGTACATGACCCGCCCCTTGCTCATCCAGCCGTGCCCGAAGACGCGGCCGCGGTTGAGGCGCAGCATGGGCGGCGCGGGCTCGTTGCTGGCCGCGTAAAAAAGGTCGAGCATCTTCTTGATCCAGCCTCCCTCGACCGGTATCTGGGCGACGCTGGGCTCAAAGAGCGAGCCTTGGCTTTGCGCGGGCGCGCCCCGGCTGCCATAGAGGGCGGCCGGCCACGGCCCTGCGGCCGCGGCGTAGTATTCGAGGGAGCGGTCGAAGACGCGCACGGTGGCCTCGCCCATGACCGGCTTCTTGGCCCGGTCCAAGACCGAGAGCGTCCAATGGACCTTCTGGCCGGGCTTCATAACCTTGTCATGAGCGAGCTTAAGGGAGAGTTCCCGGTCCTTCCAGGGCACCGCGACCTGGGCTTGGCCCGCGCGTATCCTGAAATCGCGCGCGCCGAACCAGCGCAGCGTGAAGCCGCCTTTGTGGTCCTCCGTGACCGGGACGCTCAGGATGCGCACCCCGCCGCCCAAAGCCCGGCGTTCCAGCAGGTGCTCGCCGCCCCAGACCTCCGCGAACACGGTCCCGTCCAGGTAGTCCGACCCCAGGAGGATGCGCGCGGTCTCGCCGGGCAGGTAGGAGGAGTGCTCCGGGATGGCCACGGCCGGCAAGTTCAGGGCGAGCCGGCCCTTGCCGTCCGCGCAGAGCAGGATGATGGACTGTTCATTCGTGCCGCCCCAGGGGTCCGGGGCGCGGACCGTGAGCCGATAGGCTCCGGCCGCAAGACTCCCCAGGGCCGCCTGGGCCGGCTTCTCAGCCAGGAACTTCAGGCTTGCGCCCTTGACCTTGGCGCCGTTGGGGACTTCCTTATATATCGTCTCCAGGGAAGGGGTTTCCGGGAAAGAGCCGCCCCAATAGGGCTCGGGCGCAAGGTCCTTGGGCCGGCCCGTGAGCCGGAAAAGCTCATACTCACCCGTCCCGGCCACGGCCGCATCGTCGAGGTTCATGAGCCGTACCGGGACTTGGGCCGCCCGGCCCGCGGTCAGGAACCCGGACTCGGGAGAGATGTCGAAGAGATAGGCCTTGGCCCCGGCCTTAAACGAGCGCGAGGCCGTGATGGTCCGTCCGCCCGCGTCGCGGGATTCGACCTCGACCTGGAAGGTCGCGGGCCAGGGGTCCGGGAGCGCGGAGTTCTCGGGCTGGGGGGTGAAGGGGAAAGAAAACCTCCCTTGCGCGTCGGTCTTGGTCCGGCCCGAGGCGACCTCGCTGCGGCCGGCCGTGCGGCCGTAGGACCCCCGCCACCACCAGCAGAACCAGGGGATGTAGGCCTCGCGGAAGACGCGGTAGGTCGCGGGCGCGTCCGGCACCGGCCCTCCGAAGTAGTACTTGGCCTGGCCCGCGACAACCGCGGTCTGGCCGTATTTCCAGGCGCCCGTGGCTTCGTTCACGGTCACCTCGAACTCCGGCCGCTTGTACTCCTCGACCGCGAAATCGGTCCCGCCTGCGAAACTGTGCCCGAAGTCGGCGATGGAGGCGCCGACCTGGTAATTGCCGAGGAGCCTGCCCAAGGGAATGGCGAAGCCGGCGGAGGCGCTGCCCATGGCGTTGAGCTTGAGTGCCTTCTTGAATATCTCCCGGTAATTGGCGTCGCGGGCCGTGAGGGAGACCGGGGCGGTTCCGTCATAGACCTTGTAGCCGCGCGGGATGCGGCGCAGGACCGTGACCTTGGCGCGCACCTGCTGGCCGGGCCGGTAGATGGGCCGGTCCGTCTCGACGAAGACCTCTATGGGAGCCGGCGCCGCGTGGCTGAAATGGACGGGGTTGGCGCCGTAGGCGTAGGAGACGCCGGCCTGGGCCAAGGCGTCGATGGAGACGCTCTGCCCCGCGGTGAAGCGCAGAGACACGCGCGCCGGGGCCTGGGCCATGCCGGTCCGATCCGTCGCCAGCGTGACCCGCCGGGGGGCGCCCCAGTTGTCGCGCCGGAAGGCGTCGAGGGAGGCGGCCGCGGGCCGGCCGTTCAAGGCGTTGACCGTGTAGAAATGGAAGGCCGGCACCGTGCGCTCGGCGGGGCCGGCCGGAGCGAAGACGAAGTTCCGCTCCGGACCCTGGACGCCCGAGCCGGCGATGAGGAAGAGCTCGGTCACGTTGACTATGGCGGCGGAAAGGAGCGAGCTCTTGGGCTGGAAGCGTTCGTCGCCGCAGGCCTCGGCCAGATAGAGGCCGGGCCCGAGATTCGGCGGCGAGACCATGGTCTCAGCGCTGGCGTGGGGCGCGCGGGTGCTCACTGCGGTCTGCCAGGAGAAATCGGGCCTGCGGCCGGCGTAGGCCTCGACCAGTTCGTGATCCGGATGGCGCAGCGCGCTTAAGTCCTGCTGGCCGGGCCTCGGCTCGCGCGCCAGCAATTCCCTGGGGTCGAGCCGGTAGAGCCGGAAATGGACGAGGTCGAGGTTGCGCGTCTCGACTCTGAAGGCGTCCTTGCCCGGCGGGGGGGTGAAACGCGCCGTGAGGTTGAGGACCGGGAGCTCGATCTGGGCGCGCAGCTGGGCGCAGCGGCGTCCGGCGCGGGAGAGGGGCCAGGCGTCTGCGACGCGGCGGCAGAGCTGCACGGCCTGCGCGTAGCGGCTGCGGCCGTTGAGAAGGAGGGCGGCCTCGAGACCCGCCTGGGCCTTGGCCGGCGGCTCGCGCAAGGAGTCCAGCCAGCTCTGGAGGATTGCGCTCGCGGCGTCCGCCGCCGCTCCCTGGTCCGGGGCCGCAGCGACGAGGCCGGAATGCGCGAAGGGTATGAGGAGGCGCCGTATCCGCCAGAGCTCGCGCGCCGCCGCGCGGCCGCCGGCCGGCATCCGCGCTGATTCCTCCATGACGGCGCCGGCTTGGGCCGCGGCTGCGGCTTCCGGGGAGAACCCGCCTTCGTAATCCGCGCGGATGAAGGACTCGGCCGGCGGCTTCGGCGCCGCCTTGTCGGGCGCCTGGGTGAGGAGATAGTCGCTCCAGCGCAGGGCCGCGAAGTCCCAGAGGGTCGGCGCCAGGTCCGTCTCGGCGCCCTTTAAGTCCACGAAATATCCCTCCCGGGAGATGGGGACTCGGGCGAGCTTCTTACGCAGGCCCCAGAGCTCCAGGAAGGCGGCGCGGGCTTCCTGGTGCCATTCCTCGGGCGTGCGCCGGGCCAGGTCCTTGGGTCCCTCCTCCTCGTCCGGGGGCGCGGCGGCGCCGTACTGCTTGAGGAACTCGCGCGCGAGCTCCGCTCTCTGGATGAGGAAGCGGCCGCGCCAGACGGGGTCGGCGGGGAGCTGGGCGGAGAGGGCGCGCTTGGCCGCCTCGCCGTAGCGGAACAGGAGCGCTTCGCACTCTACCGCGCGGTAGAGTGCCTTCAGGCGCGTCTCCTTTTGCGCAGACTTAAGCTGGGACTCGTAGCCCGCGAGCGCCTCCTGGTAGAGACCCTTGTCGAACCGGGCGTCGCAGTCCTTCATGGACTTGCAGGATTGCGCGTTCGCGGGCGCGGCGGGAAAGAGGAGAAACGTCGCGACAAGGATTCGTCTCATGGAACCTCCGGGCGACGGCGTTATTGTGCCCTTTCTGCGGGGAGCGGTCAAGAAGGAGACGCGCCGCAGGCGGCGGTTCTGTCGGGGAGCCGATATCAAAAAATGCTAGCATGTTAAGGTCCTCAGATGATCGGCAGCTACAACCGCTGGACCCTGGTGGTCATATTGGCCGGAGGCAAGGGGGAGAGGCTCGGCCCCCTGACCCAGGTCCGCTGCAAGCCCGCCGTGCCCTTCGGCGGCATCTACCGCATCATCGACATGACGCTCTCCAACTGCATCAACTCCGGCCTGCGGCGCATCTTCGTCTTCACCCAATACGTGCCCGCGTCGTTGAACCGCCACCTGCGCGAGGGCTGGCGCTTCATCAGCCGGCCCACCCTCGGCGAGTACGTCGAGTCGCTGGCGCCGCAGCACCGCGCCGGCGAGGAGTCCTTCCGGGGCACGGCCGACGCCCTCTATCAGAACCTCACCACCATCGAGCAGGAGGATGCCGAGGTCGCGCTGGTCCTCTCCGGCGACCACATCTACAAGATGGACTACCGGCCCCTGCTGGACTTCCACGTCCAGACCGGGGCGGACATGACCATCGGCGCGGTCGAGGTGCCCAAATCCCAGGCCCCGGCTTTCGGCATCTTCGAGGTG
>Ga0315280_10009889_pt1 | contig 12079 bp, 10 predicted proteins | sample YL17G06_40_MG_FD_203697 | JGI IMG/M metagenome (GOLD analysis project Ga0315280, IMG submission 203697) | Sediment microbial communities from Yellowstone Lake, YNP, Wyoming, USA - YL17G06_40 | ecosystem: Environmental > Aquatic > Freshwater > Lake > Sediment | place: USA: Wyoming | collected... | reverse complement strand
CGCCAGTAATCGTAATTCACCAGGGTGCGGTTGGTGTCGATCTTGCGGGCCTGTTCTTCGAGGTCGGCGGCCTTACGGGCCAGTTCCAGGGCCTTCTCGAAGTTCTTGCCGGAAAACGACCGGGCGACCTGTTCGTAGGTGACCTTCACCTGGCTCTCGACCTTCATCGCCAGCATGTAGACCTCTTCCGTCCGCCGCTGCTCGGGGGGCGTTTCGTAGGCTTTCTTCTCTGCGGGCGAGAGCTTGGCGAGCCGCTCCTGCCGGATCCTTTCCCGCCGGCCGGGGTCCAGCTTGTCGAGCGCGGCCGCGCACTCGGCCGCTTTCTCCAGGAGCCTCTCCTTGTCGTTCAGCACGATCTTCACGCCGGGCTCCCAGGTGGGGGTCGGCCGCTCGCCAAACTGCTGCCAATCCTCCCCGGCCCGCCGCCAGGCAAACTGGGCCTTCTCGCCGAACACGCCGTCCCCTTCCCGGGCCTCGGCATAGTTCATCCGGCACATGGGGCGGTTGGAATAGAAGATCACCGGCGTGCTCTTTTTCAGGTCCGCGCCGCGGTCGACCATGATTTCCGCCTCCGCGTACCAGTCCATCCCCACCAGCCAGTTGTCGCGGTCCTCCTTGGGGCGGGGATCGTTGTAGCGGAGGAAGAACTCGTCGTCCTCCTTGAAGAGTCGGCGGAACTGCTTCGACTCGTCGGCCCGCCCGATCTTCTGGGAGACGAACCAGCCGACGTCCCAGACGAGCATCGGGTCGGTGCGGTTGTAGCGGATCCCCTCGTTGAGATAGTCGATCCCCCGGATCACCCAGCGATAGCGCTCGCGGTAGTCGTCGAACTCGGCCGAGACGTTGTAGGAGAGGTTCCAGCCCTGGAACCGCCAGACCTTGACGAAGTGGGGCTCGATCTTGGCGATCTGCTGCAGGGTGGCGCTGAGGTTGGTCCAGTCCTTCTTCATCTTGTAGGTGTTGGCCTTGTCCCAAAGGATGTTGGCCGCCACGCCGCGGAGCCCCAACGTGGCCAGCTTGACGGTCTCGCCGGCGGGGTCGATCTCCCCCAGGTCGGACTCGCTGAAGCCCTTCTCCTTGCGGAGCCGGGCGAGGATCCCCCCCTCGCTCCCCTTGGTCTCGCCGATGTCGCTCGTGGCTGGTTGCCCGAGTACCACCAGGAGCAAAAGGAGCAGGACGATTGCCACCATGTAGGCAATTCTGCGGGCCCGCTGCCAGTTCATCGTGCCACCTCGCGCGTCTTTAGGAAGAAATAGCCGGCCACGAACGCGGGAATCACGAACGCCAGCGTGCGCAGCGTGGGGATGGCGATATAGGGGTTCCAGAGGATGTCGAAACCGTAGGCCACCCAGTTCGCGTAGCTGAACTCGCCGAACGGGGGAAGGATTGCGGAGATCACGAACAGCCCCGCCTCCGCCACGCGGTCGGCGAACTGGGCCACGTAGGTTTTCAGCCCAGGCTCCAGCTCGATCATCAGGTTGTCCTGGTTCACCAGCCGGATCAGGGCCTCGAAGGGGCCGCCGCCGATCACTTCGCGGCGGGCGAGCTTCGCCATGAACTCGCTGTAGAAGCCCCCCAGCAGCGCTCCCAGCGTGGCGAGCATCGCCACCGGCCCGCTCAGGAACGTGCTGAACATCACCCCGAAGCCGATCACCAGCACCATCTGCAGCCAGATGCCGAAGTAGCCCTTCACGAAATTCAGGCCGAACCAGGCGTCGGCGGCGCGGAGATACAGGTCCGGCTGGCTGGCCCCGAAGTACTGCGACGGCTCAAGGCATTGGAGCCAGACCTCGACCTCGCCGTCGGGCGCCACCAGGTCCTCGAAGAGGTCGAACTCTCTCTTGTCGGCCAGGGAGAGGTCCAGCGTCTCGCGGGCCGGGACGTACTCCACGCCCCCGCCCGGCAACTGGATCTTCCGGGGAATCACCCGCGCCCGCGACACCTTGGCCTTGGGGATCACCCGCGGCACCAGCGCCTTGGTGATCGTGAAGTCCTTCGATTCGAAGATCTCGGTCTCCACGATCAGCCCGGTGCGGGGGTTGCGGATCGCCAGGCTGCCGAGCACGCCCCGCTCGATGTCCCCCTTGTAGGTGCGAAAGACCTCGATGCTCATCTCGATGGGCAGCCCGTCGCGGAAGCGGCTCTCGGTCACGTTCTGGAACGTCCAGACCGTGGCCGCCTCGCTGTTCCCCTGGATGAAGCTGCGATACATCCACTCGTCGCCGACGTTGATCCCCCGCTCGGTATCCACGCCCGAGATGTCGCGGAAGCGAAGCTTGCCGTACACGGGGACGCGGGCCAGGAGCATCCCCTCCGGCCCCCCCAGCGCATAGGCCGGCTTGCCGCCCGACGACGTCATGCGGACCTCGTGCCAGTGGCCGCGCTCGGCTTCCACGCGGGCCGTGCCGTCGGCATCCACGGTCAGCCGGTGGCGGTGGCCGCGGGCCGGCTCGGTGTAGCCGGTCTTCGCCGCGCCGCCGGCCTTCCCCGACGGGGACGCGGCGACCGGCTCCAGCGCGTCCGCGATCACCTCGTGCGTGTGGTCCAACCCGCGAACCACGAAGAAATAGCTCACCACGCACATCAAACCCAACAGCGCCGTGCCCACCAGGGTGAATCCCAGGATCCGCCCGAGAACGATCTCGCTGGCCCGGACCGGCTTGGTCACGACCGTGTGCAGGGTCTTGCTGCGGAGGTCGGCGGGCAGGCTGAAAGCGCCGAGAAACAACGCCATCAGCAGGACGAGAAAGCTCGACCACCCCAAGACGTAGCTCGGGTACAATCGGGCCGGACCGTCGCTGCCCGGGAGATACCAACTGCCAAACAAGAGCAGGACTACAAACACGGCAAACACCACCACCACCACCCACCCACGGACCGAATGCTTCACCTCCAGCCACGCCAAGGCCCACACGCGGCGCGGCGACATCCGCACCAGATCGGGCACCGCCTCGGCCACGACCTTCCCGGTGATCCTCAACCCGGCCGCCGGCCCGTAACGCAGGGCCGAAACCAGCAGTCCCCCCAGCAAGGCGATCACTACCAGGGCCAGAACGACCACCACGAAGATCAGGCCGGCGCCGAGATACCAGGGCGGTCCGAAAAACCACTCCACCAACGACGGCAACGGATTCTCAATGGGCATCGCCGGACCCTCCTCGCACGCGGCGTCCGGGGTGGGCTTCACTCTCGCGGATGATGTTCAGGAACAGGTCCTCGAGCGTCGTCGTCGGGTTGCCCATCGACTGGACCTCGCCGCCGTGCCGCTCGATGAGCTGGCGAACCTCCGCCTGGGCCGCTTCGTTCAGCCGCGACGCGCGGATCTCGGTGACGTCGCGGACCTTCAACAGGCTCTCCACCCGCCCCAACTCCTTCAGCTCCCCCTGGTAGAGAATGCCGATCCGATCGCAGACGTCCTGGACGTCGGCCAAAAGGTGGCTGCACATCAGCACCGTCTTCCCCTCTTCCTTGAGCCGCAGAATGAGGTCCTTCATGTCCCGCGTGCCGATCGGGTCCAGCCCCGTCGTCGGCTCGTCCAGCACGATCAGCTCGGGGTCGTTGATCAGGGCCTGGGCCAAGCCGATGCGGCGGGTCATGCCCTTGGAATACTCCTTCAACTGCCGGCGCTTGGCCCCGGTGAGGCCGACCATCTCGATCAGGTCGCTCGTCCGCTGCCGCCGCAAGGGCGCCGACATGGCGAACAACCGGCCGTAGAAATCCAGGGTCTCTTCGGCGTTGAGGAAGCGGTAAAGGTAGGATTCCTCGGGCAGGTAGCCGATCCGCTCGTTCTTGGTCACTTCCGTGGCGTCGCGGCCGAAGACCAGGGCCTGCCCGCTCGTGGGAAACAGCAATCCCAGGATGAGCTTGATCGTGGTCGTCTTTCCCGACCCGTTCGGACCCAACAGTCCGAAAATCTCCCCCCGGCGGACCTCCAGGTCGAGCGCCTTCAGGGCCAGGACCTTCTGGCGGCCCCAAAAATCGCGATAGACTTTGGTCAGGTTCCGCGTCTCGACAATGACTTCGACTTCTGGCGGCATACAGGGCCTCGTGGCTGCGCAACTCTAGACTTGCGCTATCTACGACTGCTCCAACGTTCGTGTTCGCACCCCGGCTGGCAAACGACAAAAACTCCACTATAGGTGAGGTTACCTTGCGTTTCAACCGTGCGATTTCACCCAATAGGCGCACCCATGGATTCCCCATACTAATGGTTAGGTCCCCACCCTTCCCACGACAGTCGCCCCGGCCCAATGTAGACTGGTAGGTTGAGACAGTTCGCATGACCACATCGGCCATCCCAAACGCCCCGACCGCCCGCTACGACGCCGCGATCCAGTTTCTTGCCGAGCGGATCGACTACGAGCGGACGGTCGCCCCCTCCTATCACGCCCGACAGTACAACCTGGAGCGGATGCGGGAGTTGCTGGACCGCCTGGATAATCCGCAGAGGGGGTTTCGGATCCTCCACATCGCGGGGACCAAGGGCAAGGGCTCCACCGCAGCGATGATCGCGGCAATCCTCTCCGCAGCCGGATACCGGACGGGCCGGTTCACGTCGCCCCACCTGGACGTCGTGGAAGAGCGGGTGGCGGTCGACGGCTCCCCGTGTTCGCCGGAGGAGCTGGTGGACGCCCTGGACCGCGTCCGGCCCGCCGTGGAGGCCATGGACCGCTCCATCGGGGGTTGTTGCCCGGAAAACGGCCCGACCTACTTCGACATCACGACCGCTGTGGCCCTGGTACATTTCGCCCGGCGAAACGTCGATGCCGCGGTCCTCGAGGTGGGCTTGGGGGGCCGGCTCGATTCGACCAACGTCTGCCGGCCCGAACTCTCCCTCATCACCAGCATCAGCTTCGACCACGTGCAGCAGTTGGGCAACACGCTGGCGGCGATTGCCCGGGAGAAGGCGGGGATCGTCAAGCCGGGGGTGCCGGTGGTCAGCGGGGTGATCGAGGCGGAGCCGCGGGAGGTGATCCGCCAGACCTGCCGCCAGCAGCAAAGCCGGCTCCTCGAGTTGGGCGTCGATTTCGACTTCGACTACCGCCCCCCCCGCGGTCTGGAGGTCTCGAACGAGGCAGCGAGGATCGATTTCCACAGCCGCACCCCGGAGGGGCAATACACCTTGCGCGACCTGGCCCTGGGCTTGCTGGGACGCCACCAGGGGGCGAACGCCGCGGTGGCCCTGGCCGCGGTCGGGCAATTGCAGCAATCGGGCTGGGAGATCCCCGAGCGGGCCGTCCGCAGCGGACTGGCTGGGCTCACCTGGCCGGCCCGCGTGGAACTGGTCGCGCGGCGGCCGACGGTCCTCCTCGACGCGGCCCACAATCCGGCCTCGGCCGAGGCCCTGGTGCGGACGATCAACGAGAGTTTCTCGGCGCGGCGGCGGTTCTTGGTCTTCGCCGCCACGCGGGAAAAGGATGTCCGCGGGATGTTGGGATGCCTGCTGAGGCAGTTCGACGAAGTTGTCCTCACCCAGTACCTGAACAATCCCCGCGCCTTGCCCGCCAAGGAGGCCGCGGCAGCCGCGCGGGAGCTGACCGGGCGGAGCTACCGGGTGTGCGCGGGGCCGGCCGAGGCCTGGAGCGAGGTCCGCGGCCGGGCCGGCCCAGACGACCTCGTCTGCGTCACCGGCTCGTTCTTCATCGCCGCGCAGATCCGCCGCGAGATCCGCGCCCGGCCCTTCCCTCCACCATCTCGATCCCGGGAGGAATCCTGATGTTCCGCAACCATCGCCACCGAGCGCTTGGGGGAGTGCTGGTCTGTTTGCTCGCCTGCCTCTTGCCGGCGACAGCCGAAGAAGGGAGCCCCGAGACGGCGACCACCGCGCTGGACGAGCGGGTGGTGCAGTTTCTCGATCGCGTCGCCGCCGGGGAAACCCAGGCGGCCTACGACCGCGTCCTCGCCGGCAGCCCGCTGGCCCAACAGACCGAGGCCGTCAAGACCCTGGTCGAAAAGACCGACGAGATCAAGAAGAAATTCGGCGAGTATCGCCGGGCCGAGAAGATCGGCAGCAAACAGGTGGGGAGCGACCTGGTCCTGCTGAAGTATCTCTATCACTGCGAGCAGTTCCCCGTCGTCTGGCACTTTGCCTTCTACCGCTCGCCGCCGCGAGTGCCCGCCGGCACGGGCGAAGGGAGCGGCACGTGGCGCGTGATCCTCTTGCGTTTCGACACCGACCTGGAAGCCCTCGCCCGCTGAGCCGGCACGACGTTCGCCGCTCACGCCGACCGCAGCTCGACGCGGACGTCCTGGTCCACCTCCGCCACGGCATATGCCCCGCGGGCCCCGTGTCCGCAATTGACCGCCACCGTCGCTCCGAGCCGATCGACGCCGCGTGCTTCGTGGATGTGGCCGCAGAAGACGAGGCCCGGCTGCGCCTGGTCGATGAACGTCCGCAGGGCCGTGCTTCCGGCGTGACTCCAGAACAAGGTGCGGTCGAGCCGCGTGTCCCGCGGGGGGATGTGGGCCAGCACCACCTGCTGGGCCGCCTGGCGGACCTGGGCGTGACCCGCCCAAAGCGCGGCCGCCAAGTCGTCCTCGCTCAACTGGTACATTCCCTTCTTCCAGGGAGGAGTGGCCGAGAGGCCGTAGAGCCCTACCGTGCCGAGCAGCACCCCCCGTCCGTGCAGCGAGACCCCCAACTCGACGAGTCGGCGGTCGATGGCGACCGAGTCGCAGTTCCCGGCCACCGCCAGCACGGTAGACACCTTTGCCCGGGCCAGCTCGACGACCCGGTCGGCATCGATCGGGGAACCGAAATTGGTGATGTCGCCGCCCAACAGCACTGCGTCCACCGCCCCGGCGTCGGCGAGAATCCGCCCCAGGGCTGCCAGCCGGCCGTGCAAGTCGGTGATACAAGCGATTCGCATCCGCTGCCGTCCACGGGCACTTCGGATTATAATGGGATCGACGGGGATCGACCCGTCGCCCGGCCTGCGCCGGCGGACCACCCGGCGGTGGACAAGTCATTAGATCGACCCTGCGGGGCGCGGTTCTACCCCCCCAGCGGCCATGAAGAAGGAGGTTTGGGTCCCCATGAAGGCAGCAACCTGGCTTGGAGCCGTGGTAGTTCTGGGAATCGTCGTCGTGTTGATGGGGTGCGGCTCGAAGGACGCCGCTCCTTCCGGGCCGAGTGCGGGTGGCCCGCCGCCGGGTCCGCCCCCCGGCGGCCCGGGCATGGGCCCGATGGGCGCCCCAATGCCCACCGCAGTAGAGCAGGAGAAACCCAAGACCGACGCAAAGGCCGACGACGACTCGGACGACCCCTGGTTTGGCGAGAAGAAGACCGTGACCGGCGCGGTCGGCAAGGCACTCTTCCGCGGCTTCACCGGCGGCGGGGGTGCCCCGAAGAAGGACGAATTCCCGGTCCTCATCAAGTAGCCGGGCTCACTCGCCGATCGCGTCCGCGGGGTTGGCGATCACCTCCTCGATCCGGATCGCCTTGTGCCCCTTGAAGGCCCCGGGGCGGGCGCGGAATTTTGCTATCCCCTCCACCCGGACCAGGAGCGGAGTGTAGACGTCCTTGTCCGTCGTGATCACGTCCCCCACCTGCAAGCCGAGCAGCTCTCCGGTGGTGATCCGCGTGCCGGCCAGGCGGACGTCCAATTCCACCAGCGAGCTCCGCAGGGTCTGGCGGATCTGCTCGATGCTCTCCGGCGTGGCGTTCCGCCGCCCGTAGGCCACCCAACTGTTGGCCGACAGCTTGCCGCTGATCCGCTCGATCGCGTTGTAGGGGATGCAGAGGTTGACCATCCCGCGGATCTCCCCCAGGGCCAGCTCGAAACTGATCACGACCACCACCTCGTTGGGCGGAACGATCTGCGCCAACTGGGGATTGCTTTCCACGCGGACCACTTCCAGCTTCAACTCCAGGACGTTTTCCCAGGCGTGGTGCAGCTCGTCGAGGAACAGGCTGGTGATGCGGGAGACGATCCGCAGCTCGATTTCGGTGAGCGGCCGGCGCGCCGTCACGCCCGACTCGCGGCCCCCGCCCAGGAGCCGGTCGATGATCGGATAGAGGATCGAGGGATTCAGATCGAGGATCAGGTTTCCTTCCAGCGGCTCCGCCTTGAGGAGATTGAAGCAGGTGGGATTCTCCAGGCTGAAGACGAACTCGCTGTAGGTGAGCTGGTCGACGCTGGTGAGCTTGACTTCGACCATGCTGCGGAGCATGGCGGACAGTCCGGCGGCGAAATTCCGCCCGAAGCCCTCGTGCAGCGTCTGCAAGGCCCGCATTTGCTCCTTGCCGACCCGCTCCGGCCGCTTGAAATCGTAGGGCGTGACTTTTTCGCGGGGCCGGACCGCGCCGGGGGCGCCGCCGGGCCCGCCCTCCATCGCGGCGGGGACCGCCGCCGAGGCCGCCGCCCCACCCCCCGCTGCCACCGCGCTGAGCAGACTCTCCACTTCCGCCTGCGTGAGCACCTCTCCGGTCATCCTTGCACCCTCTCTGCGACCTCAGAGGCTGTCCGGAAAGCTCCCCCTCTCCCAGAGGGAGAGGGGGCAGGGGGTGAGAGCATGGCGAGGCTGGGCAAGTGAGGAAGTCATCTTGTTACTGAATCACCCTCACCCTAACCCTCTCCCAGAGGGGGAGGGGACCGGTGCAACGCACTTTCCGGACAGCCTCGCAGTCCCACCAGAATAGGCATATTGAGCAGCCTGGGCAATGCGGTTTGACGTTGATCCGTATCGCGCCCCTCCGCTATACTGCCGCCGCGAATCCCCAGGAGCGTATCGTTGACCCCCTATTTGTGCCGCGTCTGGCGTTTGCGCTATTTCTGGCTGGCCCTGGTCCGGATGGACCTGCGGAGCCGCTACCGGCGTTCGATGCTCGGGGTGGGCTGGTCGCTGCTACACCCGATCGCCATGACCGGCGTCCTCTGCGTCGTCTTCAGCACGATTTTCCAGGCCGACGTCCGCAGCTACGCGCCCTTCCTGCTGGCGGGCCTGATCACCTGGAATTACCTGGTCACGGTGCTGAACCAAGGCTGCCAGTGCTTCTTTCAGGCGGAGTCGTACATCCGCCAGTACCCCGCCCCGCTGGCAATCTATCCGCTGCGCGCGACCCTGGGGGCGGCGATCCACTTCCTGTTGGGGCTCCTGGTGGTCCTGGGGCTGGTCTGGGCCCTGCAGGGATTCGGCAACCTGCTGGCCCTGGTGAGCCTGCTGCCGACCCTGGCGCTGTTGTTCCTCCTCGGCTGGTCGCTGGCGGTGTGCATGGGCGTCGTGAACGTGATGTTCCAGGACACGCAGCACCTGACCGAGGTGATGATCCAGATCCTCTTCTACGTCACCCCGATCATCTACCCGGCCGACCTGCTCCGCGCGCGGCACCTCGACTGGTTCGTGGCGATCAACCCCGTGGCGATCTTTCTGGAGCTGATCCGGGGGCCGATCCTGGAGGGGGTTGTGCCCTCGCCGGCCACGCTGGCCATGGGGGCGGCGACCGCGGCCGCCGCCGCCGTGGTCGCCGCGCTGACGTTGTGCAAGGCCGAGGGAAAGCTGATCTTCTACCTCTGAGCGCAGTCGCATGTCGCTGGTCGAGTTGGAGGACGTCGGGCTGGTGTTTCGCGTGCGGCGCTGCGGCCGGGTGAGCCTGAAGGAATACCTGCTCCACGGACTGTTCCGCCCCGCCAAGAAGACGACCTTCGAGGTCCGCGCCCTGGAGGGCATCGACCTGCGGATCAACGAGGGGGACCGGATCGGGGTGATCGGGCACAACGGCGCCGGCAAGAGCACGCTGTTGAAGCTGCTGGCCGGGATTTACCCCCCCACCACCGGCCGCCGCCGCGTCCGCGGCCGGATCAGCTCCCTGTTCGAGATCGGATTGGGCTTCGAACACGACGCCTCGGGCTGGGAAAACATCGCCTACCGCGGCTACCTCCAGGGGGAAACACCCAAGTCCGTCCGCCAGAAGATGCAGGCCATCGCCGAGTTCAGCGAGCTGGGCGAGTTCCTCGACATGCCCGTCCGCTACTACTCCGCCGGGATGATGGTCCGCCTGGCGTTTTCCATCGCCACGGCGATCGAGCCCGACATCCTCCTGGTCGACGAAGTCCTCAGCGCCGGCGACCAGTCGTTCCAGGCCAAGGCCCGGGAGCGGATCGGCTCGCTGATGTCCAGTGCCCGGGCGGTGGTCGTGGTGAGTCACGAGCTAGAGGCCCTGGCCCGCCTCTGCGACCGGGTGCTCTGGCTCGACCACGGCCGGGTGCGGAGGTTCGGGCCGAAGGAGGAAGTGATCGCGGCCTACGCGCAGCCCGCTGCCCGCCCGCAGCGCAGCGCGGCATGACCAGGGCCACCCGCCCGGCGGCACGCCGCGGGCAAGGGAGAAAACCATGCAGCCGGTCCAGCTCCACGTGATCCACGATTGGGGCGGCGGGGCGGCACGCTGGGTCGAGGACTACTGCCGGGCTGACCGCCAGCGAAGGAACCTGGTTCTCAAGCCGGTCGCCGACGCGGCGGGGATCGGCCGGCGGCTCGCCCTGTACGAGGGCTCTCCCGCCGCTGCCCCGGTCGCCTCCTGGGAGCTGGACCCGGCGCTCGTCTCTTCCGCCGTCACGCACCCGCGATACCACGCGGTGCTGCGGGAGGTCCTCAAAACGTGGGGCGTCGAGGCGGTCCTCGTCTCCTCGTTGATAGGCCATTCGCTCGACGCCTTGGCGACCGGCCTGCCGACCGCCGTCGTGCTGCACGACTACTACCCCTTCTGCCCGGCGATCCACATCACCTACCGCGATCGGCGGGAGGGAAGCCCGGGCCGCGTCTGCCAGTCGTGCCCGCCCGAGCGGCTCGCCCAGTGTCTCGCCCGCAACGAGCACCATCGCTTCTTCCGCGGCTTGACGCCTGGAGAAGCCCTGGCGGTCCGCGCACAGTTCGTAGCCCTCGCGCAAGCTCCGCCGGTGACGCTGGTGGCGCCGTCCCCCTCGGTCCAGCGACACTTGCTCGCGCTGGAGCCGCGGCTGGCCGGGGCCAAGTTTCGCGTGATTCCGCATGGGATGGCGGTTCCCGAGGGGAACAGTCCCGTTTCGACCGTGCCAGAAGGGGACAGTCCCATTTTCGCTGCGCGAAAATTGGGACAGTCCCCTGCGCGAAAATTGGGACAGTCCCCGGCCAGGCTGACCGCCGTCGTGTTGGGCCGGCTCTCGCCCGAAAAAGGACTCCACCTATTGAAAGAAACCCTGCCGGAACTCGCGCGGCTGTGCGACGTGGTGCTGCTGGGGTGCGGCAAGCCGGGCCGGGCCCTGGCCCGCCGGGGCGTGCGGGTCATCCCCGACTACGATCGAGTCCGCCTCCCCGCCCTGCTGGCCGAACTGGGAGCCGACTTCGGACTGCTCCTCTCCGTCGTGCCGGAGACGTTCAGCTATACACTCACCGAGTTGATCCACTGCGGCGTTCCGCCGGTGGCCGTCAACCGCGGGAGCTTCGCCGACCGCATCGAAGACGGAGCCACCGGGTTCTTGATCGCCCCGAGCAAGGAGGACTTGCTGGGCAAAGTCAGGATGCTTTCCGCGCGGCCCGAGTGGCTGGCCGCCGTGCGGCGGAACTTCCAGCAGATTGAGCCCCGCCCGCTGGAAGCGATGGTCCGCGAGTATCGCGAGCTGTTGCCGCTTCCGCGGTTTTCGGAGCGCCGCCGTGCGGTGGGGCTTGGGGCGGCGGTCGCGGGCCGACTTCGCGACGCGGCCGCGCCGCCCGCGGCCGCTGGCGACAAGACCTTCGAGGCCCGGGTGGACGAGGTCTATGCGGCGGCCCGCGTCAAGGTGGCCTGCACTCCGCGGCTTCGCCCTTGGCAGCGCCCGCTCGTGCGGCTCGCGCTGGCCGGGGGCTACGGGCTGGCGAAGCTCGGATGCCGGCTCGTGGGCCGGCGCAAGAGCAGGGCCGCGTGAAGGGACGGACTCAGCGCAGAAAGAAGGTATCGCGCAAAGGCGCGAAGACGCAAAGGCTTAGAAAAGAAGAACGTGACCGCAGAGAAGCAGAGAAGCAGAGGCAGGGACGGGTCCCACCAGTGCACAGTTGGAGAAGAAGAAAGAACGGTGAGAAGAGAAGGGGAGTAGGGTGTGCCCTCCGCTTCTCTGCGACTCGCCGG
>Ga0315280_10009888_pt1 | contig 12079 bp, 16 predicted proteins | sample YL17G06_40_MG_FD_203697 | JGI IMG/M metagenome (GOLD analysis project Ga0315280, IMG submission 203697) | Sediment microbial communities from Yellowstone Lake, YNP, Wyoming, USA - YL17G06_40 | ecosystem: Environmental > Aquatic > Freshwater > Lake > Sediment | place: USA: Wyoming | collected... | reverse complement strand
TATCATGAATGTGGGATTCACGACGGAATTGAATATGATTATTACCCCGCCTGTTTTCTTGTGAAACCCGTGGGAGGAAGCATTAAAAAACAGAAGGCTGAGATCAAAGAAATTAGGCTGTTTGATCTTCGAGATATACCGAAAACACTCGCATTTGTTAACTCAAACATGATCAAAGATTATATTTGGACTAAACAAGACTTAACGGGAAGTTAACCGATGCGTATGCGCACGTAAAACTTGGGGAAACTGTCTTGTATAAGCTCATATATCCTCCGATAGAAGAAGGCGGTACTAGTTGACAATAATTGTAGATGATGCTGGTATAGGAGACCTCCTTTTTGGCGTGGTTATAGGTGCCTTTCGCTGTGAGACCCAAGAATTTGGATATGAAATCTTGGATGTCAAGTATTTTAGACCTCCCCGATTCGGATTAAAAGATTATCTGAAGCAAGCTTCGATAGTTGTATTTCAACTACTGGACAGATTCAAACTCAAGGTAGATGAACCAATTCAAATCTGCAAGGGTTACATCTTTGACGAAGCAGTTAAGGATTTGAAAGAGAGGCATGGCGCAGATCGAATTCGCAGAATCAATGTGACTGGGGAACCACAACGATTAACTGAAATAGCATATCTTGACGAACTAAGAAACTTGGGTTATGAGCCAGTGGAAGAGAGGGACAAGAAAAGGGCAAAGAGCTTCTTCCACATGATGAATTGGCTGGAGAAAAATCCCGACAAACTAATTTACGCAAAGACTGGTTGGCCACGCCTGTCCAGATACCGTCTATTTAGATCGTACAGCCAAACGAGATCAAAAAAAGACAGAAATAGAGTCTTTTAATTCAAACACTCATTTGCCCTCTGCACTGTGGAAAAAATGGGGATTTTGCGGAAGATATCTCCACTGTAACATGGGCTACCTCACCCCGGCCACACATGTAGGCGCTGTTTGGCGCTGTCTATTTGCCTTGACCTTTCTATTTATTTTAACGTTTCCCAAAAGCCTATTTGACTCCTAATAGAGGAGCGTCTCTAACTGAGCGCACACACACGCGAAAATTATGCGGAATTGGAGAATTTTTCAACTCATGGGGTTATGTATTGCTAGGAGCCGCTTGAGATCGTTCTGCAGAAGCTTTGTCCAACCGTGGTCAAAGTGGAATGCGGCGTCGTCGCTGATTAGCCTAATCTTGCATGAATAACGGCCCCCGGAATACCCCCAACAATCCGACTCTTTTTTAGGAACCTGACCACACTTGGCTTTACATAAACCATCTATACAATCTTGCAGCCCAAGATAGAGTTCTTGCGGTTTATAGGGCATGAACTTTTCTGAGACGATTTTGATACCTTTTTTCCTCAGTTCTTCCTTTGCTGCTTCCGAAAAGTTCTTGCTGATGAGAACTCCTTTATTATAATTCTTATGTTTCATTCTCTGGACCATTTTCCTAACGTCATCCACACAGACAACGCCAGATTTCGATTTTGGCTCGGTTATAAGGCGCAATAATATTTTGTCATCTGATTTGACATCTGAAGCGGTTAAGTCTATCCCTTCAGCCCATCTTTGTCTTTCCTCGCATTCGTAATCTTCGATCATCATGACTAACTCCGCTAATTCAAAACTCATCTAACATCTACACCTCCACACCATTTTCAATTACATGCTTAATATCTGAATGGGAAACAAGACTATCTTTAAATCAAAAGCCATTAGACCTTTATAAGGCCTAAGAGTATAATCCTGCTATCCATGTTAATATAATTCTCGTTATGATTAATAAATCCTCGTGCAAACGGCGGCAGCGGATGCATTGAATCAAGAAAAAAGAACGTTAACTTCTCGCCATGTGGCACGGTGGAAACCGTACAAACATGTGTGATAGAGCAACAATTAATGCGCGCGGAGCACACAGACTTCGTCATTAATGCAAGAATAAACGTTAGCTATAAAAGGCAAGCTTACCATTCCCAACCAGTATACAAGCTTGGAAAACCATGACGGAAGAATCTAACAACAAATCAACGGCTTCGGAAAAACTCTTAATTGACAACGCATCTGACTTTCAATTCCACGCCGCCTATCTCAAGTACTCCAACGCCTATGACAACGCAACCGACCCCGAAATCAAAAAACAGCTAAACCAAAACATCATAGGTCTTCAACAGAATCAGATAGGCTATCCAACCTTTTACAAAAACATAAACCAGTGCCGATCAGAGGCTAGCCCTCAAAACCGCTACCGTCGAACTTATATAGAAACGCAGAGAAAACGAGAATGGCGACGGAAAGCGAAAAAACAAGAAAGGGACAAGCGATACAAAAAATAATGGAAATGCATGCGTACGCTTTTTAAGGTTTTCATGAAAGTTAAAGTCATCGAATGCATAGAAAAAAATGCGCGCGCAAAAATTTATATCGTCACACAGCGTATTTTGCGAGTGGTAATTGGAATGATGAAAAAGCCTGAGGTTAAGAAGACGGTTTTGGACAAAACTGCTATCTCTAGAATTTTGAGGACTGTTCCACATCACGAAGGATTTCGTTTTTTCAGGGCCCCAGGAGATTCCACAGGGAAGGTTGCAACAAGCCTAACCGACTTCGTTGAAAAGTTACGGACAGTAGACATTCGCTCAGTCAACTTCCATTTCGCCCGTCAAGACTTTGAGAAGTGGTTAAGGAACATTATAAGCGACAATGAACTATCAACAAGGATAAGCAAAATAAGAGGAGACACTCACGGAGAAAAGCTTAGAAACGAAATTATTCAAATCGTGAAAGGACGCATAGACGAACTCAAAGGAACGCAAGCAAAAACATAGACTTTACATCAGGTTCTGCCTGCGCGTAACCATGTTAGTTTGGAAAAAGAGATTAGGCTCTTTGTTTTCATGTCTGAGTGAGGAAGCGGCTACTTGAGTAGCATAAGAGGAGAAGCAAGAGGAGAAGGAAAACCTAAGCCTCTGAAAAGGAAGGAAAGAGAGGAGAAGCGGAAGAAGAAAAAACTCGCTAGGCTCGAAAGACAACGGTCCAGGTAGACTTCGACAAGCGCGTATTTCACCTGAAATTATTTCACACATGCATTTCCAAAAAAAGGAAGAAGCGGGAGATATCTCTAGTTTAGACGAAAATACCTCACCCCGGCCATAATTTCCTGATTCCACCTACTTTTTCAACAAAGAAAAACCAGCATAAACATAAGTTGGGAAATTTACATTATTTCCCAATTTTAGCCAAATGTTTTTGTTTCTTTTTTTTATTCTTTTTTTCTAATGAAGGCATACACTAATCTCCACGAAGCTATACTTACTTCTATACGCCTTTATTTCTTTAAGCGTTTCTCTTTGCGTTTCCTTCTTTTCTCCTCTCTTTCCTTCTTGGTCATTGGCTTGTCTTTGGCACTTCTCATACCCAATTCAATCACCATATAGAGATAGTCAGAATAGAGAATTAAATTTAACTACAAACAGGCGTGATTTTATCTTCTTAATCTTTTCTCAATTTATACACTTAAAAAAGGAAAAAGAGGGGAGTTTGCGGGAGACATCGCCACTGTAAGAGAAAAAAGCCAAGTACTGACGTTGGGCAATACCTGTGCTTATTGGAAGTTTAGTTCGAAAGTAATTGGCACGTTTTCTCCCCATGATTGTCTCAGTGGACATATTTTCTGTGCGATTCTGAAGACCGCATCGGCTTTTTTCCGCTCTCGCTCATCATCCTTATCTAATTTGGTTTTCATATTGAAGTGTATGTTTGTGAAAATCAGTTTATCCAAGCCTTCTGCATTCATTTTCAAAGTTGCCTTAGTTTCAAGACTTTTGAGTTTTAGGTTAGAGTTTTTGGCAATCAACAGAAACAATGTGTTAATGCATGATGCAAGAGACGCTGTGAAAATTTCTTCTGGTACGCAGTATCCCTTTTTTCCACCGAACTCTGGCGGAGGGCTCACAGTGGCAATATGTTTACCCTTTACTGTTACGTCACATTCTGTTCCACTTTTCCAGTTGGCAACCCCTTCAAAAACAAATTCTGGCATAAAACAACCTTCACAATAACCTTTACACATTTGTTTTTTAAATTTTATCCATGTTTCTCGGATACTAAACCTTTAGAGCAAATCAACCTTAATTTAGGATAAGAGCGACGAGTTGAGAAAGTGGCGATTGTTTGTTAGAACCCTGCAGCCTCAAGTTTCTCTTTGACTTTTTTGATTCTGTTCTTAAGTTCTGTCACTTTCTTGCTTTTTTCTTTTCCAGTTGCTTTGTAACAGTCCAATGCGTATTCTAGGGCGCCTAAGCCGAATCGGTCGTAACCCTTCTCTAAGGCGATGTCAGCTGATTTCATGAAGCGTTCAATAGCAGTAGCGTAATCTTTTAGGAAAAAGCTGCACTCCGCCGCCTTAAACAGCATGTAAGAAGCATCGAAAAAGTTGCCTAATTTCTCGTAAAGCCCAGACGCCTCTAGAAACTTTTCCATGGCTTCCTTATACTTTCCAGAGTCGCATAGTCCTATTCCTTCCCGATGAATTTTCAAAGGATCCTCCTTAGGAGGTTGAGCACTCATTGTTTTTTCACCCGCAACGTCCACTATCAATTACAGCACCAGCATTTTAGATTTTTCCTTCCGCATCAACTGTCCAAAAATCTCAAATTTTTTATTTTACTAACCATAGTATTGATTCAAGATGTCTCTCAAAATTGAAAAGGCAAAACTCAACGATTTGGATGTGCTTCACAGAATTGAGAGAGAATGCTTCACGTCGGAAGCGTTTACAAGGGAACACATCGCCTACTTGTTAGAGAGCCCAAACGCGGTGAGCCTTGTTGCAAAGGCAAATCATGAAATCATCGGTTTCATCGTTGGCATAATAGAAAATTATGGAAGAGTTACAGTTGGTCACGTTTACACTGTAGACGTTGCGCCCAAACACAGAAGAATTGGAGTGGGACTCAGACTCCTAAATGAACTGGAACACATTTTCCTTGAAAAAGACGTCAAAACCAGTTATCTAGAGGTTCGAATGGACAACAAGGCGGCGAGGGAACTCTACCGCAAGAAAGGCTACGCTGAACTGGAGCCGTTGGAAAATTTTTATGCAAAAGGAAGGCACGGTCTCAGAATGAAAAAAGAGTTAAAGAAATAAACTTACTTTTCTATTGACCATGAGAACAGTTGAGTCTTTTCATTCAGCTTTCTAAGCAATCTCGTATTCGCAGCTTCAATTAAGACTAATTCTCCCGCAGCAGCAATTGTGCATCCTGGCATTAGATGGCCGCCCATGACTTCGCCTTTCTCGTTGGAGACAGAAATATGAGCGTGAACGAAGGGCTTGTTTTCCTTTACTGAAACGTTGCCCATACACGAAACAATTTCAAGAGGATAATCAATCTTAATTGTCTCATATTTTCCTTGACGATAAAAACCTAAGTTTGCCTTCTCCAAAGTGCCTATGAGGATGAAAAAACCAGCTGTTATATGACTTTTCTCTGCTGCAAGAGTTATAGTTTCTAATAAGTCTTCACCTCTAGAAAATTAAGCGAAAACAATTCTACCCAGCTTTGATTCAAGCAGTTCCATAACAGTTTCTCAGCCCTCTTAACAAATAAGGACTACGACACTTTTCAAAATTGTGGTCGAAGAGTTAAGTTATGGGATACTTGAACCCTTGAATCTTCTGCATTGCAAGAAGCAGAGGAACACCGACCAAAAAAGACACTACAACAACTATTATGTCTTCAATGTAGGAAGCAGTTGCCCCTGTAGTGAAGATAAAGAACACTTCGTCAAAAGAAAGCCCCAAGAAAGCGTACAAGCCAGCGGGAACAAACAGGAAAATACGAGTCAGTGAATCTGTAACTGTGCCGATAAAGGAGACTAGGACCAATGAAACTGTTAAGCGTCTCATATTGTCTTGAATGTTAATTCTGCTGAGTTTGGCAACAGGGTAAATTAGGGCAAAGGCTAGGAGAACATCAAGAATAGTCCACAAGGGAAGTCTTTGTCCAAAGGGATGACTAAAATAGGCAGCAAGCATAACCGAATAGGTCACCAAAACTGGTAACGAACGCCGCTGCACTAGAAAGGCAATCATCAAAACACTCAAAGGTTCAGCAATTATTCCAAACATCCAAAAAACATCAGGTTTAACCATTCTTCCAACGATGCTGCCGATGAAAGCAGCCGAGAAACCTGCCCATGGTCCAAGCACTATTCCTTCAATTGGCTCCAAATAAATAGCCCAGTTTCGCCACAAAATCGGAGGCGACAAGAAGTAAAGAGTTGCGTGAAACGCAGCGAACACTGCGATAAACCCTGCATTCAAACTTTTTTTCATAAATTGTCACAGCAGTAGGAGTGGAAGGTGTGTAATTTTTTACACAGTATCAATATAACGTTTGTTAGAAGCATAAGTCGTGCAGTGCGTCAAGTAAGTGAGTGATAATAAATCTTTCATCAACGAGTTCTCCGTAGCGTCTGTTTATTCCTCTGCAAGGAAGAATTTTTAAAATAAGAGAACTTGGGTTAATTTTTTCGAAATGGAAGGGATAAAGCTTGCAGAGGACGGGTCGTGAATCATAAACTGAGCATTCGAAGAAGTGTCTTTCTTTGTCAAACTGGAGAAAAACACACGAACCGTCAGCTTTGTTCTTTAAATTACCATGGGCACCATCGAGGAATTCAACTTCTTTGTACCCTGCTTTTTTGAGGCGTTCAACATCCTTTAAAGAAAGCGTTGGACCGCCCAGTTTGCAACAGAAGGTGGCGCAACGTTTGCATTTGAACCGAAGATTTCTCATGGAGAATGTTATGCTTTTAATGTTGCAAGTTCCGGGTGCAAGGCTTATTTGGGCAATCTTTCCATCGGATTCCATGCTGTTTCCCCAGATGCTTGATATTATTGTCCTATTTTAAGGATAAAAAATAAATGGCACAGTTGCACCATGAGGTAGTCAGAAAGGCTGAGATGAAAAAATAATGGTGAGAAGGTCGAAAGAAGAGGCTCAACGCATGATCAGAGCCATAGCCATCCTTCTTAGAAACACCACATGGAAATGTGGAAGAGTCGAACGTCTAGTGGTCAATTACTTACGCGACCAGATACGAAAATTCGGAAGAGCACAAACACCTGTGCCAGAAATGTTGCAACACTTCAAGTTGAAAGGAAAACAGAAGAGCGAGTTTTTCGACGCTATAAAACGATTAGAAAAGAGACGCATAATAAAAATCGAAGGATTCTAAAAACTACCTTTAGCCTAACCTATCTTTCATAGCGTTACAATACAATTTTTAGTCAATCATTTAAACAGGCGGCAACGGCGGCGGAAGAGAAGGTTGTGGCTGCAATTCATGGGGTGGTTTCATTCTTTGAGCAAGCCGCACTCCAACGTAGCCCGCAATCAAAGCTGTGACTGAAGTTACTATGGGAGAAAAAATTAACAAAATGTCAATAGTCAATGTGTAGGATTCATTCGCTACGTAGTATGTTGCCAAACCTATGGTGCCTACAATTCCTTGGTTGAAGATGTAAGTCATAAAAGAGGCTACTAAGCCGTCTTTGAGCGCTTCGAGTCTAGAGATGTATATAATTAATATTGCAGCAAAGAAAGATGGGAGGAAATCAAAGAAACCAAGTGATACGGGCAAAAATACTTCGATGATTATTGCCAATAAAGCACCAGAAACCCCTGCTCGTATACTTCTATCCATATTTCAAACCTCAAATTTTTGGTTGATTTTCCTATAGAGGGTGTGTGAATAAAAGAATTGCGTGCGAAGTAGTTTTCATTAGGGTTTATAATCTTGTATGAGTGGATGGTGCGAGGTTTGCTTTGGAGGATTAATCCTTGTTGAAGCTCTCGTTATTTTTCTAACGGTTTCAGCAAAGCCTATTTCAATGGAAAGCATAATCATCAATTGCAATACGGTGCCAAAAATGTTGAAAGTCTATAACACATTAACTAGAAGAAAAGAGCAGTTTAAGCCGATGCGTGATAAAGAGGTCAAGATGTTTGTCTGCGGGCAAACAGTCTACGACGACGCCCACATGGGACACGCGAAAACTTACGTGCAATTAGACATTGTTGTGCGATGGCTCAGAAAACTAGGCTACAAGGTCTTCTATATTCAAAACATCACTGATATCGAGGACAAAATCATCCGCAGAGCAAAGGAAAGAGGCACAGACCCTTTAGAATTGGCCGAGTTCTATACCAAAAGATTTCTAGAAGACATGGAAGCCCTTAAAGTCACAAAGAATGTGAACATGTTTCCGAAAACCACAGATTACATACCACAAATGATAGAACAGATTAAGACCTTGATAGACAAAGGATTTGCCTATGTCGTTGATGGAGATGTCTACTACGACGTAACAAAATTCAAAGATTACACTAAACTCTCACGCATGTCATTGGAAGAATTGAAGAAACACAGAATAGAGCCAGATCCGAGGAAAAAGAATCCGTTTGATTTTTCGCTTTGGAAGAGTCAAAAACCAGGTGAATTGGCTTGGGACTCTCCATGGGGTAAGGGGCGACCAGGATGGCATATTGAAGACACTGCCATGACGATGACGATTTTTAATGCTCCTCAATACGACTTGCATGGAGGCGCAACTGAGCTTATCTTTCCCCATCACACGAATGAGGTAGCCCAAGCTGAAGCAGCGACTGGCAAGAAACCCTTCGTCAAATACTGGTTGCATACGGGTGTTTTGCAGATTGGTGGATTGGAGATGCATAAGTCGCTGGGAAATTTCGTCACAATAAGAGAAATCTTGAAAAAGTATGATCCTGAAGTTCTGCGACTTTACTATGCTTCTGCGCATTATAGAAAGCCCATAGAATTTGACGAAAAAGCCTTGAAACAAGCGAAAAATCGACTTGAAGCACTTTACAACACTTTGAGAAATGTCAGACATGCAACGGCTGCAATAGGAAAGAGTAATGATCTTAAGAAAACCTTCGCCGAAACCAAGAGAAAATTTGCAGAAGCAATGAACAACGATTTCAACACGCCCCTTGCATTAACTCAACTCTTCATCCTCTCCAAAAAAGCAAACAAGCTTATTAGCACAGACAAAATCAATTCGAAACTAGCAGACGAGATTATTGGAACGTTCAAAGAACTTGGAGCAATTTTCGGCATCCTAGAAAAAGAATTAGAAGGTGAGAAGATACCTAAAGAAGTGGAACAACTTATCAAAGAACGCGAAGAGGCGAGGAAGAAAAAAGATTGGAAGCGAGCAGACGAAATAAGAAAAAAGATTCAAGAACTAGGCTATTCTGTGGAAGACACGGTTGAAGGAGTGCGTTGGAAAAAACTCAGCTGATATTACTTTGGACTAAGGGTTGGAAGTTGGCTCTCAGCTTTTTCAGATAAGAAGTTGATGGCTTGGAGCACGCTTTTGGCTAATCCCAAAAGGTCGATTGTCAGCAACATGGCGAGGTAAATTCTCAAGTCGGCTAGTAAATGAATGTTCATAATGTCGATTGATATGATGCCGCCTTGTAAGGCATACACAATGAATATCATAAGAATCAAAGCTTTCCCAATGTTGAACGCATGTTGAAAGATTGTTCCAGATGCGAGTTCACTGGCAACCACGAAGAACAAAACAATTGCCACGAACACGGGTAACAGTTGTTCATAACTTGAGAAAATTTCTGGCGCCAATTCCGAAAGCCCAGAAATTATGAACATGGGCACGACGTATAGGAAAATAAACCAGAGTAAACCTTTGATAACCGCCTTAACAACTCGTGGAAGCATCTTTCTAAACAGTGACTTGCTTGTATTCTCAACCAATAGGTATCACCACAGGACCGTAATTAAAGACCGAAGGGAAGTCAAAATACAAGCGCACTTCTTTGAGGATGCCAGGACTTGTTGAGACAAAAACTGCTAGCGGGGTTGTACCACCACTGTTTGCGGGTACGTTTACGTGGGTCGTTGAGCCGCCGACTTTTTGATCACCAGTATTTACTATTACTGTTCGCACGGTTCCGTTTAGAGTGAAGAAAGAGTGATTCTCAAAGCTGAGGGGCAAAATTGCTCTGACGTGTGTGGAGTTGTATAGCTCAATGGACTGGACGTCTCCGATAGATAGATTGTATAGAGGCGCACCCCATGTGAAGTTTTGGAAGCTTGTTGAAATCTGTAATGGAATAACGTGGGCGTACTTCAACGCTAAACTCATGTCAACGGTGAAGTTGGTGTCATTGAAGAGCAGACGAGCCAAACTGGCAGATGTCATCTCATCTAAAGCGATGGAGATGTTGTGCGCGCTATCAACTTTGCTGCCGCTTGAAATCAAAGGAACGACGGTTGATGAGTTTGATACAAGCGCTCCATTATTTTCTTTTATTAAGGTTGTGATGTTGAGGTCAGCGATGTCGTAGAAACCCTTGTTCTCTATGGAAAAGGGCACTGACAAGATCATTGTCCCTCTTACAGTGCTTGTTTGTGTATTTTCACCGAAATTTATTCCAAGTTGAGAGGCTGAGTAAACGGCTGTGACTGTGAATACTATGGTAATAAGCCAGAGTATGTAGATTGCCCAGCTGACTGCTCGTATCGCCTGCCTCATTAAATATCACTTGAAAAAAGCCGAATTTATTGAGGCGTTGGAGTTGTTTCAGGTTTAGATTCTTGTTTGGTTGTTTGTGTGCTTTCTGTTTTAGCAGTTTGTTGCTGTGTCTGTGCAGTTTCTGTTTTTTCTTTCTTGAGTAATTGCACTCCTCTTATTGTGAGAAGCGAACCTACCCAGCCCATGATGCCTAAGAACAGTATTCGAATGATAGCTCCGATTAAGGGAGCCATGACTTCGCCGAAGGCTTCTAGAATATCATTTCCAGCAATAGTGCTCAGTTCTCCAGCTAGAAATGAGTAGGCACTGAAGAAAGTGATTGCGAGCAAGATGACTCCTACGAACAGTACAATTAAGCCTGAAAGCTCAACTTTGTCTATTTTTCCTATTTTCATCCTTGAACCTCCCTTGACTCTGCTTTTTGAGATACACTTGTATAAAAGGAGAGTGAACTTTAACTATTTATTATGTATCTAGACTTTGAATAGTCTCATGTTTCTCCTTTCTGTTTCATGGTGCGTATAAGATGAGATGCTTCCCGCGCTGACTCTGCATGAGCCACATGCTTTGTTCTTGCAACAATTAGTCGAGCATCACAGTGAGGGCATTGTCTATTCTTTTGATTGGTCTTGGTCAAGAGTAGGCGTCCGCAACTGTAACAGACGATAACTGCGTACATGTGTAGTCTTATCTTTTTGTTTTGTATCTGGTTTTTTCGGAGAAGAAGTCGATTACTCTTGTTTTGGTTTGGAATGTTGCGTGGTGTTTGGCTTGGATTGGGATGAGGTATTCGTTGCCTTTTTTGATGGTTTTTGTTTTGTCGTTGATGGTTAATTTCATTTCTCCTTCGATTACCATGCCCCATTGTGGATAATTGTGGCTGTGCTCTGGCACTATGGCTGTTGGTTGCATTTCGAAGAAGATTAGTTGGTGTTTTTCGCCTTGTAGTATCCATGCTTTGATGCCTTTGGCTTGGATGTCTGCTTCTGGCAAAGTTGTTATCACTGTGGGAAATTCATTTGCTTGTTTGTTTTTTGATTTGTTCAAGTTGTTTCTGTCCTCGGAAAGCATCTGAGGGTGGGTTGAGGTATTAATGTTTTTTTAGCTTTTCGCTGGTTTCTTTAGCATTGAGCCGATGTAGAGTCCGATGAAAGTGAGAGCAAGTATTAGGACGGCAACGGCGAATTTCTCTGAGGCTAGTGCCAATGTTTCGATCATGAACCAGTCGAAATCTGATGGTGTGGCGGTGGGGTTGGCTGCTGTGTAGTTTTCTCTGATAGCGGCAGCCCAGTCTGTGGCAGTGTATTCCATGATGGCTATGGGCACGACGAGGACTGTGAATAGGACGGTTATTTGTGCTATTGTTTTTGTTCTGTTTTCTTCCCAGATTTTTTGAGTGAAGATGTAGCCGACGATGATGGGGCTGAGGATGAAGGCGATAACTGCGCTTATTTCGTATCCTGTGTAGTTGCCTAGGGCTGGAG
>Ga0315280_10009887_pt1 | contig 12081 bp, 21 predicted proteins | sample YL17G06_40_MG_FD_203697 | JGI IMG/M metagenome (GOLD analysis project Ga0315280, IMG submission 203697) | Sediment microbial communities from Yellowstone Lake, YNP, Wyoming, USA - YL17G06_40 | ecosystem: Environmental > Aquatic > Freshwater > Lake > Sediment | place: USA: Wyoming | collected... | reverse complement strand
ACAGCGATAGGATTTCTCATGGTTTCACCACCTTTAGCCCATCAACCTTTTGCATCAAAGGCTTAAGCTGATTATACCTTGCAACCCAATGAGGATGCAAACGCTTTTCTACCCACTCTTTCCAAGGCAAATACTCAACCGTTCCAAGAATAAGCCCTTTCAACTTCTTTTTGCCAACTCCCAAATAGAATTTCTTAAGCGTTGAAGGGTCTGTCCCCGTTTGTTCACTAACATCATCAAGCCCGAAACCATGCATACTAGCTAGGCTAACAAAAGTATGCTTCAACAAGTGCGTAGATGTCTTTTTGCCTTCAGTTAATGGAATTTTGAAAGTTTGCCATCGCCCCTTAATTTTAATCTTCTTTTGAACATATTGCCCCGTGTATCTGAACAATCCCGCTTTCAAACCCGCCCTTAAAAGCCTACGGTTCATTTCATTATAATCCCATCTAAACAGTTTTCCAATAACATTGAAGTCTTTGCAATATTGCCTTATCATATCCATTGTGCAAGGAACAAAATAGCGTTCTTCACTTGTCTTAACTTTTGGCTCATACATCTCTATAAGGTTCAAATCATACTTGATTTTATCCGTGTTAACGTCAACTATTGAGCTAAATCGCCCGCCCGCCTCGAAACCTATCCTTGCAAAAAGCAATGTGTCAATCTCTTGGATTCCATAGATAAAGCGTAAAAGTTCTTCTTCTTCAAGATACCAAGGTCTTTTTTGTGGCGGTCTTTTCTTTCCTTTAGTTGTAAATTCGGGATATGCCTTTGGGTCTATGCCCGCAAAAGTCATTATTATTCTTATGTTTGAAAGTTTGCCAAATTGGATTTCACTTGTTTTTGGGTCTATGAAAGACGGTTCTTCCAAGGCTTTTCTGAAATGTTCAATTTTGAGAGTGGCGGGGTCTTTTTGTCCAAAGAAGACATAAAGCTCTAATCCCATGCGGTCAACGTGTTCGCCTTGTGCAGATAATTTTCTTGTTGCTTTGTCCGTGTAGTTCCGCACTATTTTTTGATGACATTCCGTTTCTTTGTAGTCTTGAACAAATTTAGGCTCTACAAGTTTAGGTTTTTCGGGCATCACAGCGTATTTTTCTCCAAGCCAAGTATCAATAGTTTGCCTACTACGCCCTATTTCCCTTGCCGCCTTTGCTTTCCGCTTATACCATAAATGCGGTTTTGTCGGATACCTTTCTTTTCTTTTTGGGTCTAACTTCACGATTTTAAACAGTTTTTCAAGTTCTTCCTTCGTAGCTCTTATACTCACATCCTAACCCTCGAAAACCTTATTTGGACATTTGGACATTTAAGACTTGTGGAGAGAATGAATGGACTGTTTCGTAGCTCAAAATCCTTCACTCAATCCTAACCCTCAGTTAGTTTTGGGGCGGGTCAATGAGAAACGGGGCGGTCTCAAAAATCTCTCCTCTCTTACCACAGAAATTAAACTTTTTATCAAAGAACCTTCTCAAACCCTAGAGAGATAAGTTAAACTGATTATTCCCTCTCAAACGTCAACAATTCATTAAGTTCTCTTTTCGCCCAAACCCAAAAATTCACTTTTTCCCTATGAAAATACGGGTCATCCAACAAGTCAAACACACTCAAAACTAACAAAACAAGAACAAGCCCAACAATTATTTTTTCTTTCATATTATCACCCAAACCCAAACCCAAACTAAACTTCCGTCATGTTAATTTTGAACCATTTATAAGCTGTTCCATTCCACTTGCATATATATACTTCATCAGCTACGCCTACACTGCCTTCAACCCTAATCATTTTGCCACGATAAGAAACGTCTGGCGTTGGAAGTGAAGCAACAGAGCCAAGTCTCAAGTAACTACCGAGCCAAAGATTCCAAAAAGGATAACCTTCACTGCCCAAACAACACGATAATAATGGCACTAAATCTCTATAACAAAGGATTGCACCAAAAGAACGTGATAATTCAAAGTAAGGTGTGGTTTCATTTATCCATCTGAAGGCTATGTTATCACTGTCATTCATTATTCGCCAAAAATTTCCGCCAAACAAAAGTTTAATATTGTATGAAGTTACGATGTCACTATCATAAGTAATTTGACTATTTTTCAGATTGATTAGTTTGCTTCCATCCCAACGTCTTGGAGTTGTAGTTTCACCTAAGAAAAGCCCGTCAGTTGCGGGCAAGAAGTCGGATTCCATGCTGAGGATAGGTTTTGTGGGTTTAGGTTGTTACAACTCTAAGCCTTCCACTACTATCAACAGCAACGGGCAAGGGTCGGTTGTTATAGACTCCGTAGATTTTGGTGTTGTCAAAGATGTCCCAAAGAACCGCAAGGTCTTCCATTTGAATGTCTGTTTTGAGCAAGGGTTTCAAAATGTCATAGATTCTTTTTTCAAGGATGAGCTTGTCAAACAGCGAAGTCTCCAAGATTCGGCTCAGTTTTTTTCTTTCAGTTATTCTTTTTCCCCCCTAATTTTTTCATCTTTATTCAGAAAGCTCTATATACGCAATAACAATTGAGCCAAGGTCAGGAAAAATCTCGGTTGGTGGGCTAGAATTGTTAAGACCAGAAAGACGAAACTCCAAATAAAGGTCATTATTAACAATAAGGTTGTCAATTGACAGATGAACCGAAAGCATAGATGCACCGAAAGTAACATTCAAATAAGTTACGGGTCTTGTCCAAATCCCCAAAGTTTGATTTTCTGCAATGCTTATAACATTGTGAAGCCCAACCCTTTGGAGAGCACTATTCATGATACTAACTTGAGCAGACCTTGTTCCAACAATACTATTTGTGTGAAGATAGAAATAACCACCTTGAATAAGCCATCTTTTACCAACAGAAGGTCTTATCAATAAAGATATATTGGAAGAAAAAGCATAATTAGATGTGCTGTCCAAGAAAATCTGCATATTGCCGATGTTAATAAAACCGATTTTGTTAATTTGTCCGATAGTTCCAATGTTTGTTATGTTGCTGATTTCAGTTATGAGGTCAACAAGGTCAACTTTCAATACTTTGCTTAAAACTCCAAAAGGTTGAAGCCGCCCCCTCTCAGTTGTGTCGGCGGCGGTCACGGTTAAGCCCGCCTTGTGCAAGGCATCCCAAAACTCTTGTTCTTTCAAAATTTGGTCTATAAACTCGCTTTTCTTTTCACCCTGCAAAGCCTTACGAATATCATCTAACAAGCTCATGGTTTATACTCTGCACTCCAGCTTATCCGCTACCTATGAACCAAGACAAGAACGTAACGCTTCCAGCACCGCCAACGGTGCAAGCGAGTCTGATGATTGGTGGTGGGTCTACTAGTTTCTTGACTTGTTTAGCTCCATCAGCCGTCATTTGTGTCCATGCTGTCCCTTCATCTACCCATTGAAGACCATGCTCTTCTCCAGTCGGCATGAGAAATTGTAACTTTGCATCCAAAGTATTTGGAACATCTCCACCTCTTTCAATTTCGATGTAAAGAGTTTTCAATCCATAAGTTCTAATTTCTTGGGAGTAATATGTTCCAGCAGCCCTATATCCACTCTTGAATAATCTTATGTATGACTGGTCTGGATTCATTGTGTTACGTTGCGGTAAAGGAACTCTAAGTAATCTTGCACCAGTCCATCCACCTCGTGTGATGATGTAGATAAAGCCGTCATCTGAAACATCTATTCCTCCTACATCAACGCCTTTAAGGTATTCATACCAAGTGTCGCCTTCATCTTCACTTATCCATAAGCCTCCACCACCTTGATTGGGATACCCAAATCCGTTATCGCCGTAAATGAGGAAGCCTCTTTCGTCATAGTGCATTGTATTCCATAGAGTATATCCTGATGGTCTTCCAAAGTTGACTCTTGTCCAGTCGGCATCATCTGAACTTCGATAGAGATACGAGAAGTTGTTTGCTATATCACTACTTATGAATCTGTATTTTCCAGTTTCCCTAATGTCACATCCATAGACATAACTTGCCATTATTGTGAAAGTCGTTCCTGAGTCAGTTGATTTTAAGATTCGATAGTAAGTATCACCAGTAGTCAAATAAACAACGCCATCCATCAAGTGTGATGCAAAAACACCATGTATATGGTCGGTATCCTCAGTTATCGTATAGATTATTGACCAAGTTGCTCCATCATCATCACTTCTCATTAAACTCTTTTCTCCACCTATACCGCCCGCACCATAAGGTGCGCAATAGACATAAGGTGTAGTAGAGTTGGGATTTCTGTTTGCTTGTGAAAATTCACGATACTCAGCACCAGTTCCGCCAGTTTGAACGATGTCCCATGTCACTCCTTTATCAGTGCTTCTCAAGATTCTTCTCAGTTTACAACCAACTAGAATAGAACCTGCTTTAGTCTTGAAAAGTGAAGCCGCTGAATATGCCTCTGTTCCTGTCCATACTATCGAGAATGTTCTTCCCTTATCAGTTGATTTCAGAATGTATGATGCACCAGACTTGGTTGCCGCCAGAAAGATAGTGTCATCATCATAAACCAAAACGTCACTTAATGAACACTCTCCAGCATTAAAGATTGACATGGACAACTTTTCAGATACTTTTCTAGCTATAATGTCCTCAAATACATGCATACATCCATCGAGTGTTCCTCCCATTTTTATTACCTCCTTAGAGACTCGCCCCCGACATAAAGGCTCTTACGGTTGCGGGTGTATCCGCTACGCTTGATTTTATTTGGAATTTGTAGTATGCCCAAGGAAGGCTTGATGTTTCTATTGCTTCAGTTGCCGCCACTAATATTGTCTCGCTTTTGAGTTCTGTCCATAGTTTAGGGTCTATGCACGCTAGGATTTTGTATTTTAAAGCGTTTGTTGCATGGGTGTTTTTGATGTGGAAAACCTTGTCTTTTAAGAGTCTTGCGTCTAAGATTTCGCTATCAACGTAGTCGTTGGTTGTTGGTTGGTCAAGCGGGTAAGCTCTTATTCTTTTCCATATTTTGCCCTTGTTGCTTTTGATGTTTTCCTCTGTGTATTGTTCGCCGATGCTTAATGCTGAGGTTCTGAAAGCTCTTTGACTCATGATTTCTTCCTTCTCAGTTTTCCTCTTGCATTTTTAACAGCATGAACTCTGCCTTTTCGACCCCATGCACGTTTCAATGCTTGTTTCTGTGTCAAACGGTATTTTTTTCGGAGTCGTGCGGCTTTCTTCATGACTGCTGACATTTGCTTTTTAGTCACCATTTTTTTCAACTCCTTTTTTTATTGATTAATCCTCTTTTACGCTTGGTTTTGAGGGTTTTTTTGACGCTTGCCCTATGGGCTTTTGGATGTTTCCGCTTGCGGTGTCTCCTAAGCCATTTCATACGTTTTGCAAAGTTACCCATTGGAGACCTTGCCCCGCAAATTCTACATTTAATTGTTCGAGGCATCTTATTTTTCCCTCATGGCATTTCTATATGCGTAATAGAAGACTAAGACGAAGACGAAGGATGTGGCTAGCCCCCAAGGGTTTTTGAGTAGATAACTCATTAACGAGCTGAAGGCTAGGCTTACGATTGCCGCTAGTTTGAACATTTCTCTAACGTCTTTTGGTTTGAGGAATTGCTCGCTTGCCTTTGGAGAGCTGAGGAAAGCGGTGAAGAAATGTTCTGTGGCAAGGGCGGATAAGCCAATGTTCAAGGCGGCTTCAACATTCATTCCATTTCCCTCAATCATATAGACATTGGGGCAAGTGCCCATACTTCAAGCGGTAGATAAGCAGATACCATGAAAGGGTTGCAATTTTGGGTATAAGTGACAACCACGCTTTGATTTCTTCCATCATTCCATTTTTACCCCCAGAAATGTTAATCCATACATAAAAACGGGAGTCATAAAAGGAAGGAGCATACCCGCTGTTAAGACTGTCAGCAAGAGTGCTATGCCCGTGAGCCATAAGCCTATGAAAGCGTTTTTGATGTCCATTTTTATTTTCTTCCCCAAACATACCAAAGAATCGCTGTGCCCAATGCCCATGAAACAAGTCCCGCCCACATGTCTGTCCATCCAAGTGCCCAAAAGGCGGCTAAGAATGGGACAGCTACAAAACAACCGAGAATTATTGTCGCTATCAGTTTAACAACATTCACTTTTTGGCACCTCCTAATGTTTTACTTTGTTTTGAAAGATACCAAGCTACTATGATGATGCCTACTATGCCGAAGAACATGATTATCCAAATCCAATATTGTTCTATGAAATTGGAGAGTTTTGATGTGGCTTCTGTTTCGGTCATTGATTTTCAACCATCCCAAGTTTGCCTTTTGTTACTTGTAGTGGCGACCCCTCAACGTATGTTTTTGGAAGGGTTTGAGGGGTTGGGGTTGGTTCTTGGGGCGGCACTATCTTTTCGGGTTCAGGCGTTTTGGCTTCTTGTTGCATTTCACCTATGCTCTTGCCCGTTTCTTCAACGCCTAATTTTTGGGTTTTTCCCGAAAGGAATTGCCTAATTTTGCTTTCCAAGTCAAACAAAACATCTTTCACTTTTTCAACTCCTAAAATTTAAAGATTGATGGCAAAACTCCTTCTTTTTTGCTTTCAAGAGACTTAACTCTACTGTCTAAATCATCTATCAAGCTCTTGTATTGGTTCAATTTGGCTTGTGCGTCTTTAAGTTGTGATTGCAAATTGGTTGCGGTTGAATCAAGACCTTTGAGTTTGCTATCGAAAGAGCTTAACTTTCCATCAAAGGCTTTTATTGAACTGTCGAAGCTAGAGATGTTGCTTTTCATGGTGTTAATGTCACTTTGAAAGCCGTCAATGCTTACGCCCATGTTGCTAAGTTTGGTTTGTGCCGCTTTGAGGTCACTATTTATTTGGTTAGCCTTCGCTTCCAAAGGGTCAATGAAGTTTGTTTTAACGTAGTTTTTAGCTTGCTCAACGCTGTTGGTGATTTGGTTTTGTGCCCATGTAATTACGTCATTGACTCTTCCCACTATGCTACGCCCCGTATCTACGCCCGTATAGTAACTATGTTTTGCACAGTCATCATAGACAAATTTGACGATGCTTATCAGAAAATCTTGTGCCCATTTACAATACCAAGCATCGGGAATTACGACATCTATGAACCTTGCCCATCCATCCATTTCAACATAAAATTTGGTGTGACTTGCAACGCCAAATGCGTGGCTTATGGGGTCAACGGAATACCCTGTGTCGTTGTAGTAATCTTGTTTGAACGTATCGTTGTTTTTATATGCAAAATATTTTGAGGATATGTATGCTGTCGGAGTTGGGGTCGGAGTTGGAGTTGGAGCTGGAACGGGAGCTGGGGTTGGAGCTGGAGCTGGAGCTGGAGCTGGAGCTGGGGCCAGGGCTGGCTCTATGTCTCCCGCTATTGGCATTAATAGACCTCAAATGATTTTATGAAGACTAAAAAAAGGGGGTTTTGGGGCATTATTCTGATGCCTTCGTTGTTGCTTGTTTCATGTCCCAACCGAACAAAGCACCATATAGCGTAAACAGGGCTATGAGTGTTGAACCATCGCCTTCGAGATAGATTTTGAGTGCGGTTATTGCGGTTGCACAGATTGCGATTATTTCTTTGAGGTAGCTCATGTTGACCGCCTTAGAATATCCACAATCCCACAAATATGACCAGCACAGCAACCCAAAATGACCATTTGCCTAGCAAATGGAAGTATATTATTACAAGTGCAAGAAGCAAGACAAGTGCTTCGCCGATGTTTAGGCTATGTTGCCCCCAGATGTTTTTGTATAGAGTGTTTTTTGCTGTGGTTAAATATTGTGACATTTTTTTTCACTTCTCCTTAGAGGACGTATCTTTCGAGGACTCTGAGACCCGCATTAGTGCCTGCTGTTGCAATGTTCGGCTTTGAGTATAGGCTTGCAAATTCGTATGCTGGAAAACCGTCCATCCATTCTAACATTGCGTAGCCCGTGCTTAATGCATCAATGCCTACTTCAGCGTTGTTTTCGGTTACGAGAAGGTTTACGGGCACATCTGCAATGGTTAGTTCGCCTTCAGGTTTGCGTCCTAAGATTTTGAGTTTGTAGAAAATGGTGTTGCTTAATGTTCCGTTGTCATCCATTACATAGAGGTATCCGTAAATTTTGTAGGCTCTTTCATGCTCGTAGAGTTGTTCTCCCGTATTTGTTCCATACTTTTGCCATTTCAAGTATTTCTCGATTAGAACTTTCCAATTTGTGAGGTCTTGATGATTGTATGCACTTTCAATTACTACAACGTCTATGATGTGGAACATTGTGGCGGCGGGGGCGTTGTCTGTTAGTGTCAAAACAAGACTTGTGAAAACCCATGCGGGCAACGGTTGAGCATCGCTAATTTTTGGGTCTGTGAAGAACAGTTCATATAAGCCTGTTTGAGGTTTGCGTTGGTTTACTCGCATCACTTGTTTAAACATGTCGCCTGTTCCGTCTTTGATATATTTGTTTCCATTGGCTACAACTTGAATGGTTAATATGTCTCCGTCAACAAGTTTGGTTGGGTCGTAGGTGTCAGCTGTGTTTTCGTAAACATTGATGATGATTTCATGTATGAAATGGTCTCTTGGTAAGTCAATGGTGAAAGTTTGGGCGGTTGCGGCGGCGGCTGAAATGACTCGTTTAACGAGTCTTTGCCATGCTTTTGTTGGTTGTAAGCCCTTTGCTTTTTGCGTGGATAACATTGCCAATTTTCTTTAACGTCTCCTTTGCATATGGCGTATGCTCGTAGGCTTAAAAAGAACATAGCGATATATCTATACATCAATTTGATGTTAAAAACTCTAAAACAAGCTCTTTCAATTTTGCATAGGGCGTTTTCTCTAGCCGTTGACACTTTTCAATGAATCGTTTGTATTCTTCTTCGTTAAGATAGGTTTCTATTTTTTTCATTGCATCAACTTTACGGGTTTACAAATTGTGGGGTCGCTTCCAAGCCTATAATAGATAAAGTGGAAGCGGGGCAAATCCTTAGACATCAAAATTACTTCTTTCGGCACAAATTTGCTATACCATTCAACGTCTTGGGGCAAGAAGGTTTTAAAAATAAAGTGATATTGACAGTTAGCTAGGATGTTGTTGTGGACTTGGGCGACTCGTTGAGTTGTTATCCATACGGCTATGTTGCGGTTGCCGCCCATGCTGATAAGTCGGTTCAAGCCTTCGGGCATTTCCCATTTATTGCAGAAAACGCTTACTTCGTCTATGGCGAATATTTGGTTTCCTTCTTTCCATACGCCGTCACAAACTTTGTCGAAACTTGTGAATCGGCTAGCCCATGCGGGCTTTATTATTTGTTGAATGTCGGGTTTTAATGGTGTGAAGCCGCCCCTAGACACTTGCCCTAACGTGTCAAAGCATGTGTAGCGGTTGAGGGTTGAGTTTAAGAGCCATTTTAAAAGGTTGGTTTTTCCGTCTTGCCGCATGCCTATTATTGCTACGCAATCTTTCAACGGGTTTGAAAATTGGATAAGAGGATGGCTTATAGGTGTCGCCTTCGGGTTTCAATGCTTAAACTGTTTAAGAAGCATCCTTCAGCTTTGCCTGGGGGAAAATTTCTGAGCCACTCGCATACATATTCACGGTTGCAAAATATGGGTTTGCCCCTCACGATTTCGCCGTTTTGTTGTTGGTTAGAGCCTAAGGTTAGTTTTACTTGTCTCCGTGTTTTGGGGCAAAAGGTTTCAACGTCATAGAGAAAAGCGTAGTGTGATGCTTCAGCCATTTTCTCATACCTTCGCATGTCATAGCAGATTTTTAGTCACCTTGCAAGAGAGCTATCCAACCCAACCAAGCAACGAACATGGCATAAATTGAAAAGAAGCCTATTGTCGCAAAGACTTTAAGAATCATGGTTTAGCCTCTTGTTTGGGCGGTTCTTGTGCTGGGGTTCTTTCAAAGAGTATTGCAACGTAGCTTTTGCCGCCGAGTTTTATTCTTTGAACGTCAAATTTAGGCACAAATTCAAGTAGTAAAGATAGTTTTTCAATGTAAGGGGCTATTTGCTTCATTGCTTTTTCTATTTCCATCATGTCGTTCATATCGGGTATTGGAATATTGCCGAGTTTTTCTTTCAATTTCTCCATCAAAACCACTCTCCTATGTTAGTTTTTCTAAAAAACCCGCCGTTTTTGGCATTTCGGGCGGGGTTTCCTTTTTTGGTTCTTCTTTTGGGGGTTCTTGTTTGGGTTCTTCTTTGGGCTTTTCCTCAACGATTTTCCCCTTTTCCGTCTTTTTGCGGTAATCCCAATAGCCTTTGACTTTGGGTGCAACTATTGCGACCGTTGTAATTGCGGCTATGGCAATGGGGGCGTAGGGCATCCAATCGGGTAAGTATTCATTAAGAATTGGTGTCCAAATCTCGCCGAGTTTTTCGCTATCTTGTTTTTCAAGTGCGAAGTCTCCGTAGCCCGTGAGTTTTGCGAGACCGCTAAAGCCTTTGTCAAACATCCATGTAAGGTCTTTTTCTCTAAAGCCAACGGGGGCTTGGGGCGGGGCAGTTGGTTCTTCTATGGTTGCCTCGGCTTCTTCACTTATGATTTCTTCTTCGGCTTCTAGTGTTTCGGGTTTTGTTTCTTTGATTTTTACGGTTGGTTCTACGGCTTCGGCTCGTTGGGGTTTGAATTGTTCGACTTTTTTGATGGCTTTGTAGCCTAGGCTTGGGGCACATTGTAGGTCTTTGGCTATTTCTTTGATGTGGGTTTTTGCCGTGTCTTTATTGGGGTATTCGCTGAGTCGTTCTATGAATTGGTCTAGTTTTGTTTTTGGTTTTGGTTCGGGTTCAACGTGTGGCAAGGCTTCGGTTAAGATTTCTTCTTCTTCCATTAGACCATAACGCCTCTTTGTATGAGTTTGTTTTCAAGTAAGCGTAGGATGTCCTCTCTTACTTGGGGCGGGGCATCAACGAAAATGCGTAGTTGATAGGTTTCGTCTTTGAGTTTGATTTTTGCCTTCAACATTGCTTTTGTCATGGTTTAACCTCTGAATGGGTTTGACCCTTTTTTTATGACTGCTTTTTTGAGCCGTGTGTCTTGACATAGTTTGCAAGCTTCAAGGTTAGCATTAGGTGTTATAGAATGGCATCGTGTGCCGTCTATCCAACAAGTGTATTTTGTCATGGTGTTGCCTCTTGTGGAGTCGTCATTATTTGGTCTATGAATTGTTCTATGGTCATGGTTTCGTTGTTGCTTGTGTCAACAAGGGTGTCGTTTGAGGGTCTGTAATGGTCTTTGGCTATGTTGAAAATTAAGAGAGTGAGTTGTTTTTTGTATGGGATGTAGAGTTTGCGTAAGAGCTCTATGTGTTCTTTAAGCGTCACCATGTTATTCTATCTCCGCTTCTTGCAAGGTTTTTTCGGCGATTTTTTGGGTTTGGGCGGCTTTTGCAATTATTTCGCCTATGTCGGGCGGTTGATTTACATAGAGCATTATGCATAGTTCCATTCTTTTCATGCCGTTTTGGTCGTCTAAGCGGCATTTTCCTTTATACCATAGGCATTGTTCACAGTTGTCTGCTATGAATTTTTGAAGGGGTGATAGGAATGGTGTTTTTGGGGTTTTGTCTATGATGGGTTCGCCTTTGACTTTTTGCATTGTTAAGGTCATTATTTCACTACCTTCAAAACTACGTCATAGACAGATTTTCCATCAAGAGTTTTTGCCCAAATAGGCGGTTCAATCACTTCAAATTCGTGGTAAGCTTCGTCGTTCTCTGTTAGAATCTTGTCATTGCGTTTGATTACTACATGGTCACCTTTAAAAAGTGTCATTTTGGGGTCTCCTTTGTCTCTTCTGGTCTAACAACGAGTCCGCATTGACTGCAAACGACTTCTTTTGTTTTATAATCCGTAAGCAATTTTGTGCTTCCACATTCGGGGCAAGTTGGTTTTCCCTCTTTTTGAACGAGAACGAGAACGTCAATGTCGAGTTCGTCTGTGGGCATGCTTATTGAGTAGTCGTTTATTTTTCCCTCTTCGAGGTTTTGCTCTAAAATTTTGTTTAGGGTGTTTATGACTTCCAAAGGTGATGCTTCCTTTGGGTCAAATTCTATTAAGATTGTGTTCACATTTTCAACCTCTTTTTTACGTTTTTGAGGGTTGAAAGGTCAATAGCTGAAGGG
>Ga0315280_10009886_pt1 | contig 12081 bp, 7 predicted proteins | sample YL17G06_40_MG_FD_203697 | JGI IMG/M metagenome (GOLD analysis project Ga0315280, IMG submission 203697) | Sediment microbial communities from Yellowstone Lake, YNP, Wyoming, USA - YL17G06_40 | ecosystem: Environmental > Aquatic > Freshwater > Lake > Sediment | place: USA: Wyoming | collected... | reverse complement strand
ACAATCTTGAAAGAGAGAATCTTGAAGAGCCTCTCCTTACTCCTACGCTTATCCGTGCGTTAAAACGTCTAAACGCTAACATTGGCGTAGGCGACGAAGAAATAAAACAAGTCCTAAACGAACTGAAACTCAGAACCAGCGGAAGCGAAGACGCCAAAAAAATCCTTAACTACCTCAAAGACGGCATACCCATAAAATTCGAAAAAGAAAGAGTAGTAAAATACATACGCCTATTTGACTACGACAACATCCAAAACAACGGCTTCACTATCAGCCGCCAAGTCATCCACCAATCAGGCGACAAACAAATCCGAAACGACATAACCCTCTACATCAACGGCATCCCAATCGCCAACATAGAATGCAAAAACCCCACAAGCCTAACAGAAAACTGGTACACCGCCTACAAACAAATAAAAGACTACGAAAAACAAACCCCAGAACCATACAAGTACATCCAAATAGGCGTAGCAGCAGCCGAAACCGCCCGCTACTTCGCAACCGCCCCATGGCAAGAAGAAACCCTAACCCACCAATGGCGAGAACCAAACAAAGACCCAATAGACTCCACAATAGAAATGCTCACACCACAAACACTCCTCAACATAATAAAACATTACCAATTCTTCCGCATAGAACACGGAACCACAACCAAAGTCATCACCCGCCACATGCAATACCGCGCCTCAGAACAAATCTGCAACCGCGTCCTAAACCACATTAGCGGAAAAGAAACCAAAAACAAAGGCTTAATCTGGCACTGGCAAGGCTCAGGCAAAACACTAACAATGATATTTGCAGCAAACAAACTCTACCGTCACCCGCTATTAGAAAACCCAACAATATTCTTCATCGTAGACCGCGAAGAACTCCAAGAACAACTTTACCAAGAATTCACAGCCCTCGACATAACAAAACCCGAAACCATAGACTCCATAAACGCCCTACGCATAATCATAAAACACGACGAAAACCGAGGAAAACGCGGCATCTTCATAACCCTAATCCACAAATTCCGCCCCGAAGAACTCACACAACTCCAAAAAGAACTCAACACCCTAAGCCAAACCCAACAAACCATCCAAAACCGCAAAAACGTCATCCTCTTCATAGACGAAGCTCACCGCACCCAATACGGACTATTAGCCGCACAAATGAAACAAACCCTCAAAAACGCCACACCCTACGCCTTCACAGGCACACCCATCGCAAAAACAGGCAGAGACACCTACACAGAATTCAGCTACCCACCACAAGAACCATACCTCGACAAATACTTCATAACCGACTCCATCCAAGACGGCTTCACCCTAAAAATCGCCTACCAACCACGCCTCGAAAAAGACGTCCACCTCAAAAAAGAAATGCTAAAAACGTTCTTAGAAGTGGAAATCGAAGAAATACCTGAAGAATACAGAGAACGAGTTGAAGAAAAAACAAAACAAAAACTCAACGCCATAAAAGTCTTCCTCGAAAACACCGACCGCATAAAACTCGTAGCCCAAGATGTGGCAGCGCATTTTAAAGAAAACCTCGACGGAAAATTCAAAGCCCTCATCGTAGCCGTTAACAGAGTCTCATGTGTTCGCTACAAACGTGAACTCGACAAACTCCTACCAAAAGAATACACAGAAGTCATCATGACCTTCACCCGAAACGACCCACAAGAAATCCAAGACTACCTCAAAGAATTAACAGCACGTCATCACGGCAAAGAAATAGAAGACATAAGGAAAGAGATCATCGACAAATACAAAGAAGATGATTTACCCAAAATCCTAATCGTAACAGACATGCTCCTAACTGGTTTTGATGCACCCATTCTCCAAACCATGTATTTAGATAAACCCCTCAAGGAGCATCGTCTCCTCCAAGCCATAGCAAGAACAAACCGCCCCTACAAAGACATCAAAACCGCAGGCCTCATAATCGACTACGTAGGCATACTAAAAGAATTCACCCGAGCCTTCGAAAACTACACAAAAGAAGACATAACAGGCGTCCTGTTGCCCATAGACGAACTTGTCAAAGAATTTACCCAAACCATAGACGAAACCATGACATTATTCCAAGACATACCAAAAGACCAATACGACAGACAAACCATGCTAAAAGCCTTCGAAACCATCACAACCAACGAACAAAACGCCAAAAAATTCCAACAAAACTACCGCCACCTCAGAAAACTCTTTGAACTGCTTGGAACCCACGAGATAAAACTTCAAAGACTAAAAGAATACGTATGGCTCACACAAGTTTACGGCTACTACATCCACTGGCTCAGACAAGAACAATATGAAGAATATAGATATGTCCAAAAATACTTCCAAAAAACCCTCAAATACGTCTACAAAACCACAGAACTCGCCGACATAGAACGCCAATACCCAATAATCCAATTCGACGCGGACTACCTCAAAAACCTCGAAGAAAAATTAAAAACCAAAGAAGAAAAAGCCGCCAACATCCTCTTCACCCTAAACCGCTTCGTAATCATAGACAAACAAAGAAACCCAATCTACGAAACCTTAACAGAAAAAGTCGAACGCATCCTCAAACTCTGGAAAGAAAAAACCAAAGACTTCGACAAAATCTACAACGAAGGCACAAAAATAATAGAAGAAATAAACCAGCTCCAAAGCCGCCAAAAACAACTCGCCTTCACAGACCTCCAATACTCCATCTTGCTAACCATGGAAAAAACCCTCGGAACAGACAAAAACATAGCACAAGACGCCCAAGAACTCACCGCGCAGCTCCAACCACACATGTTCAAAGGCTGGCAATACCAACAAACCACAAGAAAAACCATAGAACGCGAAATCCGCAAATACCTAAGAAAATACATCAAACAATACAGCCTCACACTCGCAGACCTCGATCAACTCTACCAAAAAATAACCGAAAGCGTGAAAACCTATGGATAAAACACCAGAAATAGAAATACCCTACACGCTCGCTTACCGAGACGTTAAACACCCACGCCTCGAATTCAAAACAGGCACCCTACTCCTCATACTGCCAAAAACCCACAAAAACCCAAAACAAACCTTCGAAAAATACAAAAAATGGATACAACGCAAACAACAAACCATAAACAAAGCCCTCCAAGAAGCAAAAACCAAAACCATCAACCAAACCAGAACAGAAAAAGAACTAAAGGCACTGGTCAACACACTCGCCCAAAACTACCAAAAAGAACTCAACACCCACATAAACAGAATCATCTACCGAAAAATGAAGACAAAATGGGCAAGCCACAGCCGCAACAACAACCTAACAGTAAACACACTACTAAAATACCTACCACAAGACCTAATCGAATACATAATCTACCACGAAACCACCCACGCCATAGAAAGAAAACACAACCAAAACTTCTGGAACCTCGTAAACAAAAAATTCCAAGACTACGAAAACAAAGAAAAAGACCTGCTCACATACTGGTTCCTAATCCAAAAGAAAATAGTCAACCCAGCCAGATCAATGAATAAAAGTGATGATTGAATGCCAACCTACCAAGAAACCACAGAAGAAATAATTCAGAAAATCAACAATAGAAAAAACACTTATGGTTCTGTCTCAGTCAAAAGTGCAATAATGAAACACCAAGGACAATGGAAAAACATTTTGACCAAAATTGTACCTCTACCCTCTTCTGACGCTTATATCCCGCAAAGAAAACTGGATTATGGCAACTTCGTACTGGTTGAAGAACTAATTACATTAGACGACCTTATAGGAACCATAAGGAAACTGCCAGAAAAAGGCACAACATCTGTCACAATTGGAGACTACGAAGTACAAGTTCAGGTCGAAAACTTGTTACAAGACAGCTACAAATATGACAGCGGAACAGAATACCTCCAAGTGGGATGGTTTTACGAGAAATACCAATACAGAAGCCAGAGCCAACATTATTCTTCAGAACCCATAGTCACACCAGACTTGCCGCTCTTCCCAGACAGTCGCACAGCCATAGAAAAATTCATCGGAATAGACTTTTCACACTACTCTGAACCATATGGCATAATCCTATGCTTACCCAACTACGGCGCAAAAATAGAAGAAGTAAACATAGGATCAAAAGAAATAAGAGTAAAGGTACAAGCAAAAACCGAGAAAATAGAAAACATTGTTGGAAAGATCTACTGTCGAAAAGACGGAGAAACAAAACAAGAAGATATCGCATTTGAAGCTGAAACCGCAAGCATTGCCATCGGTTTGATGCCAGACTTCTTCAATCTTGCCTTAGTCTCAAAAGGCAGCGGCGAGATACTCGATACAAGACGATTCTATTCCAGCTGGGAATTACCAAGAGGTATAGTCATTAGCATTCCTGAGTACGAGCTATTAGAACTTATCCGCCACGGTGAAACAGAAACCGTAGAATTCAAAGAAGATATAGGCAAACCTGAAGAACTCGCAGAAACCGCAGTGGCATTTGCCAATGGAGAAGGAGGAATAATCCTTCTCGGTGTAGACAACCACGCCAATATAGTTGGCGTAGGACAAAGAGACTATGAAGGAACCATTACGAATATTCTAAGAAGCCATTGCGAACCTCAAATCGACTACGAGATAGACAGGCGCCAACTGGAAGAAAAAACCATAATACTTCTACGTATTCACAAAGGAGAAGACAAGCCATACACCGTACGAGAAAAAGGAGTCTACGTACGCGCAAACGCCACAGACAGAGTAGCCACAAGATACGAACTCGACAAGTTCTATGAAGAGCGGCGCACAGGATTCAGACCCTATTAAGGACATCGCACATCTTTCTAAACTTAGACCTGGAAAAAGAAAAGTATTCGCTATGTGCGGAAAAGAGCAAATGAATATTTTCTGTAAGGACTGCTGTTGACATTGTTAATTATAGCGTTAAGCCTGCTCAGTATGCTTGATATCGTAAAATCGATTTCTGGTGCAAGATCTACAAATTCACCTGCTGTAGATTTCAGGTCGTTGACCAATTCATTTTCTGAGATTTTGCGTAGCAACTGCACTGCAAGGACAAAAGTTTCTTCAAACACGTCCTTGACATAATTTCTCCCTGTTGCCGTTGTTGTGGTTTGGAACTTGGAGGAGGTTCTCTGATAGTAATCTACTATGTGTGAGAACATAACTACATAGGCAAGGAGTTTGTTTTCTCGAACTATTTGAACTTCCTTTGGGTCTGTTAGGGTTATGTACTTGTCACTAAATAACTCTTCAATATTTGTTCTAACGAACCTGAGATAATCGACATCTTTTAGGCCCTTTCTGACTAACCAAATAATAAGTTTGTTTATCATAACAAAAGAGTTAAAAACGGTTTGAAGCCATTCTGGACTTTTTGATTCAATTGCAACTTTCATACGCTTCTCATGTCTCTGTCGAAATCGGTCAATAAGCTGAATGATTTGGTCTGTTGCAGAATAAGGTTTAATGTTAGCCATCTTTGCTTGTAACTTCCACAGTAATTCTTCTCTGTCCACTGGTTTCAATTCAAATAATCCATAATCTTCCATTATTTCAATTAAGGGCAAAATATAGCTAAAACTGGGCAAGTTAGCATACCTATTCAGGATTTTGAATAACCAGATTCTTTCATCTTCATCTATAATCGTGTTAAACGCAGAGAATTGCTCTGGAAAATAGAGAGGATTATGGACCAGTCTAAGGTCAGACGATAACCTGCGTCCATCATCCTCAAGTGTGAGCGATACAATCGAACTGGCTGTCAACATTTGCAGATCTTCAGGAGATAGAGATATTGAAATCGAATTCGAGTCTGTCTCAATAGAGATTTCCTTTTCAAGTCTGTCAATACGAACCTCAACCTTAAACATATTACCAGTAGGCATGTAGTCAAATGATATAACCAGCTTATCGCCCATTACGTTTGCTTCCAGTATGCGAAAATCGCTTCCAGCTGAGAGAGGTTGTGCCTGGGTTACCGGATTTACTTCTTTCAAACCGATCTTTTCCAGTTGCAGAATATCTTGACTGAACATATAGTCAAAGTATTTCAATGGAGAGCGTTTAATCAAAGAGACCTCCACATTGCCTCCATTCTCCGTAGAGAGCATGAGCGCTTTTTCCGTAAAATTCACACTTCCAGTTAGAGCAGAGACTTCTGACCTGGTTTGGAAAAGGATCATTTTCCCATGTAATGATCGGTTGTCTTTGAATGTTATAGCTGAAAAATTCAGTTTGGATGCATGTTTCCAGTTTTCAAGCGTTTTAATTGGAAGATCATTGTTGTATGGCTGTATTATGAACTCGATATTGTCAGTGAAGTCATGTATTACCTTTTCATAAAGCGATAGGTCCTGTGAAAAAAAGGGACAAACAACAGTCATTTTTTCGACATCTTCGGGGATAACCTTTCTAACTTGTTCTAATACTGATTCTTTCAAATTATGAATAAAATGAGGATTGCTATCTTTGTCGGGGGGTTGCCCATCAAGGTCGATTTTGCTGAGGATTCCTTCTATGGCTTGTTTGTGAGGATTACTTTTCATATATTTCTGTAGCTGTGAAAGGAACCCGCATACCTGATACAATATAGGGAAATCGATTCTTTTTTCAAAAGGAATATTTTCTACTGAACATATCTCAGCATTCTTTGAGAAACCGGCGTGCGTCAGATTTGCACTACTGACGATAAGCTTGATCTCTTTTTCAGAGCATGCAAAAACAATTTTTGGGTGAAATGTTCCGTTCGGGATTAATACAGAGTCTACCAAATACCGAATTCCCGCAAGTTTGGACACGCCTCCTTCTCGCAGCGAATTCTGATATTCATTGTAGTCTATTAGTAACAAGGGGCAAGATTTTCCACGAAAGTGCGGAAAAATATGCTTCTCGAAGAAATACTGGTTGTACTTATACGTAGTAAACAGCACCCGAGAATAAGGATGAATCCTCCAGATCTCATCAATGAGGTCAATCGACTCTTTCATGCAACCAGTCCTCAAGAATCTTGGTGCCATCGTGTGTTAGTCTCTTGATGTTGCCAGAAGTCTCTATTAGCCCAAGTTGCTCAAGAATTGAGAGAACAGAGCTTATTTTTGAACTTCGTTGCGAGGGGTAGTTTGGATATATGTCTATCTTAAATTTTAGACTATTGCCTTTCTCTTCAAACCTGTAAGTGTCGTTTCCATACAACAACTTGTCAAGGGCTATCGAATTATGCTGATCTCTAACAATCTTAAAACAGTAACGAATAAGATCATTCATTGTCCACATTGAGGTTTTGCTTCTAATATATTGTGCAAAAGATACGGAACTTAACTCCTGAAGGGCTCTGTTGGTAAACCAAAGCGTGATCGTATCGACGTCATTAAGAAGATGATATGCGCGAATATAGTTCAAAACCAGAATACCTATTGCATTCCCAACTGTCTCTTGGAGGTTGTTGCTTTTAATGGCTTTTTGGAGTGCACTAAATAATTTCTTCTCCGAAACTTCTTTCTCGAGGTTACAGAGTCTATCAAACTTACGGCTTGCATCACTATTCAACTCACTCAGCTGATAATCTTTGAGCAGTAAACTAATAGTTTCTTTAATGGTTCCAATTGAAGAAATTTTTAATGCTTCTGAAACTGATGTTCCTCCGTTACAAACCAGACTTAAGAAGTCATCAAAGCTCATTCCCTCGTCCTTTTTCTTTAGTTCATTGAGAAGGGCATGCAATAATGATTCCATTGCAAACGTAAAATATTCATGCAGTTGAAAAAGATGCCAATGCGCCACTATCTCCTCAAAACTCTTGAACTTAAAATTAAATGTCGACTTTCCATTTGTTGCCTGACCGAAAAAGATAGCGTCTCCGAATGTGTCGGTTGTAAATTCTATGCCAAAATCACTGGATTGTTTTATCAGAGACAAAACCAAAAGCAAAGATTCCTTTCTTGAACGCTCCAACTTCAAAAACTGGAGATTATTGCTGAACATAATATTTCTGAGAAGTTCTCTCTCTTTGCTGGGATCAGCAAGTCTGCATATGCACACTCTTTCTCCATATTTAGCCAAGAGTGTCTTATCCACTTCGTCATCTTGAATGTAATATTTGAAGTAATCCGTATCTTTGATGTTGGATTCAAAGGCTGCAGCAAGTTGACGGCCCAATGGTGCAAGATCGTCAAATAGTCTTGATCTAATTGTCAATCCAAGCTTGAACATTGCTGTTCTGTAGTACAATCCGTAAAAACCTTCTGGATTGCTCTCCGACACATTGAACGCGACTTGAATCTTTCCGTCATTGACTTTTTTGATAAAACGAATAGCCTTATCGTACCCATGGGGATTAAGTCTGTCGGTTTTGCTTGCCTCATGAAGAATGGAGCCTATGACAAATGCTGCTTCGCGCTTTGTGAGTTCCTGAGCAAATTGGTTTCTGCCTGTTATTTTGTTCATTTTAAGTAAATTTGAAATTGCCCATGTGTAAAAAGAATAGTTACGCGCTACACTCGTGACTGTAGTTATGCCCGGAAGAAGTTCTTCTGTTAACCATTGGGAAACTCTTGACAACCCAAGTGGGTCCAACTTCCTCTGTGAGAGTTTTACCTCGCGTGTCCACATGGGATCCATAATACTGTATTTATCTTGCAAAATATTAAATACATTTGTCGTAATATGCCGTGTTATTATAACCATGCTGTAAAACAACCACAAGTTTCAGGTTGGTAAGCCTTCCAGGAACGCCCTGAGCCGTTGATATGAATCAATTCTGACGTGTTCTGAACCTACAAATCTGGCCACTGCGGTTGGACCTTGAGATGTTAAAGAGGCGAAAGCGTCTCTAATGTCGCCTAATGCATCCTGCGTAACCTTCTCAAATCCTTTATTTTTCAATAAATTCATGAAGGCTGTTGAAGCTTGTTTTGGTCCTCCTCCGTAGAACCCAGCCACTGCATAAATATCATAACTATCCTTATCTTTCATCCGATACAAAGCCAAACCCTTCATAGTAAGCGAACCAACAATATCCGCACAATTGAATCTTGCAGAAGCCTCACCATCACCAGGCATAACAGCCCGAAGCTCAACCTCAAAATTATGATCAAAAACTGTACTACAGCCTTCTATGATACACGCTTTCAGATCGCGTTGAACAGAAGCTAACCAATCACCCGGAAGTTTCTCAGCGCCCTCAGGCTCTGTAAGAAAATCAACCTCAACTTTATGCTCAACAGTGGTTGTCACCCAGGTCAATCCGTTACCATGACTCCTGCTCGAACGAATCAAACGCTCAAACCGAAATACGCTTCCAGTAGGCCTATACCCTAACCTTTCCATAATCTGCTTAATCCGCTCATATCGCTCGATAACTTGGGGCTTCAAAACAAAATCAATATCAACCGACCCACAATGATCAAAATAATCTCTTACAAGAAGATATGGAGCCCAGCCACCCGCAAGAACCATGTCTGCGCGGTACTGACGAAGCGCTCTACACAACTCAACCAAAGCACCCTTAGAAGTCTCAGTCGCATCACGATCATACATGCTGCTTCGTCTCCTTCTTCAGTTGCCACTCTTTAAGCATAACCTCCAGAAGTTGAGAAGACGCCTCTTCCCCTCTTGCGGGGAAATTGTACAGATCTACATAAAGCTGAACACTTGAAACAACCTTAACACCTTGAATTCCTTGCATTCCATAGAAAACGCCTTTATCATAAGGTAAAACAAACTTCACATTTCCACCCTTTGGCGTAGGATTCAAACCAAGTCTCTCCGTAATCTCCTTGGCTACGCTCTCCGAAGAAACATACAAATGCACATCCACAGGCCTCACATGAGGCGCAACAAGCCAAGCCCCAACCAACCCACAAAGCGCATATTCCAAATCCAAATCAGCAAACTTTTCCACAAACCGGTCTATCTCCCTCTCAAAAGTAAAATAATCCAAGAACTTGTTCATACGATCATACTGATGATAAGAAGCCCATCTTCTTAACAATCTCAAAGGATCCACTAATACAATCCTATTCTGCTCATTCCGAGAGGCGAACCCCAACTCAACAAGCGTTCTACAAACATAATGCGCCAACCCACTCGAAATACCTGCTTCCAGCGCAAGCTCCCTCTCGTCCCAATCCTTACCAAAATCCACCAACAAGACCCGCAAAACCCTGGAAGATTTAGGCGCAAAAATATTCTTAACAGCAGACACAAGTTCACCCATACAATCTTGCTCAATGACCTATATAAATGCTCAATACTATTGAGCAAAAAACTTGCTCAACCACCTTTATAAGCGCTCAACACCGTTGAGCAAGAAAAAGAGAATCCTTCAACAAGAATACCGCAAGAGTTTAGTTAGACTTTGCGATGAACATTTCAGGAAGAAAACATATTAGTCTCGACTAAAAAGCTAATACGCGCATCTTCGTGATGATGATGAGCCAAATATCAGATATGGCACTTTGGTATGCTTCAAGGTCGAAGGTTCAACTTAGAGAAGCCTCTTCACATTTTGCAAGGTATAGATACCCTGAATGCGTAGCGTGTGCACAAGAAAGTATAGAGTTAGGGCTAAAAGCCATATTCGAGTTCTTTGGACAGAATTATCCGCCAGATCACGACGCCTTCGCCAGAGATGTAGACCGCCTTCTTAGGGCGTTGTCTCAGCGACTACCCGCATATAATCAACAACTGTCCAGAGCAACTCTCATATCAAACCGTTGGGCGAGCATGGCAAGGAATCTTGCGCGATACGGACAACAAACGTTGGGAGTGCCTGGTAGTCAGATTATTGGGAGGCCCGATGCAGAATCAGCTAAGAACGACGCTGAAGAAATAGCTACTTTGCTTCATAGGATCGAAAAAGGACAGAAATTCCAGTTCCCAATTCAAGTAGCCATTTTAAATGGGTACGTAGAAGGACCGAATGCTTCAGAAACGCCATGTGCCAGTGCACCTTTCACGAGTTTCTCAGTAGACCATTGGAAGAATTTCCTTCAAGGCATACGAATCAGCAACCAAGTTAAATACAATGTGTCAAGAATCTCTGCTTCTGAAATAAGCAACAAGTTTGCTCTAATCCTCAATCCATTTGGAGAAGCCTATCCCGAGAAGGATTTTCGAGAACGCATAGTATTTGACATGATAAAGGATTACGTGGCTGATGGCGGCCTTTTTGTCACAACTGGCGGGTTTGCTTTCTTCTATGGTTGGGATGTCAATCCCAATGTTCAAGGAAATAGGGCGAAACCCATTTTGGACGACCGAATCTTTTTACCTGTTCTCATAAGACTTGCCGAACAAAACACTTTCGTGGTTGAGCAATTCCGTGCGGCGCTTCCCTTTTCTGGGAGCCTTTTGTGGAAACAATTGGAGGCTCAAACCACAGCTGACACTCCTACTCATAGTGGACCCTACGAGGAGCAAGCGTATCAAAGGCCTGAAGATCAAAACATCGTGGGAAATCTGGTAGACATAGGAGGCAGCGACAGAATTCAGGAATTTCGTGCATTAACATCAAATTCTGCGAATTGTCTTCCGTTGCTAAGATTAAGGCGACCTGATTTCGGCGAAGTCTATCCCATAGGCGCAATTCATCATGGGAGAGGTTACTTTATAATAAGTGGAATGAACAACGTCCGCCAAACCGAATTTGATAAGCTCTCTAACGCAGTTGACAGGTTTTGTGACTGGTTTTCGCGTCAACCATGATTTTGTGCAGTTAGTATGAAATCACGATGTTTGGCGGAAACTCAGAAAAAAGGGGGATTTGCGGGAGATTTCGCCACTTGGTTGTGGGTTCAAATCCCACCCCGCCCGCATAAAATCTTATGATCAGAAACTGATTTGACCAGTCAAAGAAAATTTCTTTTGACCAATCAAAAGAGCAATAATTTATGGTGCGGTCGCCGGGATTTGAACCCGGGTCGTCAGCGTGGGAGGCTGATGTCCTAGCCAAGCTAGACTACGACCGCTACTGTCACAGTAACATCTGACAGAAAATTGGCATAAAGTTTGCGTTCTAACAAAAAAGAAAGAAGAGGTTTCTATTTGGATTTTGTTATATGCACATCTTTGATTAGAACATACGGAGATAGCGACGGTGGATCTGCTTCGCCCCACCAA
>Ga0315280_10009885_pt1 | contig 12083 bp, 6 predicted proteins | sample YL17G06_40_MG_FD_203697 | JGI IMG/M metagenome (GOLD analysis project Ga0315280, IMG submission 203697) | Sediment microbial communities from Yellowstone Lake, YNP, Wyoming, USA - YL17G06_40 | ecosystem: Environmental > Aquatic > Freshwater > Lake > Sediment | place: USA: Wyoming | collected... | reverse complement strand
GATGACACTATCTATCAAGTTTCCGCCCGCATCGTACAGGCCGATCTGCTCGCCGCCGGCACTGAGCTTGAAGCTGGCATGCAGTATCCCCTCGCTGGTCTCTTCATCAGCCCAAATCAATAAGTAGCCGTGCGATGGAATAGTTGTTAAGGAAGGGCTATTGTTAGGAACCCGCCATCTGCCGGCAGAGGTCGGATTATCCGCAAGGTACATCCCGCCTATATCGACGGCCTCATCCCCATAGTTGTAAATCTCGATCCAGTCATCGTAGTCGCCGTATGGGTCCAGGATGCTGCCGTCATTTTTAGCCATGAGCTCATTGACGACCAGGGTGATTTGGCCGGCCCTTGTCAGCCAGTTTTCAGCCAGTAGGGCGAGGTCCACCAGGTTTACGCCGTTGACGCCATCGAGATTGGCAGGGGTGGGCGAGGAAACCAGCCATTGGTCGGCGAGAATCGCAAGGTCTTGCCTATCGACTTTGCAGTCCCCATTCAAATCCCCGACCGGGCAACGCCCAACACCGCCGGCGGTAACTACAGGCGCTATCAACACAAACAGCAGCAGCGTGACCTTCTTCATCCGTTGTTATTGTAACGTTTACGGGCTAACGCGGTCAATAGCTTTCGTACTTGTCCATCCCGCCGCGCCAGGCAGGTCCGTTTTGGTGCATTTTCTGACAGAGATTCTTCTTGACTTTAAGGTGGGTAATTTGATACAAATATGTCGTGTGTGAGGTGCTATCAGTATGCGTCCGTATTCCCGGACGCCGCACTTAACCGGAACGGGCGTTTTAGTGTGTAGCTGAAGTACAAGTATCGTAACTTTTTTTGAAGGAGGACTATTATGTGGAAATCATCATTTGTAGCTGTGGTCGTTCTGACCCTGCTCTTGAGCGGCGCGACGCAGGCGGCTCGCGACGTCACCAAGCCGGGCGATACCATTGTCGCTGTGCCCAACAATAACGATTGGCCGGGCAATGAGGCGGTGAACCAGGCGATCGACAACCAGATTGTGACCAAGTACCTGCACTTTACGGGGGACACGGAGCCGGTGGGTCTCCGAGTGACGCCCAGTATCGGGCCGACGGTGGTGACGGGAGTGCGGTTCTGCTCGGCCAATGACACCGCGACATACCCGGGACGCGCCCCTGTCAAGTACGAACTATCCGGCTCCAACGTCAGCATCGATGGGCCGTACACCTTGATCGCCAGTGGCGATATCAAGGATTTCGCCGGGCCCACGGCTTGGCCCAACCAGACGTGGACCACGACGCCGATGAAGTTTGCCAATACGGTCGCGTACAAGCACTATCAGTTGATGTTAACCAGCCGCCAACTGGTGATCCCAACGGGCGACAACAGCATGCAGATCGCCGAGATCGAACTGCTGATGGACGTTTACACGGCGACCGCCACGAACCCACTCAACGGCGCTACCGGTGTATTATCGCCGCTGCTTCAGTGGACGCCGGGAGACACCGCTGTGTCGCACGATGTGTACTTTGGGACCAATCCGACGCCGGGTACGGCTGAGTTCATGACCCGGACGAACTATACCATGTACTGGCACGCTCCTGGCCTTACTCCGGGGGCGACTTACTACTGGCGCGTCGATGAGGTCGAGGCTGACGGTGTTACGATTTACAAAGGCGATGTCTGGAGCTTTACGGCAGCGACGTTGACCGCCCATGACCCGACGCCACGTGACGGCGACAAATGGATCGATGTTGGAGCTGACCTTAGCTGGGTTGCAGGCGCCACCGGCATTAAGCGTGACGTGTACTTCGGAACAAGTCAGACTGATGTGGCTAATGGTACGGGCGGCACATTGAAAAGCAGCCAGCAGACAAAGGTAACCTATGATCCCGGATCGCTTGCCCTGAATACCACTTATTACTGGCGGGTGGATGAGTATAATTCCGGGGGCACTAAGTTTCCTGGCGTTGTCTGGAGCTTTACAACAACCGGCGGTGGCGGCGGCCTTAAGGCCGAATACTTCAACAACACGGACTTGAGCGGATTTCCGGTGCTGACGCGGATCGATCCGAGCATCAACGTCACGGCCGTGATAGGTGCACCGGTCCCAGACGACAACTACTCGGTCCGGTGGACGGCGGACCTCGAGATCGCCATCGCCGACACCTATATGTTCGCAATCAACTGCCATGCCTTTACGCGGATGTGGATCGATGGCGATTTGATCATTGACAAGTGGCCAGTAGCCGGAGTCGGAGCGCCCACGGTCATCTCCAAGTACTTCTCCCTGCCGGTCCCTCTGACCAAGGGCGTTCATTCATTGCAGGTAGAGTACATAAGCACCAACAACGATGCGGAGACATTGACCTGGTCGACGGCGACGATGGCCGAGGTGACCGTTCCGGCTGGTCCGTTGCAGCCCCCCGTAAGGGCCAGCGGCGCGAATCCGCCTAATGGTGCTGTAGATGTCAAGCAGACGCCCGTTCTTCGCTGGGACGCCGGTTTGAAAGCCGCTAAGCACAACGTGTACTTCGGCACTGATGCCACCGCGGTAGAAAATGCCACTACGGCCTCAGCAGGTATCTATCGAGGCCAGCAGGACCTCCTTGTTAAGACATACGCGCCTACGGAGGCTCCTTTGGCCTGGAACACCGCCTACTATTGGCGGATCGATGAGGTCAACGGTGTTGATGTTTGGAAAGGCAACCTCTGGAGCTTTACCACGGCCAACTTCCTCGTGGTGGACGACTTTGAAGACTATACCGACGATGTCGGCAGCAGAGTCTTCCAGACCTGGAAGGACGGCTGGGGATTCACAGAGCCGGCACCCGGTTATCCTGGCAACGGCACCGGTTCGGCTGTAGGCTACAGTCAGGCTCCCTTTGCTGAGCCGACCACCGTTCATGGCGGCGCCCAGTCGATGCCTTTGGGTTACGACAACAGCGGAACGACCGGCAAGGCCCGTTACTCAGAGACCTTCCGAGAGTGGGCCTCGCCACAGGATTGGACTATAAACAACGTTAAGGCATTGACGCTGTATTTCTATGGCGCTTCTGCTAACGCTGCCGAGCAGTTGTATGTGGCGGTGGAAGATAATGCCGGCCACGTTAAGGTCGTGAACTATCCGGACATAGAGGCTGTTCAGACAGCCGCCTGGCAGGAGTGGAACATCGAGCTAACGCAATTCAGCGCTGCCGGGGTGAATCTGAAGGCTATTAAGAAGATGTATATTGGCCTGGGCAACCGGAGCAGCCCCAAGGTTGGCGGCACGGGCACGATATTCATCGATGACATCCGTGTGTATCAGTCCAGATGTGTTCCTTCGATGGGCAAACCCGCTGCCGACTTGAGCGGCAACTGCGTTGTCGACGCGGCTGATGTGGATATTCTGGCTAATTTGTGGCTGGATAGCGGCTTCCAGATTACGCCGGTCAATCCTGGTACGGCCAATCTGGTGGCGCACTACACCTTCGATGGCAACGTCAACGATAGTGCCGGCAGCAATAACGGCACTGCGGTGGGCGTGCCGGCATACGATACTGGCAAGTTCAGCCAGGCGATTAGGCTTGACGGAGTAGATGATTACGTTGATTGTGGCAGCGGGGCAAGTTTGAACATTGCAGGGTCGGTCACGATTTCGGCGTGGATCAAACTATCCGCATTAGGCCTTGATCAGAAGATTGCCGGCAATCAAGATAATACTACCGGCGGCTACAAGTTCGCCGTATTCACCAACAACAGGGTTGAGTTTGAGATTCGGACTTCCGCCAACGCGGGAACCCTCAACAGAGGCGTTGCCGGTGGAATCGCTCTGACGCCGGGTGTCTGGTATCACGTTGCCAGCGTCTATTCTCAAGGCAATTACATCAGGACGTACGTCAATGGTGTTTTGGACAGGGAGTTGGCTACGACATCGGTACTTGGGACTTCGACAGGTACTCTCAAGATTGGCTGTGAGCCCTACACCACCACCGCTGGCCTCTTCAATGGCCTCATAGATGAGGTCCAGGTTTACAAGACGGCTTTGTCCGCCGGCCAGATCGCGTGGCTTGCCGGCTACACCTCGGTGTTGTCGATACCGGCTGACCTGCGGCAAGACAACGTGATTGACTTTAAGGATTTTGCTGTACTGGCTGATTCTTGGCTTGAGCAGATTATGTGGCCGTAATGACAGAAACTTAAAACTTGAAGCGAAAAGCGTAAAACTGTTGAATTCCGCTGTTTTACCTTTTTACCTTTGAGTTTTAAGCCCGCTTTTTAGAGCGCTATTTCGGGGCCTATGCTGACTGATTCGGCATAGGCCCCGCTTATTTGCAATGGGCAGGGGCGGAATTAAACCGCCGACACACGGATTTTCAGTCTGATTATCGCGTTTGTAAGTGTTTGTGAATAAGCAGACCAGCAGGCCCTGCAGCAGATACCGGGTGCCGTGCCCTCGCTTCCCTTGCCGGAGGGGGTTCTCCTCAGTATCTGCTGCTCACCGACGAATTTCTTAACGAACGGTTTCCTCATCACCCCCATAAGTCTTAGCGCCAGGGAATTTGGCAATGGTCTTGGCCGCGTAGCCGTCGGCGTCCACATCGCAGAGGGCGGCGATGTTCAGCCGCTCGTTGGCCTAAGGTTGTTACTCCATATCTGTTTGATTGTCTCTTCCTGGCAGTACCCTATGGGGCAACTCGGGCTCTTGGTATTGGCCCGGTAACTGCCCTGGCTTTCGTTCGGACAGGAGAGCATCCGGCTTACTGGCATTTGCAGATGGCCGTTCGGGTCGGTTCTTTGAAGCCAGTAGTAGGCGTAGACGAGAAACTTATTCCGGTACTCTTCTGGCTGGAGGGAGAACCACGAGATCTCGTCCCAGCCCCAGACGAAGATCGTCTTATTGTCCGCGACATTGGGCGTTCGGCTGCGGCCGAAGTTGTCGAATTCGACCAAGTAAGGCAGGCTCTGGCAACTCCAGCCGCCGGGCGAGATGCAGCCCTGGCTGCGTTTGTAGAGGCCGTCCAAGTGGCCGACTTGCAGCTCAGCTTCGTGCGGTTTCTCCGGGAGGGCCTAGCGGGCTGGGCCGTAGTACGATCCAGGAAACTTAAAACTTGAAGCGCAAACCGTAAAACTCTTGAATTCCGCCGTTTTACCTTTTTGGCTTTGAGTTTTAAGCCCGCTTTTTAGAGCGTCGCCCATACGATAACAGACCTTGGCTACGCCGGTCTCCATGTCCAGTTCCCGGCGGTAGTCCTCAACGTTCTGGGCGCCGGCGAACGAGAGCAGCAGATCCCCCAACGGCTGATACGCTTGCTGAGCCGAAGGAATGCCGTAAAAGTGCGCATCGGCCAGCTTCTCTGCTTCCTGGAACTTCCCGGCGAAGACTAGATCGCGAATCTGGACAAAGTACCGGCCCGCGTTGGGATCGTCATAGTCGTGAGGTCGCCCAGACCAGAAGCTGGATTCGTTCAGCGCGGTCCGCTCTTGCGGAACGCCGCCAAAGACCATCGCTCCCATGATCCCGTTGCCGATCGGCATCGCATCGAGCCACTGCACGCCCGGCTGGCGGTACTACAGGACCATGTCGCGCTGCGGCGGGGCGACTGGGCGAATTGTCGATTCGGCTGCGGGCGCGGCAGTCTGCAAGAACAGCAGCAACGCTAGAGCAATACATGAAGTTCGCATTGTCTGTACCTTCCTTCGACTCGTTATGAAGGGTTGGCTAATCGACGGTCGCCTTCATTGTCGTGATCACCGGATTGCCCGTGCCATTGATGACGTGATTGATGCCGCTGCCGGGCTGCCCGCCACCCAGGCGCATGGTGACCATGTGGTGCATCTTGATGCCCGGGGCGGTCGGAGTCTCGATGGCATTGTCGGCGACGACCGGCGCGCGGTTGAACACGCAATAGACGCCGAGGCCCCAAGCTTCATGGGTCGTAACGTTGTCCGCGACTTTGTACGAGGCGAATCCATTCACCGTGCCATGCCGCCAAGCCTCCTGGCTGGGCGGATCGTAGGGCATCTCAGACTGGTAGAAGTAAACGCGCCCGCAGTTGCCGTTCCAAATCGTCTGGTACTGCTGGCAGTGCTCGACGAACAGGCCGTACAGGGTGACGTTGTTGCCGTTGACGATCAGGCCGGTGTTGGTTTTGTTGGCCGTCCAGCCTACGCCCCGGCCATGATCGGCCCGCCAGAGCCAGAAGTTGTCGCCCACAACATCGTGGCTGTGAATGGTAACCATGCAATCGGCCATGCCCACCGATGCGCCTCCAGAGCGGCAGTAAATATCGTAGAGAAAGATGGGATCGGTAGCGTGAGAGTTGGTGCAGCCGGGTTCGCCCACCTGCAGCAGCGTGCGGGAGTTCGTGGCCGCTGCCTCCAGCAGGAGGCCGCCAACCTTGACGCCATCAACGTCGGCAATCTCCATGGCCGGTGTTCCCTGGTCCGGCACCAAAGTCGGGTATCCCAAGCCGAGCACTACCGTACCCGGGCGAGCAACTCGAAGGCTGCTTTCCAGATGATAGATGCCCGGTGTTAACAGCAGGTGCTTGCCCCGGCCCAGGGCGGCATTGATGCTGGCGGCGGTGTCGGTCCCCGGATGGGCCAAATAGAACGAACCGATCGGCAGGGACGTGCCCGGAGTGGTCTGCCAAGCCCAGGTGATTCCCCGCGTGCCGTCGGTCCGAAGGCCGGGGACCATAACAAAGTAGCTGCCACCCTGGTCCATGAAGAGATAGGGCTTTTCGCGCATCACCGGCGTCTTCTCAATCACCGTGTAGGGCGAAGCCGGCCAGGAACCGGAAGGCGGATTGACCGTGCCGACAAAGACCATGTTCCACGAACCGCCGACCCACCCCGCCCATTCATCGTTTCTGGAAAGCCACTGCTGCTGCGAACCCGAGTTCACCCGGCCGTCGATCTTGCAGTCGGCCAGAAATCCGCCGCTGGACCATCCGCCATCCCACAGATGGAGATCACCTTTGATGTGCGTGCGCCGCAGGGCCACACCCTGAGAAACGGCCCAGATGTTGACACCGTTGTCTTGGGTGGGCGTGACAGAAAGGTTCTCGACAGTGCGCCAGAAATTGCAGGTGGCATTGTGACGGGCCATCCAATTGGCCTTGCACCGCACCGCGCCGGTGATGGCGACATCGTCCGGGGACCGGCCCAGACCGAGCACTTGTGTGTAGAAGCCGACTTGCACGTCAAGGTTGTACGTGCCGGGCTTGAACAAATACGCATAGCGCTCGGAGCCAAACTGATTGCGCTCCTGTTTTCTGAACACCGCATCGATCTGCTCCTGGATGGTCGCCATGGAGGGATCGAAGATGAGCACATTCGGCCCGAAGTCGAGAGCGGTCGCATTTCTCAGCGCCTCGGTGGCCGCCTGTTGAAAAGCCTGGCGGACGCCGCTCGCATCGCTGTTGGCGAAATTCGAGCGCTGCACCATGAGGACATACGCCACGCCGCAGGTGGGATCGATCCACGCCTGGGTGCCCCAGGCGCCGCCGTGGCCGTACGTGCCGGGCGAGAGCATGGCGGCAACGCCCTCGTGGGGCGTGCGCAGGATGCACGTGCCGATGCCCCAGCCATAATTGGCTCCGTGGTTGCCTAACTCCGCCGATTGGAAGAAACCGCACGGCAGCGAACCGGTCTGGACGGTGGTGAGCAGTTCCATCGCGGCGAGGCTGAGATAGCGTTTGCCCTCCAGCACGCCCCCACCGAGCAGCATCTGACAGAACCGGGCGTAGTCGGGGCCGGTGGAGTAGAGCCCGCCATTGCCCAGCGGTGGATGACCTCGCACGCCAAAGTCGCTACGTGGAGGCGTGGGCTCGAGCGCGCCCGTGGTCCGATTCTTCGCATAGGCGGTTACAACGGAGTTGTCCGCGGGGTAGAACGTCGTGTTCTTCATGCCCAGCGGTTCCAGAATGCGTTGCTGTACGAACGTGTCGAAGGACAGGCCGCTGACGACCTCCACGATGCGTGCAGCCAGATTGATGCCCGATTGTGTGTATTGCCACTTGGCGCCGGGCTCGTACTGCATGGGTGCGGCCAGATAGAGCGGGACGAGATCGGAAAGTGTGTGCGCGTCACGCGCCCCGGCAGTGGGCGCTTCGCCCAGACCCGACGTGTGTGTGAGAATCTGAGCGAGACTAAGGTTGGCGGGCTTACCCGAAGGAGTCTTTAGATCGGCGAAGGCCGTGATGTATTTTGCCACCGGATCGGCTATGTTGAGCTTGCCTTCATCCTGAAGCATCAGGACGGCCACGGCCGTGATGGGTTTGGTCATCGAGGCGATCCAGAACCGCGAGTCGGGCTGCATCGGTTTTCCCACCGCGACGTCGGCCAGTCCCTTCGCCTGGAGATGCAGAGTCTTGTCCTTGGTCACCACCACCGTGACCGCGCCGGCGACCTCATGTGCGTCAATCGCGGCCTGCATCGCCGCGTCGATCCCCGGCAATTGCGGCATAGGTGTGATCGCGTCCCCTGCATCGGCAACGCGCGCCTTTGCTGCGGACGCCAGCACGAAGGCTGCCACGGCGGCCAGAATCAGCAAATGGCGAAAGAGTCGCTTTCGATCGATGGTGCGGTTCATAGTTTATTTTCTCTCAAAAAGACATTTCAGTAGTCATCATTCACACATACTTTCCACCTTCATAGAGTGGATTCTCGTCACCGTCAAAGTTGGTGCCGTAGGTCGAAGATGCTGCGGCCGCTCGTCGAATCCACAAGCTGGTCGCCGCGGACTGGCGACGCACTCGTCAACATACCCATGAGCATGATAGCTGTGATCAGGAGGGAGTTACTTCTCATGCTTTGTCCTCTTTGGATCGCGTGACCTGGTACTCATCAGCGACATTCTCACGGATTCGCGGCGTTCGCTTTCAGGGTGTCCACAACCGTAATCTCCTCTATCCTCATGTCTTTCTTGCCAGCCAGGTCGATGCCCTGCTCCCGCACGACAGTCTCGAAGACGTGCAGGCGCGGATCGGCGTCGGTTCTCACCGTGATGCGCTGGGCGGCCTTGTCATAGCTGAAATCGCTCCACGGCTGGCTGTCACGCAGGACATTCTTCGGCTCGGTGGCCAGAGGCGCCGACCAGTTTCCATCCACCTCGCGCCTCCAACCCTCGATGAGGTCGGCCCCACTGATTGTGACTGTCTCGCCCTGCATGGCGCGGATGATCACGCCGTCGTTCTTCGGGGCCAGGACCTCGCGATATACTCCGCCCCGCAGGATGATCGTCTCGCCCGGCTGGGCAATCGCGCAGGCCTTAGTCAAGCTGGCCAGCGGCACACCAGGATAGCCCCACGCCGGGTCGTCGCATGCGCCAGGATGCCGCGGATCCACGTAGTAAACGTTGGGATACTCCAGGGCTCCGATTGTCACCACGCCCTGGCCCGCTCTGATGGCCGGACTGCCTTGGCGCAAGCGGAAATCCCGCTTGCGGGCGTCCAAGAAGAGCGGGTCCTTACCGTTGATGTTCGTCCCGCCCACCAGCGGCGCGGTCTTGAACGTCAGGTTGTACTCCATGACCGGGTTTGCCGGAGAGAAGTCCATGCGGTCGTCGACGGCCCGCTCGGCCTCGCAGAGGATGTTGTTACGGATCAGCCCGCCGGTCGATTCCTTGCCGCGCAAGCCGATGGTGGCCCAATTGACCGTCGAGATGGTACAGTTCTCGATCGTCACGTCGAGCGTTTGAATGATGTCCGGGCCCCAGCCCCCGCGCATCGTCGGGGAATTGGCTGAAATGATGTTGTGCCGGAAGGTCCAGCCGCGCACGCTGCCGATGTGTGGAGCGCTCTCCACCATGCACATCTGATGGAAGTCAAAGCACGTGTTGTACTCGAAGAGCAGGTCCATCGCGATCTCGCCGTTGTTTGTGAAGGTCTGAAGGCAATCGACGTGCGCGGTTTTGATCTCCGGCCGGGTGCTGCCATGATAGTAGTTGTACCGCTGGATGCAGCCCTTGCCGAAGAACCGCGAGTAATCACAGTCATCGTTCTTGTTCCCCGGGGCATACATGAAGAGACGGCTGACTTCGTTGTTCTCCACCAGCCAGTCTTCTCCACCCAGGATGAAGCCATACTCGCAGTGGTAGACCTTGTTGTAGGCGATGCGGTTGTGCGCCACCGCAGAGTAGTCGCGCGTATTGCCATCGGCGCTCGGCTTACCCACCGTCCCGCTGACCGCCGCCATCATATCGTGGATGTAGTTGTCCACGATCTCGCAGTGGCTGGCGTGTAGTTGGACGGCCGTGGCCGGCTTGTCGGCCGTGATCTCGAAGCCCTCCACGCAGATGTAACTGGTCTCCAGGTCGAAGCCGCCCACGGTCGCCGAGCGCCGGGGCCTTGCCACGAAGGCGATGAGCTTGCCCTCCGTGCCGCCTGCTTTCACCTTGACTCGTTCGTCATACTTGCCCGCCATGACGTAGACGGTGTCGCCCGGCTTGGCCGCGTCGGCGGCGTGCTGCACGGTCTTAAAGGGTTTGGCCTCGGTTCCTGGATTCGTGTCGGCCGCGCCGGGTGCCGCCTGGTCAACCACGTACGTGGCCGTCCGACCCTGTCCTAGTGTGTCTTCATCAATGGCGCCGGCTTCTCCGCCGTCGGCCGGACGCTCGTGGCCGATGAAGTCGTACAGGAATGGACCACGGAACTCCCACGCGTAGAGTTCCTCGATAGTCGTTTTCGAGTCGACCAGCGTGCCGCGGGCGAGACGCAGGAAGTCGATCGCGCCATTCAAGCTGTGGCCCTGCGGCGTGCCACCAACGTAGAGGTTGGCGTCGTTGCCGGAGTCGAAGTCGATATAGCGGACCGACGCGCCCACCTTGAACTGGAAGGCCGTCGGCGCCCACTCCAGATCACCGGTCGGCAGCACTTTCGCCTGCGGCTCCTGCCAGGACCACCGAGCCACGTTCTGAGCATGCGCTACGCCCTGCGCTGCAACCAGCAGGGCCAGCATCGCCATACGCCGTTCTATTTGGTTGAGAACCCTCACATTCACCCGGGGATTCGCATTTGACTTCATAGACTGTTTCCTTGCACGACGCGCGTCCCATGATATCAATTCACCGTCTCCGATTCCAATGGCTCCAACTTTTGCTGGAGTTGCGTCACAGCTTCACACCTCCACCTGTAGCTCCGCGCATTCATCGTGGCAGACATTCCCTCTATCTACGCCAGCTTGATCGTATGCGTATGCTCGCAAGGCAGCTTGTCGACGGACAACGGCGGAACCTCCATGGTCAAACCGACCTCGACGACAGCGTTCTTCGCCGGGCGCGGCCCGTTTGCTTCCATCTGGCGGCTCTTCAGCGAATTGGGCCAATAAAACGAAGAATGATTGCCCCAGCCTGGCACCGACGCCAGTGTCCAGTGGACGTAGATGCCGAACTTGGCATCCAACCACCAAGGGCCCACCGGCCGCTGGTCTAACGATTCCCACGTGGGTTCGTACGCGTGGCGTTGTGGGACTTGCTCATCGGCCTTTACCACGAGTGCGATTCTCTTCAACTGTGCCAGCCCGAAGTTTTTGAGCAACCCCGTTTGTGGATCGAAGGGCCAGTCGAGGGTGCAGACGCCGCCCTGGCGGTTGCAGGTGTTGATCCATTCGATCAGCTCCTGATCGCTGAACTGAGTGTCGTCGCCCTGGCCGTGGTAGACGTTGCCACAATAGATCTTGCCATGCCACAAGATGCCTTCCTGTGACGGCAACCGTTGCGGCGTCAACTGCTTTAGATACTGCTTGCTCCACGTGTCGCCGCCGGTGTAGTCATCGACCCCTTTGCAGAGGCAGGCTTGTTCGTTGGCGCCGTAGTTGAAGGCGATGATCGCCTTGGGATTGGCCGCATGGACGACGGATTCGATCCTCCGCCAGTCATCGGGCTGGGCTTGGTACGTGTCAAGTCCTATGCCATCAAACCACCATCCGGCGATCTTGTCTTTGTAGCGGTCCGCGTACTCCTTGAGAATCGTGAGCCTTCGCTTGCGGCACTCGTCCGAAGGTGGCGATGTGTCGTTGAACTGCCCACGTGACGTGGCATCACTCAACCCGGCCAGAACCTTTGGCTCTTTCATGTAGCCGTTCAAGCCGGCAAAGTAGCAGATCATCTTCACGCCCCTTGGG
>Ga0315280_10009884_pt1 | contig 12083 bp, 23 predicted proteins | sample YL17G06_40_MG_FD_203697 | JGI IMG/M metagenome (GOLD analysis project Ga0315280, IMG submission 203697) | Sediment microbial communities from Yellowstone Lake, YNP, Wyoming, USA - YL17G06_40 | ecosystem: Environmental > Aquatic > Freshwater > Lake > Sediment | place: USA: Wyoming | collected... | reverse complement strand
CCCTTGAACAAGCCGGTTTTCAGGACGGACTTGAAGACCGCTGAAGTCATCAAGTATGCTTCGAACTGTGCGCTTGCCAGTCGCATATCCTACTGGAACGAGATATATTACGTGTGCCAGAGGCTTGGTGCAGATTCTGATTTTGTTGCAAAGGTTGTAGGGATGGATGCACGAATCGGGAAATATGGTACAGCTCACGGTAAGGCTTTTGGCGGCACCTGTCTGCCAAAAGATTTGAAGGCATTTATCTCGTTTTCTGAAGGCTTAGGGTATGAGCCTAGATTGCTTAAGGCTGTGGATGAGGTCAATGAAAGGATAAAGCGGGGTAGAGGCGTCAGAGAGTGAAGATCAGGAAGGCGGTTATCACGGCAGCGGGGCTTGGGACAAGGCTTCTACCAGCAACGAAGGAGACGCCGAAGGAGATGTTGCCGCTGTTTGTCAGGGATGAGAGCGGTGGAGTTTGCCTCAAACCGTTGTTGCAGATTGTTTTTGAACAGTTGTACGGCTTTGGGGTGAGAGATTTTTGTTTCATAGTTGGGAAGAGCAAGAGAAGTATAGAGGATCATTTCACGCCAGACGCCGCTTTCATTGAAGAGTTGAGCAGGAGAAGTAAACCCGAGTCTGTTAGAGGTCTTGAAAAGTTTTATTCGATGCTGAACGACTCTGAGATAGTTTGGAAGAACCAGCCGTATCCTAAGGGTTTTGGCGACGCCGTTTCGCTGGCGAAGAAATTTGTTGGAGAAGAACCTTTTCTGGTCTATGCCGGTGACACGTTCATAATCTCTGAGGACAACGATTTCCTAAATAGCTTGTCGAAGGTTCATAGCAACTATAAAGCGAAAGCCTCATTGCTCTGTGAGAGAGTTCAAGACCCAGAGAGGTTTGGAGTGATCGTTGGAACAGAAGTTAGCAAAGGCGTCTACAAGGTCAATGAGATCGTGGAGAAGCCGAAGACGCCTCCATCAAACGTAGTTGCAGCCGCAATTTACATCTTTGATCCCGCTATTTTTGAGTCTCTGGAAAAGGTGACCTGCAAACCGGGAGAAAAGGAGTTAACGGACGCCATTCAAAGGCTGGTTGAGCAGGGCAAAAGCGTATACGCTGTAGAGCTGACGGCGGAGGAAGAGAGATTAGATATTGGAACTTCAGAAGCATACAAGCTAGCTTTAGACAGAAGCTATGATCGGGCTAAAAGAGTGCGTTCATAGGTTGTTCCTTGCAGAGGTAGGGGAATGCGGGTTCTAAGCGTTTTCAGTAGAAGGATTACGGGTCCCGCAATAGCATTGATTAATGTGATGAAAGGGTTAAGCGACTTAGGAATAGTTGTAGATGTTTTAGGTTCTCCGGACGCGCCCTATGCCCACTTCTTCACGGAGTTAGCTGAACACGATGTGAAGATCCACAATGAACCTTTTGTTTGGTATGCCCTCGCGGAGGCGTTGCTCGCTCTTCTTAGGGATGAGAAACGCTGTCACCGGTACGGTGAGGCTGGGAGGAAGTGGGCGGAGAACTTCTCTCCTCATAAGGTAGCGTCTCAATACTTGGAAGTCTACGAGGCGGTTGCACGAAAATGAGGGCTTTTGTTACCGGTTCAGCGGGTTTCGTAGGCAGCCACATGTGCGAAGAGCTAAGGGAAATGGGCGCGGAAGTGCGGTGTTTCGACCTAGCGTTAGGGCAGGACCTTCGGAAATATCGCCAGGTTCGAGACTCACTTGATGAGTTTAAGCCGGAAAAGATTTTCCATGTCGGGGCTATGGCGGGTATTGCTGGCAGTTTTAGAAGCCCGAGGGAATGCTTCACGACAAACGTGGTAGGCACGTTTAACCTGCTTGAGGCCATTCGCGTTTTGGACTTGGACGCCGTGCTGGTTTTCAGCGGTAGTTCGAGCGTGTACGGGAATATTGAGCCGCCTCAGTCGCCTAGGATTGAATACGATCCTTTGAGCGTCTATCCGGCGTCGAAGGCGATGGACGAGCTGTTGCTTTTGGCGTATCACCGATGCTACGGCATCCCGGTTGTTTTGCTGAGGTATTTTAACGTGTACGGGCCTTTGGCTGAGGTTTATCGTTCCTCTACGGTAATTGCTCAGTTTATGATGCAGGTTGCGAAGGGTGAGCCGCCGACGATAATTGGGGATGGGGAGCAGAAGAGGGACTTCACTTATGTGGAGGATGTTGTGGACGCAACGATTGAGGCGGGTCGGAGGAAGGAGGCGGTTGGGGAGATATTGAATGTGGGGACGGGTGTTGCCCACTCGATAAACACGGTGGCTAGGAAGATACTGGATCTGTTCGGGTCGGATTTGGAGCCGGTTCATGTTCCGGAGAGGCCTTACGTTGAGCCTCGGCATATACGCGCGGATACTTCGAAGACGGAGAAGGTGCTTAGTTTCAGGGCGAAGATTAGTCTGGATGAGGGTTTGAGGAAGTACTACGAGTATTTGTGCACAAAAAATTTTTCAGCAGGGGGAGGGGGTAGGGTTAAGCGGAGATACGCCTCGGAAAAGGTTTAGAGACGGGTGGGATGAGGGTTCTCCAGCTGACTAGAAGGGTTTACGGTCCTGACGAAGAGCATTATCGAGAGATTTCGCGTCTTTTGGGCTCGGTTTGCGTTGTTTCGACCGAGAGATACGGGCTCCTCGGTTTCGTTTCTCAGGCCTTTAGGATGAGTAGGCGCTCCGATCTTGTTGTCGCGAACGACTTCTTTCTCTTAGGGCTCGTCGCGCTTATTATGAGCAAGATTAACCGGAAGCCTTTGCTGGTGACTGCGCACGGGGTGGATTGGGGGGTTGCCATGCGACGTTTTTGGGTTCCGGTTTTCTGGCACCTCTTCAGAGGGCCCATTCTCCTGTTGTGTGATCTTATTAAGGTGGACTGCGAGGCCACGAAGCGTCTGCTCATCATGTGGCATGTTCCGGAAGCTAAGATAAGGGTTCTTGGAAGCTACGTTGACTTGGAACTCTTCAAACCGGAGCCGATTTCTCATGAATATCTGACGCTTCTCTACGTGGGAAGTCGAGATCCGGTTAAAGGAGTTGATAGACTGCTGGAAATGTTCAGTAGGATCCGTGAGCAGATCCCCTCTGTTCAACTTCACATATGTGGGTAAGTATCATGAGGCTCCCGGAGTGACTTATTACGGCTTCGTACCTCACGATGAGCTTCCAGAATACTACAACCGTTGTGACGTTTACGTTCAGGCAAGTTACTCTGAGAGTTTTCTGAGAAGCGTGTCTGAGGCGATGGCATGCGGTAAACCGGTAGTAGTCTTCAACGTTGGAGGATTAAGCGAAACGATTGGATGGGGAGGGCTGCTTGTTCCGAACGATGATTCGGAGAGCTTTGTCAAGAGCGTTGTGTGGTTGCTGCAAAACCCTGACGCTAGAAGCAAATTGGGCGCCGAAGCGCGGAAGCAAGCTTTGAAATACGAGTTTCACAGTCGTGAGAAAAGACTTGTGGAGATTTACAAAGAGGCTCGGGGAAAGATCATATATCTTAACCATTAGCACGCGATGCGGACTTTGACGTAAGGAGAACAACTGGTGGTGGCATCGTCAGAGAGATCTTAATCGTAAAGTATGGTTGCAGAGAGTATCGGCCAGCTGGATTCGGAAGCGCATTGAATGGATATACGCGCTTTAATGGTATATCATAAGGTTTATTTATACAAGGTATGAAGTTATACCTGGTAACAAGTATGACAAAGAAATATCAAACTAAGGTCGGACCAAAAGGGCAGGTCGTTGTAGTGAAAGAGCTGAGAGAAAAGCATGATATAAAAGTGGGAGGGGTGGTTGAACAGATTTCAACCGAGAGAGGGGTCTTGTTGGTTCCGGTTTCAGTTGATGATTTGTTGAAAGAGCTTGACACCGTGGCTGAAGATGTCGGAAGAAACTGGCCGAAGGGAGTTTCAGCGGTTAAAGCGATTAGGGAGGACAGAGAAAGAAGATGGGTAAAGAGGTCACCCTAGACTCCTCGGTCCTCGTTTCAGCGCTAGTGAAAGAAGACGAATTCAGACCCATTGCGCGGCGCATAATGGAAAGAATATTTTCGGGACAATATCACTCAACAACGAGCTCTGTAGTGTTTGTGGAGGTCTGTGGAGCGATCGCAAGAAGAGCTGGTGTGGACAAGGCTGTTGCTTCCAGAAACCAACTTATGAAATGGGAGAATATGGGCCTGACTGCTTACTATGAACTGACCGGAAAAAGAAGAGATGATGCCACTGAACTGGCTGCGAAACTCAAGATGAGGGGAATGGACGCGATGGTTGTTCAGGCGGCAAAGGAGAAAAAGGGAACTCTGATAACCTTTGACGAGGAAATGGCGGCAAATGCCAGAGGAGCGGTTGAGGTCCTAACTTCTAAGAATTTTATGCATGCACTGAATTCCAACAATCCAGCGAAAACAGAGTAGACACACATGCTAAGAAGCATCTTCATTTTCATGCCTTTGATCGATCGATCGCGCGCGCACTTGCCTGGGATCTGCCATAAGATCCCCATATCGCATTGTGGAAGAGTCGTTTATTGTGCTCCGCCCTCGAGCAGAAAAACCTGATATGTCTTCGCCAGCGTGGGGTCTGCTGTTCAGCCCTTCCTAGGACGCGCTTTCACAACAATAACCGCCAAGACGGCTAATGTGGCTGCGGCAGCAGTTAAGATTATTTCTGGCGTGATGGTCGGTGGCGTTGGGTGGACGATGAACTCTGCGTTCTCCTCCACAACGCCTATGGTCAGGGTTTGTTCAAGCATACTAACGACATTCGTGTGCATGGGGGGATATACTAGGATCAGTCTTGCGTCATGATCTGTTTCGTTAAAGTTGGCAGTCTCGATGCGCGTTAGGTAGTAGCCGGTGACGTTCGACGTTAAGGCTCCGTTGCTCCATCTTACGAATCCCTCTTCAACTTTTGTGTCATCGCCGACGATGCTGAGTTTGTCTTTGTTTTCGCCTTCCTCGAATCTGAAGCTGTGCTGTTCGGAGGTCTCCTTGGCTATCTCTTTCTCGACCCTGAAGACGAGGGCCAGTCTACCCGTGTCAGGGTTCTTGAACGGCCAGTCTACGACCCTGATAGTTATTCCGAGCTCGATTCCGCCGAGGGTTGTTGTAGCCACGCGCAACGCTCCCATCTGCCTCGTCTCAGTATAATTGGAGTAGTATATTGAGAACTCGGTGAAGACGATGAGGAAGGGTATGCTCGGGTACTTCAGCAGGGCTTGGCTGAAGCCGACGCCTACCTCTGAGCCCCCTTCGCCCATTACCGGGGTCGGGTTGCCGTAGATTCCCGTCCAAGCTTCGATGTCGCATTCCTGCGCAACTTCAAAGTTCTCATCATACTCGACGATCTTCTCCAAGCTGACCTTGAAGTGCGTCATGTTCAGTCGATCCCCCGTATAGTAGAACTTCACGCTCGGCTGCTTACCGGAGACCTCGGCCGTCAGGACGCTCGACTCGAAGGTGGCGACATCGCGTGCCTTGTCAACGCGAACGTTAATGGAGAAGTTCTCGGAACCGTTCGCGGATACGGGCATCGTTAAGAGCAGAACGGCCGCGACTAAGACTAGAACCTTTCTCATGTCCTTCAATCTTCCCTGCAAACGTTGTTTCTGTTTGACTGGAATAGAAGATTATTGTGGCTTCTAGGTCACATCTTCTGGAGAAACAGATGTTTATATGCTTATTAATCTTTGTTGGAGCAGGATTCTGTCAATGTGTTTGGCGCCTTTAGCTAGGAGTTCGAAGACGCTTATCTCACTTATTGAGGTTTCATATCCTTTCTTCTTCAATTTGCTTAACACGTCTTTCTGTAGCTCTCTGACAGAGATGCCTGTCATCACATACCTTCTACACCGCTCTATGGTTTTTCGCCTCGCTTCCTCCAAGTTTGAGAATGAGGGCGTTTGAACAGCTTTCAACCGCTAGGGAGGCGTGGAAAACGGCCGTGTCATACTCTCCATCGATGAAACGTTTTTCCGCTCTTCTGAGGTCTACTTCAGCCGTTTTCAGCAGTACGTCTACTTTATTCTTAGCCATATCCCCACCTCGTCAAGGTGCTCGTGGGTGTCCTTGATCTCATCGATTCTGTCGTGCAGGATCTTGGTGAGCTTCCCTTCTGTCTTATCAATCAGTACTTCGCAGCCCTCAGCGAGTCCGTAGATGATTCCCCCTTCATGGGAGCTGACGTTAGCAATGAAATCGTCTTCGGTTAGAATGAGGGGGTCGATTGCTTGGTGAAGCTTCGATTCCAGTTCCGAGATCTTTGTGTAGACGCTCTTCTTCACCTTGTCCACGGGTTCGTTTACAATTATCATAACGTCTAGGTCGCTGTCTTGGCGCGCGCTCTTCTTCACGACTCCGCCGAAGAGGATGATCGTCTGGACGAAATCTAGCTTAGCGATTTCTTGCGCTATTCTTTCAGCCTGAAAGCTCATTTGCATGCTGAGTTCATACGGGTGAAGCTCAAGCCTCTCTCCAACCTCGATCAATGCGACTTGCATCCCCTTCTTTAAGCCTCTGTTCTTACGTATTCTGGCTGGGATCGTAACCTGCCCCCTTTCCTCACTAGCACATTGTAGCGTTCTAAGGATGAATGGTTGATTTAGGGTTCTATCCTTACGAGGTTGGGCACCGTGTCAAAGTCCTTGTCGTAACTCATGATTCGATTGAGTCTATTCTTGATAGCTGTTGCGGCATGGATCGCGTCTCTTGGTTTGAGGTTATGCTTTTCAAGTAGGCTTTGGGCCTCGTGTATGACTTCTGAGTCAACTTTTAGAAGTTGAAGGTTGGGTAGTTTGAGGAAGATCAGTCCTTGAGTCGCTGCCTTCTCTGATCCGAATAGGCGTCTTGTCACCCATGTGACCTCGTCCCAGGTTAGTGTTGATGTAAAGGCCTTGATGGTGCCGAACGCGATCTCCTGCAGCTTTGCTCTAGCTCTGGCTGCTTCTGGAATGGCTTCTGGGTCGTAGATGATTGGGTAGATGAAGATGTTACTGTCCACGTAGCTCAATTTCCTCTAAAGCCTCTTCCTCAATTATCTGCTCCAGTTGAACCCTTTCCTTCAGCTTAGGGGTGACCACTGAAACATATTCTTCAACTATGTCTTCCGGTTCTCTGCGAGGCTTGAGGGTCACCCTGTTTCCCTCCACCTCGAATATTATCTCGGAACCTGGTTTGAAGCCTAGTTGCTCTCGGATGTCTTTTGGTATCACCACTTGTCCCTTAGATCCAACCACACGTTTGACGATCATGGACCGTTGTTTGTTAAACCTCTTATTTGAACTTATTCCTACTAGCCAGTAGGAATGTTAGTGATGAAGATCAAGAAAAACTCCTTGAACGTTGCCATGACTCAGAGCATTTCGAGCAAGACTTGACAGAACCTCGGAACGACAGCTCTATAAACTCATATTCCTACTGGTGGGATCGTAGGAAAAATGGAAGTCACAGTTGAGACGGACTCAAAGGAGCTTTTGTTATGGACACCACCGTCTCCAAACTCATTGAAAACGCCAAAAAAGACCTGCAAAACATCGTTATTGGGCGAAAGCCTCCTCACCTCCGACACTAGACAAGCAGAAGCAGCGAAAAAGAGGAACGTGTAGATGATTTACATATCTTAATTTGTGATTTGTTGTAATAGGTTAGGCCTCTCTCACGTGTTTGGCTATTTTCAGCCTAGCGACTTTACTCAGCAACTCGTCATCAGCTGTATAGAATGGGACTCTTAGCAGGATCGCCAAGGCTATGTAGCTTGCATCGTACATCATTACATCATACTTGGAGGATGCTCTTACTGTTTCATCCTTCAAGCGTCCATTGAGCCTCCATGATTCAAAGCCGTACTTGTTCAGAGAGCGTGCTATGTCGATCAGCTCGGTTTCAGAGTACGCTTCGCTGTGCTTTAGGGCGTTTAGCACTTCATACTCAAGTAAGGCGGGTACGGTTATCGTGATACGCCCTGAAACATGATCGTCTCGGAGCCTTAAAGCCTACTCGCTGTCGTTTTCCTTCAGGTACCATTTGGCTACTATGCTCGCGTCTAAGATTATCTTTTTAACCGCCACTCCCGGATCACCCTGGCGCTGTCCCAGCCCTCGGGGGCTATCTTCCTCAGCTTCTCGTTGAGCAGGATTGCCTCCGCTAGATTGCGCCCAACATCCTCCTCAATTTTCTTCCGAATGGAGTCCCTTATCACTTCGCTCCAATTCACGTGCTTCAGCCTTTTCATACGCTCCCTAAGCTCCTCGTCCACTCTAACAGTCAAAGTCGCCATTTTCTTCACCTTCATTAGACTCTCAGATGTCTCGTACATAAATGTAACTACGTATAGACATTCAATGATTATTGCGTGATTAATCATCGATTACAAATGGGTTCATCCAACGAAATGTTCTGTATACAACTTGACGAGGTGGATCAGACCTTTAAGAGCAAAATTTGGGAGTATCCAAGACTTCTCTCGCCTTGCCCACATCGGCGCAACTGTGTTTGATGTCGCTTAGTCTAGGGTCTACGTGTTTTGGCTGCAGATATGTTTGTCCGTGATGGTTAGAAGCGTTTGTGCCAACCGGTTGCCGATAATCTCTTCTTAGCTGAAACGCGGCTTTTTTAGCGGCTTCAAGCATCCTGTCTTTGTCTTTGATCCTACGCCTGGCCAATTCAATTTTCACCCTCTCTTCGATAACGTGTCGTATGATCTCTGACAAGTTTAATTCTCGAAACATGCCCATCTTCTTCAGCTCATCTGGCACACGCGCGCTATGATTGTTTTGTAGAAGACGCTTTTAGAAATAAACACCTTGAGAAACAGGATCTGTTATGAGAGGGTAGCTGTCTACTGGATGTGAAGCTTCAGCGAGTTTTTGTAGCATTATAGTCTTCGTTTACGTTAGGATGGCTGCCTCTGCTGTTAGCATTTTCTTCAGTAACTCTCGACCTAAAATTTTTGATATGCTCAGGATTTCTATCGCAAGTATTTTGCCATCGATGTCTAAGTCTATTATCACGTTTTCATTTATTCCTTCACTGAAGGCGTATTTTCCTTCTTTAAAACGCATGTATGCTATGTCTAAGTCCTCGTCGTACTCAAACAAGTCGATTACCTTTCCACGTATCTTTTGGGTCTTGCCCAGTAGGCTGTGATGACGACTTTTTCGCCATTAATTTCTTCATAGATTACTCTTATAAGCAATTCTCCAAGGCCGGGCTTTAAGCAAAGCCTTTGGGCTATGAGTCTGTTTTCCCTGCCCGCCATAATGGAGTCGGGATCCACCAATGTTTTCTCCACAAGCTCATCAGGCAGGTCCCTAGCTAAGACTTTGCGTCTTACGCTTTCCTTCGCGTAACGCCACACTGTTTTTCACCGTTAACACGTCGCCGCTGAGTTAATCACGTGAGATTCAGCTTAAACGTTTTTCATAATAGTAGCGCGCGTCTGCAATCCGGGGATTTGAAGGAGTTGCCTTCTTAGGCCTATTGTTTAAAGTCTTTGCGCGATTGTTTTGAACCGACATCTTTGAACACGTCTATTATGCGCGGAATCACTTTTTCCCATGAGAACTCTTCTTCGATCTTCTGGCGGGCACTATTCCCTAACCTTGCCCTTAAGTTTTGGTCCCCAAGGATTACGGCGGTTTTCTCGGCTATTGATTGAGGGTTATGGAGAGGCACGAGGAATCCTATTACGCCTTCCTTGACTGCTTCCGGTATGCCAGCTATTTCTGTCGCGACTACCGGAACGTGCGCGCTAAGCCGGTAGTGGTCTTCAATGTTGGAGAATTAAGTGAAACTGTTGGAGAGGAGGCCTACTTATCCCAGATGGGGATACAGAGTGCTTCGTTGAGAACGTTGTGTGGCTGCGGAAAAGCTCGGATGCTAGACGCAGGTTGGGCGCCAAGGCGCGTGAACAAGCTTTGAAATATGAGTTTTTCAGTCGCGAGAGAAGACTTGAGTATGTACTCTACCGTTTTTCTTCCCACCTCCAAACATGATGGGTGCTCCACCGCTGTCATCACCGTACTCGGTTACGATGGCACATTCTTCGATGAAATATGGCACTGTATTTATATAATGGCACTTGATAATGAATGGACACGGAGGCATTATTATGGCATCAATACATAGGGTGAGGGTTGGAAAGCAAGGAAGGATCGTGTTGCCAAAGGAAATTCGTGAGACTTATGGAATAGATGTTGGGGATGAGGCCGTCATTCTCGCAAACGGAGAGGAATTGAGATTGCGCATCAGCAAGATTTCCGATGACCCGCTGCAAGATCTAATTGAGCTGTCAAAGAATGTTTCGATAGGACTTCCCGCAAAGGAGTTGAAGAGGAAGGCGGATGAGGAGCGGTTGAAGGAATTCCTCACAAGGTAACCGAGGAAAAACCCTTGCGCACAAAGTCCACCTACTTTTTAGATTCCACCACGCTCGTGCACGCCGTGGACGGCAGCGCGGAAAACCACAAAGAATGCTTAGAAGTCATAAATAAAGCCGCGAGAGGAGAAATCAGCGCAGCCACCAGTCTAGAAACCTTGGAAGAAACGCTTTTCATCCTATCCAAGCTCACCTCAATACAAACTGCGGTCCGCATCACCCACGATTATTTAAGGATGAGGAGTATCAGGAAGTATGAAATGAGGGCGCCTGTCTTTGAACACGCTCTCGAGATTATGAAGGCCACATCACTGAGGAGACCAAAAGACGCGATAAACGTGGCAACCATGCTCGAATACGGTGTACCAAGAATTATCAGTGAAGACAAAGATTACGATGAAGTAGACTTGGTCGAAAGGGTACATCCTAAAGACCTTTGATAGCCGTAGACGGATCCAGTCAAGGGGGTGGATAGGTTACTGAGAATGTTCAACAAGATCCGTGAACAGGTCCCTCCCGTTGGACTCCACATATGTGGATTCAAAGATAAGTCCTTGGAGTAAAATATCATGGCTTCATCTCCCATCAACAGCTTCCAAAATATTACAACTTTTGTGACGTTCACATTCAGGCAAGTTACTCGAGAGCTTTGGGAGAAGCGTGGCTGAGGCGATGGCGTGTGGCAAGCCTGTGGTAGTCTTTAACGTCGGAGGATTGAAGGAGACGGTTGGGGGAGGCGGGCTGCTCGTCCCAGACAACGATTCAGAGGGCTTCGTCAAGAGCGTTGTGTGGTTGCTGCAAAACCCTGACGCTAGAAGCAGATTGGGCGCCGAAGCGCGGAAGCAAGCTTTGAAATACGAATCCTAAAGCCGCGAAAAAATGTGGCGGTTTAAAGAGAGGCTTCGGGGAGAAAAAAACATAAAGCCTATCGCATACAGCATCTGATTCTTAGCCGAGCTTTTGGCTGAGGCGCTGTCGCTTGAAGCTTTTCACGCCGTTGTTTTTGAAGAGGTTACCTCCTTGAACACGTCTATTATGCGCGGAATCACTTTTTCCCATGAAAACTCTTGCGCGCGCGCATCAGGTTATGTTGTTGGGGTTTATGTTGTCGATCCATCGGTCAGATTATTCCTCTAGCTGAGGCTCCACTCGCGGTATCTCTAAGCCATCAAAGTGTTTGTCGAATGACGCTATTGTATCAGCGTTTGTTGATAGAGCTGATGAATATTGGATGGCGTCGTCCATGTCTAGGTTTCGCTCAACAGCAAATTCCGTGGCTTTTACCTCGTCTGCTATAGTTGTATGGTGTATGCGTAGTTCCTTGTAAGCTAGGAGGCTTAAGAGGAACGTTTTAAGCTGGTTTAGTCTGTTAAGTCCATTCATGGTCACGATTATTGAGTGGATCGTGAAGTCTGTGACTACGCCGCTCTTTTTTCCGTCTCTAAGTGATCTTAGGAGTTTTTTGCACTCTTCTTTTCTGGTCCTGGATAAGAGGACTTCTAGAAAGATGTTGGTGTCAACCAGATACATTCTTGAGCACCTTTAGCGCCCAAATCTTTTTTGCTTCATGTTGAAGCTCAACTGAGTCTATGTCGATGTCTGAAAGTAGCCCGTCTATGGCTTCCACCGGATCTCCTTCAAAGCTTAAGCGCTCCTCTTCTGTTGTTGAAGTCCATTTCAGGATGGCTTCTTCGGCGGCCTTGCTTAGA
>Ga0315280_10009883_pt1 | contig 12084 bp, 14 predicted proteins | sample YL17G06_40_MG_FD_203697 | JGI IMG/M metagenome (GOLD analysis project Ga0315280, IMG submission 203697) | Sediment microbial communities from Yellowstone Lake, YNP, Wyoming, USA - YL17G06_40 | ecosystem: Environmental > Aquatic > Freshwater > Lake > Sediment | place: USA: Wyoming | collected... | reverse complement strand
GCTCCTTCGACTGCCTTTTTTGCCAGAACTGGCACTTCCGCAGCCAGACCGGCGATCCCCGGACCCTCTCCGCGGAACGGCTGGTCGAAAGCGTGGACGAGCGGACCTCCTGCATCTGCTATTTCGGAGGAGACCCGGCTCCCCAGCTTCCCTTCTCCCTGTACGCCTCCCGGCTGGCCGTGCGGAAACGCAGGGACGGGATCCTGCGCATCTGCTGGGAGACAGGGGGCTCAATGAGCCGGGAGCTGCTGGAGCAGATGGTGCAGCTTGCCCTCCAATCGGGGGGCTGCATCAAGTTCGATCTGAAAGCCTGGACCGAACCCCTTCATGTGGCCCTCACCGGAGTGACCAACCGCGCCACCCTGGAAAACCTCCGCCGTGCGGCCCGCCGGATCCCGGAGCGCAGGGAGCCGCCTCTGCTGGTAGCCAGCACCCTCCTGGTTCCCGGGTATGTCGATGAGCGGGAGGTTGCGGGGATCGCGCGGCTTCTCGCATCCCTCGATCCGCAAATCCCCTACAGCCTGCTCGCCTTCCACCCTTGCTTCGAAATGGAGGACCTGCCATTCACCGACCGCGCTTTGGCCCAGGCCTGCCTGCAGGCGGCCAGGGCCGAAGGGCTGCGGAACGTGCGTCTGGGAAACAGGCACCTGCTTGGAAATCCATAACCTCAATTCCCAACGGCTGGCCTTCCTGCGACAGGTCGCAGTTCAGGTGGAAAGCAAGGACGGTGCTGGCGTCCATGGAGCTGTATGCGGCCCAGGCCAGCAAGTCCCAGCCGGTCCCGGGGGTCAGGACCGAGGTCACCAGCCCGCTGGGCAATGCCACCGAGGAAGACTTCGGTATTTCCATACCTATTAACTATCGTATAATATTGTGACATATTAACTAATCATCCGGCACTCCCCCAAAGCGAGCAGTTGAGGCTCAGGGGCGGGCTGGTTTTGCGCGGAGACAATAGCTCTTCAATCGGCCGCCGAGCAAACGGGATGGTCTTCAGGACTTTAGGTGCGTTCGTATTCCTCGTCGTAGTGCTGCACCAGGCGGAGTACTTCTGGATATGCTTTCCAGTTCGTCAGCCGAATCAGACAATCCGAACGTTGCGCCCCTCCAGCAGCTCACTGCCGCTGTTCCAGGACCTGGAACTTGGTGTTCTTCTTGATCCGATTGACGAAATAGGCGCCGCGTGAATGTATGCTAGGCAAACGGTTAAAATCCAAATAGCCCCGTTCCAGAACCCCGATCTCGCCTTCTTCCAGATGGAAACTCGTGCTATGCTTGTTCACGGCTTGTATCTCCTTAATTCTGCTAATACCGACTACAATTGACTTTTTCGCTTCAATTTCCTCTAGAATGCGTTCAGGAAGGTGATAATGTCAGTAGAGCCCCTCGATCGGGATTCCGTGCTGCGGGAGGTTCTCAAAGCTTTATCGGAGAACTGCGCTCGCCTGCGGGAAACCTGCTACTGGGCCGGCGCCTCCGCTATTTCGCTCGAGGAATTGCACCACAGGGGGTCCTTCGATTTGGATTTCCACACCCAGAAGGCCCTCGCCGACGTGCGCCCGATCATGGCGGAGATCCAGGGGGCGTTCCCTGGCAGGTTCGAGCTTATCAGCGGCCCGGATGAGTTCGGTTCAGGTTTTAAAGGCGTTTTGCGCCTCCCGGGACTGCAAGCAGTGACGGTGGAGGTGCTGTCCAACTTCGAGGATGTTCCATCCAGTCAACTCGTGCGGTCTACGACCGCCCCAAAGATGCGGCGCATCACCTTGCAGCGCTTCCTGGCAGACAAGCTCCAGTGCATCGCGGAGCGTTCGGAAGCCCGGGATCTTGTCGACGTTGCGGCCCTGCTGCGGCACCGACCCCGGTTGACCGCTGAAGCCAAGCAGATCGTGAAATCCCTGGATGCGCTGAGTCTGGCCGAAAGTCTGACGGCTTGGAGCGAAGCCTCCATTCGCGAGGACCTGGCAGCATATCGGGATGTAGATCCAGGTGATGCGCTGTATGCCCGAGACCTGCTCCTGGGCTGGCTGCGGGAGGAGCGCTAAGCATGAAGCGCACCGTGACCTTCGCCCGCAGCCTTGGAACCGTCCGCTTCGAGGCTGCACCGGGACAGGTTTTCGAGATACCGCTGTTTCCGGGAATTTTCAAGCATGCGGCACCCGGGGAGTTGGCGGAGCTGTTATCCAACGCCGCCGCGGCGCGAAAATACACTTGCGAGGCGCTGAGAACCGCTTCCTGGCCCCTCCTAAAGAAGTTCCCGAAAGACTGGCTGAGGACCTGCCTGCCGCATGTCCGCCTGCGGCCGGGCCGGCGCCGGGCGCTGGAGTTCCTTCTCGGCCTCGACCTTGACACTACTTGAGCCTTGCGTGTTTAATGGCCCACGACGACATGGACAGGGAAGAGCTGTACGTCACGGCCCAGTTGGCGCGTCTGGAGCTTTCCAGCGATGAGGCGGAACGCCTGGAAAAGGCGGTTATGCAGATGCTGGAGTACTTCGCCAAGATGAAGGAACTGGACGTGACCGGTCTTGAGCCCACTACCCAACTGGCCCAGGACAACCGCCTGCGCGAGGACGCCGCTGAAACTTCCCAGAACACGGAACCGCTGCTGAACAGCGCCCCCGAGTTGGAGGACCGGCTCATCGTCATCCCCAACGTCCTGTAATAGGCCGGCAGCCATGGAACATCACGAACGCTGGCGCGGCCTGTTTTCCCATCCCGAAAGCTTTGAGCGCTGGCAGGCGTACGCCCGCCGGATGGACCGGAAGGTCGGTGCTTTCCTGCAGCTCGATCCCGGCTTGGCGCGGGCGGATTCGGACTCGGCGGCCGAAGGCCCGCTCCGCGGCGTGCCCTTCGGAGTCAAGGACCTGATTGCCGTTCGGCCCTTCCGCCTGACCTGCGGCTCGCGGTTCCTTAAAGACTTCGTCGCCCCTTACACCGCTACGGCCGTTCAGCGCCTGCAGGCCCAAGGGGCGGTGGCGGTAGGAAAGACCAATCTAGATGAGTTCGGCATGGGCTCCTCCACCGAGAACTCAGCCTTGGGTAAGACCTCCAACCCCTGGGACCTGGCGCGCGTGGCCGGCGGTTCCAGCGGCGGCTCGGCCGCGGCCGTGGCCGCGGGGATCGTGCCCTTCGCCCTGGGTTCGGACACCGGCGGCTCGGTGCGCCAGCCCGCGGCCTTCTGCGGCGTGTACGGCCTCAAGCCAACCTACGGGGCGGTGTCCCGCTTCGGCCTCACGGCCTACGCCTCCTCGCTGGATGTGATCGGGGTGGTCTCCAAGACCGTAGCCTGGGCGCGGGAGGCTTTCAGCGCCATGATCGGCCTAGACCCGCGCGACCATTCTTCCGCCGAGTACCGCCCTTTCCGGCGCAAAGCATCCGGCCCGCTGCGCGTCGGGGTGCTTTCCCTGGGAAAAGGCAAGGGCGAGATGGCCTTGGACCCGGCAGTCGAACGCTGTTGGGCGCGGACTTTGAAGGAGCTGCCTAAGCAGGGCTTCGCGCTCGAGCCGGTGGAGATCCCCAGCCTGGAATACGTGGTCTGCTCCTACTATGTGATCGCCTGCGCCGAGGCCAGCGCCAACCTGGCGCGCTTCGACGGCATCCGCTACGGGGCGCGCAGCGCGGAGGCGGAAAACCCCGAGGAGCTGGTGCGCCTGTCGCGCAGCCGCGGCCTGGGCGGCGAGGTGAAGCTGCGCATCCTGCTGGGCACCTACGTGTTGCGCTCCGGCTTCCAGGACCAGTACTACCTCAAGGCTCAGCGCGTCCGCACCCGCATCCGCCAGGACTTCGACCGCGCCTTCTCCGAAGTGGACCTGGTGCTCCTGCCCGTGTTCCCCTGCCCGGCCTTCCCGCGCGGGGACCAGGCCATGGACTCCTTCACCCAGAAGCTGTCCGACATCTTCACCTGCTCGGCCAACCTGGCGGGGCTCCCGGCCATGAGCTTCCCGGCCGGCGTGGAGAACGGCCTGCCGGTGGGCTTGCAGTTCATGGCTCCGGCCTTCGCCGAGGAGCTGCTGTTCGAAGCCTGCGGTACATGCGAAAAGCACTTCCCTGCTCCGGACAGCCCTCTGTACGACCCGGAGTGGAAGGGGTAGGGCGTGTACCAGTCCTTCATCGGCCTGGAGGTCCACATCCAGCTCACCACCCGCTCCAAGGTGTTTTGCGGCTGCCGGGCGGCCTTCGGCGAGGAGCCCAACACCAATGTCTGCCCGGTGTGCCTGGGCTACCCCGGGGTGCTGCCCACCCTGAACCGCGAGGCGGTGCGCCAGGCCTATCTGGTGGCCCGCGCACTGGACTGCCGCCTGAACCCTATGGGCGTGTTCGAGCGCAAGAACTACTTCTACCCGGACATGCCCAAGAACTACCAGATCTCGCAGTTCGCCTCACCCTTCGCCGTGGACGGCCGCCTGGAGCTGGAGCTGCGCAAGCGGCGCAAGCGCGTGCGCATCAAGGAGGTGCACCTGGAGGAGGACGCCGGCAAAATGATCCACGCCGGCGACTTGAGCCTTCTGGACTACAACCGCGCCGGCACTCCCTTATTGGAGATCGTGACCCAGCCGGACCTGGAGGTGGGAGAGGAAGCGGAGCTGTTCCTGCAGCACTTCCGCCGCCTGGTGCGCTACCTGGGCGTCTGCGATGGCAACATGGAAGAAGGCTCCCTGCGCTGCGATGCCAACGTCTCGGTGAACCGAGAGGGGCAGGGCCTGGGGCGAAAGGTGGAGATCAAGAACCTCAACTCCTTCAAGTTCGTCCGCAAGGCCTTGAGCTACGAGATCGGCCGCCAGACCGAAATCCTCGAGAAGGGCGGCACCGTGACCCAGGAGACGCGCCTGTGGAACGAGAACCGGGACGTCACCGAGGGGATGCGCACCAAGGAGAGCGCCTTCGACTACCGCTACTTCCCCGAGCCGGACCTGCCGCCCTTCCGCCCGGATCCGGATTTCCTGAAAGAGGTGGAAGCGGGCCTGGTGGAGCTGCCCCAGGCGCGCCGGCAACGCTTTCTAGAAAAATACGGGGTGAGCGAGAGCCAGGCGGATTTCCTAATCGATGAGAAGGCCACCGCCGACTTCTTCGAGCGTACCGTTGGCCTGGGAGCCGAGCCGCAGGCCGCCGCTCTGTGGCTGGCCTCGGACGTGCAGAAGATCCTCAACCGCGGGGGCCTCGACCTGGACTCCTCGCCTCTCACCCCGGAACGCTTCGCCGAGCTCCTGTGCCTGATCGCCGAGCGGCGCATCCACGGCAAGATCGCCAAACAGGTGCTGGAGGTGGTCTTTTCCGAGGATAAAGACCCGGGGGCGATCATCAGGGAGCGGGGCTGGGAGCAGCTCACCGACCGCGGCGAGCTGGGCCGGATGATCGACGCGGTGCTGGCCAGCCAGCCCCGGGCGGTGGAGCAGGTCCGCGGCGGGGACTCCAAGCCCATTGGCTTTTTGATGGGCGAGATCATGAAGCGCACCTGCGGGCGCGCGGAGCCGGGGCTGGTCAAGGAGCTGCTCACCGCCCGATTCCAGCTCTCCTTCATTCAGGTGCTGTCCATGGGCGGGGCGATCGCCGGGCACCGGACCGGAGAAGGAGAGGTCGCCGCCGGGGACCTGTCGGCCGCCTTCGGCGAGCTCATCCGGCAGGGAGGGCTGCCGCACAACCTGCGGTTCGAGGAGCTGGCCATCAGCCGGATCCTGAGCGAAGAGATCGCCCCCGAGGACTGGGCCGCGCTGTTGGCCTCCCTCGATGGACACCTGCGCGCCGGCAGCGCGGCCGGCATCGTGGTAGCCCACGGCACGGATACCCTGGCCTACACGGCCTCGCTGCTGTTCTGGCTGTTTCCCGAACCGCCCGTGCCGGTGGTGCTGGCCGCCAGCCTGGACCCGCAGGGCGCCGCCGCGACCCTGCGCCGGGCGGTGCTGGCCGCCGCCTCCTCAAGCCCCGGCTTCTACGTGTCGGTCGGCCCCGCCGGCGCTCTGCTGTCCCCGCTCAACGTCAAGTTCGAGCGTGTATCCCCGGACGGATTCCGCAACTGGAACCTGGGCAAGCCCGTATACCGGAGGGGCCTCGGGCGCGTGCTGGCCCTGCCAGGCCGCACCGAGCTTACCGCGGCTCTGGAGCGGGCCATGAACCAGGCCTGCGTGCTGAAGATCTATCCAGGAATGAAGGGCGATTACCTGATCGCGCTGATGGACGCGGGGGTGCGCCACTTCGTGCTGGAGCTCTACGACACCGGCACGGCTAGCCTTCGAGAGTCTCCGTACTCCCTGCGCAAGGCCTTCGCGGCGGGCAAGGAGCGCGGCGCGCACTTCTACTGCACCTCGCAGCAGGAGGGGATCGTGGACTTCTCCGGCTATGTCACCTCGCACGAGCTGTGGCGCGAGGGGGCCGTGCCCATGGGCGCGCTGACCACCGAGAGCGCCTACACGCGACTGCTGGCTGGACTGGCGCTGCTGGAGGATCCGGAGGAAGTGCCGGCCTTCATGGAGGAAGCCATTGCGGACCTGGCTGGCTGAGCTCGGCAAGCACGCGGGCCGGGAGGTTGAGGTGCGCGGCTGGGTGCACCGCGTGCGCGAGCTGGGCAGGATTTCCTTCCTGCTGCTGCGAGACCGCTCCGGCACGGCCCAATGCGTGGTGGACGGCAAGGCGGAGCTGACCCCGGAGTCGGTGGTCATCATCCGGGGCGAGGTGGCCGCCAACGGCAAGGCCCCGGGCGGCCACGAAGTGCACGTATCCTCACTCCAGGTCGTGGCTCGCGCCGAACCGGACCTACCCCTGCCGGTGAACCAGGACCCGGAAAAGCTCTCCCTGGAGGCGGTGCTGGATCACCGCATGATCTCCCTGCGCAACCCCAAGATCCTGTCGATCTTTCGGGTACAGGCCGCGATCCTGAAAGCTTTTGCCGAGCACCTGCGCGGGGAGGGGTTCACCGAGATCAAGACCTCCAAGCTGATCGGAACGGGCACCGAGGGGGGCACGGGCCTGTTCCGCGTGGACTACTTCGACCAGAAAGTGTTCCTGGCCCAGTCGCCGCAGTTCTACAAGCAGGCCCTGGTGGCCTCCGGCCTGGAGCGGGTGTTCGAGATCGGCTGCGCCTACCGGGCCGAAAAGCACGAGACCCCGCGGCACCTCAACGAGTACGTGTCGCTGGACGTGGAGATGGCCTGGATCGACAGCGAGCAGGAGCTGATGGACCTGGAGGTGCGCATCCTCAAGAGCATCTTTCGGGGCCTGGAGAAGGACTGCGCCGCGGAGTTGGCCCTGTGGAAGGCCACCGTGCCCACCGACGAGCAGGTGGAGCGCATCCCGCGGGTGTCGCACGACCAGGCGCGGGAGCTGATCGGCTCGATCGGGGGCCACAAGGTCTACGACGTGAACCCGGAAGGGGAGCGCATCCTGTGCGACTGGGCGGCCAGGGAGCACGGGGTGGAGGCTGTGTTCGTGCACGGCTTTCCGCGCAAGAAACGTCCCTTCTACACCTACCCGGTGGACAACCGCATCACCATGGGCTTCGACTGCCTGTTCCGGGGGCTGGAGATCACCACGGGCAGCCGGCGCATCCACGAGTACCGGATGCTGCTGGAGAACATCGAGAGCTTCGGGCTGAAGCCTGAAGGCTTGAGCGACTACCTGTCGATCTTCAAGTACGGCTGCCCGCCGCACGGAGGGTTCGCCATCGGGCTGGAGCGGCTGACCCAAAAGGTACTGGGATTGAGCAACGTGAAGGAAGCCTGCCTGTTTCCGCGGGACCGCAGGCGCATTCGCCCATAGTGCTGCCAACCTGAGCTGTGTCTGCCGTGCCGGCCGGTGGCACCTCTCACATCGAGCCGCACCCGGAGGGCAGGGCGCGGGTCTCCCAGAAATGCTCGCCGATGATCTTGTAGTGCCAGACTTCCCCGCTTCCGCCTTCCCCCATCCCGTTCCACTCGTGGTCTTCCCAGGCCTTGGACCATTTCATGACGAGGTGGTCGTTGGCCTAGGTTAGGTCGCCCCACACCGCGCCATCGAGCACCCGCTCCACGCCGTCCGCGGCTCCCGCAAAGATTCTTGCGGTGTAGTTGTAGCCGAACTCGTCGACCGCGCCCTCACCCGCTAGGCCCATGGATCGCGATCCCAGCTCGGAGCCGGCAAGGACCGGGACGACGACGAGCGCCGCGAGCACGAATAGCAACCTGGCCGTTTTCATTAGAGTTGCTATTCGCCAGCCAGACCCGATCGGTCTCCCGGCCATTCCGTCTTCAGTGCCGCCTTCTGGAGCGGCCGGATCGACTAGCCGGCTATACGTGCCGCAGCGCGTGCACCTCTTCGGCGAAGGCCAGCACGTTCTCCCAAGGGGTTTCCGGCTGGAGGCGGTTGGAGGGGCAGAGGATGGCCCTCCCATCCTCCCGGAACAGGGCGGCCAGGCGCCGCACCTCCTCCCGGACCTGGGCGGGACTGCCGAAGGGCAGGAGGCGCTGGGCGCTCAGGGTGGCACACAGCACCAGCTTCCGGCCGAACTCGCGTTTCACTGAAGCCAGGTCCATGCATTCCGGCTGCACCGGATGAAGAATGTGGAAACCCAGCTCCACGATATCCGCCAGGATGGCCCGTATATCGCCGCAGGAGTGCAGGAAGAAGAAGCACCCGGGAAACCGGGATCTTACTTCCTCCAGCACCTCGCGCCAGCGCGGCTTGATGAAGCGCCGCCATAACCTCGGGTCAAGCTGAAGCCCGGTCTGCATGCCGGCGTCGTCGTAGAAGCAGAGCACCTCGATGCCGGCCTGCGCTGAGGCCAGGGCCAGAGCCCGGGTGTGGGCGGCGACCTTGCGGGTGATCGCCTCCGCCAAGGCCGGGGCCAGTAGCAGGTCCTCCAGAAAGGCCTGCATGCCGCGCAGCCACCAGGACCACTCGTAGATGCTGCCGGCGTAGCCGAACACGGGGAAGCCGCGGGCCCGGAGCTTCTCCGGAAGGGACGGTTCCGGCAGGCGCTGGACGATAGGAATGGGAAGCGCCTCCACGTCGCGCACGCTGCGCGCCCCGGCCAAAGGCGCATACATCCGCTCATAAGTCTCGCGGGCCCCTCCCGCCCAGTGCCCAACCCCCCACTCGTCGAAGGTGGTTTCCGCTTCCACCTCGCCATGGAACAGGCGGGGGTCCTCGCCCCCGAAGCGGGAGGAAAGCGAAACGCTTCGGAAATCGTAGGCAAAGTGCTCCGCCGGTTCGGCCGCCCCGGTCTCCGCTTGGAAACGCGCCAGCACCGGCTCGGTGAAGCCCTGGATGGCCCCGATGTCGAAAGTGAAGGGCAGCCACTGGGGGGATGATCCCGACAGCAGGCGATGGAAATTCTCAGCGGGGGTTAGGGCGCTCATCTAGATACTCCTGCCCTGCCGCACCTCGTTTAGGCGGACATTCCTGTTTCTGGACCTGCCTGTCCCCTCGCTATCAGCGCTTCAGTAGCTGGAGCGTCCTCTCGTCCCGCTTTCCGGCGAAATACTTATCGAGGACACGGACAAACACGGATCCTGGTTCTGCGACGGCGGCGAAAAGGGTCATTGAGGATTTTAGCTTTAGATCATCGGGATATTGGAAAATCTCCGAAGCCGCTCGCTCCTCGACGGCTAACAGCGCTTCCGCGCATTCGGTCAGCCTCGCTCCAAGAACCGGATGGCTGAGGTATGCGCGGGCTTCATCGATGCTCTTGATGGCATAGCGCATTGCGGTCGCGGAATGTCCAAGTCCCTCGATCTGCGGGAAGATAAACCACATCCAATGCGTGCGCTTCCGGCCGCTTCGTAGCTCCGCGAGAGCACGACTATATATGGCGGCTTGGGCGCTGAGGAAGCGCTCCAGGTCAAATTGGCTCAAGCGATGATCCTCTTCGCCCAGGCGGCGGCGCGCTCCAGCTCCTGGTCGGCCAGCGGACCCTTGGCGCCGCCGACGAAAAATCCTTCCGGGGGCGCCACAGGGGTGCCGCCGCACTTGGCGAGCTTGGCGGCGATTTTCTCCGCGGCATAGCCGAAGATCTTCACCCATTTCGCCTTGAGCCGGGTGTCTACTGCTGCCACCTTGACGTTTTTCAGGGAGCCCGCCGGGATGCCGTTGAGGAAGCGCGATATGGCTTCCGTGGGTCTTCCTCCCATGGTTGGGGAGGCTACGATCAACAGCTCCGCTTTGCCCAGAGCCGCTGAACTGGCCTCCGCTATGCGGGCTACCCTGCCCCCGCCGACCGCCGCGCCGATGGCTTTGGCGAGCTTTTCCGTGTTTCCGTAGGTTGTATCGTAGACGACCAATATATTCATCTCGGGAGTATACAGCGAGCCCGGGGGCAGGTAAACTCCACCAAGGCGCGCAGCAAAGGGGAACGCGTTCCCGACCAGGCCGGTCCGTCATAACAGATAGTTATCGTCCATTTACCCCACCTTTTACAGCCCCCTTGGTACCGGGCCCGTGCCGTAGCAGCTAGGGCAGATCTTATGGCGGCTTCGACCCTGCACTGCGGGCGGCTGCTCTGACCCCGATCGCTGCGGGTGAGCGGGTCGGGGATTTCTGCGAAAGGCTTGAAACGCAGGGGATTGCCGGGCTCGTGCGCCCTGCCGGTGGGCGGCGCTCTTCGCGACGGATTTTGCCAACCACCGGGAAAACATGGAAACTTCTCGGAGGGACTTCATAGCAGCATATGGAGCCGGCGAAATGTTCAGGAAGCAGCCGGGGAAGTTTTATCAGTATTGAGCCTGAAGGCTAGTGGTACTCGGGGGTCGGGCGCCCAACTGCCGCCGGTCCGACAGCCGCCCTAAAGGCTTCACCGCCGTTTCCAGCCCAATGCCTTCAGGAATTCGAGGATGGGGACTCCCGCGTGATCGTCATAGCGCAGGGGCAGGGTCGGATTAATGCTGTACCGGATCCGCCGGCCTTCCTTGGCTTTCTTGATGTAGCTGGCAGCGTCCAGGTCGGCGATGATCTTACGCACCGCTCTCTCGGTGATGCCGATCGAGTCGGCCACCTCCCGGGCTGTGATCAGCGGCTTCCTGGCCAGATGGTAGAGAACCATAGCATGATTGGTCAGGATCAACCAGGTTGCCATGATCCCTCTTGCACCAGCATCGTTATTTGATCTCGAACAAGGCCATGGCGGAGCCTGCCTTGTATGTGTGAACTGAAAAGCATGAATCTTGGAACATGTTATAGACTCTCGCCGAGTCTTTTAAACATTTATACAAGAACGATTGCAGCCGGTCAATCTGCGACGCAAAGGCGGGCTAGGTGCGGCCGGCGGCGCGCGCAGCCCCTCAAGTCCCGCGGAAGACTTGCAATCTGCGTTGGAGGAATATACCCTGATTCCAGGAGATACGAAGCATGATCCGTTGCATCTTTGATCCCGAAGTCATCCACGAGTGTGCCCTGAAGGGCCTCGGCCTCCGCAAGCCCGAGATGTTCGACGTGATCGCCCGGGAGATCGAGAAGCGTTACCCCGGGCGCATCGATCATGACCAACCCTGGATCTACAGCATCGCCGGGGGCGCCATGATCCAGATGAAGCTGTACTTCGCCTCGCTGTGGGAGTACGTCATGATCTGGGGAACTCCCATCGGCTCGGAGGGCCACTCGGGAAGGCACCGCGTGTCCTTCTGGGACACCGTGATCGACGGGGAGACCTGGTACTTCGCCGAGGGTCAGTTCGAAAAGAGGATCTACCGGCCCGGGGATCGCATCTTTGTGGGCAAAGGCCAGGCCTGCGGCATGAACTTCACCGACGGGGTGTGGGCGGTGGAGTACGCGCGGGGCCCTCTGATGCTGAGCATGCCCTTCGGGCTCGCCGACGAGCTGTTCAGCGCGCTAGACTACACGGCCGCCATCCAGACCTTGTCCCTTTACTCGTACCTCATCGGAAGGCATTGGGGCGCCTCCTACAACCGCGACTATCCCCTGTTGTGGCCTTTCAAGAAAGTGGCCGCGGTGCCGATGAAGTTCTTCGGCCGGCTGCTCACCAGGGCTCTCATCCCGCTGGCACCGATCGAGATCAACGCCCCGCGCAACCCCGCTCTCGCAGCCCAGGCGCCGAAGAAGGCGGGGCAGAATGGAAGGCCCGAGGCGAAAGGCTTAAAAGGAAGGAGGGCGGGCAATGGCCGGG
>Ga0315280_10009881_pt1 | contig 12085 bp, 14 predicted proteins | sample YL17G06_40_MG_FD_203697 | JGI IMG/M metagenome (GOLD analysis project Ga0315280, IMG submission 203697) | Sediment microbial communities from Yellowstone Lake, YNP, Wyoming, USA - YL17G06_40 | ecosystem: Environmental > Aquatic > Freshwater > Lake > Sediment | place: USA: Wyoming | collected... | reverse complement strand
GATGTACCTACATTAGCTTCTATTCTTCGAGCATACGGAAGTGTGAGGTGCAAGAGAGCTCAAAATAAACGTTTTTCATATACTGGTGTGCTGGTAATAGGCCCTTGGAAAGCGCTGTAGAAGGAAACTGGCGAACACTGTTCGCCGTGAAAAACGTTGAACCTGAACTTAGGCTTCGCATCTCCTGCCACTGCGGCAGCGGAAGATGCGGCGCCGCTAAAAAGTTTCGCTGTAGCTGCTCTTGCGGCCACCGAAATCACGGCTCCAGGTACAAGGACGGCATGACTCGGCTTGACGGGGTGTTGAAGGAGGCGGAATGAAGATGCCCGGGAAGAAGAAGCCGTGGATCAAAGAAGCGCTAGAGAGATTCCTCAAACACCCTGAAGTCAAATCGTGGTACGAGGGCATCGTGACAGAACTGAAAGCAAGCACCAGAGAGATGTACATCCTCCACCTCATGCGCTACTTCGAAGAAGAGGATCCCGCGGTCTTCCTGAAAAGAGCCCAAGGGAATCCCCGTGAAGTCGCAATCGAGATCAAAGGCAGACTTGCAGAACGCTACAAGCGTTCAATGAGCGCCGCCCACCTCACGAAATACGCCCTCCAGTCCTTCCTGGACTTCCACGAGGTAGAGATGCAAGTCAAGGCAAAAGTCAAGGTCCACCGAGTCCGAAAGAAATCCGAACTCTCCTGGGATGACGCGGACCGCATAATCCTAGAAACCGACGAGCCGTACCGAACCATCTTCAAGTTCATGAAGTGGTCAGGTCTCGGCGAGGACGAGATTATGGAAATTCAAAACTCGTCCAAGATATAACGCGGGATAGAGGCGCAAAAATCAAACGCAACCCCGTACATCAAAATCGACCTTTCGCCAAGGAAATCAACGCTTGACGAGTTCTTCACTCTCGCGCCGAAACAGCACATGCCTGAATTTCCGTTGAGAACAAAAATCCACAAGAATAGAGGCGGTGCCCTGATCGATGCCCATGATATGCAGCAGAGATGGCGGACAGCGGCGAAGAAGGCGAAGCTTTGGCAGGAAGGCCTAGGCCCACACACGCTGAGAAGCACGTTCAAGTCTCAATGCGGCAAGTTGGGAGTAGCCCGCGCCGTCAGCGAATTCTGTATGGGGCACGGCGGCGGAGACCAATACGGCTACAGCCGAGAGACGACAGATGAGAAATACGTCGCCTCTGAACTGCGCAAGCTCTGGATAGGCGAAACAGCCATGCCAGAAGAAGCCGCGAAGATAGCGCTGGAGGCGATGATCAAAGCGACCCCGGTTTGGAACAGATTGCCACCAGAGAAACAGGCCCAACTGGAGAAAGTCTTTCACATGACTGGAGGTATGGACCAATTGAAGAGAATGCTGCCGCGTTTTCTCAGGGCCACGCCAGAACAAAATGAATCGGCAAGTCGCTCACAGTCTAAGAAGCATCGAAGGGTACGACCCAAAACGGCGCTGAACGGCGGCACGCCGGTCGACGCGCCGTATGAGACTTGCATTGTCGGTGAGGAGGGCCTGGTCCCGCTGCTTAATGAGGGCTGGGAGATCGTCAAGGAACTCAGCGGCGGCAGGATCATCATGCGAAGAGCAAATACTGCCTGACCGCTTCCGAGGACTAGGCGGCGCTAGATGAGCGAACGATTCCTCAGGTGGGCGGTCCGGCGCCACTTCCGCGAGAAAGGCTTCAAGGTTCGCATCGCCAGGATCAGGCTGGGCAATACGGAGATTGACGGCGAGGTTGAAGGCCGAGGCTGGAAGATGGCCCTGGAACTCAAGACGCCCGGGGATGATCTGACACGAGGGTTGGGGCAGGTTACTGAGGCATTGGCCTTCGGCTACAAGAGGGCTGCGGTAATTACAACATTGAAGAGAGCCAAGCGGGCAAACCCGGCCCTATTCGATCGTCTGGGACTGGTGCTCTTGGGCGTTGACTCGAAAGGCGATGTGCATCAGGTCTACCCAACCTATGCGACGTGATTCGCAGATGTACACGATGGGAGTGATAGCCATTTCAGTCGGGTTCGGTTTTTGGTGGGGTCTGAGGAGGTGGGGTGTCAGACGACCGCCCACCTAGCGGGGAGGGAGGCGGTGCTTGTCGAGGTGCCTGAACAATTTGGACTTGAATATTCAGCGTAAGAGAGCTTGACTCGCTCTCAAACAGCTTGGCCGCGAATGGGACCTGCTGCAATTGGTGCATAGATCTGCAGTAAAGTTCCCAAATGTCGCTCCAGAGTTCTGATGTCTCGGGAATCTTCTCGACATTCAGCTTCAAGACGTTCTTGGCCTCGGCCCAATCAATAACTTTGCCGTGGGATTTGTACGCGGCGCCTGTCGATAACATCTCAGCCACGATTTCCGCCTGCTTGGGGTCGTTACGCAGCATGCGTTGTTTCAACCATTTTTCCGCGAACGCCCTTGCGTCATCGATTGCTCTTTGGCAGATGGCGAGCACCTCGGGTCTTATCTGGGACAGCATGGGCAGGTACATCTGAACCGGGTCTCGGTCGTCTTTGACCTTTTTTCTTATCATGTCGAGACCGTCGATGAAGGACCTGGCTGGGATGACTTCGCCTCCAGGAATCGGCGACGTCTGCAGCTGTGGGTCAATCGGACCCAGTTCGGCAAGGTAACCCATCATGATTTTGTCGCTACCTAATGCAATCATAGTTGCTGCACTCTTAGCGTAGTCTGGAACAATGACGTCGAATTCCTCAGTGAAGCGCTGCCTACACATCATGAGGAGTTTCTCAGCCGCATTGGCATCCCCGCCAGGGGAATTTAGCATCAGGGATCCTTTGGGTGATCCTGCTACAGAGCGCAAGATGTCCTCGAAAAGGGGCACATCGTGGTTCATGATTCCTGGAATGGGATGCTGTGGGTTTGCGGTGTAGACAATGAGCTTTGTCTGCAGCGTCTCTTGGATCCTTTTGATGAGAGTTTGTCTGACTGCGGCATTATTCGAGTCAACGACCTTGCGGAAGATCGGCTCCGTTGCGCCCAAGAGCTCGAGCCTACATGTTGTTTGTGACAGAGATTGAGTATACGCGCCGTTGCCTCTGGTGTTCGTTCAGGCTGTTCAGTATCTCCTGGAGTCGTCTTATCTCTTCTAGGTATTCTCTATTCTCCGAAACGGCCTTCTGAACGAACGCTGCTAGGGACATTTTTGCCCATATTGGGAGTGCAATGGGGCGCGCCTTATGTCTTTCGTTCCGGTTCTATGAATTGTGCCTGCCTCGCTATGTAGAACTCATAGGGTAAGAATCATCGAATCCACATTACTCAGCATATGCGACTGCTGCGCCAAAATACACGGTGATTTCGATTGGCCTCGGAGGCAAGGGTTAGGACGGCCATGTGAGAGCCAGCAACCTCTCTAGGTCCTGGGATGTTCGCCACCGTCTCGATTTTTCGTGGACGCGACCAAAAAACGCGTCCACGGAAATTCAGCGATTCACGCCGTGGCTTCGATCCTGTTCTCAAGGTCCCCTGCCTGGGCGTCCAAGATCTTAAGGATACGCTGGCTGATCTTCGCGGGCGCTTTGCTTCCCCTCTCTCTTCTCATCACCATGAGAGAGTATGCGAGGCCCTCTAGGACGCCTTCAGTGAAATCACGCAATCATTCTCACCTCCTCGACTTTGGATTTCATTTGCTGAACGCTGAACAACCCCAATTCCTCGTCGTACAATTGTGGTGTAATCTCGGCGACCCTCTGTCCGCCAAGTTCGCTTAGTTCCCAGACTTGGCCGCCTCGCCATGCTTCGCGAACCATCTGCTGCTGGCGAAGTTCTGAGAGCCTTGCCCGGACTTCGTTCTCTGCAGGCTTGAACCTCACACCAGATCCCAGAGCTTCGCGGCTATCCCTGACACCGTGATCGTACCGCCATGAATCACCAAGAGAATGGCCTCCTTGGCGGAGAGCAGGTCGCGCCAATCGCAATATGGGCAGGGGTTCTCTTGCTTCCCGTGATGCGGATAGGCACGTATCATCGTTCCACTTGGAGAGACTTGCCGTCCCAACTCAGGACGTCGCTTGAATCCGTAATAACACTTCTCCTGCTTTTCTCCTGCTTTCACATGCAGTCATCATGCCAGTATCACACTGGCGTCATATGGGACGTCACGATGTGACATGCCTGGCCGGCGTAGTGTTTCGCAACGCCGTGTTGCAGCTGCTTCGCGTACCATGCTTTCAGTTTTCGTGCGATTGCCTCGATACTGTTACTGTGACCGTTGCCTGAAATCATATTAGCCAGCGGCGCGGCCCCTCTCATTTTTCGTGGGCGCGACAAAGAATCAAGGCCACAAGAATCCCTGGCTACTCACATGCGTGGCCGGATTTGCGGTTTGTAAGATCAGCTAATCAATACAGTCTCCTAGCCTAGTTTTGATCTGTTAGTGTGCCGATGGCGCCTTCGAACATATAGTCTAATGTTCCCTCCACCCCGTCAGCTACTACGCCCATAAGCCTACAAAATTCGCAACAAACGTCGCAAGGTTGAACCATCTCATGCTCTAATGGGAGGTTGCCCCTGCTTGGTCGCAGGTCTGTGGGTAACCGTGTCATTTGCAGCCAATTCGAGCGGGTATGAGTCTTTAGATATACTTCGCGGACTAGCGCGAGGATTGCCGGATTACGGTTCTGGAGTTCCTCCAGAATGGGTCGACTTCCATTTATTGATAGAAACTTCAGGGTCAGGGCCAAAAGCTCTCTCGCCTCGTCAGCGTTCAACTCACCAAGAAAAGCAGCTTTTTCGAAGTTGAATTGAAGAATTGAGAGACACTTGTTTAAAGTAACAACGCGATCCTTCAAGTCCCATAAAACATTCAAAATTGCCGCATCATGACATTGCTCTGCTTTTCCCTTGAAATTTCGACCTGATTCTATGAGAGTGCCACAGACTTGTAACATTTCAGTTACCAGGTCTGAGTTCTAAACCAAGAGCATGAGCGTCAGACAGCTCTTGTTTAACTCCTGTTCGAGCAAGGCTGAGTCCCAAAACTCAACTAATCCAGTCAGTCGTTGGGTTTCGTCCTCAAATTTCTGAGTCCCTCTTTTGATGCGAACGTAGATTCGCTGTTTGGCATCATTCCTCGCTAACTCTTGCAGCTGCACGATGTCTTCGGTTTTCGGGTCTTTCTTGATAGCGAGTATGACTCTGTTTCCTGAGGCATCTTTGCAGTCTAAATCGATTCCTTTCTCGTGCGAAGGGTCTTCATCATGCGGCCACTGGACATCGAAGCCTATGCTTTTGTAATGCATTTTCAAGATTGCTTGGATTTCTCTCTCGGAAAACTTAGCCCAAGGTATTTCAAGACTGGGAGGAGTCTTGCTAAACCACATTATTTCCGCTTCATCTTCAGTCGGGATGTGCTGTGGGAAGGCAGTGTCTTCGGTTTTCTTTTTGGGCCTCAATGTTTACTCTACCCAGAAGTTGAGTTGAGCGAGGCTAATTGTCTAACGGCTGGCTGAGACGCGCCTCTACCTCCGCCTCAGTCATTGCCTCCGCGTCCTTCTGTAATGAAACAAATTCAATGTAGTCGCCCTTTCGGCGATGCAACATAGCGTAAATGACCCTCTGAACATCGACGTCATCGATCCGTTCGCCCATAGTAAGTGAGTTTATCAAGCGCCTTAGCAGCGGCGGTTCCTCATATGTACTGCATTCAGCCGAGATTTTTTCTCGATCAAGCAGATTTCGCAGATAGCGTTCATGGTCTGCACCACGGAGAACAAATAATCTCTTTCCTGTTCTCAATTCCTTAATTATCTTAATAAGCGCGTGCTCTCTGTCGACCAAATTCCGAGCCAAGAGCATGAGCTGGCGTTTGTAAAGGGATACAGCTTCGTTCAGTAGTGACGACTGAGCAAGGGCAATAACATCTCCCTCTTGAATGAATACATATTCAACAGGTGATCGTTCAAGCACAATTCTTCTGTTTCTTCCACGAAGAGCATTCTGTAATTCTCTGTCGAAAGCATTGAGACCTCTGCCAAGCCTTCTACTCTTCACCCAAGTTCTTTCTCCGCGGGAGAGCTGATTGAACAGTGACTCCAATTCAGGTTCATACTTTGTCCATTTGTCCGTCCATTCAAGGACGCAAACATCAGAGGCCTCAAGAAATGTCCGAAACTTGGATGAAAGAATGGGATTTGTGAATGTGGGGAAATGCGGGGCGAAATAGATTACAACAGCGCAAGTCATTTTCTTGCCGATATCAGGAAGTCTCTCAGATTCTTGTGCCTTTAGACTCCGCCGCATAAACTGTCGGGGATCCCTCTGGGCTTACACTCTGACGACCTTGTCCTTCATTTTTCCGTAATGCCATGATAGTGAAGGACAGCACTATTGCCGCTATGATCACTGGTTGCCAAGGGAGTTCAGGGATGCTGGTGTATTGTTGGCTTTCCGCGAATAGCGACCAGGATGAGATCTTGGGGATTTGATTTGCGGCATTTACGATCATGTCGAAGCTGTATGTTGCTCCTGGCGGGATGTCTTGGGGTGATGTGAAGGTGAAGCCAACAAAGACAACCTTCCCACCCGCATCGTAGAACGTGCCAACGACTTCCGTGTAGGTGCTGACTGACTGTCCGCTATTACGGACTTCTCCGGTCACATGCAATGAGCCGGTCAAGGTGTTTGTGGATGAGGCAGTATTCAGAACTGCTAGGTTGAGTTGAAGTGGACTCGACGCCGGGTGGACTTCGGCTGCGAGTGTGTAGGTTGCGACTCTTGAGGCTTTGGACTTGTCGGTTTCGATGATCTGGAAGGGTGCTTTCTGGCCGGGTTGGAGGTAGTGGCTTTCGGCTACGCCTTGAAGGGAACTCAGGACTACCCCGTTGCTGTCTTTCAGCGTGGCTGTTACGAAGACATATTGGAGCGCCACATCTCCCGTGTTCAACACCTCTCCGACAACATAGTAGGATCCTGTGACGGAGTTAATGTAACTGCTATCGTTTTGAATTTGCACGTTTGCAGCTGCGGCCACGGGCTGAGCAACATAAAACGCGAGCAGGATAGCGAATAGAAGTGGAAATTTGGACATTGCCGTCCTATTTCTCATTGTCACTTCTTACAGTAAAAGTTGGTGTACCAATTTAGTGATTGAAAATAGATTTCGGAACCGGCGTGAGCAACTCTAGAACGGTTCATTATGGCTCGCACAGGAATCGGCTCGGTGATTGGAAGGAAGAGCGTGAGCAAGCACCACCAATACAGAAGAGTGTGGATTTACGTTCCAACCAAGGTGGCGGAAGACAGCAACTTCCCCTTCAGGGTTGGTGATCCGTGTTTCGTCGCGATAGATATTGAAAGAAAACAGCTCATCATCAAAACGATAAGCCGCGAGAAGGCCACAAAGGAAGGCTGGCGCGCCAAAGCAACACCACTGGATTAGCCACGCCGGGAGGTTGTAGGTCACCTTGGCCGTGCTCACTCTCCTCCAATGGCTGCCAATCCAACATTTTTCGGCAGACGAACACGAAACATGATCTCGCGCGCCTTGGAAGTTGAATCAATGGCTTAGAGAAAACTGCATTCTGAGTTAGTTTGGGAGACTCGGCTACGGCCCAGCAGGGGGCTCGCTCTCCTAGTATTCAGGCGCGAGCCACGCAACTGTTCATTCCCACATCGTGTCCAATTGTCTGGCAATGGGAATTCGTGCTATTGCACAGAAAGTTGACTGATTGTGGCCACCGCTATCGTCCCCGAACGGCATCATCCCTCACCGCGACTTTGGTCTACCTTCAAGTTACTATGCAAATCCTCGTAGTGTTGTTGCTGCATCGGGTCGGATTTGACCCAAGCGAACACGACAGGCCTTCCGCAGAGCCGCTCGATGAACTTCTTGACCTTATCTTCAATTTCCCGTATCTCTGACGCCTTGCTGTAATATATCATCACCACACCACGAGGCGATATCTGCACCATGACATCTGCCAAGTCACGAAGGCGAATTTGGATTAGGCCCTTTTGCGTTCTGAATCCGAACACTTGGCCAAAGGTTTCTTCGAATACCTTAGTCTCCGGTCTGAGAACCGACTCGACCTTGGCGTAGTCTAGATCCGTGCTATACTCCCTCCAGTATGGTCCGTAACGCCTTCCCCCCCTTGCGTCTCCTTTCTTCTTCACGTTAGGTTCCGCTTCGCTAAACATTCGCCGAAAAATAGGGACCCTATCCCATCAATAATACTTGCTGCCGGTGACTTGTGTGACTATTTCAAATGAAAATGCACTGTTGGAGACGGCGAGGTACTATCACAGCCTCGGCCTCAACGTAATTCCCATTGCATATGGATCCAAAAGGCCGATCATCAAATGGGAGCCTTGGCAGACCAAGCGCGTGACACTTCAACAGGTTGAGGAATGGTTCGGCAACCCTGACCAACCCGTGAACATCGCAATCATTTGTGGGAGTGTCAGTGGCAATTTTGTCGGCTTAGACTTCGACACCGTCGAGAACTATCAAAGGTTCTGGGGCGATACCGCGAAGATTGAACGAGAAACCATTGTGGTGGACACCGCTCGCGGTGTTCATGTGTGGTGCCGGTCGTTCCATGAAACGCCGAAGTTCAAGGTACCCAACCTAATCGACGTCCAGGGTGAGGGCGGCTACATCCTGGCCCCACCGAGCCTACATCCCAGCGGCGCTTCCTACCGTTTTCGTAACCCAGCGATTAGGGAGATTGTGCAGTTCGACAGCGTGGAATCGGAAGTCTGGGCCCGCGCGAAAAAACTTGGAATTGAACATGACGATGTCTCCTTCCTTGGAGACCAAGAGGATCCTCACTGCGTCCGAACCGCCGTAAGGGGCGTGAAGGAGCCCGGAAGAAACGAAATAGGTGTTCGCCTGGCTGCTTACTGGCTCTACTGGCGCCATGAAACACGCGACACCACCTGGGACCTTCTCCGAGCGTGGAACAAACGAAACTTACCTGAGCCCTTGTCCGACTTCGAAATCCGCAACATCATGAAGTCAGCCGTCCGCGGAGGAAAGGTGGCCGAGTATGGTTGTAATGCTTGGCGCCAGATGGGTGCGGCTTATTGTAATCCTGAGATCGCCGCTAGATGCCCCATCAACAACAAACTTGTCGTTACGAAGTATGAAACGAAACAGGTCGCATCTGCTGTTGTGCGGGATGGGCGACTAGTTGAAGAGGGCTATGATGGGGAACATGTGTATTTTATCGTTTACGATCCCAAGACTGGCAAGACCGCCCGTGAGGAAAGAGTTCTCGACTTGGAGGCGAAAATCGACTATGAGCCCCTGAACAACCAAGACGTTGAGAACTTCCAAGTGCTCCTCCCCACCGAGGCGGTCGAGTATGGCACGGATGAGACGTTGTTTGACGAGATTGCAGCCTTCCTGAACCGGTGGCACGAGCAACCTGATGAGAACGAGCGGGTCCTTGATGTCCTGTACGCATTCGAAACCAACCTCAGAGATTTGTTGCCACAAATCTGCTATAGAAGGGCGCTCGGCGCTTGGGGAAAGGCGAAATCAACATTTGTGGAAGTGTTAGGTTCCGTTTGTTACAGACCTTTCTTCACAGCGGGCTGCAGTAGTGAGGCGGCACTGCGGAGGACCTTCCATCTCTGGCGCGGCACGGCGCTTGTTGATGAAGCCGATTTTGACAGACGGAGCGATCTGTATGCGACTATGATGCGAATTCTGAACATCGGCTTCGACTCTCGTTTTGGTTGGTACAAATGTTGTGACGAGCAAGATGCTAGCAAAGTGTTGAGTTTCTATGTTTTCGGCCCTAAGATTCTGGCCAACCGGAAGCGTTTCGCTGATTTGGCGTTGGAGTCGCGTTGCCAAACCTTCATTGCTCAAGAAAACCGGTCCCCAATGCCTCTCTTTCGGCTTAGACAATTTGCCGAGGGTGCTTTGCGACTTAGAAACAAACTGCTCATGTGGCGGTTCCGAAACTACGCCCGCCTAAAGGACCGTGTCGAGGCAACCCTTGAGAATCCAAGCGCATATGATGAGTTGTACGGCAAAGACAGTGCGGTGTCCAGTCGCATAAAACAGGTCACATTCCCGCTTAGTCTGATTATGAGCGAACGGTTGCGTGACAAGATCCGGGCATTCGCTGAGGAACATGATGCCCTGCTCAAATCGCTGGACGAGGATCGTGCCATAGCCCAGCAAGTTGAGGCCGCCCTAGCAGAATTGGTCGGTCAGGTCGCTGAGGTCGGTGTAGACGGGAGCCCCCTGGAGGTTCCGCTAAAAGACATAGCAGCCGTTATAATGGGACCACCGCCGAACAGGGATGATAAGGACGCAAAGAAAGATTACGATAACGAAACGAAGGCTCTCTGTAAGCGGATTGCAACCTGCCTACGACAAACAACACTAAGACTCAAGGAGGGAGGCCATGGCGGCCGGGTTAGGGTACAAATCCCATGGGGCCTCCCAAGTACACCGACCAAAGCGACCTCACCGACCATCCAACTAGGGAAGGATGGCGATTATGTTGCAGAGTTGGTTTTTCCAGTCAAGATTGCCCTGAAGGAGCGTAAACTAGCCGGCCTACAGAGCCTGGACTTTGGAGGTAAGGAGTCAGGGCCTGTCCAGAAGCGGTGAACAAAGAATACTATGACGAGAACGACAAACCACACCAGACCCGAAGAAGTTCGGAAGGCTAGGCAGATACTGGCGTATTGTCGCACATGCGACTACTATGTGATCAGCGGCGGCTTGATTCGCAGACATCAAAGGCTTGGACATGCGTTAGATCCGGAATTCAGAGTCGAACGAGAGACAGTCTTCAGCGTATTGGAAGACGTAACGGATGCTGGTGAGATACGGAGAAATTGGCGGGACGTCCATAACGGGGCATTCGACGAAGCGGATCGGCTCCTATACAAGTGCGCTAATAACGTCCACACTGGAAGCGTACATTGGACGAATCATTTTCACTGCTCAAAGTGTGGAGAACATTTCTTCTATCCTGGCTCATTGGAGTATCATGTCCAACATTGCAGATTCCAGTTCCATCAGCCTAGCGCCATTACCGTCGGCAACGATGCACGTACACGCGTCTTCCACGTCACGGCCAAGAGTCCGCCGCGCGAGCGGTGGGTATGTGAGGAGCTGTCGTGCTGGACGAGGGAGGAGACAGATTGGGATTTCTCAATCCTCCGTAAGGTGAACTGGTGTATTCCGCAATTCAATTCACATCCCTTCGTCTTGACTCTGGACGGTCGCATCACTTCATATCTCCTACTACGTGAGAAGCTGCGCCCTGATTCTGCTACAGCCTCCAAGTTTGCCTTCCCGTTCAAAGAGGAAGATCACGGGGCTACTTGCGATGCATGGTGGGCGTTGAGCGAGATCTTCACGGTGCGATCGGAGCGCGGAAGAGGTTACGCGCTCCAGTTGCTGAAAGCGGCCCTTAGCAATGTTGGCCAGAATGTGAACAACATGGCCTACCTTTCACCGTTTACCGACGCCGGCTGTAAGTTCGTTGCGTCACTGGGGCTATCGAATATCATACTTGCAGCCGAATGAGAAGATATACCACTAGGGGTGGCGGCTATCCCAACGTAGGTTCATGTGCGCTTCCGCTTGGAAGGCTACGTTGAGCCTCGGAACTTTGCCTGAATGGATGACTTTCAAGAACCACATGGCAGTTAAAGGCGGACTAGCCCAAACGCGAACGTGACAGAACCCTCTAAGCCATCCTAATTTGATTTCATCTACACGTCTACCGGCTACGCTTGATCCTCCTAGGCGTTGACTCGAAAGGCAATGTTCACCAAGTGTGTGTGGCAGTTACTGCGATTGCCTCGGCGATTGCGCGCCGGAGCGGCCCGTGACTTTCTACTGCATTTCGAATTGCAAGGATAAGGGGACTTTTCGTGGTCACGGCCGAATTTCGCGGCCACGAAAATTGTCTTGAGAACCTTGCCGGATTTTCCGTGGACGCGTCCGAATATTACGTCCACCAATATTCTACTCCGCCCTACGATCAAGGATCTTGAGGCTTTTGAAGCCGGCCGCAGCGAGGAATATCGACCCTACATTGGGGTACTGGGAGAAGACAATCTCGATTGCTAACTGACTAA
>Ga0315280_10009880_pt1 | contig 12085 bp, 14 predicted proteins | sample YL17G06_40_MG_FD_203697 | JGI IMG/M metagenome (GOLD analysis project Ga0315280, IMG submission 203697) | Sediment microbial communities from Yellowstone Lake, YNP, Wyoming, USA - YL17G06_40 | ecosystem: Environmental > Aquatic > Freshwater > Lake > Sediment | place: USA: Wyoming | collected... | reverse complement strand
GTTTCTGTACCCGTGGGGGTTTTCTTTGGTGGGGTTGTCTGGGGGCTCCTTTGGTGGCTGGGTTTCATGAAGGTCGGGAGCAGCAAGGCCAGAGCCAACAACTATGCGCCGAGAAGTTAACAGAACCGATTTCCGTAATGAATATAAGTAAGTAGGACAGATGTGGGGAAAGTTTCCGGAATTGGAAGTGATATTGATATGGGTAAGGAACACAAGAACAGCATGGAAAGCAAGAAGAAAAAGAAGGCTAAGCTAGCCAAACCAAGCAGACACTTTTGAAGACTTGAAAAGTAATAGTGATGATGCGGCTTTTTCCGTCGCTAGCTCTTTCTGATTTTGTCGTCTACGACCGCGTTTTTCCATTGAAGACCTCCAGAAAGTCCTGGAAACACTTAAACGATAAGAATCAAAAAAGGGTATGATTGGAGATAGAAGTTCTTGAAGATTGAGGATATAATGACGAGAAACGTGATCACCATCGGTCCGCCGGCGACCATCAGAACCGCTTCCAAGGTGATGAGGGATAAAGGCGTAGGTTCTCTGATAGTGTGCGAAAACGATAAGGCGGTTGGGATCATCACGGAGAGAGATATCTTGACACGTGTGACGGCGAAGAAGATTGAGCCTGCAACGATCAACGTCGGCAAGGTCATGTCAACCCCGTTGATCTCAATACCTCCTGAGACCAGCGTAGAGGACGCGGCGAGATTGATGATGAAGAACAACATCAGGAGGCTGCCCGTGAGCGACAGCGAAGAAAAATTTGTGGGGATAGTGACCGAGAGAGATATCATGCAAGGTCTATTGAAACTGTTGTCAAAGGACAGCTAAGTCCTAGTTCTAATTCCTTTTTCAGACTAAATCTAGAAACCGTTTTCGTGGTTAGAGATAACGCTGACACTGCGCACAATAATATCTCTGGTGTTGCGGCAAATAGTTGGCAGGACCAACGCATGAGGGGCAAGTAACTGAGCCACCAGCGGGCCCGCCTGCGGTTGAGGAGCTGCAGCCGATGTCCATGAAACCAATTCGGGCGGTCTGAAGCGAGCAATAGCCGTCCTTATAGCCTCCTCCCACATTGAAGTATCGTCAACATGAAGCTTGTATTGTCCCCCCGTTGCGAAGAGAATGAGCCCCTTGGAGACGATCCCCGTTGTGCCCTCCAAGATGAGGCGAAAGTTTGTCAGATAGAGGGTGCCATGCCCAAATTTCTCGATAATATTTCGCTTGCTCTCTTGGAGAATTATGTTTTCCCCCAGTCGCAGAATTGGCATAATAGACAAACCAGTTCCTACTAGTTTAACGAGATTCTACTTTTCGCGTCTTTGAATCAGAGTCTAGAGGCTCTGGCCGCAGTTTGGACAGAACTTCGCGATCTCTGAAACCGTATGTCCGCACTTTGGACAAGATTTTGTTGACAAAGGAATACCTGCAGTGGGCTGGGCACTTAAAGCTGTGCCGCAATTGGGACAGAATTTGGAGCTCTGAGGAACCTGAGCCTTGCAACTTGGACAGACAACCAAAACTACAGGCGGTTGGCTTGGAGCCGGCGTGCCCGGCGGATAGAAGATCGGTGGGATCATAACCATTCCCGTTCCGAAACCTGCGCCCGGAGATTTGCCAAGTTCTTTAGCGGCATCCTTCACGGTCTCCATCCTCAAGACCTCTGTCGCAGGGGTCTGCCCCTGTTTCAGCCAGAAGAGACGTTCCCTATACTCGGGCGTCGTATCGATGCCCTCGAACTTCAGGTCTATGAGGTCCATTCCAAGCCTCCTGAAGTCGTCAACTATGGTCGTTTTCACGATTATCGAGGTGTCGTCCAGCTTTGTGAACACGGTCACAAGGTCGTATCGAGATAGCTCGTCGATCATCTTCTCATTTATGAAGCCTCGCAGGAATTCGTTCACCTGTTCGGTGGTGTATATGCCTTGTCCGCCTACGACCTCGTTGACAAAGAGTTCTGGGCTCTCAACCTTGAACCAGAAGGAACCGTGGACCATGAGTGGGGCAAGTTCCGTCGTCTGAGCTCTTGCACCGTATTTTCCGTCGAACTCCTTCGTGGAAACGTAGATGACCATGGCTTTGAAGGGGGTCTTTCCGAAGCCCGCGATCGTACTGAGCACACGGGTTAGCAGGGGCAGATTCATCGTAGTCAACGTGTGTCTGCCAGGACCCATAACGTCGTAGGCTTTTCCGTCTCTGAAGAAGACGGCGACCTCCATCTCTTTAACGATGAGTTGCGCGCCCCACGTAATATTCTCATCTGGATACTTCCATATGATGTCCTCTGGCCCTGGATTGATCCATTCGATTACTTGTGGCATACTTATTCCTCCGTTATTCCTCGAATTATGTTTTGCCTTTCAGCAAATACGCTTTCGAGTTCGCTCAAAGCTGAACGTATATCCTCTATGTGTACGGTTGAACTACCGAAGTTTTCGTTCATCACATCCGTCTCGAAGGCCTTGACCTTATCATCGATGCCTTTACCGTTCTCCAACAGTTTAGTGTCGAAGTCGATCATTCTGTCCAGATCGTCCTCTTCAATCTTTACAGCGTCGTAGAAGCCGCTGTAACCGTAGGAGGCGTGATGTATCTCTTCGGAAACCTCATCAAACTTGGTGATAAGTCGGTCGACATCCTCCAATACATCGGTCAGCTTGCGATCTACGAGTTCGCGGAGAACGTCTTTCAACCAGTTCTCCGACTGCTTCAGCTCCCGATATAGCTTATCCCGAACCAGCTTATCAGCTTCCCTTCTGACCTCCTTTTGCTTATAACCTCTAAAGCCCGGGACAAATGTCTCAATTCTTTCAAGTAGCCTTTTTTCTTCCTCTACCCTTCTAAGCGGAGTCTCACCCAAAGATTATCTCCTCCTAATAGATCGATGAATGGGTGCTTATTAATTGTTTTTAATCTTTGATTTCTATCGATCACTTAAAAGCATAGCTTAGAAGACCACCGATTGGCTTTTTAGAAATCGCGGGTGCACGTTTTTCGAAAGATTGAACGATCATGCCTCCTAGAGAAGATGAAGAATCCTTTATCAGCAAGAAAATAAAAAGGAGGGGGGAAGTCACATCTTTTTCTTGGATGCCTTCTTCGGAGCTGTTTTTGCTTTACTTATCTTTTTCATAGGTCTTTCGCAGCATACTAGATCGCATTCTGCGCAACCGCAAACTTCCTCAATAACGCACTCGACGCCACATACTTCACATCTGAATCGATCGCCTTTAGCCACCAAGTTTTCATCCTCAAGTGATTGTTCTCATTCTCTTTTCTAAGATCTTCGTCAAAAGTGAATTCCTTCGTTTCTGCTCGCAAAACTACTGATCAGTATAACAAGCAACTATTCAAAGAGAACCAGCTCATGGTTTGAAATGCAAGACTAAGGGGCGTAATACAGAAGAATGAAGGTGTTTGTGACCTCGTCTTAAGACGGAACAGTTTCTTACAGGAGAAATATGATTATCAATGGAGTAATATAGAAAATTATAAGGACATAACCAATTAGGTAAAGGTAGCTTCTCCTATGGGATGCAATATAGGCACCTATTCTTTTCGCGAGTGTGATTGGTATCGTTTTCAGTGGCAGAAGCAACCAAACTATTACGCAAAAAACGTTTAGGAGAACATGGGCCAGTCCCAATGTCATGCCCACCATTCCTCCAGCCAGATACCCATACATTTGCGATGGATCGATCGTTGTACCGAGGGCGGTGCCGAGCACGTATGGGTATGCGTCTTCCAGATTTATTATACCTGTGCCCAAAAAGGGGATAGCAAAAGATGTGGCAACAGAGCTACTTCCCACAAGAAAGGTAAGTCCTAATCCTGCCGCGAAGCTTTTGATTGGGCTTTTGAAGGTCGCTAGTACCCTTTTCTCAATGTGAGGAAGCGCTATCAAGGTACTGATGCTCTTCTCCAATAGGTATAATGCTAGAAATATTCCGAGAAGCCACAAAACAAATAGTGTTACACCACCTACTCCATATCCAAGAAAGCCGCTAACTGTCTCTGAAATTGGCTCCGTTATCGGACCTGTTATGAGGATGTCGACAATACCCTTCTCGAAGATAGCGAAGAAGGCTTTGAGATTAAAGACATCCGTTAAGAAGCTCGCCAACTGTATGACGGCGTTAGACAGAAAGCCTGTAGTGACTTCTAGTAGGAAGAAGAGACCGACGTTCAAGCTTTTGACTATGTCATCAACTACCACCCCAGGGATAGTCGCGTTAAATTCGTCGTTCGTCATACCCCTCTTGGCAGCGATGGCGACCATGATCTTCGTTACTGTCGTCCCCATGTTCGCCCCTAATACCATCGGGATTCCAAAACTCAATGCCGAAGGCAAAGGTAATCCGCTCGCAACCAGGCCTGCCATAGACACCATCACAGTCGCTACAACGGCGCTACTGCTTTGAACTATGGCGGTGATGAGCACCCCTAAGGCCAACGCGGTCAGAGGCGCTTTTCTACTCTCAATTATTGAGAATAGTGAGCCGACCCATTCATGGGATATGAGTCTAAAGGAGTCTTTGACTCCTTCGAGCGAACAAATGAATACAAAGACGCCAAGGAATAGCAAAATGAAGGCAGCGTATCGCTTATCCAAAGGGTTCAGCTACTCGTCAAGATAATATCTAGCACGATAATATTTATAGAAAGTTATTAGCTTATTAGGTGGCATGTGTTAATCGTTTTTGTCAAAGGATAGTCAGGGTGGGGAAATGTCAACAAGTAGCATACTTGCGTGGTTTGAGAAGCGTAGGAAGACGAAGACGCTTGAGACTGCCAAGAATCAGATCACGAAGTCTATCGAAACGATAAAGGACTTGAACACGGCCATGGTGGCTTTTTCAGAGGGAAGGAAGGAAGATGTTGCAAAGTCGTTGAACGGGCTTTTCTCGAAAGAGGTTGAGATCGATGAGCTTCGGAGAAGCGTTAATGAGGAATTATCGAAGGGCAGTTTGCCAGTGAAGTATCGTGAAGACCTCATGCTACTCGTTAGACGCCTCGACATGATGGCGGACCGCGTCAAAGACTCGGCTAGAAGCCTAAAAGTCTTGATGGGCCAGAAGATTCCAAAAGAGATAACAGTAGCTCTAGTCAATTCAACAGGACACTTGTTAGAATGCTCCGCCGCCTTGGGCGAGTGCTTGGAGGCGCTGGGAACAGATCCTTCAAAAGTGAATGATTGCTCGAGGAAGGTCGAGGAAGCCGAAACTAGGCTTGACGAGGAGTATCTTGAGATCAAATCCCTTTTCCTCAAGTATGATAAGGAAGTGGGTTGCGCCATCATCCTAGAACTCAAAGACCTTGCGGAGTCTCTGGAAGAGGCAGCTGATCTCTGCGAAGACACGTCTGATTACATAAGAACCCTAGCAGCAGGAGAAGAGTAAGCTTTTCAAAAGAATTCTTACAAGAAGCAGGAAGCTGGGGATCTAGCGACTCGACAGGAAAGTAGAATCTAAACGCCATTTGCTTACGCGCAATTTAGAAGGCTTTTTTTCAAGATCGGCAAAGCCAAAAGCAATTCTAGGTGGCAAATTTGCTAATGAGACATCACCCGCATCAAAAAATGACTAAAAAGAATTATTCCAGAGGAAAGTTTTACACAAAAAGTTTTATATATTGCATAAACTTTTAAGAACTAAGTTCATCGGAGGTTTGCGGGTGTCTAATAGGGGGGCTCCTGTTTTCAGGGGGGCTAAAGTTTACTTTATGCCCGGCTAATGTAGACCTCGCCATATTTTCAGATCGCATCCTCCTCCGACCCATACTTTGCATTCATGAAAAGGACAGTGATAACGCTATTGAGTAAAAACAACATAGTAGTGAAGTTTGGCGGATCTTGCCTCTCGTCTCCGAACGACGTAGTTAAAGCAGCCAAAAAGATCGCGTCTGAAACCAACAAAGGTAGACGTGTGTTGGTCGTCGTCTCGGCATTCACAGGAGTAACCGACGAACTCCTCAACGCGACTAAGACATCTGGCATAAAGAAGGGCGCCCTTGACGAAATCTTATCGATGGGAGAGAGGGCATCAGCCCGACTGATGACCGGTGCACTCAAATCTTTGGGGTTGAAGGCCATCGAAGTCGATCCTACGTCTAACAAGTGGCCGATAGTCACAGACTCAAACTTCGGCGAGGCCGAGATCCTACTAGAAGAGACGATGAAAAATACTGAAAAGAAAATTATTCCCCTGCTAGACAAAGGAGTGGTGCCCGTCATACCTGGCTTCATAGGCGTTTCCGAAAAGGGCAAAATAACCACCCTTGGCAGAGGTGGAAGCGACATCACCGCCGTCGTCATGGGAAGCTGCATCAATGCGGAAGAGGTCGTCTTCGTAAAAGATGTGGGAGGTATACTGACAGCTGATCCGAAAAGAGTATCCGACGCCCAAAAGATCGCTACCCTCGACGCCGAAGAAGTCTATGCATTGACCTTGGCAGGAGCAAAGGTACTCCACCCGAAGGCTTTAAGGTACAAGAAGAATTCGACGATTCTACGCGTCGTCGGATTCGATGACGAAAACCTTTCCGGGGGGACCGTGATAAAAGGTGAGCTTGAGTCTGAACTGAATGCCACACTCTATGAGCATGATCTCTCAATGATCACCATGATCAGCGAAGAGGCGTCCACACCGGATCTTGTACTGAAAGTTCTATCCTCCGCTTCTTCCACAAACGCAAAAATACTTGGCGTCGTCATCGAATCCTCTTCCCTCATCCTGTACGTCCAGAATCCAGCCGATCTAGTTCAGCAGCTACACGAAACGATAAGAACCAAAGGCACCGCCAAAGCCATCCACTGTATTGACTCCATAGCGATGATAGCGGTCTCCGGACCCCAGCTTGAGGAGATCCCTGGCATAGTGGATATTGTAGTATCGCCCATCGCCAATAAAGGCGTCAACATATACGGCGTCCTAACCATAAGCTCTTCGGTCAAAGTGTTTGTCCCGTGGAAGGATCGAGAAGAAACCCTTTACCTAGTAAACGATAGTATAAAGAAGGTTCACCAGCTCAAGAGAGGAGACTAATGGCAAAATTACGAGTCACCATTCTAGGCGCCACCGGGATGATTGGTCAGCATTTCATTCACCATCTTGAGAATCATCCTTGGTTCGACGTTGAAGCAGTCGCAGCGTCAAATAGATCGGTAGGAATGAGATACGGTGATGCGATGAGAACCGTCCATATAGAACGTGTGCCCAAGGAGATAGCGGAGTTGAAGGTATGTCCTATCGATCCGAAGGCTGTCGGCGACGTTGACGTTGCCTTTTCGGCCTTGCCCGCCGAAGTGGCTGGCAAGATAGAAGAGGATTTTGCGAAAGCAGGTATAACCGTGATAAGTACAGCCCGCTCACATAGAATGGACAGCGATGTCCCAATATTGATACCGGAGATAAATGCAGATCACATCAGTCTCATAGACGAGCAACATAAGCGAAGAGGGTGGGAAGGCGCCATCGTAACGGAACCGAACTGCACAGCCGCCGCTCTGGTCATGCCTCTTAAGCCTATTCACGAAGGCTTTGGCATAGAGTCCGTCATCATGTCGTCGATGCAAGCGGTCTCCGGAGCAGGGTATCCGGGAGTCGCCTCCCTAGATATCATAGACAACGTCTTACCGTTCATCAAGGATGAAGAGGAGAAGGTGGAAGCCGAAACGCTGAAGATACTTGGAAACCCGAAGAGACCTGCCGAATTCAAGATTTCAGCCAGCTGCCATCGTGTTCCCGTATTAGACGGCCACACCGAAGCTGTTTTTGTCGGAACGAAAAAGGCGGTGGAAGTCGACGAGGTCATCTCGGTGATGAACGAATTTAGGGGAGAGCCGCAAGAGCTGAAACTTCCGTCTGCCCCAGAACAACCCATCGTTGTTCGAAGCGAGAGTGACCGGCCGCAACCACGCCTTGACAGAATGACGGGAAAAGGAATGTCCGTCGTGGTAGGAAGAGTTAGAAAGGATCCAGTTCTTAACGGCATAAAGTTCATAGTTGTTGGGCATAATACAATCCGAGGGGGAGCAGGCAACTCAGTACTGAGCGCCGAGCTACTGAAAATCAAGGGGTACCTTTAGGGAGGCTGGACGTGAATGAATGCGGGTAAGAGTAAGAGGATTCAGCGGATTCTCCGAGACGATGGAAAGACCGTAATAGTCCCGATGGATCACGGGGTTACGAACGGACCTATGGCGGGTTTAACAGATATGCAGGACATACTTAGGAAGGTCATCTTAGGTGGGGCTGACGCAACAGTCATCCATAAAGGGATAGCCAAACGGTTTGACACAGGCAGAATGGGACTCATAATTCACCTAACAGGAAGTACGAGTATGAGCCGCGACCCAAACTGGAAGGTTCAAGTCTGCTCCGTGGAAGAAGCCCTGAGACTGGGCGCTGACGGCGTCTCTGTCCAGGTAAACGTAGGCTCAGCTCGAGAGCACCTCATGCTCAAGGAGATGGGGAAGATAGCCGAGGACTGTGAGAGGCTAGGGGTACCTCTTCTGGCGATGATGTATCCTCGAGGTAAGGATGTTAAAGACGAGCAAGCTGCGGAGCTTGTGGCGCATGCAGCTAGACTGGGGGCGGAGATTGGAGCTGATATCATAAAAACCAATTATACGGGAAGCCCGGAAACCTTCAGAGACGTCCTTGAGGGATGTCCCGTTCCCGTCATCATAGCCGGAGGCCCTAAAGCAAAGACTGTTGAAGATATCTTGCAGATGGCTTACGATTCAGTTCAGTGCGGTGGAGCAGGGGTCTCAATCGGGAGAAACGTATTCCAACATAAAGATCCAACGGCTATGGTAAAGGCCCTTTCGGCCATAGTGCACGAAAACGCCTCCGTAAGAGACGGTCTGAAAGTTCTCGGCGAGAAGACTTGAGAGAACTGTGGGTCGAGATCGAAGATGCGTTGCCTCTGGAACGTAAAAGGGCTATACTTGAGGCATCCTCAAAGCATAACGGCACCGTCATATTGAAGGGAGACGGAGTTCGGCTAGCGAAATCGTATGGAGTTAGAACCGCGTCTTTCGATGACGGTGACATAAAGCTAGTCGATGAAGCAGAATTAGCTCGACGGATGAAGCAAAGAAAGACGAAGCCGCTCGGCGTCAAAATATCGATAAAAGATGCGCGAGACGAAGACAAAGTTGCAAATGCCATCGAGAAGAGCATAGACTATGTCATACTTCGTTTCACCGACTGGAAGATAATTCCGACTGAGAACATAATAGCAAAAGCCCACGGAAAAACGAAGTTACTTGCAGAAGTAGCTGGTTCACAAGAGGCTAAGTTGGCCTTCGAAACCCTCGAACTGGGTGTGGATGGCGTGGTCCTCAAGACTTCGGATCTCGACGAGATAGAGTCCGTTGCTGCGGTTACGGCGACTGCAAGAACCCGTCTGGACGAGAAGGAAAAAGCTTCCAAGATTACACTGACCGTAGCAAAGATAACCTCTTGCAAACAGCTGGGAATAGGCTCCCGGGTTTGTGTAGACACCTGCGACATGCTGATCGAAGGAGAAGGGATACTTGTAGGATCTCAGTCCTCAGGACTTTTCCTGATTCAAGCGGAGGTAGGTGAAGACCTGAAGTCGGAGCCTAGGCCCTTTAGAGTGAACGCCGGCGCTGTATTCCTCTACGTCCTCACACCGTGCGATAAGACGCGGTACCTTTCGGAGTTGCAGGCTGGGGATGAGGTCTTGATAGTGGACAGACAAGGTAACAGTCGAAGCGTGAACATCGGTCGAGTGAAGATCGAGAAGAGGCCGATGGTGCTCATCGAGGCGGAGGTTGATGGCAGAAAGATAAGAACGATAGCGCAGAACGCGGAGACTATACGCCTCGTCTCGAGTGACGGTGTGATGCCGGTCACAGAACTGAAGCAGAACGATCAAGTCTTAGTGCGAGTGCAAGAGGGCGGAAGACACTTCGGCGTCAAAGTGGAGAAGGAGTCGGTGATCGAGCGGTGAAATACAGGATCTGCGCCGTAGTTCCCGCTGAAACAGCGCATGATCTAACAGCTATGCTGGAGAAGGCTGAGAAAGCTGAGCCAGACCTTATCGAGATAAGAATGGACTACCTAGCGGAAGATTTCAAATCTAAGGATGTTAGAAAGTTGACAGACATACCGCTCATAGCCACAAACAGGCCCAGGAAAGAAGGGGGACTTTTCGAAGGACCGGAGTCCAAGAGAATCGACCTTTTGCTGAGGGCCGCTAAAGACGGTTTTGACTTCGTAGATATCGAACTCATGCCGAGCCGAAACATGAGCCTCGTAGAGAAGATAAACAGCATGGGCGTTAAGACGATAGTCTCGTTCCATAACTTCACATCGACGCCGAGTCTCTCAGAGATGCATCGGATATTTCAGAAAATGCTTGAGACAAAAGCGGATGTCTGTAAGATCGTCACCAAGGCAAGGTCTGTTGACGACAATTTGTCAATTCTACGGTTTGTGAGAGATGCCTCGAAAGAGAGTAAGGTTGTCTCATTTTGCATGGGAAAACTCGGCATCTCATCAAGGATTCTCTCGCCCATTTTCGGCGCGTTCTTTACCTACGCCTCCTTGGAAAGGGGTAGAGAGTCGGCGGAAGGCCAGTTAACGATAGATGAGATACGCGCAGTACACAGCTTCCTCGGTGTTAAGTGATGGAGATAGGCACCGATACACGCGTCTACGCCTTGATCGGCGACCCTATAGAGCATTCTTTAAGTCCGCTGATGCAGAATCTAGCTTTCAGATTACTTGGACTTGACTGCATCTATCTGGCGTTTCGCGTCAAGCCCGAAGAATTAGGATGGGCGATCAAAGGAAACAGAGCATTGGGCGTTTCAGGCTTCAATGTTACGGTCCCACACAAGGTTGCCGTTATCCCCTTTCTGGATGAGGTTGACCATTCAGCTTCAGACGTAGGTGCGGTCAACACTGTCACGAACCGTGGTGGCCGACTCGTCGGCCACAACACTGACGGGTCCGGCGCCCTAGCCGCGTTGTCCGATGAAGGGGTTGACCTGAAGGGTAAGAAAGTCGTAATATTGGGGGCTGGCGGCGCCGCCAGAGCGATAGCCTTCGCCACCGCCCATGCCGCAGGCAGTTTGGTCATAATGAACAGGACGACATCCAAGGCGGAGGAGCTTTCCAGCGATCTGAAAAAGCGGTACAGGAAACTGATCGAAGCGAGGAAGCTCTCACATGAGACACTGTCAGAAGAGCTTGTAGACGCCGAGGTACTGATAAACGCCACATCCGTAGGTATGAGTCCAAGAACAGAGGAAAGCCTTGTAAACCGCCACATGATTCGACCTAAAACAACAGTCTTCGACATCGTCTACAACCCTTTAGAAACAAAGCTGATAAACGAGGCCAAAGCCGCAGGAGCAAAGACCATAGGTGGCGCAAAGATGCTCGTCTACCAAGGCGCCCTATCCTTCGAAATTTGGACGGGAATTAAGGCTCCTGTCGATGAGATGCTTAAAGCCGTAATCAGAAGACTGAAGGAGGCTCAGAGTTGAGTGGATTCGGAGAGGCCATCGCCTTTGGAGCTGCGTCAATTATAAATGCCATAGCCACTGGAAAAGGTGCGGCGTTGGGGGTAGACCTTTGGACCAAGGCGAGGGTTCGACTGACCGATGAGGCTGGCGTGATAAAGGCAAGAATTGTCTCTGAACCGGAGGAGAAGACTACCTTAATCGAGAAGTCTGTGTTGATCGTGTTAGAGTACTTTAAACTTGAACAAAGGTACGGAGCCGAAGCTGAGACCGAGTCCAATATCCCCATTGCTCGAGGACTGAAAAGCAGCAGTGTAGCCGCGAACGCACTAGTCCTTGCCGCTGCGGATGCCTTAGGAAGACGCCTTAATGACCTCACGGCGATAAAGCTCGGAGTCGACGCCGCGGTGAGAGCGAAAACGACCGTCACCGGTGCATTCGATGACGCTTGTGCGTCATACCTAGGCAACATCGTTGTAACCGACAATTATGAACGGAGGATACTGAGACAGTTCAGAGTTGACGAAGACTTCACTGTGCTGTTTCATGTCCCTCCAAAGAAGTCGTACACCGTCAACTCAG
>Ga0315280_10009878_pt1 | contig 12089 bp, 7 predicted proteins | sample YL17G06_40_MG_FD_203697 | JGI IMG/M metagenome (GOLD analysis project Ga0315280, IMG submission 203697) | Sediment microbial communities from Yellowstone Lake, YNP, Wyoming, USA - YL17G06_40 | ecosystem: Environmental > Aquatic > Freshwater > Lake > Sediment | place: USA: Wyoming | collected... | reverse complement strand
TGCGGCCAGTTGTTGCGGATTTCCGAGGTATGGCCAGGCGAGAATGGCAAAACTCGCTACTACAGTTAACGTCGCTGTCAGTACTATGAAAAATATCCTTTCAAATATCACTGCAACTGCTGTCATCGCACTTGCCAGAAACACTGCTGACGGTATATTGCGGCGGATAACAAAAAGCCCGCAGGCACCGCCGGTAACAGCGCCCGCAACGCCAGCCAAGACTCTTCTGAGGCCCAGCCCGCCAAGCCAGACAAATAGTCCAGCCAGAACGATTGCTATCCCCGGCCCGATTAAAACTATAGGGCTGAACCGTCCCGCTGCCTGCTCAAAATTCTGTAAAAGCCCAAACATAATGCCTTAATATATACTCTCCACCGGCGAAAATTCCGCCGGATGCACTGGCAACAGCGTGCAGATGTTATTCACTAACTACTGATTATTAACGACTAACTTATTATCGGCCTATGGGCACAATTTCCGTTAAATAGTTGGGTTTTTTGCCGATATGCGGCCAACAAAACTGGCTCCGCGCGCCGGAGGTTGGTCTAATGCGGATGAGAGGAGTCGAACCTCCACGGGCTAAGCCCACAGGTACCTGAAACCTGCGCGTCTGCCAATTCCGCCACATCCGCAATTTTGTTTTCCTTGTCAAAATTGCTCTTAGACAAGGGCGATATTAACATTTTTTGCCCTCCAGTCAAGGATTTTGCCGTAAATCCGTCAGGCCATTACAATCAAGTTGCCAGGTTGCCCTATAATAGGCTGCCCTCGACAAAGCCGTCCCATAAAACTGCCCCAGCCGTCTCAAGCCGACAGAGCTTATTTTATTTACCGCTATTTATTTAAGCCGGCCGGTTTTCAGGTCGATTTTTATCATTACCGGCTTATCGACAAGAACTTATATCGCACTGACTCGACCGTATCTTCTCTGGGCTGGATAGGATTCTAATTTGTTTTGCTGTTAAAAATAAATCTAAATAAACCGAATTTTTCGCTTGTTTGTGTTACCCTATGGTGTATAATTTAAGTAAGTACAGAATTGAATATAACTTGGAGAAGAGGGTGAGCTCCCTGTTCTCACCTCGAGCCTTCTATTCTTTTTAGGTACGCAAACCGCAATGTTCGTTGCTCGGTTGTGGCTATATATATGGAGATTGAAACCCTGATAAACCGCAATATCCAAGATAGAGGAGATCGAATGGACTCTGCACAACCCCTTTCCAGCGTTCCTAAGACGCACACTAACCTTCTTTTCGGCGAATTGCTTGTCTCTAAAGGTCTGTTAAGCCCTGAAGAATTGCTCGAAGTGCTCAACGAGCAGCGCGAGCACGGAGGCCGACTTGGTGAAGTGTTGCTTCGACTCAAGATGCTAAACGACGAGGATGTCACCCATGCTTTGGCCGAGCATCTTTCCATAGAATACTTCCGGTTTGACGACATCAGTAAGATTGATATGAACGTCGCCCGGGCGGTGCCCGAGAGTATCGCCAAGCGATTCTGCCTTGTGGCTGTCCGCGAGGAGGATGGCAAGGTTGTCATTACAATGGCCGACCCCCTCAATGTTATTGCAATAGATACGGTGACATTGAAAATGAAGCGCCAGATTAAGCCGGCAATCAGTTCGCCGCAGGAAATTCGCCGCGCAATTGAGGCGATTTATCACGGTACCGATGTCGAAGAGCAGCAGCTTCGCACCATAGTCCAGACCGAGGTTGATAGTGAAAAACAACCACAGGACGATTCGCTTCTGGAAGATACCCTCGAAACGGATATCAGCAGCGAAGTGGCTGCAACCAAGCCGCCTGTGATTCGTTTTGTTGACCTGCTCTTAAGCCAGGCCGTTAAAAGCAGGGCAAGCGACATTCACATCGAGCCGCAGGAAAATGCGGTGGCGATCCGCATGCGGATTGACGGCATACTGCGGAATATGGTCCCGCCGGCCAAGAAAATGCAATCCGCCATAGTTGCCAGGATAAAAATCCTCTCGCAAATGGACATCGCCGAGCGCAGATTGCCGCAGGATGGCCGATTCAAAATTAAGGCCTCCGGCAGAGATATTGATGTCCGCGTGTCGGTAATCCCGACAATATACGGTGAAAAAGTCGTGATGCGAATCCTTGATGCCGCCGCAGTCAATCACGACCTGGACCAGCTCGGCTTCGAGCCGGAGCTTCTCAAAGAGTTCAAAAATATGTTGTCGCAGCCGCACGGCATTATAATTGTTACAGGCCCCACCGGCAGCGGCAAAAGCACCACATTGTATTCGGCGCTGAATTACTTAAGAGACCCGACGAAAAACATTACAACAGTCGAAGACCCTGTCGAATACCGTCTTGCCGGCATTAACCAGATTCAGGTCAAACCCGACATCGACCTCGATTTTGCAATGTGCCTGCGGGCAATTTTAAGGCAAGACCCTGACATAATTCTAATAGGCGAGATTCGGGACAAAGAAACTGTAGAAATCGCAATAAAAGCCTCTCTGACCGGCCACCTCGTTCTGAGTACCTTCCATACCAACGACGCACCCAGCGCGATAAGCCGGCTGATTTATATGGGGATTGAGCGGTATCTGCTGGCCTCCACGCTGAATTTGATTGTCGCCCAGCGGCTGGTGCGGAAAATCTGCAAACACTGCAAAGAGCCGGTAACCTTAAATGAAGAAATCCTCAAGCGGTTGAAGGTTAACCGGGAGCAGTCGATGGACACCGTCTTTTATCGTGGCCGGGGCTGTCCAGCCTGTGGTGGAACAGGCTATTTCGGCCGGCTGCCCATATTTGAGTTCCTCACCGTCGATAGCGCGATAGGCGAAATGATAATCGCCGGTACCAGCGAAGCCCAGATAAAAGCAGCGATACGCCAGAAGGGCTATAGCGGGTTACTCGAAAGCGGTGTAAATAAAATGCTGCAGGGCCTGACAACCGCTGAAGAAGTCATGGAAGCAACATTTACCGAAAAAGGTTAATCGCCGTAAGGTTCGCCTCTGCAGAGTCAATCGCCCCCCCGGAAATAGCAGAAAATAAGCTATACCCGAAATAATTCTGAGTTCTGTATTCTGTCTTCTGAATTCTTTTTTTAGTAAACTCAAGTTTGCCACACGCCGATTGGAGAAGCGAAAAGCTTAAAACGAAAAACTTAAAGCCATAGTGTAAAATTCAAAAGTTTTGAATTTTGAATTATGGTTTTGCGCTTTTAGTTTTGTGTTTTTAGTTCGGTGAGAAGGTCCGGTAATGAAAAGCTACCAGTATGTTGCTCGCGATTCCGCGGGTCTCCGAAGTGAAGGCCTCACCCAGGCCGTGAGCGCAAATGATGTACTCGGCTGGCTTCGGGAGCAGGGGTTTACGCCCATTTCTGTTAATGAGATAGCCGTCTCTGTCCAGCAAGCAGGCCATGCACATCACCGCAGACGCATCAAATCCGCCGACCTGGCAGCGCTTTGCTGGCAGCTCACCACAATGTTAGAGGGAGGTATCCCTATCACCACGGTTTTAGACACCATTGCAGAAGATATAGAGAATCTGCAGCTTCGCTACGTCCTCGAGCACATCTCGGAAAAGATCAAGAAAGGCCAGCCCTTCTCGGAATCTCTTGCCGAATTCCCGAAGGTCTTCAACCAGCTCACCCAGGCAATAATTATGGCCGGTGAGACCAGCGGCAATATGGCCGAGGCCGCCAAGAAATTAGCAATGTATTTTGACAGCCGGGATAAACTGGCCAAAAAAATCAAAGGCGCAATGGCTTATCCAATCTTCGTATCCTGCTTTATTGTCCTGATAGTGGTGGCCATAATGACCTTTATCATCCCGCGGTTCCGCACAATGTTTGACCAGCTTGGCGGCCGGCTGCCTGCCTTTACCCGCGGGTTTATGGGAGTTTACGATTTTATATGCCATAATCTGGTCTTTATCGCGGGCGGGTTTTTTCTGCTGATAGTTACGATGGTTCTTATCTCCAGAACCAAAAAAGGCCATTATATGTTTAGCAAAATCGCCCTATCTTTACCTATGTTTGGCAAGCTCTTCAGGCAGGCCTTCGTCGCAACCCTTTGCAAGACGATGGCAACCTTGCTTACTGCAGGTGTCTCAATCCTCGAGGTCCTTGACATCCTCTACGAAATGACCGCCAACGACATCACAAAGGCCGCTATAGCGCGAACCAGGGCTTATATTGTCGGCGGGTCAAACATCTCTTTGAGTATGTCTGCAACCGGGTTTTTCCCTAATATGTTAGTCAAAATGGTCCAGGTCGGCGAGGCAAGCGGCTCGCTTCCTACGGTGTTGGAGCGGACCAGCGAGCATTATGAGCGAAAAATCGATTCCACCATAAGCACTATGCTGACCCTTATCGAGCCGATTATGATTATAACGGTTGGGATGATTGTATTGGTTGTATTGCTTGCGATGTATTTGCCCATCTTTACGATGGGCGGCGCAAAATAGCGGATAGCGTTCAGCGGATAGCGGATAGAATTTTCGATTTTCGATTGCTGATTTACGATTTAGCTGCGTTTTACGGCGGGTTCTTGGTTATTCGCCCTAAAAACAATGAACAATGAACAATGAACAAAAAACGATTTAGTCCCTGTCAAATTTGGTCGATTAGGTAATATAGTTAATTTAGCTAAAATTGGCAAAGTAGGGGGATAACAGAAATTAAGGGTTTTAAGGAGATGTAAAAATGAAGAAGAGAAGTGGTTTCACATTAATTGAGCTGATGGTTGTGATTTTAATCATCGGCATCCTTGCTGCGGTGGCGGTCCCCTTAATGAGAGGCCGTATTAACCGCGCGAAGTGGTCAGAGGCCAATGCCGGCTGCGGCACAATCTGGACGGCAGTCCGTGCCTACATCGCTGAAAAAGGCCCGGCCTTCAATTACAGCGGCATTAATGGCGCAGTCACTGGCCAGGTTGCCCTGGACTTGGGGTTCAACGCCTCGGACCTTGTGGGCACCTATTTCGCCCAGGGCGACTATGTCATCAGTGGTGTTGTGGCTGAGCCGCCAGCTTGTGTTATTACGGTTACGCCGAGCAAAGCAAATGCACCGCCCGGCAGCGCAGTATTCACTTCAGGTGCGGCTGAACCCTTTGTAATAACTGGCTTATAAGCAAGACTTGGGTTTGCTCGTTTAAGTCTGACAAAACGACCTGGCTATTAGTTCATAGTTCGTAGTGCATTGTTCATCGATGAACTACTAACAAAGAACAATGAACAATCAATGATGAGCAGGTTTGCTGGTTCGTTTTGTTAGAACGATTCGTACAAGGGAGTGAGGGGGAGGTTTATATGATAGATAAGCAGCGCAAGTTTGCAGCAGCGGTGACGTGAGATTGAGGTGATGGTGTCCGTACCCCCCTTCTTGCTTTCGCAAAAAAGCAGGGGGGGGTGAAGAGGAATTATCTGTTCTGAATGTGTCAAACCGCTGCTGCAATTGCGTTGTGAACCACAGAGATTAAACACGGACGGACACCGACTTTTTTGACACGGACTGACACTGATTATAACCCCTGCGGAGGCGGTTAAATTCGCCATACGGAGTAGTGAGTGAACCCCATTAGAAACGGAGAAGAAAAGTCATAGGACGTTAGAGATTAGTCCTATGGGAAAGGCAATTTCTAACGGGGTAAAGTTGCATTTTCACAAAACTCGCGATTCAAATTAGCCGATTCTATAGACACGGACTTGTCCGCCAACTTGTTTAAGCTGACGACGTATGTATTGAATCGGGGAAATTCGAAATCCGAATATCAAAATGCGAAGCAAATTCAAAATACAAGTGACCAAAACCTGCCAAGGGCGGGCAGGAGCAAGTTTTGTTTTGAAAATTGAGATTTTTGAAATTTGATATTGTTTCGGATTTCGGATTTCGTGCTTCGGATTTTAGTCAGAGGTGTCTATGCCCGAAGGTAAAGTCAGAGTCAGGCAGGGGCTTACCCTGGTTGAAGCGCTGATAGCTATGGTCCTGCTGGCCATAATCGTCTTGGGTGCTCTGGGTTATCAGTATTATGCAGCTCTGCACGCCCGGATTGCCCGTGCGCAAATCGCCGCCACACGCACCGCACAGTTGCTGCTTGAAGACTGGAAAAGCACCGGCGGCTCGATAGAATATGACCCCTACGAGCTCGGACTGGGCTTTTCAACCAAACTCCCTATACCTTCTCACTGGAGCGATGGCGTAGGAGGTGGGCTGGGCACTCCTTTGCACGATGGAGTATATGCTGTTACCGTTGACGATTTGCCGATGCTGGTTATGCTCAGATGGCAGGATGTCGGCTTTGACCAGGCAGGAGAAGCGACACTGCGGCAGCTTGCTGTTATTGTTAATTTCGGGACCTCATCCAGTCTGCAAGCCGACGCTACCGGCTACCCAGGAAATATTCAGCCGGTTATCATGACCACTTATGTCCGTGTCGATGCATCAGGCGGATAAAACGCCTCCACAATTTTTAATTTTTATCCGCCAGATTCACCCGCCATACGTAGTGGCGGGCAAGTGCGGCGGATTAAGTTTTTAGTTTTGAGTTTACTTTTGGTTGATGCGTTCACGAAATAGAAAATTCGGTTCCGGCGTTACTTTAGTCGAGCTGAGTATTGCGATGCTTATAAGCGCTATACTTGTGTCGACCGTCGGTATTCTGCTGGTCGGCGGCAATCGGGCCTGGCTGCAGACCTATAATTCCGCCAACAGAAAAATAAAGCAGGATGCTTACGCTATTACAGTGGCATTCGGCAGTATGGGAAGAAAAGCCAACCGGCTCGATTACTATCTCTACACGGTAAGCGGCGGGACTTTTACAAAAGCTTTGCCTCAGACCAACAATCCTGAGGAGATTGTGTCCGGCGAGGCGGTGGAATTTCGGTTCTGGGATGTTGAGCTTGACCAGACCGACAGCCACCAGCTTATGGATGTTACAAAGACCGCAACCGCTTATGCCCTCTTTTATCTGGATGGCGGAAAGCTGAAGGTTGACTATGGCCCTTATCCGCCGGGCGCCGTGCCTGCCGGGTCAGGCGCAAGGAATACTACAGGCGTCAGAACGGTGGTCCTCGCAGAAAATGTGTCAACCGACCCAAGTCCTGACGCTGCAGGGGCTTTCAGTCATACAACCATAAACAAGGTAGGGCAGGGTTCCGTCAGAATCAATATTATCCTCACAGACCCGGATGATGGCGAGACTATCAAGGTAATGACATCTACCTTAATGCGAAATATATGGCCAAGGTGAGTATCAAAAATCTTGAGAGGGGGTTATGAGAACTCAAAACTCAAAACTTAATCCGCCGTATGTCTGGCGGATAAAAACTAAAAACTGTGGAAATGGTTCGGTGCTCGCTCTGGTTGTTATCGCTCTGGTTATCCTATCTGCTATGGGACTGGGACTGTTAAGTGTTGCTTATGGAGTCCGGCTCAACGCAAGTCGGCTCAAAAACGAAGCCGTTGCACAACTGGCCGCTGAGGCCGGTTATGAACAGACACTTTACTGGATGTGTCAGCAGCAGGATTTGATAGGCGCACTGCAAAAGGGCGTCTCCGGCTCCACCGGCACTCTGACGTTTGGGGATGGTAATTGTGACTATCAAGTTCAACTTTTTGCCTTCATCGGCTCCCGGCCTGTTTACAGGGTTATATCCAACGGACATAGCGGCATATTTGACAGGACCACAGACGTCCTGGTAGTTCAGGCGGTAAGCGGCTGGGATATGGGCCAGTGCAGAGTCGCAAGCGGCGGTTCCTCCACCACAGAGGTCTATTTTGCCAACGGTGAAATAATTGATATACCCATACACATTAATAATTTGAAAGATAGCCCAGATAACAGGGACATCTACATAATGGGCAGCCCGCATTTTTTGCAACCCGCGGGAATGGGTGAATCACGATATGCCAAAAGTACCGGCTCGGATAAATACGGCTCCGTGATGGGGCTTTTTGAGGGAGGCATTTATTTCGACCAGCCGGATTGCAAAGTAACCGATGAAGCCACGATTGCCAGTAAGGTGGACCGCTTCAAAGACACCACAAAGACCGCGTTTAAGTTCACACCGACAGCAACGGCAACATCGATTACAAATCCGCAGCCGGCTGTTCAGCTTGAATTCTTTGTTGAAGACGGTGTCGGCAAGGTCCGCATTACCAATAATTGCACGGTTCGCGGCTTCCAGCAGTCATCCGATAGCAGGACCTGGGATTTCAAAATAAAGCCCGGCACCGACGGAACGAAATACCAAAGATACTCTATTTACGCCTACCATATCAGGTCTGCGGATGCCGACAGCACAGGCGAGAGATTTGTTCGTCAGATTGAGGATAGTTATGTCACTCAGTCGTTCGGCGGAGCCACGTCCGGGCCGGGCGGGCAGATTTTTGTCAATGGCAACGTCATCATAGGCAGCGGCGATTCATCTTTGCCCGGACAGGATATAGTCAAAGGCAAAGTCACCGTTGTCGCAACCGGCAATATCTGGGTCGCCGATTCCACAGTAATTGACGGCGCACACGATGCGGATGGAAAACCATCACAGGATAACCCCAATGTCCTTGGCCTGGTAGCCCAGGGAATAGTCAAAGTTGCCGACCCGGGGATGAGTGACTATGGCTATGTGGATGACAGCCCTGTTGAACCTCCAGGTTATGAGTATGTCCCTATCGGCCGGCCAGACATCCCATCGGCGGTAAAAGGTGACCCGAATTACCATAAAAGGTATTTGCCGGACCCGACCGTAGTAGAGGCAGCGATAACAGTCGGCGGCGGCGGATGGGGCGCCGAAAATGTCAGGCGAGGCTCTTATGGCGGCAGAAAAGAAGCCAGCAGCCCTCAAGATGACTTAATAGTCCGCGGCACAATTACCGAGGCCGTCAGGGGGGTGGTCGGGATGATTGGCCAGGATGGTTATCTGAAGCGTTATTATATGGATGAAAGGTTGCTTGAGGGCATCCTGCCGGGCGATATATGGCTGCGAGGCAAATACATTCCAGCTCCCGCCGGCTGGCACGACTATCGACCAGCCAATTAAGTCTTGGGTCTTGCGTCTTGAACTGCGATTTATAGGACCCCTCATATCAGAATCTGAAACAGCAGACAGAAACCCTCAGGTCTCTTTTATTCCGTATTTGGGGGGAATCTTTTATACTGCAAAAACTGCGGCACTATTAGCAACCGGAACAAGGACCCGGCAGGAAAAATCCCAAAATTAAAAGTATAATTTCCTTGACATTTTGCCCCTAATCAGATATACTATTATTCAAAGGAAGGTGGTGAGAAAACTTCTTCTACCCAGAACTAAAAGCGAAAAGCTAAAAATTAAGGAACTCCACATTTTTTAGCTTTGCATTTTACGCTTTAAGTTTCTTCTGTCGGTGTTTCTCCCACAAAAAAAGCAGGGTGAATTTTGAATGTAGAATTTAGAAATTCCTTTACGGTTCTTGGAAAACAAAAGACTAATCTGCCAGACGTATGGCGGACTAACCGCAGGGGGCAAAATTGATTATGAAGACTCAAGACTCAAGACTCAAGACACAAGACCGCCGAAATGGCTCAATACTTGTGCTGGTCGTTGTACTGATGGTTATTTTGACCATTCTCGGAGTCGCAATACTAACGGTTGCCTATGGAGCCCGGCTTGAGGCAATTCGGCTGAAAAACGAGGCAGCGGCTATGCTGGCAGCGGAGGCCGGCTATGAAAAGGCCATCGACTGGATGGGCCAGCAGCAGGATATGCTCACTGCCCTCTATAAAGCAGCCGCAGACTCAACCGGCGCCCTGAGTTTTCCAGATGCCGATTGCGATTACCAGGTTGGCTTTTACACATTTCTGAATGCCCGCCCCATTTACAGGGTTATATCCAACGGCCATAGTGGTGCCTTCGACCGCAGGGTCGATGTGCTGGTGGTCCAGGCAATAAGCGGCTGGGCTATGGGCAAGTGCAGAGTTCCAGATAGTACGAGCACGACGAGGCCGGTCTATTTTGCCGATGGCGAAGAGATTAGGATACCCATACATATCAATAATTTGAGAGATAACCCCGATAACAGGGACATTTATATACAGGGCAGTCCGCTCTTTAAGGAGCCTGTAGGAATGGGCGAGTCAAGAAATGCTGTCAGCACTGGCGCAGATAAATATGCATCCGTGATGGGCCTTTTTGAGGGCGGGATTCATTTCGACCAGCCGGATTGCAAAGTGACCGATGAAGCCACTGTCCAGGGCAAGGTTGACCGCTTCAAAGACACCACAAAGACCGCGTTTAAGTTCACACCGACAGCAACGGCACCGATTACACTCCCGTCTGGTACATCTAAACTACCAGCGACTCAGCTTGAATTCTTTGTTGAAGACGGTGTCGGCAAGGTCCGCATTACCAACGACTGCACGGTTCTCGGTTATCGCAGGGACAGTGATAGTAAAACTTACGATTTTAAAATAACGCCCAAGAGCGGTGGAACACAATACGAAAAATACCCTATTTATGCCTATCATGTGAAGTCAACCAGTGAGGTATCTCGTGTAGTGCCGCTTACCGATACTTATGTTACCCAATCATTTGGCGGCGTAGAGTCCAAGCCGGGCGGGCAGATATTCATCGATGGCAGCGTCGTGATAGGAAGCAGCGATTACATTGATATGGTGGTAAAGGGCAAAATCACTGTTGTAGCATCGGGCAATATCTGGATAGCCGATAGCGTCAAGGTTTCTGATTACGATGATTCCGGAGCCCTCTGTTCTCGTGGCAGCAATGATATGCCAGCGATGGACAATCCCAACGCGCTCGGCTTAATCGCACAAGGCGTTGTCAAGGTGATTGACCCGGGGATGAGCAAGTATGCTACAAGCTATAGCGAGTACGGAGGTAATAACAATTATCCGGGTCCTGTGCCACCGGAATATGTTTCGGGATCCTCGGGATACGTTTATGCTCCGGTAGCTTCGCCAGTGGGCGGTGGAGCTACATACGACCGGTATTTGTCGGACCCGACGGTGGTAGAGGCGGCGATAACGGTCGGCGGGGGCGGATGGGGCGCCGAAAATGTCAGGCGAGGCTCTTATGGCGGCAGAAAAGAAGCCAGCAGCCCTCAAGATGACTTAATAGTCCGCGGCACAATTACCGAGGCCGTCAGGGGGGTGGTCGGGATGATTGGCTCGGATGGTTATCTCAAACACTACTACCTCGATGACAGGTTCCTTGAAGGTATTCTGCCGGGCGATATATGGCTGAGAGGCAAATACATTCCTGCACCAGCCGGCTGGCACGATTATCGAGCAAGCAACTAACTCTTGCGTTTTGTGTCTTGCGTCTTACCTCTTGAGTCTTGCGATTCGATTTATAGGACCAGGCATAGCAGAATTTGGTACCCCCCCGTGTTTAATGTGTCAAAAACCTGCACAATAAGCATTTCTAAATAAAACAGCACCACTTTTGAGCCGATGAAAGAGCAGTAAGCCCAAAAGCCCCCGTGTCTTCTGTCGAAGCCAGAAACGGGGAGTGGGTTGTTTTTTTGATTTTTCTGAAGGATTGATGCGCTTGGATTGGAAACTATCGCTTAGTTTTGGGCAGAACGAAGTTATGGGTCTGGATATCGGCTCATCCGCAGTCAAGCTGGTCCGGCTGCGCAGAGATGGTGTCGGCTACGCGGTTACTGCCGCGGGCATCGCTAATATCGCACCGAGCAGGGGTGATAGTAATCTTAAACGAGTAAACATCGTTAGAGCGATTAGCGAATGTCTCGCCTTGACCGGTGTTAGAACGAAATTCGCTGTTTGCGGCGTCAGCGGCACGGAAGTCGCCGTCCGCGACTTTAGGTTTCCTGCATTGCCGCCTGAAGAGATTGTAGGTGCGGTTTTACTGGAAGCCGCCCAGGTTTGTCCGTTCAATACCGAGGATAGCGCCGTTGACTATCAAGTGATACCTAATGATGGCGGCAGTGTCGCCGGTATCATGGTAGCGGCGACCAATTCGCTGATAAAAAGAAAGGTCCATCTGGCAAAAGAGGCTTCCCTCGATTGCGTCCTGATGGATGTTGACGGCCTGGCACTTTTGAATTGCTTCAGCGAGCTTGAGGATATTGAGCCGGGACAGACAATAGCTATCTTGAAT
>Ga0315280_10009877_pt1 | contig 12089 bp, 4 predicted proteins | sample YL17G06_40_MG_FD_203697 | JGI IMG/M metagenome (GOLD analysis project Ga0315280, IMG submission 203697) | Sediment microbial communities from Yellowstone Lake, YNP, Wyoming, USA - YL17G06_40 | ecosystem: Environmental > Aquatic > Freshwater > Lake > Sediment | place: USA: Wyoming | collected... | reverse complement strand
AAGAGCCTTTTGAAAGGCATGCTTTGCGGGGAAATTGGTACTCTCCGTATACCCCACAATATAGGCCGCACCGCTGCTGTCTACAGCTATGCCGGATCCCCAGTCAGTGCTAATGCCACCTAGGTAGCTGGAGTAGACAATAGTTTTGCCACTTGGGGAAAATTTAGTTACAAAAGTGTCGAATTCGCCATTACTCTTTTTTTGAAAGGGATTTTTTGTTGGGAAATTGTCGCTGTAGTATGTAAATCCAGTAACATAGGCCGCCCCCCTACTATCTACGGCTATACCTTTAGCCCCTTCTTGACCAGACCCACCCAGGTAGGTGGAATATATGAGACTTTTGCCACTTGCTGAGAGCTTTGTTATAAAAGCATCTTGAAGACCACCGCCATATTTTTTTTGAAAGGCATTCTTGGTGGGAAAATTTTTGCTCCATGTAGAGCCAGTAATATAAGCAGCTCCACTGCTGTCCAAAGCAATTCCATAGGCGTCATCACTAGCAGTTCCACCCAAGTAAGTGGAATAGACAAAGTTGGAGCCGCTCAGTGATAGCTTCGTTACAAATGCATCGCCACCTCCTGCAAAAGTCCTCTGATAGGCATTCTTTATGAGAAAATCGGTGCTCATAGTATGACCAATGACATAAGCAGCTCCATTTTTATCCACAGCTATGCCCTCAGCATAATCATAATCAGACCCACCCCAATATTTACGATAGATAAGACTTTTGCCGCTCGGTGATAACTTTGTTACAGCCACATCATACCCATCTCCAGAGGGTCGTGTAATACCGACAATATAGGCCGCTCCTTTGCTGTCCACAGCTATACCAGAAGGGTGATCATAATGATTTTCTTTTCCGTACAAGTGAGTGGAATAGATAAGACTTTTTCCGTTCGGTGATAGCTTCATTACAAAGCCATCACCATCTCCTGCAGAAGTGCTCTGATAGGCATTCTTTAGAGGCATATCGGGGCTCCACGTATATCCAGTAACATAAGCAGCTCCGCTGCTGTCCATGGCGATACCGATAGCATCCTCATTATCAGACCCCCCCCAATATGTGGAATAGATAAGACTTGTGCCGCTCGGTGATAACTTTGTTACAAACACATCGTACTCGCCACCACCATAAGCTTTTTGATAGGCATTCTTTGCAGGAAAATCGGTGCTGGTTGTACTGCCAGTAATATAGACTGATCCACTCTTGTCCACAGCGATGGCATTACCATTCTCTCCTCCAGACCCGCCCAGGTAGGTGGAATAGACCAGAACCATTGGGTCAATGATTAAGTCATAAGCAGGATTATATGCTTTGACGCTAAAACCATATTCATTTTTCGCAAGCTTCTTAAGCCCAACTTCGACATCAATTCGGCTGGCTCCAATCACCTGATAGCTTATCGGCTTTCGATGCGTGAGCTCTCCAAATTTTCCCTGAATTGCCAAATTCCCTTCGCTGTCAATTCTTGTGCCTTCTATATTTTGATATGTAAACCGGATATCTTCAGGTTTCCCTCCGGGTTTCACCACCCAGTCATACTCAATTTCTTTCTCAACTCCATAAATCTTGAGGTCAATGTTCCTGAAAATATTTTGGTACAAGACCGCCTGGGACGTCGGAATATCAGTCTGCCATTTCGCCGGATCGCTGCCTATAAAATAGTTCACCCGGTGCTCGGTTGGCTTAACTGGCAGAATTTTAGGGCTCTTGTTTGCGTTTAAAAATAATAATCTTGACACATCTCTTTCAAACTGAACTGAGGTTTGTTTGTCCTGACTGTTCTTGATTTCGAATTCTAATTCCCTGGCTCCGGATTCTGGCTTTTGTCTCTTGGTCGCATCAAATACCAGCCCCTCTTTTGTCACCCACAATGTATAAGTAGATGTCCTGGCATAAAAAAGCGCTTCTTCACCAACCTGTCCTCTGTTAGGAATAAAATAAAGCGGAATATTTCCAAAATTAGATTCTAGCTTCATGACAGCGGACGATCCCCATCCTTTTTTGAAAATTTTCAAATCAAAATTATTATCGCCCTTCGTCAATTCTCCTGAGATAGAAAAAACCAGCAATCCGCTAGACAGAAACCCTAAAATCAAAAACAATCTTCTCATTGGTTCCTCCCTTTCATTGAAATTTTACTCAATTTATTGGCTATAGCCTGAATCTGTTATTCAAAAATAGACATAATGATGATTAATGTCAAGATGAAAAGAATTCCCCTCCTCCCCTTTTTCAAAAGAGGCAGGGGGATTCTAATCCTCACTTTCTAAGGAAAGCGTAAAGATTAAGGAGAGATAAACATCCAAAGGAAAAAAGCCATAGCCCAGTTTTCCGATCTCGATCTTGAATCCACTTTTATTGACCGCAAATTTTTGAATGATATTTTTGGTGAGTGATTTGTTGTAAAAGAAAAGTAACGAAGCGATCTAAATTTAACTGGATTTCCCCTTCTCTCCCCTTTGACATAGGGGGTATAGAGGTAACTGAAAGGGTGTCACTTTGGAGAGGTTTCCAAATATTCAGTGAATTCCAATATCCTTAACCTGTTGTCTGAAAAAGCTTTTTAAGGCTCAGGTTTTTGTTATTTAAGATAAAGAAAAGATCTACAAAATCTCTTTTCTTGCCGCGTGAGGAAATGGTATCAATTTTCATACACCCGCTGTCTTTAAGAGAAGCAGTATTCAGTTTCAAATATGTTTCCAGATTCCGGATCAGAGGATAGTCGTAATGAAAAAAGCTGATTTTGGTTGTGTTGAATCTGCCGATCAATGTTTGTGTATCAGTATAATCAATAACAAAGTCTCCGTGACTTTTGAGAGATTCCTGGAGTTCAAAATGGACAAATTGGATTTTGGAGAAAAAATCAAGGTCCTTGGAAATTCTGTGCCCGAGGTGAAGAGCGCAGCCTGTGCCCCCGGCGAGATAGAACTGCTCGACTAAAGGGATGGCGGAAAGGATTTTTAGGTTCTTTTTAGATTGTTCTGTTAAGACGGAATTAAACATTCCTCTGATTGTTAAGCAAAATCTCCCAAAAATTTTTGCTCTTCTTGGATATACTCCGGCTTTCTTGGAGCGTTTTTTTGATATCGGCCAATGAATAGGTCGAGAAAAGCCAATCCACAGCAGTTTTATCGCCCAATTCAAGGATTCTCTCGATAATATAGCTCTTGTGTAATTTAATATCGATTTTTTCTATGTCGGCTTCCCAGAAAAAAGGAAAAATGTTTTTTGAAACCCTATCCATTTTTTTTATTATAACACAATTTGCTGGATGTCGCACTTCCTATTAGCCGCTGATTTTAATCTCAGGCTGGCTTAAAGAGCAGCCAGGCATTTCTTGGCGTCCTCGACTTCGGGAAGGCCGGGATCAGCGTTTTTCCAGATGTCGAGGAATTTACGGTAATTCCAATAGGAAGTTAAATTCTGCCTGCAAAACCGGGCTTCCAAGCTTTATTCTCTTCTTAGATAGTTCATTCTTTCATGCATTAGAGGCCCATTTTAGGCAAAAAAAGGGGTCTAAGGTTACGCTAGCATTCCTGAACTTCTAAGAAGCGCCTTTTCGAGGCTAAAGATGGCATTCTAAGAGTCAAACAAGGGCTGATTTTCGGCTTAATTGTAAATAAATCAAATGGATAGTTTGGCCGCCCCCTTAGCGGTCACAAGTTCAGCTTCCCGGCGAAACGGGAGAATGCCTGGCTTATGATTATCCCCGACATGAGTGGGGGCACAAAGGCGAACTGATGTGTCATCTCAAAGACGATCGACATCGAGGTGAGAGGAGCCCTGACTACCGCTCCGAGGCAGGAACTCATGCCGACGGCAGACAGGACAATGCGATCAGCCGATGTTAGAGGAATCCAGTGTGCCGCGAGGCCTCCAATGAAATACCCGCTCATCCCTCCAAGAAATAACATCGGGGCAAAAATTCCACCACAGCCTCCGAAGCTGTAGCTTGCGATAGTGGCAACGAGTTTGGCACAGACAAGCAGGCCCCCAATCTTCCATTCGAAATTATTGTTGAGGGCATTGCTCAAATCCCGATATCCTAGTCCAAAAACGCCAATTTTCCCCATCGCCAGAAAGGCGGAGATTCCAAGAATCCAGGTGATGAGTCCCCCGAAGCAAGGCTGCAGCCAGGCAGGAATATATTTTTATCTTTTTAGGCGGCCTCTCCAGGACAGTGTGGCTCTCTGAAAAATCACACCTGCCAGTGAGCCGATCAAGGCAACCACGGGTACCACAGCGGAGTGAAGCCAGCTAACATTTTTGATGGCAGGGAGAGAGAAGGCTGGTTGCCGGCCGAGGATGGCGTAGACCGCAAAGGCGCCAAGCACAGACGAATGGACGACCCGACCCAAAAATCGGCTGTTCAAATCCCCCGTGATCTCTTCAATCGCGAAAGTGATTGCAGCGAGGGGGGTGTTGAAAGCGGCGGCAAGACCTGCCGATGATACTATTAAGGTTGCAGCCCGACGTTCGCGCCGCGGAGTTCCCCAGGCGCCCGCGAGGTTGGACGAAGCTCCATTTCCGATAAACACAGACGGCCCTTCGCGTCCGAGGCTGTTACCCCCCCGATGCTGAGGATTCCCGCGATGAACTTTATCAAGGCTGGACGGACTCCCATGTAACCAAGCTCTTTCCAGTAGGTCGTCTTGACCTGCGGAATTCTGCTGGCTGCGGCTTCCGGGCTGAAGACATTCAACAGAAGCCCGACTAAAAGAGAGGTCCCGATTATTGACAAGAAGCTGGCTATAATAAACAAAGACTTGGAGTGGGAGGCAAAAGCGACGTACGTTTGGGAAAATAGGAAATTGATCATAAACAAGAAACCGACTGCGAAAAGCCCAGCTGCAAGGCTCAAAATTACGGTCTGGATCACCAGCCGGGCATTCTCAGGAAATTTCTGCAGCAGCTGGAAAAATAAATTGTTATCAAACGATGCCTTCAGATGCCTTCAATCGATTGCTCCCTCTAAATTTGTATCTTGGGCAGTGGAGCCTTAAAAGGATTTCATTAAGAGCCATTGGCTCCGTGGGCCGGATTAGACCGTCTTCATCTTCCAGAACGATAAGATAAGTATTTTATTAAATCCTGCAGGCAAAAAAAGCAGTTTTTTGCATTGTGCCAAGATGGCAAAAAATATTTGGATGAGCCCTGAGAACTTCCAAGAGTCGCCCCTTTACTGAGGGCTTCCTGCCTCCCCTTCTCGGCCGCAGCTTTATATGCGTCCTGCGACCAAGGGGGCACACCCCCTTGGATCCGCCGCTGATATGTTCCACATATCAGGAAAACTCGCTCGCGCCGCTCCTCGCTCTCCTCTCGGCCTGGCCGGGAGGAATCGTGCTCGCTCGTCGCTCCACAGGTTTCTTGAGCCGCTGCCCTTCGCATTATCCCCCGGATTATTCGCTGCAGGCGGGCGGGGACTAGCGCCTCGCCACCTATTCTTTCTTTAGGGTACCCACCTATCCCTGGGAAAAAGATGCTTCCGAAGAATTGTTTTACTTTTTTGATAAATGGGTTAACATTACGGAGTGTTTAATTCTTTAAACAGGAGAGTCAAAATGTTAGACAAGTCAAGCCTTAAATGTGTTTGTAAGAGCTTCCTAGGATTTGGCCTGATGCTCTTAGTAGCGTTGGCAGGTATGATTTCTGCTCAGACGGGGGAACTCCCAGAGAACCCGTTTGAGCGCGGGTTAGTTTTCCTTAGCCAATTCAAGTATGCCGAAGCCAAAGATAGCTTTGATCAGGCTATTGGCCAAGAGCCCAATAATATCCAGGCTTATTATTACAGGGGGAAATCTCTGGTGGAACTCGGCCATTTGGAAGCTGCCTGGAATGATTTCAGTAAATCCTTAGATCTTAATCCAGATTACGCGCTTGGATACGTTGGACGAGCCCTGGTTTATATCAAGCAAAATGATTTCACTCAAGCAATGGAACAGATAACAAAAGCACAAGCCATAGAACCCAAGAATGCGGAGGCTTTTTATCAGTGCGGTGTAATCTTCGGCTATCAAAAAAAAATCAATGAGGCCATTGATTCTTTTAAAAAGTGCCTGGAGGTTAAACCTGACCACATGTATGCTCATTACCAGATCGGGCTTGCCTACTATAATCTTAAACGGCCCGATTTGACCATTGTCCATTTTGAAAAATTTCTGCAGCTAGCTCCCGGAGCACCTGAAGCAGAGCAGGTCAGAAATCTCTTGAATTTCCTCAGAAGGTAAGGGCTCGACTTCCTGATTTAAAACGCTTGTCCGATACTTAAGAAAAATACTCCCTTTGGCTCACCCAGACGAGGGCAGATGTTTCTCCCATAGTCCACCCGGATCAAAACAGCCGGCGTGTTTAACCGAAGCCCCAGGCCGACACTCTTCCTGACGTCAAAAGGATTAAAATCACCTAGATTTGCGAAGACATTGCCCGCATCAACAAACATAACGCTTTCCAGCCACTTGTAGATAGGAAACCTCAACTCCTGGTTCATGATAAAGAGCGCTTCTCCTCCCTCTGGGCTCTGGAGAAAGGGACCAATGGGTCCGACCATATCCCTTTTAAAACCTCTTACGGAGTTACCGCCACCGGCATAGAATCTTTTGCTGGGAATCATGACCTGGTCAAAGGCGTCGGCCAACCCTACCCTGTAGTTTGAAGCCCAGACGACTCGGGAACTGAGAGTCTTATACAGAGAGTATTGGCAGAAAAGGCTGATGTAAGTGAGGTCGGAGCCCAAAAACTCAGGCGAATAGGTAAAGCTTAGAGAAAAGAATGACCCCTGCCGGGCATTTAGCTTGTTGATTCTGGTATCCCGCACTAGAAAGGTCTGGAGCTCTGAAAGGAAAAGGGTGATATCGAATGCAAAAGGACCGATCGGTTCTATTTCATAAGTGTGAATCCGGTTGAAGCGGTAGAGATAGGAGAGAGAAAAATCGAAGGGCAAGCGGACTTCCTGCTGTAGCGTGTAACCGATCTCTTCAGTCTTAAACCTGGCCTTGATTTCAGTGCTGTAATAAAAGGAATGCAGGGTGTTAAATCTTTTTCCAAATAGATAAGGGTCCTTTAAAGAAAAGCGCAAATCTTTTTCTCGCTTATTCTCTCTATAGTAAACCAGACCTTTTCTGCCCCGGCCTAGAATGTTTATGAAGTCAAGTTGGCCAAAGCCCTCAAATTTTTCCTCCGAGTTGTAACGTGCTCCATAGCTTGCGGCGAACCTGGGCTCCTCCTCGACTTCAACCAGTATCTTCTCTTGGTTTCTTTTAGTTCCTAGAGTCTGCCTGCGTATGTTAACGGTTTTGAATATGGACAGGTCGTAGAGTTTCTTCTGGCTTAAGATTAGGATTTCTTGGTTCACAGGGTCGCCAGGTTTGAAGAGGAGCTCCCTTCGGATAAAATAATCAGGAGTCCGGTAATTTCCTGAAAATTCTATTACTCCGATGGTGTGAAGTTCTCCTTCGTTTATGGTATAGACGAGGCTCATATCAGGGCCTTCTGGCTCGGGGATGATCTCAAAGGTGACATTTACATCCTGATAACCTTTTGACCTGTAAAAATTATAGAGATAGTTGTTGTCTTCAGAGAGGAGAGAGGGGCGATAGATTGACTTTTCTGTCAACCGTAAGCCTTTTTTGAGTTCTTCGGCTCCGAATGATTGGGCGCCTTTAATTTCCAAGCGACAGACTCGGGTTTGTGATCCTTCTTCAACGGGCAGACTCATGTGGGCGAATCTCAGATTTCGGTCCACACTGACTTCTGGGTGGCCAATCTGCGCGTTCGGGTAACCCTCCTCAGCATACAAGTCTTTTATTCTTGGACTGGCCCGTTTAAAATCATAGAGCAAAATCCATAAGCCTTTGCCCTTGGTGTTGGGAATTATCGAGGTCTCTTTCCGGATTGTTTCCGGGCTTATCATACTTTTGCCCGAGATCGTGAATTTCTGGATGTGATAGTGAGGCCCAAGTTTTACAGAAATGGCATAAATCGCTTGCCTTTCTTGGATATCTTTTTTGGCTTCAACCTCTGCTTCATAAAATCCTTTACTTTTTAAATCGCTGATGATTCGGTTTCTAGCCTCTGCCATGGCCATCTCTTCAGGGAGTCGGCCATTCCAGGAGTCGACCACTTCATTCTTGAGTTTCTTGGAGATAGGATCTCCGCTATAGACGATCCGGGACGGCTTTCGGGAGTCAATATTCAGAGCGATTGTGGCGTATCTATTGTCTTCATAGTTGATGACAGGATTGATCACAGCATTCAAATATTGTTTTTCCTTATAGAACCTAATCAGGTTTTCGATAGACTTCTGGAGATCTCCATAGTTGAAGGCTGATCCTCTCTGGAGGAGACGCGTTTTTTTGACCAAGGTATGGCGAGGATACGCCAAATTTCCCTCAAGCTTAACTTCTTTAATGAGAAATCGTTTGCTTTGGATTCCGAACGGAGCTTGCGATTTAGGAATTGAGGGTGAAAGAAAGAACCGGTGACTGAGACTCGCACCATAACTTCCGTCATCTTTTCTGAAGGAGTGAATAGAGAAATTGCGGCTGAGGTTATAATCCAGTACCCAGGTCTGCTGCTGCGTATTGCTCACATCGATCGAATAAACGACATCCACGTGTTTGATTAATCCTTTTCGAAAAGTGAAACGGGCGCCGGGGTCTGCCTCTGTGGCAATATTGATCGGTTCGATGCTAACCTCCTCTGCTCTGAGAAGATTTTTGATTTTTTGAGTGACGGGAGAGGCTAGCGGACTTGCAAAGTAAAGAATCATCTGGTTGCTGATAATATTCGCCGTTTCACTCCTGAGTTTTTCTGTCCCATATCCAGTAATCAGCAGGGAAGCAAGCTCTGCCTGAGACCGAGGAGGAAAAGAAGAGAGCGAGATGTTCGGGTTCGTGATCGGGCCTGAAAGAATCAGCGTGATTTCCAAATTATCATATTTATGGGTTAAATTTGTATGGGCAATCACATTCAGCCGGCCGTCGAGCGGGTCTTCCCCCAGAAAATCCACAATTGCCTGCTCGACCTCAAAGCTGCGGTCGCCAAAGGTAATTTTCCCCACATAGCGGTTTGCTATGCGGCCTGAAATCCGCGGCTCGACTACGGTGCCTAATAACCTGATGTTGGCAGCCAGCTCCAGCTTTGCCAGGTTGTTATCAATGACCAGGGAATCAACGGTCATAATCCCGACATCTAGATTAAGGTTCTGTAACAATGGCGGCACTTCGCTCCCAATTCTTGCCCTCCGGAAGCGGATGCTGTTCATAAGCTCAGCGCTGGGAAAGACATTCATTCCATAAAAGGCTTGAGTGACCTTCATCTCGCCAGATAAGAACCATTGATTTCCATTTCCTGCTAAGGAGAGCATTCCATTTGCCTGGGCCCAAAGTCCTTCGGGGTAATTCAGCTGGACCCGCTCGGCAGTTATCTCGGCTTTTGCGATCTCGATTTTGAAGGCACGATAGCTCAATTTCCCTTGGATGTTAACCGTTCCGCCGTTGACGATTCCCTGCAGGGAAGGAAAGGTTACGGTTGATTCTGAAAATTGAAGATTTCCTTTTATGTTAGTAGCGAGGACAGGGTAGTCTTGAACCTCGAAAAAGCCATCTTTAATTTCTCCGGTTCCGATGATAGCCGGATCCGCCGCAAGTCCATTGAAGTTGAGGTTCAATATTATCTTGCCTCCTAGGATAACATTCTTAAGAAAAGGCGTTAAAGCTGCACTATCCAGGTCAGCGATAAACCGAACATCTAACTTCGGTTCTCTTGCTAAGTCGATACTCCCAGAAGCTAGAATTGAAGAATTGCTTCCTGATAGGCGGAGTTCATTCAGGTGGAAAGCGCTATCTTTCAAGCTGATCTTGATTTCATTATCGTTTTCGAGTTTAAATTGGGATAAAGAAAGCAGCAGACGACTCAGCTTTCCATCTATCTCTAGCTGGCTGAGACTGGTATAAGCGCCTCGAAGATGGAGGGAGCCCTCAACGAGTCCCACGAATTCCTCGGCAAGTCCTTTTGAGGCTAACCGTGCCACCTTGCTAAGATCCAGGCCCGTGAAGGTGACTTCAATATCGTTTTCTTTGTTCTCCTTCCCAGGGGCGGAGCTCCGGCGCGCATTTGGAAGCAGTGATGTAAGATAAAATTTGCCACGGGCAGAGATGTTTCCTTCGTCGACCCCTACGGAGAATTTCTCCAAGCTAACGGTATTCTCCTCGATTTTTGCCCTAAAAACAAAATCATGAAGATGATAAGGGAGAACAGCAGAAATCACTCGTCCTTCCATCAGTTCTATTTGAGCATTCAGGCTTGGCTTGGTGATACTGCCGGTGATTTCGCTCTGGAGAGCAAGAGCTCCACTGACCTCGAATCCTGGGAGAAATGGCTCGAGAAGCTGGAGTTGAATTGTTCCCTCGGCTTTGATCTGGCCTTTTTTCTTTTCATTCAAAGGAAATCCGCCAGAAATTGAAAACTCCGTATTGGGTCCAGAAAACCGGAAATCCTGAATAATCATTTCTTCGTTTTCAAAGTTAAGAACAACAGGCCTTTGGTTTTGAACGGTCAATCCTCTGTAGTTGAAGGCGGCCTTTTCCATTTTGATGAGCAGGGCTGAGTCATTCCAATTTTTCAAGGGGATAGAAAAGCTGCCTGAGGCTGTGATTTCTGAGCCAACCTGTGCAGGAAGCACTTTTCTGTCAGTACGCATAATGTTCACGGCATCGAGTGAGGTCGTTGAGAAATACCCCTTAATGATGTAGGGGTCCTTGAGCAGGAGGCTGGCTTCGATCGCAGTTTGGCCTTCAGGAAAATGAAGATGGGACTTTAGGATCGTGCCATCGGAGTCTGCTTTTATCTCGATGAATTCAAGTCCCTTGTTAAAAGCCCTCGGCTTCTCTACCGATAGCGATAAGGTGAATTCGGGCCTTTCAAAAGTGCCGCGGCCTTCGATCGTGAAATTTATCCTGCCCGAAATGGAATTCTTCTCAGGACTTAACGATTTAAAATCAGCCAGATTAAAAGCTTTACCGGTCAGATTCACTGTGTATGAGCGGCGGGCAGGGTTCAGGCTTAATGTTCCTTCCAGCACTCCGTCACCTTTGAACACACCCAGTTTTGACAGTTGGAGATTCTTACGCTGGTAATGTCCCTCAATTTCTACGCGAGGAATGTCTTCTCTCTGGAACATAAGTTGGAAAAAGGATGCTTTAAACTCGGCCTCGGGATCGGATAAGCGGCCGGAGAACCTTGCTTCTCCAGAAACTAGGCCGTGAACAGCGTAAGGAACCGGAAGTGAGGCTATGATCGGAGCGGTGTCCAATTCTCTTGCCCTTAGTGTGAATTCTAAACTTTCTCCGAACGTATTCTTCTGGAGGTTGTAAGAAATACGGCCCTTCCCTTCAACCTGGCCCTTTTGGAACTCTATCCAGAGCTGAGAGACATCGATGAGCTTATGTTTGTAGGCTAGAGCTGCTTTGATGAGGGGAATTTGCATTTGATTGAATGAGATTTCTTCAGCATCCAGGTTCAATGAGACTTGTGGCTCTAGAAGCGTTCCGGCGACATTTCCTGAGAGGGCAAATCGTCCCCCAAAATGAACCGGCGGGAGCTTATGTAGTTGAGGGAAATAGCCTTCTTTTTTTAATTGAATGATAAGATTTTCTATTTCTGACAGGTCATCAGCTTTAAGCTGAAGCCTTGCTTTCACTGCCTGGCTTTTGTCTAAACTCCCAGAAAAAGAAAGGCGTGCGTTATCGAGAGCCAGGTCACTCGGATAAATTTCAATACTTCCTTTTGAAGATTTGAACTTTATCTGGCCATCCAGATGAATTCTATTTTCTCGTGATGAGGAAATGGTCTCTGAGGAATTTAAAGTGATCTCTCCTTCGGCCTCGATCGTCTTGAAATCGTGAGTTCGCCATCCCGCCGAGAGTTTCCCTGACGTATGGGATGAAAACAGCAGAGGAAAACGTGAAAAACTTTTGCTCAGAAGCAGAAGATTTAGCGAATCCCAGTGGAGGAGAACAGAAGCTTCCCTCTCGGGGATAAAGGGAATATTCAGTGTTCCACCTAGGATACCTTCAGCGACATCTAG
>Ga0315280_10009876_pt1 | contig 12089 bp, 15 predicted proteins | sample YL17G06_40_MG_FD_203697 | JGI IMG/M metagenome (GOLD analysis project Ga0315280, IMG submission 203697) | Sediment microbial communities from Yellowstone Lake, YNP, Wyoming, USA - YL17G06_40 | ecosystem: Environmental > Aquatic > Freshwater > Lake > Sediment | place: USA: Wyoming | collected... | reverse complement strand
GCCCCCACTACCTAATCTTTAGGTGTGGGGGCAAGAGAAAGGGGGAGGTACCTCACAATGCCATCCTATGTGATTACCGGCACCGGCTCCTATGTTCCGCCAACTGTCCTGACGAACGAATTCTTCACCAATATTGTTGACACCACTGACGAATGGATTAAAACCCGCACTGGCATTGAGGAAAGAAGAATTGCCGAGATCGGTGTTGCCTCGAGCGACCTAATGGTGCCAGCCGCCCAAAAAGCCCTCGAGATGGCCAAAAAAACCGTTGAGGACTTAGATCTCATTGTCGCCAGTTGGTCTTTCCCGGACCAACTTGTGCCCGGCACTTCCGATCTCTTTGCCGAAAAACTCGGCGCGCCCAAAGAGCTTCTGGCAGTTGATTTTACCGCTCAGTGCTCGGGTTTTTGTTGGGCCTTGGGCTATGTCTATGATAAGATGCTGGCTCATCCTCAATACAAAACCGTCTTGCTTACTTCCGGCGATGTCACGACCAGGTTTGTTGATTACCTCGACCGCGAAACCTGCATTCTTTTCGGCGACTGCGCCGGCGCCGTGGTTATCGAACGAATCGAAGAAGAAGGTTTTGGTATCTTGGGCTATATTGAAGCCTGCGACCGCCAGTTTATCAATTGTCTGGCCATCAAAGCCGGCGGCACGGTCAAGCCAGCTAGCCAAAAAACTGTTGAGGCTCGTGAGCACTTTATGCATTTTGGCCCTGACGGCGGCGGTCCAATGCTTAAGGCCATTGTCAGACGAATCCCAGAACTTAGAGCGGCAGTTTGCGCCGAAGCCGGTATTGATCCTTCAATCATCAATCTTATTATCCCTCATCAGCTTAACCAAAGAATTGTTGATGCCTCTAAGAAGCAATCCAAGACCGAGATTTATGACCGAAATATCCGGCGGTATGGCAACTGTTCCGGCTCTTCCGTACCAAAGGCCCTAGATGATGCCTACCGAGAAGACAAAATCGCCAAAGGCGACTACATCCAACTCGAAAGCTATGGCGCCGGAATGAAGTACGCCGGGGTTGCCATCCGTTGGTGGTTGCCGAGATACCAAGGGTGAAAGGAGAAAGGACGATGGGAAGAAAACTTTACTACGTGATCAAGGCGAATCCGACGAAGCATATCGCCGACCGTATTGGACCCGGTTGTATCGAGGAGAATATTCTCATGAAAGGCCAGGATAAGACAGTAATGATCGGTGTGGCCCTTTCGGCCGGAGAGGTACAAACCGATCTGGAAAAAGCCAAAGCTTTTCCTCTGTTTCAAATGTCTACGGGCATTGCCCCCTTTGACCGATATGTCTCCCCTTGTGAAAACCCGCAGGAGTACGACGAAGTGATTGCCACTGTCCAACTGCGCCCCGATGCTACTCTTTTTCAGCTGGAACAAGCCGAGAACCTCGAAGCCATTTTCGCCCTCTGCGAGAACTATGACACCGGCTAGTAAGCCGGTTGAGCAACGATCCATTCCCGCCGCCCTTGTAAAGGGGCGGCTTTCTGTATTAGAATATCATTATCTGAGGAAGGGAGCGAACGCCGATGCCCTGGATAGAACCTGTTGTTGTTGCTTTTGAACTAGGAACCAACACTGTCCGTTCGCAGCTCGATATGAACGCCTTGACCAGCCTGGATCTTTCCTTCCACCATCCGGGCATGATCCGCTTCCCGGGCGTCTGTGGAATCGAGGAGGCCAGACAAACCCTGCCAGGCTTTTCCCCGATTTTCCCAGAGTTCAAGAAATTCTACCCGAAAATCGTTAGTCTCAGAGAAGTCGTTTTCCCGGGTCGCATTTCGCCTGCCATTGTTAGGGCCACCTGTGTCCTTTTCTCACTCGAAAATGTCAATGCCGCCAGCTTTACCATCAAGGCCATCACGGCCAATGGTGAGCGCCTGGCAACCGAAGGAACCATGGAGTTTATCCTGGTTGAAACCGCTTCTCCTCAGCCGCCACCGGGTTTCAAGCTGGTCCATCGCCAGATTGGATTCAACACCAAAACTCGGACCGTTCAAGCCGAGTATGACTATACCGGCAAAGAGATCCTAGACCTAAGCGAGCTTACCCACCTACCCGAGACGCTTGCCGTTGAAGCCATGGTCCAAGGCGCTATCCAGATCCGACAGGGCAAGCCCGAGTATGCCAACAAGCTCTTCTGGTTCACCGGCATCGAAACCGCCGAATTTCTCCAGCCGATTCCTCGCCGGGGAATGCTCGACCTCCTCGCCACGGTTGAGATCGAAGAAAAGGGCGGTCGGGCGCACTGCCAGGCACTTTACGCTGGCAAACTCGTCGCCTCAGCCACCATCACCTTTGCCATCACCCGCGGCAAAGCCGCGGCCTAACTATCGAGATCATCACACCCCGCCTCCTCGGCGGGGTTCTTATTATTACAAATCGAACCTGTTTTGATACACCTCGTAGGTGTATCATTTATGGTTTAATAGCTCTTCAGCTTTTTCCCACTCCTTTTCCAACCCAAGCTTCTTAACCCACGAGTTCAAATATTTTTGATCAATGTTTCTGGTGTCCAAAACGCTCTTGATATCTTCCAAATGCCTGTCGGATTGCGCTTCTCTATACCAAATCAATTTACTTAAAATAAGATTTTCGGGAGAAATCATTTTAATTTGATACCCCAGGTCTTCGGCCTTACTTCTCTTAAAACACTCTTTTTCAAAATCATTCTGCTTGGTAATATAGAAATCCATTTTTAGACCTGAACCAGGCTCAATAAAATTAAACTGTCCGATTGATTTTAGAGCTGATTTAATTTGCGATTTATCTATGTAACCGGTCGGAAATATAGCTTGGATTTTGTCGGCAAATATTCCTCCGTGAAATTCAGCCATTTTAATAACAATATCAATATCAGCCGTAAATCGCGGCTTACCCCAAATCGTAATTGCAAAACCGCCCGTGACGTAATAATCGATCTTAAGATCATCAAGAATTTTGGCGATTTCGATGAGTACTTTTATTGGGTCTTCTTCGATCATTTTCTAAACTATTTAATAATTTTCCTGCTTTGAAAAAAGCACTCCAAACGGCTGCTTTTTTCTTGAGCGGCATTGTACGATATATTTTTGACTGCAAAGCATTCATTTGATCTGCCTTGGTCGTATTCATAGCCTTATCATACAGCAGGCCGTATAATTTACAAATTTACCCTCACACCAAATATTTGGTAGTGAGGGTCTAACCTGTTTAACCCCACCTACGAAGTGGGGTTAGAATGGTTAGAGCAATTTTTGCTGATTATTTTTTTTGATACTTCTCCGCCCCCTTCCACATCAGTTCAAATCCCGCTCTCATCATCTGGGCGATGTTTTCATCTTCGATTAAAATCCCAAAAAGACCGCTTTTATAGGTGGTGACAATGACTTTATTAGCGTAAATATGAACGTCAGCTGAAAATTTGTAATTTTCTCGTGGTATCAATCTCATCTGGCGGAGCTCTTCTTTGGCGGTCTTTTGCCATTCCCGCGCCTCCGGCGAATCAATGACAATGATTTTTGAATGGATGCCCAGTTTCACCCGGCGGCGAATATAATCATCAACCCAGGCTTTTTCCAAATATTGATATAAATTGATAATCGAAGTGTAGTTTAATAACGGTTTGCCTTCACGTATCGTATCTTCATAAAGTTGACGAATTTCATCCGGTCCTTGATAAAAATAAACTTTGGGCCGTTTTTCTTGAGCATTAAAAAGACTCATTAATTGCGGTAAGGCCTCATGGAATCTTTGTTCTCTTTCTTTGAGTGAGCGAAGAACAGCTTTGGGATTTTCGGCGACAAAATAATGTTTTTTGCCGTGTTTGGTCTTGATAATGTAGCCCTTGTCTTCGAGGATATCAACAATTTCATAAACCGTTGAGCGCTTGACATTGGAGTGACGGGCGATATCTAAAATTGAGGCCCGGCCTAATTCGAGCGCCGAAAGAAAAACCGCCGCTTCTTTATCGGTAAAGCCAGCGCTGGTCAATAAATTGTCTAAGCCTTCGCTTTCTGCCATCGCTTTCCTTAAATGTGCCGATTTTATCGGCATTTTTCATCTCTATCATATCATATATGGTTTATTTTGTCAATATCTTATGACGATACTATTGACATTTAATATAAAATGTGATATAATATGTTGTTCAGAAAGATAAGGAAAGACAAATAACGGGTAAGACACGCCAGAAGCACCTTGATAATTTAAGGTTTCTCCTCCTGAACAAGCCACACCTGGTGGCTATCAGGAGAGAAGAACCTTAAGGAGACGAAAATTGTTCGGCACTCTGCTAATCATTGGTATGGTTATGGGTGGGGCCATCATCGTTACACTCTGCATGAGGTGGCTCACGCCCAGACAGAGCTATCTCGCGATAGCTCTTCTGAACACCTGCTTGGGTATAGCTTGCCTATACCCGATGAACATCTTCTTCCCGATAAGTGTGTTTTACCTTGGTTTAGCTGGGGTGCGAAAGTAACCCACGCCTCTCGGGAAACCGAGAGGCACAACCTTGAGCCATTCAACCTTGGGTTGAAAGGTTCGAGAGTTGAAAATAAACCTCTAAGGAGAGGAAAAAATGCGGATTCTGGTTGTCGTTGATAAGGCCGAACTCGAAGAGGTTCGGCAGTACGTCACCAAGGAGTTTGGTCTCCTTGGCAAAGCAGAATATGTCTTTGCGACTGAGCGTAGCTGGCGGCATCTGACCGATCTGAACCCCAGCCACGGGCAAATCGATGCCGTCGTGGTTACCACTCTCTCGCTGCACGACCGGGAATATGATGTGGAAGGCCTATTTGGCCTGGTCTATGCCGCCGAGGCTGGTAAACAGAACCTTCCCTGCGTCGTAACGATTGAAGGGGAAGGTCCTGACAAGGTGTGGCTGTATCATCTGGCGCAAGCTGTAGGTGGAGACACCATCACCAAGAGAGAGGGCTTCCCCTACCAGATGATGATCAAACTCTGCGAGGTGTTTCGGCAAAAAGGGATTGACTGGCACTAGGCCGAGAAATCGGCCAAGTGAACCACCGAGCCCCGGCATTCGCCGGGGCTCTTTTCGTATCTTAGAGCACCAATTTACACTTCGTAAGTGTAATTTAACCTGTCAGAGACCACCACGTAGGTGGTCTCTAAGTGGTTCAGATAAAATGATATAATTGATTAGGAAAGGCAAAACAATGAGAATAGGAACGGAAATGGGACCGATGCCTGAAATAGCCCCAACTCAACCGGAACAGCAAACCATACCGAGGTGGGAATCGCGGATGGAAAAAATTCGAAAATCAAGCCTAGCAAATCGAGAAAGATTAATTGCGGATCATGGTTTCAATACCCATGAAAAACAAGCAGAACTAGGGACAGGACTGGAAAAAATTAGACAAACAATGAGAGTAACTACTAATATGAATTTTGAATCGCTATTAATGGTCCTTCAGGAGGGTAAAGTCCAATCTGTTTATGAATCTCGTGATGAAAGAATGCCAATTGTGGGTTTTAGTCCTGGCGGACGCGCCATAAGTTGGATCTCTAAAGTTTTAAAAGTAGACCTGTGGGAAAGAATCCGCGCCGAAAGACAGATGGGAATTAGAGCCAGTGGCACTGAAAACGATCCTCATTCTATTTATGGTGCATTAGCTTCTGAAAATGGAGTAGATGAAAGAGTTGGTGGCGCTGGAGGTGAAAATGGCAGTGTCTATGGCGATAGCATTATTATTTTAAGAAACGAGAAAGTAAAAGAAAGGACTACTTTTACGTATGGAGATTCATTTAACCCCGAACGTAAATTCCCAGTTGTCTGGGAAGATGTGCCTTATCTAAAGGCCATGAGGGATATTGAAGGTATACCATACGTCGAGGCGCAAATTTTGGGCGGAGTGACCACCGATGATATTGAAGAAATCAGAATTAGAGTTAGGCCAGACGAACAAGAAACAATCGAACAAAAAATTGCTGGCGTAAGACAACAATTTCCAGATATAAAATTTAGCTTTGTTCTATTTGAGGAAGGAAAAGAAAATGTTCAAAGCGAGTCTTAAAGAAATTACTAACGTCGAAAGCATTAAACCAATTGCTTATCTGGATGATTTAAGTGGTGTAAAGTTAATTGTCGAAATCCCCGAGTTACAACGAAACGAGAGATTTGCTTTTTTGTTACCACCAGATTACAAAATCAGCCAGTTAGTTTCAGCCCCCATGGCGGCTTCGGCGATTATTAAACATTCTTATATTCCCCTCCCTCAAGAGACTCTGCTTAAAGATCCAGAAGAACTCAAAAATTTCGTTAAAAAACTACATCCTTGAGAGACCACCGCGTAGGTGGTCTCTTGGTCTCTAAATGGTTAAAAGAGTTCTCTTAATTTATCGATATTCTAACCTTAGCCCCAAGAGCTTCACTCATTTTCTGGACTGAATCAATCGTCAGATTCTCATCGCCAGACTCCATCCTGGCAATCGCCGACTGCTTTGTTCCCATTTTCTTGGCCACATCTGCTTGAGTTAGCCCCTTTTTGATTCTTAGACCAATTAGTTCAGAGATAATCTTATATCTGGGGCCTAATCTTTTATATTCCCTTGCAACCTTTGGATTTTTGAGAGCTTCCTTTTTGAATTGTTCAAAACTTTTCATTTATCCTCCTCATATAAAATAACATAAATGTTATATGCTTGTCAATAGCTTCATCCGTTGCTCGGCTATTTTAATCTCATTTTTAGGTGTTTTCTGTGATTTCTTTTTAAAAGCATGAAGAAGATAAACATTTCTTTTTTGAATAAAATAAAAAATTCTGATTTCTTCCTTTCCTCGGATTCTAAGCTCATAAACATTCTGTGTAATTTTCTTGCAATAAGGCATGCACAAAAATGTCCCATACTGCTTTAGAAGTTCGAGCGTACGCAAAACCTTAGCGTATGCCGAAGGAGACAAACCTTCAATAAAGTCTTCGACCGGTTTTTCGCCTCGATTGGTTTCGAAAAAATAAATATTCCAGTTCATTTAATTGTTTAATCTATAATAATTTCTGCTGATTGTCTTGCCGATGCGAATCTGGCAAACGGGCAATCAAGGATTTGAAGCCGAGTTTGTTTAAGAGAGCAATGACTTTTTGCTGATCATAGTCGTGGATTTTGGCATCAGCTAAATTAAATTCGAGCGGGACATCATCAACAATTTTTGATAATTTTTGTGATAAAAACGCTTGCTCTCTATTCTCTTTTAGTAAGATTAATAATTTTTCTGAAATATTTATCGTTTTGGATATTTTTTTGTCATTTTCTTCGTTTAGAATTTGTTTAGGATTTCGTGCTTCGGATTTCGGATTTAGCGCCTGATAAAGGTTTTCAAGCGAGCCAAACTTTTGGATCAAATTAATCGCACCTTTTTCTCCGATGCCCGGCACCCCGGGAATATTATCGCTCGGATCCCCTTTGAGCGCCTTAAAATCAACAAATTGTTTCGGCGCCAGTCCATAGCGTTCGCGAACTTTGGCCTCGTCATACATCACGGCCTGATTAACCCCGCGCGCCATCGAATAAACCTTGGTCTGTTTATCCACTAGCTGCAAACAATCCAAATCCCCGGTCACAATGATAAACTCGCTTACCGACGACCGACCACCGACTACGGCTTTTTCTGCGGTAGTCTGTAGTCTGTTAGCGGTCTGCTTGATAATGCTGGCGATCACATCCTCTCCCTCATATCCTTCCACCGCAAAAACCGGAATATTCATCGCTTTCAAAATCTCCCGGACATACGGCACCTGCGTCATCAAATCTTCGGGAACCGGCGCGCGGTGGGCTTTGTATTCAACATATTCGATGTGCCTTTTGGTCGGCTTGGGCAAATCAAAACCACAGGCCAAATATTCCGGCTCGAGGGTTTTAATCGCCGCCAACAACGCGCTCGTAAATCCATAAGCGGCATTGAGTTGCACTCCTTCTTTGTTCGTCAAAGCCGGCAAGGCATAAAAGGCCCGAAAAATCAAAGCAAAAGCATCAATTAAAACAAAGCGGCCTTTAATCATAATTGGATTATATCATAAATTTTTTTGAGATTAACAAAAGGAGCGGATTGCTCCGCTCCCTCGACCGGTTTCCCGGTCGGTATGATAGTTCGTGGGGGATTACCCCGGACAGCTCTGGCTAAGGGGCCGCGTCTTCGTCGCCAGCCACCTTGGCCTCAAACCGCCGCTGGTAGTCCTCGATCAGGGCCCTGGCCCGCTTCTGCTGGGCCTGGAGGTGCTTGAGCACCGCCCTGACCTGGGCTGCGGAGAGGATGCCGTCATCATACTTCCCGAAGACATCCTCCAGCATCTTCCAGCTGGTTGACGAGTAGCTCTTGTAGGAGTTCGTCAACTTCCGCTTCAGGTCGCCCAGTTCGGCCTTGGCGGCCTTCTTCTGGGTCGGACGGAGAGCTTCCTTGACCCTGTCCAGATCGACGTTGAACTGCTCGGCCGCTTGGGCCGCTGTCAGCCCGCCCTCCCTGATAGCGTCGAGCGCCTTCTGGGTCCGCTGCTTCAACATCCTGGACCGGACGTTGTTGACGTACTTCTTGGCCTCCGAGGAATTCAGCCATAAGAGTTCGGCGACCCGCCGGACACCGATACCTTTCTCGAACAGCATCTCGATGGAGTGCTCGATGTCCTGAGTCGTCATGTGCTTCGACTGCCCTCGGTTGGCCTTGAACGCCGCGGCCACGATGTCCTCATCGCTGACCAGATCGCTCCGGACCATGGCTTCGATGTCTTCCAGGTCGAGGTATTGCCTGGCAGCGATCCGGTGACGGCCGTCCACGACCCGCTTGCCGTCAGCCGCGAGCTCAATCGGCGGGACATCTTCCTTGGCTTCGTAGGCCAAGGCCAGCTGGAGCATCCACTCCTGGTCAATCGCTGCCCGCACGAAGAGGCTCTGGTCCAGCTCTGCTATCTTTACGACCACTACTTTCCTCATCTGCTCACTGCTCCTTTCTGCTGCTGCTCATCACGCAAGGTGAAATACCTCGCTTTCTCGGCCTTCCAGCCGTTGGGTTTCCTGACCAACTCGGACAGCACGACCATACTCCCCAGCTCGGGGCGACCCCTCTCTTTCCAGACACCCTTCTTCTTGAGCGAGAAGGTGATTTTCGTAACCTTCCCGGTCGCTTTGTCCTCGTATCGGGCAACAGCGTACGCCCCGTGCTTGCCCGAGGCGACGATCTTCTCCACCACCGCGGTGACGCTTTCATCGCTCATCGGCTCCCCCTTCCTCAGAGTAGAGCTTCAATGAAAGGTCACTTAGGTGGGCCGAGAGCTTGTGCACCGTTTGGCCAGCTCTCCTTATCATGTCCATGCCCAACGGTTCGCCCCCCTCCTCCAGCAGAACCAGCAAGGCCTCCATCTGATGGATGACGGCTTTCTGGGTTGGGGATGGGGCGGTGTCAGCGGGCTCCGCCAGAAAAGCCAAGTGCTCTCTGGCGATCCTCTTCTTCTCCTCAAGCTGCCCCTTCTGGGCTAGCCAGAGGTCCAACATTGTCTTTTCGCGGTCCTTGGTGGGCTTATTTCTCCCCCAGAGGACGCGATAGAGTTGTGAGGGGCTAGAATAGTGCAACTGCTCAACAGCCGCCTCAACACTTAAGACGTCGTAGCCGATGAGCTCGACGAGTCCGCGCAAAGCCGGCGGCTTCATCCTGGCCATTTCTCTGACCCGATAACCGATCAAGTCGAGATAACACACCAGCTTGATCAGCTTCAGACCGTGAGGCCGGTAACTCCGGCGGACAAGCCAGTCCGTGACCGTGTCAACCGAAACGCCGCAGAATTCGGCGATCGGCTCTTTGACCCGGGTCGACTTCCTCGTCCCTTTTGGCCCAAGCTCAGTCAAGCGCGAGGCCAAATGGTCGACGCACTCCTCAAAACGGCCATCGAAGACTTCCTCCCGTTCTGTCTGCACATTCACATCGCTTTTCCTCCTTCCAAGTTGTTAAGGGGCGACAAAGTCGCTCTTTGATAATAAAATAGCATAACAGAAAAATTCCGGTTTGTCAATAGTCATTGACATTTGGCAGAGAGTACTTATTGATTTAGTCTTTTGAGTAATAATTCCTTGACCACTTTTTTATCCGACCAAGGAATTTTTTGATGGCCGACCACCATCCAGTCTTCCGCGCCCTTGCCAGTGATGAGCACAATATCGCCTTTTTGGGCTAAACTAAAAGCTTTTTGGATGGCCTCACGCCGATCGAAAATTTTAAAGAAATTTTTGCCTTCGATTTTGGGGTTGGTTTTTGAAGCCCCCCGCGGCACCCCATCGGCCACCTCTTCGATAATTCTCACCGGGTCTTCAGTATAGGGGTCTTCATTAGTGATAATGACGACGTCGGCAAATCTCCCTGCCAAAGCGCCCATAATTGGTCTTTTTGAACGATCGCGATCCCCGCAAGCCCCGAAAACCGCGATCAGCCGACCACGAAGAGAAGCTTTCAAAGTCGCAAAAATTTTTTCTAAGGCATCGGGGGTATGAGCATAGTCAATAATGACCGCAAATGACTGTCCCATTTCCACTTTTTCCATCCTGCCGGGAATATTGTCGATCGATTCCAAGGCCTGTTTGGCTAATCCCAAATTGATCTTAAGAACAATCGCGACACACAGGGCCGCCAGCGCATTATAAATGTTAAATTTACCCGGTAATTTGAGACTAATCGCCACTTGCGTTTCCGGCGTCACTACGGTAAAGAGACTCCCGGTGGGTTCCAAAATAATTTTTTTGGCTAAAATCTCCGGTTTCCTTGGCCGTTCATTTTCCGGGCTTTCAGTGCCGTAAGTAATAATTTTCGGCTGTTCCATTTTTATAAAAAAACTGGCTGATTTATCATCCATATTAATAATGGCGGACTCGGATTTTTGAAAAATTTTTGCCTTGGTGTCACGGTATTCTTCGTAAGTTTTGTGATAGTCAAGATGGTCGTGAGTGATGTTAGTTAAAACCGCAATTTTGGGTTCAACTGACCAAATTCGGTTTTGGGCGATGGCGTGCGAAGTCGTTTCTAAAACCAACCAATGACAGCCAGCTTTAATTGCCTCGCGCAGAAATTTCTGCAAGGCAAAGGGTGAAACCACCGTCATTTTGGTCCTATTTTTCCATTCCCGGCCGCCAATTTTGAAATTAATCGTCGTGGCCATGGCGACTTTATAATTGGCCGCTTCCAAGATTTTGGCGATCATGTTACAGGTAGTAGTCTTACCATTGGTGCCAGTGACCATAATCACGCGAATATGCTTGGCCGGGAAGCGATAAATTAACGCCGCCAAAATTCCGCGGACTTTGTGGGTCCAAAGAATAAAAGATTGGGGTAGGGTTTTGCGTAAAAAATCTCTCATATAATTAATCTGAATTACACTCCACGAATCTTATTTTCACTAATCGTCCCTAATCTTTTATGCATGCGATACGGATAGATTCGGGAAATAAAAATTCGTCGGAGTGTTATTCATTATTTCCTTCTCAATTTTTCGGCGGCTCTAAACATCTTATACCAAAATGATCTGTAGACTAAGTCCCAACTGCCAATGATATTGACTTTTTTTCCGCCAAATTGCTCTTTAAAAAAGGTTAAATTAGCGTACTTATGCCTCTCGCCCGCGTCCGGCGGCGCCACGGCCAACAAATCGTACTGAACGCAATCTCGTTTTTTGGCCTCTCGCATTGCCTCCCAATGGGCTAAATATGGCGCCATCACTTCTTTGTGCAATCGCGACGTCCCGCCATATAAATAACTGGCGACTTTATCATAAAAGGTGACGATTATCGCCGCTAAAGGAACGTGGTTCGAACGCGCGATGATAATGGCCGCCTCGCCCTTAGGATACAAACTTTTCATCATTTCTAAAAAATATCTCTTGTCGCGCAAGGAGAGTTTTTGATATTGGGCGGTTTGCTCGTAAAGATCATAAAAAATTTCAATGCCGTCATTTAAGCGGTCAATCGGGCAAATTGTGGCTTCAACCCCATGTTTTTGGGCGATTTTGATATTGTAACGGCCTTTCGGTTTCATTTGGGCCAGGATTTCTTCTTCTGATTTCGAAATATCAATTATTTGGCGCCATTCGGGCTGAA
>Ga0315280_10009875_pt1 | contig 12090 bp, 7 predicted proteins | sample YL17G06_40_MG_FD_203697 | JGI IMG/M metagenome (GOLD analysis project Ga0315280, IMG submission 203697) | Sediment microbial communities from Yellowstone Lake, YNP, Wyoming, USA - YL17G06_40 | ecosystem: Environmental > Aquatic > Freshwater > Lake > Sediment | place: USA: Wyoming | collected... | reverse complement strand
CGTCCGACCCTCCTCTTGGGCCGCAGGCCCTACGTCACCGCGGCTCGCACCGCCTCTGCGGCGGCCTTCTCCTGCTCCTCGCTCAGCCGCGACGGGATCGGCAGCAGCACGGAGCGGGCAAAGAGGGCGTCGCTCTGCGGGCAGGCGCCTCGCTGGTAACTGTACACGCTTGCGGCGTTCTCGGCCAGTTTCCAGGGATTGCCCGCCGGCGAGAGCGGCACCTTGTTGACCAGTGTGCGGATGTTGGAATAAACGTGCAGCCCGTAGTCGGCAATGCGGTACGCGTTGTGCAGCCCGAAGAGCTTCATCTTCTCCACGGCGGAAAGCGCCTTCTGCTGGTCTTCCAGGAGAAAGATCAGGAACGGCCCGGTCTCTCCCGCGGGATCGTGAATGCGGCGGAACTTCAGTCCCGGCGTGCCCTCGAGCATTGCGCGGATGCGGTCGTTCGACGCCCGCATGTGTTCGACGATCTTCGGCAGCTTCTTGATCTGCACGGAGGCGACGGCGCCGCAGAGTTCCGACATGCGGCGGCCACCGGCCCAAGTCAGCACGTCGGGGGGCGGATCCCTGGGGGTGCCGTCCGACCACAGCAGACTCATGTCGTGCGCGGAGAAGGCGCGATCATAGAGCTTTTCGTCGTCGGTCAACAGCAATCCGCCTTCGCCGGCGGTGATGTTCTTGTTCAGTTGCAGGCTATAGATGCCCATCTCGCCGAAGGTGCCTAGCTTGCGGCCGCGGAAAGACCCGCCATTGCACTGAGCGCAGTCCTCCAATACGGGAATGCCGTGCTGCCGGGCAACGGCCATGATCGCCGCCATGTCGCACGGCGCACCGGCCATGTGAACCGGCACGATCAACCGGGTCCGCGAGTTGATCTTGCGATCAAGATCCGCAGGCTCCATGGTGAAGCTCTCGTCAATCTCGCATAGCACGGGAATGGCGTTGGCCTGGACCACGGCGGCAACAGTAGATACCCACATGAAGGCGGGAACGATCACTTCACAGCCGGGCCCGATCCCCAGGGCGGCCATGGCCGTCATCAGGGCTCCGCTGCCGCTGTTGACGGCCAGGGCGAACCGGCTGCCGTAGAATTCCCGCGCCGCCGTCTCGAGGCCATGGACGTACTTGGGCCGCTGGGGCCCGTAATGGCGAAACAGCGCCCTGCTCCGCAGCACATCCAGGACCGCCCGCTCTTCCTCTTCGTCCAGCCAGTACGTGCCGGGGAATTCAAAAGGCCAGTCGACGCGCATGGCATTCACCTCCTGGACTTGGTATTTCGCACGGTCGGCACGCGCCGAGCAACTTCGTGATCGAGCATCCTCGGGACCCCTTGAACAGGCGTGTACCTTATCATACACTCGTACCGCAGTCAACTGGCCTCCGCCGCACGCCAGCCCCGTTTCGACGCCGAGCACGGGAACCAGGAGCGAAGATGATGGATCCCCTCAGTACGCAACCGATCAGCGTGGCCGCTGTCGACTTGGCGATTCTGGCCGTCTACCTTGTGGTGGTGTTCTTTGCGGGCATCTACCTCACGCGGCTGGCATCCCGGGACATCGACGCCTACTTCCTTGGCGGCCGGAGCATGCCCTGGTGGCTGTTGGGTGTCTCGGGCACCTCGGCCTACTTCGACGTCACCGGCGTCATGTGGACGATCGCCTTTTTCTACATCATGGGCCAGCGGTTCTTCTGGATCCAGTGGGAGTGGGGATTCGTGGCCATGGTGGGCTGCTTTGCCGCCTTCATGGGCAAGTGGCTGCGGCGGAGCAAGGTGATCACCGGGGCCGAATGGATGATCATTCGCTTCGGCGGCGGCCCGGCGGGACGCTTCGCCCGCACCTCCTACGCCGTCCTGGCGGTGGTGATCGCCGTGGCCTTCGCCGGCTTTGCCGAGTACGGCGGCGGGCAGTTTCTCCACGCCTTCCTCCCCCAGTATGAGCCGCACCCGCTGGCGGTCACCCTGATCATCATCACCGCGGCCTACACGATTCTGGGAGGGCTGTACGGCGTGGTGTTGACGGACCTGATCCAGTTCGGCCTGATCCTGCTGGGATCGTCGATCCTGATTGCCAAGGCCGTCAGCATGAGTTCGTACGATGCGCTGGCCCAGGCCGTTCCCGCCGACTGGTTCCAATTCACCCCGGTATGGCACTGGGACTACCTGGAGCACTGGGAGATGACTCAGGGGTACTCCCTGTTTCTCTTGGGCGCGGTCGTCTGGGTGGTCAAGGGGATGCTGCTTTCCGTCGGCGGGCCGCAGCAGCTTTACGACATGCAGCGGTTTCTGGCCGCCCGCAGCCCGCGCGACGCCGCCAAGGCCGGCATGCTCTGGGGAGTGGCGCTGACGCCCATGTTCATGGTCGCAGCGGCGGTAGGTGTGATCGGCCTGATGAAATGGGGCGGCAATCTCCCGCGCCCGGAGAGACTCTATCCCGTGGTGATCGGCAACGTCCTTCCCCAGGGATTAAAAGGGCTGGTCCTGGCCGGCCTCCTTTCCGCTTTCATGTCGAACTTCTCCGCCACGGTCAACGCCGGCGCCGCCTACCTGGTGCGCGACGGCTACCAGCCCCTGGTGCGGCCGCGGGCCTCCGATCGGGAGTTGATTCACGCCAGCCGGGTCAGCAGCGGGCTCGTCGCCCTCGGAGGGATCCTGGTGGGCGTGCAGGCCAAGAACATCGACGTGATCTTTGCCTGGATCATGATGACCCTGGGGACCGCCGTGCTGATGCCCAATGTGCTGCGGTGGTTCTGGTGGCGGTTCAACGGCTGGGGGTACGCCGTGGGGACGCTTTGCGGCGTGGTTTCGGCGATTGTCGCCGCCCTCCGGTTCAGCGATGTTCCCGTCCACGTGAGCTTCTTCATCTTCCTGGCCATTAGCGCGGTGACGTGCATTGCGGCCTCGCTGCTGACCCCGCCCACGGAGCTGGAAACGCTCAAGGACTTCTACCGCCGCATTCATCCGCCCGGGTTTTGGGGGCCCGTCAAGGCAGCCGTCCTGGCCGCCGATCCCAACACCCCGAGCGACCGGTTTGCTAGGGATTTTTTCTGTCTGCTCGTCTCGATCGTGGGCCTGCACGCTCTGTACATGTCCTCCTGCTACCTGTGCACCAAGCAGTGGGCGGCCTTTGCCTGGGCGTGGGCGGTTGTGGCGGCTGCCGCCGTCGTCTGCTACTTCGTCTGGTACAAGAACCTGCCCCCCAAGCATGAAGGAGTCTCTGGGTTGGAGGAGGGCACGGACGGGTCGTGATCTCTCCCAGGGCGTCGGTGGCAGGCGCGGCCAGTGTGGCCCTCGGCGGCACCACCCGCATGGCCCTTTCCGCCAGCGACCAGCCCCTCGACGCCAGCGGCCTGGGCGGCGCCGTCGGGTTCTAATACCTCCGGCGCAAAAGGAGTAGAATGTACGCCACCCATCCTCTGCGGCCGGCGCATGGTGGCGGTTTGGAGAGATGTCATGCGAAAATGGTGGGCAATGGCCGCGATCGGCCTAGCTGCGGTAGCCGTCCTGATTCGGATCGGGTTTTTGGCCGTTGGCGGGAGGGGCCTGCGGATCGACGCCATCCTCGCGGCCTGCGACGACACCGAACAATACGGGAAGCTGGTGATCCGGCGGCCCTTCGACGAGACCCTTTTTCCGCGCGATGGCGTCGCGCCCGCCTTTCAATGGGAAGATGCCAGCCCCGATTCCGATGCCTGGCTGATTACCCTCCAGTTTTCCGATGGCCTGGGCCGGATGAACTTCCTCTCAGACGTCGCGGAGTGGACGCCGTCCGAAGAGGCGTGGAACACGATCAAGCAACGATCGCTGGAGCGTCGGGCCAAGGTGACGATCCTGGGCGTGAATCGGTCCCGGCAGGACCGGATCCTCTCGGCCGCCACGATCTCCATCGGCACTTCGCGGGACGAAGTGGGGGCCCCGATCTTCTACCGCGAAGTAACCCTGCCGTTTATCGAGGCGGTCAAGGTCCCCTCGCGGATCCGCTGGCGGTTCGGGACGATTTCTTCCCGGCAGCAACCGCCCGTCGTGCTGGAAGGGCTCCCCGTCTGTGCAAACTGCCACTCCTTTTCCACAGACGGCAAGACCCTGGGGATGGACGTGGACTATGCCAACGACAAGGGCTCCTACGCGGTCATGCCCGTCGCGCCCGAAATGGTCCTCGAGCCAAGCCGGATCATCAGTTGGAGCCAGTACCAGCCGGAAGACCGCCAGCCCACTTTCGGGCTCTTGTCCCAGGTCTCGCCGGACGGGAAGTACGTCGTGAGCACCGTGAAGGACGAATCGGTCTTTGTGCCCAGGGAGAACCTGGCGTTCTCGCAGCTTTTCTTCCCGCTCAAAGGCGTTCTGGCGGTCTACTGCCGCGAGACGGGAACCTTCCGTTCGCTGCCTGGGGCAGACGATCCGACCTTGGTTCAGAGCAATCCGGCCTGGAGCCCCGACGGCAAGTACGTCGTCTTTGCACGGAGTAAGGCGCATCACCTCAGGCGGGAGCGCACGGGGAAATCGGTGCTCTTGAGCAAGGAAGAATGCCAGGAGTTTCTCGAGGAGGGAAAGACTTTTCTGTTCGACTTGTACCGCATCCCCTTCAACGAGGGCCGGGGAGGCAAGGCGGAGCCGCTCGAAGGCGCCTCCCACAACGGCGTGAGCAACTACTTTCCGCGGTACTCGCCCGACGGCAAATGGATTGTCTTTTGCCGGGCCAGGACGTTCATGCTCTTGCAGCCGGACAGCGAGCTCTACATCATCCCGGCCGGCGGAGGGCAAGCGCAAAGGCTGCGCGGCAACACCTCACGGATGAACTCGTGGCACAGTTGGTCGCCCAACGGCAAGTGGCTCGTTTTCGCTTCCAAGGCCTTCTCCGACTATACCCAGCTTTTCCTGACGCACGTCGACGAGCACGGGGAAAGCACTCCGCCCGTGCTTCTGGCCCATTTTACCTCGCCCGGCCGCGCCGCGAATATTCCCGAGTTCGTCAACGCCCGCTCCGACGAGATCTGCAAGATCCACGAACGGTACTTGAACGATTACTCCTTCGCCAGGGCGGCGCAGACGAACCTTATGGCAGGCGACCCGGGGCGGGCTGAGGAAGCATGCCGCCGGGCCCTGAAGCTGAACCCGAAAAGCCCGGAGGCGCTGTGCAACCTGGGCATTGCACTCCGGCTCAAGGGGAAACACGAGGAGGCGGAAGGCTGCCTTCGCGATGCGATCCGGTACGGCCCGACGCTGACGCACGCTTACGCGAATCTGGGGAGTCTCCTCTGCGACCAGAAGCGGGTCGAGGAAGGGCTGGTCTATCTCCGCAAAGCGGAGGAGATCGACCCCGATCTGTTCGCAGCCCGCTTTGCCTTGGGGACCAACCTGGTAAAGACGGGCCGGTTCGCCGAGGGCGCGGAGCATCTTGCCGTGGCCGTGCAACTGAGGCCGAACCACGTCAAGGCGCAGTACTTCCTCGGGTTGGCCCTGCAAAGACAAGGGAAACCCGAGGAGGCCTTGGTCCACTACGTCGGAGCCTTGCGACAAGACCCCGACTTCGTCCCGGCACTGTTGCGAGTGGCGGCGATCCGCGCCGCCGCCGAGCCTTCACTCCGCAACGGCGCTGAAGCGATCCAGTCCGCCGAGCGGGCCTGTCGGCTGACCGAGTTCAAGGACCCGGAATCCTTGATGGTTCTGGCAGATGCCCATGCCGCCGCCGGGCAATATGCCGAGGCTTGCACGGCTGCCCAGCGGGCGCTCGAAGTGGCGCGTGCGGCGGGCTGGGCCGATTACGCCGCAGCGATCCAAAAACGCCTGTCACAATACCTGCAAAAGGGCCAACTCGCGCCGCCGAAGGCGCAACCGTGACGGGACCGCCCCGCGAGCCCTTTACACGCCCCGTTCCCCCGGCCAGGGAGCACCACAGCGGTCTTCGAGCGCGGGGAGCGTTTCCACAATCAGCTCTCACTTGCGGGCAGGTGGAGGCGGCAGCTCGGCCGCGTTCACGTACGTGCCGCGAATCACGACCCGATTCCTCTTGGCCAGCGGATGCGGCCGCACGATCTCACCTCCCGGCCAAAGCTCATTCTGGACGACGAAATCCGTGATCCCCGGAGCGGCCGGGTGCTGGACCACCCGAACCGCGCCGATGGCCGTGACTCTCGGATCAACGGGCGCCTCGTCCAGCAGCAGAAACCAACGGTCGTCACCGCGGCGACTGGTCCAGGCCGTGGCCCGCTTCGTGGCCAGATCGATCGTCAGCTTGAAGTCACAGGGGGGTCCGGGGACGAGCCAGGTCGCCGAAATGGTCCAGCCGGCCATCGTGGGCCGATACGGCGAGCAACGACTGATCCGCGGCCGGCCCCCGCCCCGAGTCGACGATGCCGAAGCGAATGGCCGGAACCAGTTCACCGTTGAGCCGTTGGCCGAGGAGCACCCGTTGCGCGCCCCGCACCGCGCCGTCAATGCGCGCGACGGGATTGCTGTCGAGCGCGCAAAACGAGGCGTACACGTGTACGACGTTGGTCGTGGGGGGCAGCGTCGCCTCACGCGTCCGCAGCGCTGCGTCGCTGGCAGAGGGTTTGCCGCCGTCAAGCGTGAAAGCCCGTCTCCTCACGTCCTTCGGCGATGCGGCCTGCAGGGAAGAGGCAATCGCCATTGCCACGGCGAGCACGCCCACAAGCGCCGAGTTTGCGACGTTCATCATCAGCGCCTTTCTTTCCAGGAGTGCGGTTGAGTTTACTCGCGGAAGCCTCAAAAGCAAGAGGAGCCTCGAGGAAACCCCTGCCGAGATCTACGACGGTTGACTTGCCGCCGGCCGGAAATCCGGAGAGAATAGAAACCCGGCGCGCGGAAAGCGGGACCAGCGGCCTCACGCTCATCGCCGTTGAGCCGCCTGATCGTTCGGGCCCGGGAAACATGGGTCAGCCGAGGGAGCCTGCCATGACAACCAAACTCAGCACGGTCGCGTTGGCCGCCATGTTGACGCTGTGGCTTCAAACGGGGGTGCCGGCTGCCGAGGAGCCGTCCGATCTCGCGGACCTGTTCTCCATCACCGGCGAGGACAGCATCCTCGAAGAGGAGCACTGCGGGATTGTCAACGGGATGCTCACCACCGGAATTCAGTTCAAAGACCTGGTGGGGATCGCGGGTCTGTGGGCGCCGCCCTTCGTAAGCTCCGACTTTCACCTCACGGCGACCGTCCTGGGCCAGAGAGTGCCCACGCAGCGCTACGTGTGGCGGCCGTTCCAGGTCGAGCGGACGGGCGCGGTGCTGGGGATCGGCGTGAAGAGCCTCACCACGCTGGTGCCGCGAAGACGTGCCGGCCTGCTCACGCTAACGCTCGAGAACACCACGGCGGCGCCGCGGAACGTGCCCGTGGCGATCACCGTCGGGGGCACGCTGGACCGCGTGGCGTTCTGGGAATTTGCCCGGCCGGTGAGCAAGACGGCTGCCAAACCCGCCGCCGATTCGGCTGGCTTGGTCTTGGGGCAGGGGGATCTCGCAATCGTGCTCCGCGGCGCGAAGGGCGGTTTTCACTGGGAGGCCCCGGCGGCGTGTGGCCGGGTCTCCGTCGACCTGGCGCCCGGCGCCCGCGCCACGCTGCACGTGGCGCTGGCCGTGGGAGCCAAACCCGAGGCACTGGCGGCCTGCGAGGCAATCGCGGCGGACCCGGAGAAGGCGGCCGCCGCCGCGCAGGCGGCCCACGCGCGGCAGGTCACCGAGTTGTTCGAGAAGCTTCCGCGGCTGCGCTCCAGGAGCCCGGCATTAGTGCGGTTCTACAACCGCTCGCTGGTGCACTTGCTCATGAATCGATGGGACGTGCCCGAGTTCCTCCTGCACCCCTACTACAGCACGGGGAGCGTCAAGGGGGGGTGTGTCTGCAGCTACCTGTGGGACTTCGGCGAGGCGTGGGAGGTCCTGCCGCTTTACGACCCCGCGGCGGTGCGCGAGCACGTCAAGCAGTTCCTCAAGATCGACATGACGACCCACTTCGCCTTCGACCCCGTCCGCGGTGCGGCGTTCGGCCCGTGGTATCCCGTCAACCAGGAGAAGATCGTCGGTCTGATCTACTACTACGTGCAGAATACGGGCGATAACGCGTTCCTCCGCGAGGTCGTCGACGGCCGGACGATCCTGGACCACGCGATGGCACACGCCACGTTCGGCGACGACCTTTCCAAGCCGGTCGCACTGATCGATTATGGGCCGTCCAACAGCCATCTCGAGCTCCGCCGGGGGTACCCTTACAACCACACGATGCCGGACCTCAACGGTCGCCGCTACGCCAGCTACCTGCTCGGGGCGAGCTTGGCCGACCTGGCGGGCAAGCCAGCGCCGCAGCTCCGCGGCCGCGCCGAAGCGCTAAAGACCTTGCTCAAACAGACTCTCTGGGACCCGCAAACCCGCTGGTTCGATTTCCTGGACGGCAAGGGCCGCAAGGACACGCGGTATACCGTGCAGATCTTCAAGCTCCTCGGCAGCAGCGTGCTGGACGCCGAAGAGGAGTCGGGCTTGCTGGGACATTTCAACCAGCGGGAGTTCTATTCGCAGTTCGGACTGCACAGCATGTCCAAGACCGACGTCGCCTACGACCAGATCGACATCGACAACGGCGGCGGCGGCAGTTATGTCGGCTTTCCGCCGCAGATCGCCGAGCGACTCTACAAGGCCGGCCATCCGGTCGTCGCCGAGGAGATCTTGAAGCGGATCCTCTGGTGGGGCCAGCGGATGCCGTACTGGGGCGACTCCCTGGTGGCCAACAGCGTGGACTATCGCAAGGATACGCCCCTGCAATGCAGCATCGCCGGGGTGAGCGTCGCGCAGTGCATCATTTTCGGCATGTTCGGCGTCAGCCCGGAACTGGGCGGCGACATCCTCATCAACCCGCACCCGCCCGCGCTGGCCCCGGAAATCGAGCTCACAGGGCTGAGGGTCCGCGGCAAGGTGCTGGATATCGCCGTTCAAGGCGCCGAGTACCAGGTGCGCATTGCCGGCGAGCAGATCCGGGTGCCGGTGGGGAAAGCCGTGCGCCTTAGGGGGAGCCGCCTGGTTCGCGCGGACTGACCGTCGCTGAAAGAAAGACAAAGAGGAGTCGGAGCCTGCATTGGCCACGAAAGGAACCAACCATGCACAAGTTCGCAAACGTCCTCACCGTGACAGCGCTGACGCTCATCTGCCACACCGCGTCAGCCGCCAGGTTCTGCGTCGCTCCCAGCGGCAGCGACGACAATCCGGGCACGGCCGAAAAGCCTTTCCAGACACTGGATCGAGCCCGGCAAGCAGTGCGAAAGATCAACGCCAAGATGACCGGTGACATCGAGGTCGTGCTCCGCGGCGGCACCTACCGGATCGCCCGGACCGTGGTCTTCGAGCCCGAGGACTCCGGGACCGGCGGGCACAACGTGGTTTACAGGGCCCAGGCTGGCGAAACGCCGATCATCAGCGGCGGGCGGGTTGTGACGGGCTGGAAGCGGCACGACGGGGGGATCTGGAAGGCGCCCAGCCCCGTCGCAGACACCCGCCAACTCTACGTCGGCGGCAAGCGAGCGGTCCGCGCCCGCGGTCCGGCGCCGGCAGGCCTGGAGTTGCTCGGCAACGACGGCTATCGCACCAGCGACCGCACGGTGCTCCAGTGGGCCAACGTCGAGGACGTCGAGTTCTGCTATCTTGTTACCTGGACCCACAGCCGCTGCAAGGTCGCCCTCGTCCAGCCGGACCCCAAGGAGAAGACCGGGGCCGTCATCAAGATGCAGCAGCCGACCTTCGAGATGGCCCGGACCAAGGAAGGCGTGCAGGTGTCCACGCCCAAATACGTCGAGAACGCCCGGGAACTGCTGGACGAGGCTGGCGAGTGGTACCTCGACCGTCCCGCCAGGACGCTCCACTACAAGCCCCGGCCCGGCGAGGATCCTTCCGAGTTCCAGGCCGTCGCAGCGGGCCTGGAGACGCTGGTCGAGATCCGCGGCAGCATCGAGAAGCCCGTCCGGAACGTTGCTTTCCGGAAGATCACCTTCGCCGACGCCACCTGGCTCCAGCCCAGCCGCATCGGACATGCGGACGTGCAGGCCAACTTCCTCAACGACCCGGCCAAGCTGCTGAAGCGCGGCGGCAAGGTCACCACGATCCACAACGAGCAGCTCAAAAGCCCTGCCAACGTCATCTGCCGCCATGCCCATGGCGTCTCCTTCGACCGATGCACGTTCACCCGCCTCGGCGGGGCGGGGCTGGACATCGAGCAAGGCAGCCGCAGGTGCAACGTCACGGGCTGCCGCTTCCTCGACATCTCCGGCAGCGCCATCCAGATCGGCGACGTGCGAAAGGATGACCATCACCCCGCGGATGATCGGCTGACCGTGCGGGAGAACGTGATCCGCAGTTGCCTCATCCGCGACTGCTGCGTGGACTACGAAGGCGGCGTGGGCGTCTTCGTCGGCTACACGGAACGCACGACCGTGGCAAACAACGAAATTCGCGACCTGCCTTACAGCGGCGTCAGCGTGGGATGGGGCTGGGGCGAGGAGGACGCCGGCGGCGGGGCCTACAAGGTGCAGGGCCCCTTCTATGACAAACCCACCGCCTGCCGCGAGAATCGCATCACGAACAACCACATCCACCACGTCATGCGCGAGCTTCAGGACGGCGGCGCCATCTACACGCTGGGCAACCAGCCCGGAACGATCATCTCCGGCAACCACATCCACGACAACCGCGGGGCACCCGGCGGGATCTACCTGGACGAAGGCAGCGGGTTCATCGAGATCACCGGCAACAGCGTCTACAATGTGCCCAAGCCCATGAACTACAACAACCACGCCCAGGACCGCATCAAGACCTGCAAGGAGCACGACAACTTCTTCTCGGTCAAGCCGGGTGCCTCAGGCACCCTTCAAATCGTCATCGATGCGGCGGGCCTCGAACCGCCATATCGGGACCTGTTGGGCCAGCCTCGCTAGGCGCACGAGCTACGCCGCCGACCAATCGGGCATGAGCTTCCGGTAAATGACCGGCTTGGCGGTTCGCTGCAGCGCCGCGACGGCCTCTGCGGCGGCGGCCACGGCCTTTGCGTCGGGCAGGAATTCCAGCGTGAGCTGGAAGCTCCGCGACTCGCCCGGTCCGAGCACCACCAGCCGCCCCTTCTGCTTCTCGAACGACCTGGTGTTCGGCAAGTCAGTCCCCGGCTCCAGCCCGGTCACGTAGCCGTCGCGGATGGCCTGGCGGTTCTTCCACAACGTAAACCACGGCAACTGATTGCGGTTGAAGCTGTAACGTACGCCCTTCGTGCCCGCGGCGTCGTGCAATACCGCCACGGTCTGCCCATCGGCGGCCGCAGCCAGGCGGAAGAAGTAACACGCCTCGGCCGCTCCGGGGGACTCCGGGCCGCATTGACTCCAGCCGGCGATTTCCCGCAGCGAGACCTCGTCGTAGGCCGCACACTCTTCCACGGGCAGCAGGACCCGCGCCCCCGGCTCCACGATCGGCGGCCCGAAATTGGTGTGATACAGCAGCGCCAGCTCGCTCGATTCGGCCGAAAGATTGGTGACGGTATCGCTCACAGTCCATCCCATCTGGCCGGCCCGCGTGCTGATCGTGCTCGCCAAGCGCAGCTTGTTGCCGAACAGCCGGGCCTCGTCCACCACGCCGCTCACCTCGACCTGTCCGCGCTCGCCGTCCAAAGTGACTTCGACCTTGCGCGCCGGGGTGTTGGCGATCTTCCCGTGCAGTCCGTAGCGGAGGATGCCGTTGGGATGAAACTCCGGGCCGCCGTTGTACTCCAGGCCGCAGCGGACCATCGTCTCGTCGAAACCGCTCAGCCAGCCCAACCCGTCGGGCTCGTCCAAGCGGACAAAGGCCGGGTGAACCGGCCCCCGGACGGGTGAGTTCCAGCCCAGCAGCGTCTCTCCGCAGTACGCCCGCCAGATGCCCATGCCGCGCGTGGGAACCACGATCACCCGCAAGGGGCCGGTGGCGAGCTCAATCACATCCACGCCCTCGCACAAGCCGCCATGGAGCCTCCGCTTCGTTGCGGAGTATCCCGCGGCAGCCCCGGCCACGTCGTTGGGACCCATCGTGATCGCATCCACGTACTGGTCCGACTCTACGTCGGTCAGCACCCAGGTTCG
>Ga0315280_10009871_pt1 | contig 12095 bp, 8 predicted proteins | sample YL17G06_40_MG_FD_203697 | JGI IMG/M metagenome (GOLD analysis project Ga0315280, IMG submission 203697) | Sediment microbial communities from Yellowstone Lake, YNP, Wyoming, USA - YL17G06_40 | ecosystem: Environmental > Aquatic > Freshwater > Lake > Sediment | place: USA: Wyoming | collected... | reverse complement strand
TGCTCTGTCGGGATGACTGAATCATTTCTCTGACGATCCATAAGATTAGGAACAGCAAAAAGGCGCTGAAGAGGGAGCGAACTAGGATGGGAATCATCACAAGTGAATAAAGCCGGTAGAGAGCCACCGAGAGGCTAACCATTACGGCGTTCATCGTGGGAATGAGGAACACCGCCTTCTGATATCCTGACAAGTATTGGGATTCAAGAACCGCAATCATCACGAAGCCTAACCATGAGGTTAGCAGGAAGTACTTTGAACCGAATCGAGTTACAACGCTGTATACTATGAAGATCGGGACCATCCAGAGTAGAAATTGTGGAGAATAGCTGGTCAAGGCGAAGTATCCCGCCAAAAGAATCAACGCTTCAGCCCCGATCGACCTATTCTTCCATGCAGCTTGCTTCGTCAACAAGTATCCGATCAGAACGTAGAGAGTGAGGTTGGCTCCGAGCCCGTATGGATTGTAACCAATTCTTGGTGTGATGAAAAGTCCAAGGCTGGATAGGACCTCGGAAACGAGAACTCCGGGACGTCCACTAAGAAGATCTTCCGCGACCTGAACAGGGGAGACTCCAGCGACGTACGACGCCAAGAATAGCCCTGAAGCGAATAGGGCGAGGTGAATGACAACGAAGGTGACCAAGTTCTTGATTTGCCGTAATCGCAGGAAGGCTATCAGATAGATCCAGCTGAACAGCAACGGTGCCAGGCGAAGAATAGAACCGATGGCTAGGAACAGGGATCCGGACTTTAACTTTGATTGATGGATCGAATAGACACCTAGAAGGATCAGTAGCGCTGGGAATACTTCAACAGTATTTATCATCTCTGCTAGGAACACGAGGGGTGAGCTTGCCCAAAGGAGTGCCGCTACCATCCCCTTACGAGAGGAACCAGTCAATTTCGTTGTGATGATCGAAAGCGCAAGCATAGTTGCGATGTCAGCGACCAACATTGGAATTTTCATGAAGAGTGTAAACACGAACTGGTCGATAGGGATGATGACTATTCGGGGACCGGGTGTGTACGGCGAGTACGATTCAATAACGCGGTTAAGGGCTGTTGCGTCCTTCGTGGCGAGAAGCCAGAGGGCGTACGTTCCAGCGTAGATGTATGCAGGCGCAGTGTAGACACCTTGGAATAGCGTTCCAGAAAGGATGCCTGAACCCATCCTAATCCAAGCGAAGAGGTCGAGACTGAAGGGAGTGATCGCCGCGTATATGACCTTCAACCCTATGAGAAATATGAGGGCCAGAACACGTAAGCGATTTCCACTTAATCCTATGCGCTCAATCACTTGTCTCCTCCACTATTGTATTTGATCAGTTCTATGAAGGTTGAGATCAATCTAGTTCTTTTCTCGATTATTTTGAGAGAATAGATCATACACGTGGCAAAGAATAACGCGCGGGCAAATGGGCCTCCGAAAAGGACGACGGCATTTGTCTTTGCGAACGTCTCGTACGCCGCGACAGCGGTTTTGAGGATGTGATTGCTGGCCGGAACGAAGAAGAATGCATTCCCATTGGCTGTGAAGTATTGATGGAACGCGATAATATCAAAGAAGAGCGCCGAAGAGAGTAGGATAATCAGGTAGCGAATGCTTCTGTTTCGGATAGCCGCATCCAGAACCAAGAACGGAATCAGCCATATTAGTGATTGAGGGAACCAGCTGCTAAGCCCAAAGAAAACGAGCATAATCAGAAGGGCTCCATCAAAGGTGACTGCCTGGTCCCGGGGCCATCGTTCCGCAATCAAAACGTACATGATGATCAGTGCGATTGTTGCCAGTCCCACCGCTCCAGCGCCCCTGGTAGCCGATAACACGTACTCGTCAAAACTCTGCGTGAACAAATCGTACTGCTTGAGCTGAAACCAAGGATTGTATCCAGCCAAATAGATCCATGCAAAATACGATGAAACCCCCAACGCACAGGCAAGGACGAACAATGTGCTCAACTTCTTTCGTGGTCTGTAGACAGACAGAAATACGGGCAGAAGAATGAACGGAAAGAGTTTGACAGCAGTCGCCCCCGCGTAGGTGAGCGCCGACCAGATACGGCTCCTCTTGGTTTGTAACGAACCGAAAGCCAATACGAGCAAGAACGTGGGAAGAATTTCAACGGTTCCCCACATTTCGTTCGTAAGTACCACGTAGGGGTTTAGGAACCACAGGAAGAATGCAAGTTTCGCCTTATGCTCACCAACCCCAGCATTCAGGGCAACCCGGTAAATCACAACAGCTGTTAACACATCAAGAACTAGAAGCGGGAATTTCAACAGGAAGACCAAGAGGTATAGTCCGAGGGATGGTTGGAAGATATCGACGGTCCAATTCATCAGAAGGGAAGGGTGGTCGACTGGAATTGTAGTCCAGAATGCGATCATCGTCTTGATGAAGATGCCGTAAGGTGTTCGTCCCTGAACAGAACCGACGAGTGTCTGATGTACTGCGTACGCCAAGTCTAGACTCATGGGCGACAAAGTCATAAGTGATGTCTTCACGATCCCTGCGACGATCACAACGAGCGTGTCCAAGCTCTGCAATGACCAGCGAAGTCGCACTGGTCATTTCCTCCTCTTCATGAGGATCTTCCATGTGATGGACATTGAATAGGCAATTGACACGCCTGCGAGCACTGATCTTGTTTGGAAATCGAGTCCTGAAAGTTGCCTTAGGACGTTCGCGAATGCAATTCCGGAAGTTAAGATTCTGCCGAATGGAACTAGATTCACGGGGATGAAAAGAACGTGGACTCCTGATGATGCCAACTGCAGGCTGTAGAATATGATGAGGTAAATGGTCAGAATCCCGTAAAGCCCCGCTGAGTAACGGTATTCGCCCTCTTTCGAGTTGAATATGGCGAGGAGTGGCATCGCCCATAGGAAGGCTGTTGGGAACCAATCAGCAAAACCATAGACTAGTAGGATTCCTGAAAGAGTCATTGCGATAAGTGTCCAGTCATCCTTTCGGAATACTTCTCGAGCGATTAGGTAGTATGTCACTACTGCTATTACTGCGAATCCCGGCGTCAAATACAATTGATATAACTCTGAACTTGTGTACTCGGAGAACGGTAGAGTCACTGGAGTGTAGTTGGAGAATAGCCCAGTCGAGCTCATGAAGCTCACAAAGTTGGAGAAGAATTGGGCTTGGCTGCTCCAGTAGAGATATGCTGCTAGACCCAAAGGCCCGCTCAGGACTATTAGTAACGTTTTCCGCCAATCACTTTTACCTCCGACCAGCCAGGACGTCAATGAGAGCCACGTCAAAATGGGGCTCAACCTTATGGCAACCGCAGAAAGCAGTGCGAGAGCGCTAAGTCGCGTTCGATTCTTCAGCAGATATACGATGCTCACTAGGCTTAGCATTATGATTATGATGTCTATCGTCCCCCACATTTCCACGAAGAATGTGGCGAACGGGTTTGCCAACCAAAGGAGTGCTGCTCTTCTGCCTGTCTTTTGTGAGCCGCTCAAGTTAGTGCCAAGCTTGTAAACCAGAAAACCCGTGGCGAGATCGGCGAGGATCAAGGGCGTTTTGACAAGCATGGTGAGGAGGTAATGAGTCGGCATGAGAAAACCAGGTTTCGAAGCAAGCATGGCCGCCCTTAGGGGCAGAATGTCGTTTTGATGAATCGGCAGCCACAACCAGAAGTAGAAGATGCCACGAACCAGAATAATCCAAGGGGACCATGAAATAGTCTTGTCGTCTGCTAGGACAGCTGAAAGATAGAGAACAAAATCGTATCCATAGGGAGTTACAGTAGCCAAAAGGAATTTTAGGGCGACAAGGGACATCACCAAGGCAACGAAATTTCGGGAGCCGTCCATCCTTAGTCTCATATGAACGACCCGCGGTTCACCTTAATTCGTGGGTTAGCACTATCTTGCAGGATCAATCACTGGTTTTCTTCCAGCCAGTGGCTGTCTCCGGCAATGGAATAGGTAATGTTACTGGAATCCCAGTTGTATGTTCGCCAGGTTTCTTCGATGTTGTCAATTATGAGTTTACAGTTTGTCAAATATCGCTTAAGGTTGCTTTCAGAGATTGCCCGGTATTGTCTATGCCCCGCTACTATTAGGATGCAGTCAAATTCAACAAGCCCTTTCGGGAATTCGAAGTATTCGGCGCCTGTGAGTTTTTTGATTTCCTCCTTGCTGTAATATGGATCGTTAACCTTGACTCTCACTCCCTTCTCCGTGAGACGTTTTGTGATTCGGAGCGTTGGACTCAACACGTGGACCTTCAAGTCCCCCTTGTAGGCCATGCCCATGATGCCGACATTCCTAACCCCCCGCTTGACCAGGCTGTCAGCCAAGATTATTGGCAAATCACTATCTGTTGCAATCGTGGCCCTCAAGATTGTGAGATGCTCAGGCCTCTCAGCACCCTCAAGCACATAATGGGAGCTCAATGGAATGCAATATCCGCCGGAACCAAAGCTTGGGTGGAATACGCCAACGTTCCACTTTGTCCCTACCAGCCTAAGCACATCTGTCATGTCGAGGTTAGGGTATGCCAGGCTGAGTTGATTTGCGAGCGTTATCTCAACATGCCTGTAGGCATTTTCAATGCTCTTAACGATCTCAGCGTGTCTGTGGTCCGGGGCTGGGATCAAATGCTCGCAGATGATGCCTAGGGCGTCTTTCATTAGGTTGGTTGTTTCAGGTGTGGTCCCGCCAATGATTCGGCTAGGTTCGGTTGGATTGGCTGGTTGGTTCGCGATCTTCTGGCTTACGTCTTCTAGCGCTCCGTCCCATGGTCTGTCGCCTTTCTCTGTGGGAATCGCGATCATGTGGACTGCAAATTCGGGTGAGAGCAGTTGCTTCCAGTCGGTTGTCGCGGTCATCATGCCTGATTGAACTAGGTATTTGGTGTCGAATCCGAGCCAGTATTCCATGTTGGGAACTGGGATCTTGCCGTCGTTTATGGTTGAGACGATTGTGTCGGAGATGTCAGTTCCTACGCAAGAAACACCTTGAGCGGCGAAGTTGACGAGAGTGGAAAATCCTATGTAACTTGTACCCCACACAGCCACTTTCTTCTTGCCTTCTACGAGTTGCTGTCGCAGCTGTTGCATCTTTTGATACACCTGAATGCGGGCCGAAGGTGCGACCGCATGTATTTCATTCTTTTCCCGCTAGCTTGCGGTTAGAAATGATTGAGGGGGATTCAAGCATGATGCGCAATCCCTGCCTTAGAGAAACCTTAGGCTCAAAGTTCAGATCGACGCGGGCTTTGTTGATGTTGGCGCAACTATGCCTTATGTCCCCTGGCCTAGCTTTCTGGAAAACCGCTTTGACGTCTTTTCCGGTCATATTGACCAGAATCCGGCAAAGCTGCTTGATGCTTGTCGCTCGACCTGTTCCTACGTTGAAGCTTTCACCTATCCCTTTCGTTGTCGTGAGGGCCAACAAATTTGCCCTAGCTACATCAGATACATAGATGAAATCGCGCGTCTGATTTCCGTCCCCGTAGATTATTGGAGGTCTTCCATCCCTAAGCTTTCTCGCGAAAATTGCAATTACTCCACTGTAGGGATTCGAACTCTGTCTTTCACCGTACACGTTGAGATACCTCAGCGATATCGTTCGCAGATCGTAACTCGAATAATACGCTAGGCAATACTTCTCTCCCGCAAGTTTCGATGCTCCGTATGGGGTGATAGGGTTGAGGGGAGCGTCTTCCGAGATTGATCTGGTTTTGGCGTTTCCATACACTGAGGAAGATGATGCGAACACAACCTTCTGAACGTCGTTTCTTAGGGCGGCTCGTAGAACATTCAGAGTTCCCGACACGTTGATCTCATTTGTAAGCCCCGGGTTGCGTACAGAGATATTTGGACTTACGAGAGCAGCCAGATGAATGATGGCCTCGACCTTTCGAGCCATTGATTCGATAGTCTTCTCTCTGGTGATGCTCCCTTTCGTAAAACGCACAGCCGGTTCGTTCCTCCATTTCCGCAAATTCTTCAGTCGTCCGGTCGAGAGGTCATCGAGAACCCAAACTTTCGCCCCATTCATTACAAGAGCATCAACCGTATGGCTGCCAATGAACCCCGCTCCTCCCGTAACTAGGACTCTATCAAATGTCAACTGCATGTTCTCACCAGTTCTTGAATGCTCAGATTTCATTCCATCCGTTCTTCGCTAGATGGGATACGTAATAAGCACTTTGCGATAAAATAGCCAATATCGAAACGGGAGTTTCTGCGGACCCGGAAAATGCGCAAAGGAATTGGCAAGTGGACTGAATTGCTGCTCAATCACTTGGGTCAACGATTGTGATTCTTGAACAACTGCCCTAGGAGAGTTGAGATCAATCAGGTTCTCTTTTCGATCAACCTTAGGGAATAGATCATACAAGTCTCTCTCCCTGGATCGGGGCAGGAAGTGCGTCAAACTCATACGGAATTTCAGATACCCTAATATCGTTTCGGCAAAGCCACGTTTTTTAGAGTCAGGTGAACTTACTCTCCTCGATCTGGGTTTGAAAGGAAAGCGAATCATTGTCGGGATTCCGGCATATAATGAAGAAACAACAATAGCGAAGGTCATAGTTCGCGCGAAGAGATATGCTGAGAGGGTGGTGGTCGTTGATGACGGAAGCACGGATGATACCCATAAGATAGCCGAGGCATTAGGTGCAATTGTTATCGGTCATAAAAGGAACAGGGGTTATGGAACGGCGATCGGAGCTTGCTTCACCGCTGCGCGGAATCGCGGAGCAGACATTCTGGTAACCCTTGATGGTGATGGTCAGCATGATCCCGACGAAATTCCAGGACTGGTCCAGCGTATCGTTCAAGGAAAGGCCGACATTGTGATTGGCTCGAGATTCCTGCGCCCAACGGATCAAGACAGGACGCCAAAACTTCGGAGAGTCGGGATCAGTTTTCTTACCGGCCTCACCGAAGTCGCGTCACGGCGCAGTTTTTCTGACGCACAAAGTGGTTTTAGAGCTTACAGTCGCAGAGCGATTGAACAGATAACCCCTGCTGAGCAGGGCATGGGAGTCGGTTCCGAGATCCTAATGAAGGCGGCTGAGAAAGGGCTTAAGATTTTGGAGGTCCCTGCTCTGGTCACGTACCGCGGTTCGGAAACATCTACCCACAATCCGGTCTATCATGGTCTAGATGTTGTGGCCAGTGTCATCAAGTTTACTTCGATCAGACATCCTCTCGTTTTCTATGGAGGGTTAGGAATGATCAGCCTCTCGGTGGCTGTGGGCTTCGGGCTCTGGACCCTCAACATATACACAAAGGAGGGAAGGATTGTGACGAACCTGTTGCTGATCTCTCTTGGGTCCGCACTTATCGGTGTCCTCGCATTGTTCACAGCAGGAATTCTTTTTACTCTGATTAGTGTGCTTCGAGGGACGACGCGACTTCGCCCTAGAGAGTCTGATCAAGTTGAAATTTAGTATGTCCTGAAGCGTCTTCCTAGGTTCTATCCGGGTGCATGGGTTGACAGCTGTTCCATCGTTGTCTCGGTCGCGGGGGAAACCGTTGCTTGCAGGGTCTGCTAATAGTCGGTGCCAGTCGCTAAGCCGATGGCCGCGAACGTGAGACCTTCAAATTCCTCATGCTGAAGTATTCGTCGGCCGTCAATCACAATTGGCTTAGCCATTCTTGCGAAATCTTCTGGCCTGAGTTTCTTGAACTCCTGCCACTCCGTCACGATGACGCAGCAATCTGCACCATCTATGCATTTCTCAGCAGAACTACAGTATTCAAGCCTGGCATCCATTAGTATGCGGCGTGCGTTCTCCATTGCAGAAGGATCGTAGGCAGCCACATTGGCACCTTTCTCCAAGAACGCTTTGATGATCTTGATTGAAACCGCTTCGCGCATGTCATCAGTGTCGGGTTTGAACGCGAGTCCGAGAATGGCAATCTTCTTGCCTTTCAAGTCGCCGACGAGTTGGTCAGCCAGTCGAATCGCAATGAGCGGCTGTTGGTCGTTAATAGCCGTGGTGGCTTCCACGAGCGGCAGGTCGACTCTCAGTCTTTTCCCGAAACTGAGCAGGGCTTTCAAGTCTTTTGGAAAACAGGAACCGCCCCATCCCAGTCCAGCCTGGAGGAATAGGGGCCCTATTCTCTTGTCTAGGCCTATCGCTGTCGCTACAACTTGGACATCGGCATCCTCAACCCTTTGGCAGAGGTTCGCCATTTGGTTGATGTAGCTTATCTTCATGGCAAGGAAGGCATTGTTCGCCAGCTTAATGAGTTCTGAATTGGATGTGGTGGTTCTGATGACGGTAGGTAGGGGGGACCCAAGGAATTTATGATAGAATTCTTGCAGTGCGTCGCCTGAACGTTCATCGAATTCTCCAATAATCAGCCTGTCCGGTCGCATCGTATCATCGAGAGCCGATCCTTCTCTGAGGAACTCGGGATTGTGGCATAGTCCAAAATCGGATCCGCAAACTTTTCCTGATTTCTTTTCGAGAACATTTCTAATCAAGTTGCTTGTGGTCAACGGTGGGACGGTGGATCTCACGACAACCAGTGGGAAGCCTTGACATGAGCGCAGCTGTTCGCCGATCCCAGATGCGGCAGCTTCGAGAAAATTGAGGTTGGCAGAACCGTCCGGGTTGCTCGGTGTCCCCACGGTTATGATTATGATCTCTGACTTTGGTATGGCGATGGAGTAATCGGGCGTGACTTTCAACCTACCCTTCATGAGTGCGTCCGTCAATGCGTCCTCGAGTCCGGGTTCGTGAAATGGGGGTCGACCCGCGCCGATCATCCGGACCTTGTTTTCATCGACGTCAAGTCCGTTAACAGTGAAGCCTTTGCGGGAAAGGCAAACAGCCATCGTCAATCCAACGTAGCCGAGTCCCACGACACAGACCACAGACATTTCAGCTCTCCTTGAGTGTTACGCAATTCCCACTAAACTATTAACTATTAGCCGAGTTGTTGGGACTGTGTTGGATAGGGAAGTTGGAGATGGTAAAGAAAGCGGTGATTCCGGCTGCGGGGCTGGGGACTAGGCTGCTGACTGCCACGAAGGAACAGCCAAAGGAAATGTTACCGATATTTGCGAAGGCCCGTACGGGTGAGATCTGTCTTAAGCCGATGCTTCAGCTCATATTCGAGCAACTCTACGAGGTTGGCTTCAGGGACTTCTGCATAGTGATAGGTCGCGCAAAGCGAGCAATTGAGGATCATTTTACCCCTGATGGTTACTACATATCTATGCTAAATGGGAAAGGAAAGCGTACCGAGGCGACTACTTTAGACGAGTTCTACGAGCTTGTCAGGAACAGCAGAACCCTGTGGGTCGGGCAGCCTGAGGCACTAGGTTTTGGAGACGCAGTCCTCAGAGCTGAAGCCTTTGTCGGAAATGACCCGATCATGGTTCATGCAGGCGACACCTACATCATAGCGCCCGGTGAGAATCATATCGTTCGTTTGATGAAGGCATATGAAAGTCTGGAAGCAGACATCGTATTCCTGATAGAGAAGGTCGAGGACACCAGACAATACGGGGTAATTGCAGGCGATGAAGAAACTGACGGAATATACAGAGTAACGGACGCTATAGAAAAACCGACTCAGCCTCCGACCAATCTTGCAATTATGCCGGTTTACATATTCAAACCCGAGATAATGAAGGTGCTGAGGTCGGTGCGTCCTGGGGTAGGCGGCGAGATTCAATTGACAGACGCGATTAAACAATCGATTGTTGATGGCAAGAGAGTTTATGCCTTGAGCCTTGGTAGTAATGAGGTCAGATTGGATATTGGCAGCCCTCAAACATACTGGGAAGCCCTACGGTTATCCCACTCATACGCTGCAGGTAAGACCTAGAATTGGGAAGAGTTCTCAGGGTAGGGCCAATGCAAGTGCCACTTGTCACCCCAGTAAGACAATACGGTTGCATACCTGTCGAAATTGATTCAGCAATAAATGTGCCGAACCTAGCAAAGACGGTTAAGTCCAATTGACTGACGCCCTCCCCAATGTCATTGACACCGATAACGAAGTTCGAGTAATGAAGCTTCGACCGGACGATGTCCGACTAGACACAGATACTGCTCAAGCATGCTGGGAGGCCTTCCAAGTATTATATCGGTGGGCTTCGAGATGACAGTGCCTTGATTGATTCAATCATACGATCAGATCTAGAAATCCTGCAAAAAATCCCCCAACTGAAATTCTTCGAAGGTAAGAGAATGCTAGTTACAGGCGGTGCTGGCTTTCTAGGAAGTTGGCTTTCGGACGTTTTGGTTTCGGTCGGCGCGGTAGTTCACTGCGTCGACAATTTGTGCACTGGGCGCTCGGAGAACGTCAGGCATCTACTCGGCTCTGGTAAGTTCGAGTTCACGAATCGTGACGTAGCCGATTTCATGCCTAGCGAAGGCGTTTACAATCAAATCTTTCATTTCGCGAGTCGTGCCTCGCCAGAGGAATATCAGCAGCATCCCATTGAAACACTGGCCGCCAATTCTGACGGGACGCGAAAGATGCTTGAATTAGCTCGAAGGAGCGGAGCAACCTTAGTCTACGCCTCGACCTCGGAGATTTATGGCGACGCGCAGATCGTCCCGACACCGGAGAGCTACTGGGGGTATGTCAATCCAATCGGCATTCGATCGTGTTACGATGAAGGGAAGCGTTTCGGGGAGGCATTATGTATGGCTTATCACCGAGCGTATGGTGTAGATGTTCGCATTGTCAGGATCTTCAATACGTATGGTCCAAGATTGAGATCCGATGGGGGTTATGCTCGCGCTGTGTCGCGGTTTATTGAGCAAGCAATCAGTGGTCACGCGATTACTGTGTACGGGAAAGGTGAACAGACTCGTTCTTTTTGCTACGTCACCGACACAATCAGTGGAGTCTTGCAGGTGGCAGCGCGCAATGACATGGCCGCTGAAGTCTTTAACTTGGGCAACCCGCATGAGATGACAATTTTGGATCTTGCGGAAGTGGTTAGAACGGTCGTCGGGAGCACGTCCCAGATTACATTTTACCCCCGGCCACAGGATGACCCTCAAAGAAGGTGTCCAGATATCTCTAGGGCGAGGAACATGATAGGATGGTCTCCGATGGTCTCCCTGGAGGACGGATTGCGTAGAACTAAAGACTGGTTCGTTCGAAACTTAAGGTTGGGCCAAGTCAACTAGGAAACAAGTTTTCTTGGGCGCAGTTAGGCGAGTTCGTGTCTGTCGTTGCTAGTTCAGCCAGGATAAATCGGTCCGGAACATTCCCGAGTATCTGTGCACATTGGTTGCTGTGCGATTCATCTTCTTTCGGTGCGGCTATTATCACGTTGGGATTAAAGGTCAATATGCGACTATGTTGCGCCATGATTCCTCGAGCTTCTTGTTTCCTCGATCACGCTGTGGTGGCCTGTCCACCCGCCTGAGAACGCACTTCGAAGCTTCGGCAAACCTTGAACGCTGTCCTCATTTCGTTCAGTTTCTCTTCGTTAACGAGATTGTCCTTTCGGACTCCACGAGTCTGCCGAGGAGTTCTGCCCACGTTCTGCAGCCCGGCTAGGCCTTTAGCCTCCTCAGCTGTTTCAGGAGGCCTTCGGGCACATTCTTGAGCAGTGTCCAGAATTCGGGTCTGGTACGTATGGGTTTGCCCTTCTTCCCTTGCCAAGCAAGGAAAGGTAAGCATAGATGCTGTCAGGCACAGCTCTTGCAGTAAGAGCTAAAAAGTCATTCTCCTAGTTGACTTGCAAGTGTTGATCCATTTGTTGCTTGGTCGGCGTGTTTTGATTAGGGATATGATCTTTACCGGTGCTGCCGGGTTTCTGGCCCTTAGCGCTGTTGCGGTTCCACGTAGAGTGTACGCTCGGACCCCGATTAACGAACGGAGTTAGTTGATGTTGGATAATGAAACTGTAAGGATAGTTGAGGACGATAAGGTTCTTTCCGAAGCTGTGAGTTCTCAACCTGCCCCTGATCGTAGGCGACTGTTCCGTCGCCTAGTAGCCTTAGCCGCGCTGGGAGGATTAACCAGCCTCCTCTTGGATCAGGGGGGTGGAATTCCGAAGATAGCAGCCCAGAGTCCGGTTACCACGCCCGGAACAGCGTCAGCTGGTCAAGTTGCCTTCTTCGACGCAAGCAC
>Ga0315280_10009870_pt1 | contig 12096 bp, 9 predicted proteins | sample YL17G06_40_MG_FD_203697 | JGI IMG/M metagenome (GOLD analysis project Ga0315280, IMG submission 203697) | Sediment microbial communities from Yellowstone Lake, YNP, Wyoming, USA - YL17G06_40 | ecosystem: Environmental > Aquatic > Freshwater > Lake > Sediment | place: USA: Wyoming | collected... | reverse complement strand
TTCCCGCACATCGCTCTGAATCCCCGATACAGTCTGGCATCCAACGTACCGGAGCAGGATGCTCTGCGCCTCTCACGTATGCTCTCCAGCGCAGGTGCGCGCCACTTTGTGCTGCCACAGGAATACGTAATTCATCCGCCGAGAGTCAGCGTGGTGGTGGCGGTAGAAAATACTCCCGAGAACGCCCTTGTTTTTACGGATGAGTTGGGCAACCCGCCGTACGGCGGGCGCCGCGCGTCCACTGATATACGTATGTTTTGCGCAGCCTGCATATTATCTGAGGAATCACAGAATCATACGCAACTAGGGTCTCAGGCGCCAGCAGATGCTCGCAACAGGTATGTGCTGGACATTTACGCATCCAATCCGTGGGTTTGCTACCGTATGACTGGTTCCGGCGGGCTTGCGCCTGCAGCGCTGCGGTCGGTAGCGAGCGTTCTGGTCAGCGCTCTGCCAGACGTTCCTGGAGCCGAGACCCTGCGTTCGCTTCTCGCTGAGGAAGAGTTCTCCGGGAAGAGATTCAAGACTCTTCAAGAATACGAGCGCTGGGCAGCCTGGCAACTGCAACTGACACAACTATACAGGATGAAACGCCGCGAAAGAAGGGTGCAGGGGGATGAGGGATAAAGATTCATCCTTCTGCCTTCAGCCTTGCGACTTGATATTTGGGCGCTTCAGAATCAGAATATTCTGATGCGTGATATTCGGCACAAAAGACCGGTTAAGCGCGTAGGGCTTCAGCGGGCGCTGAGTCGCCCTATTGAACCAAATCTTTATGCCCTTCAACTGGAAGCCTTCTGTGCGCAGGGCGTTTGCGAGGTTTGCGCCCAGAGGAACGAACTCGCCGTTCTGGAACCGGTCTCCAACCAGAATCACCATATAGCGTCCGGGTTTCAGGGCACGGAACGCTTCGCGCGCGAGTTGCTTCATCTTGGCGAGAAATTCTTCGGTGGTGTGAGCGTTTCCAAAGTCTCTGGGGTCATCGCTGCTGAACATAGCGAAGTTGGTTTCATCTTTGAAGCCGGTTACTTTATGTCCTACGCCGTAAGGCGGGTCGCATATAATCGCGTCCACAGATTCACTCTTTACGGTCTTTATTAGTTGGAGGCAGTCTCCCCGCATCATCCGTGCTGTGATATTCTGGATTCTGGATTTTGAATTTTGGACCTTATCTCCAAGAGGGACGAGTTTTCCCTTCCAGATGCCGAAGCGCTCTTTTATTGTTTGATAGATTTCTACCCACTTGGGGTTGAGTTCAAAGCCGAGAGATTTCCTTCCTGCGAGTTCAGCGCCGAGGAGGGTTCCTCCGACTCCTGCGAAGGGGTCAAGGACAAATTCGCCCGCCTTGGTAAAGAAGAGCACGAGGTCGCGCATCGCCTCAGGTGGCTTCATCGCTCCGTGCAATTTTCTCAAGTTATGAGATAGGTCAGGCGGATAGTTGGTTTCCCAGACAGTGTTGGTGAAGTAAAGCCATTCTGAGCCGCTCAAATCGTTCAACTCATTTTTCATCTTATCGCTCTGCGAACTGTAATCTGCTGTATCGTGGCAATCTTCTCAAGAAGATTACACTTTTTGCCCGCGTCCTGTCAAGCGGCTGCTGTTTTTCTGTTTGCCCGACCGCTAATTGCACTGGACGCCGATGCGGGAAAATGGAACCAGGAAAGGCAGTTTGTAGATAGGACACTGACTACAGAATGACGAAAACTCACGCTAACGAACGTGTGCTGAAATTTTTGAAAAAAAGACTTGACTTGAGATAGAATAAATGAGTATAGTCCACTCCTTAGTTTGTGTACTTTGTGAGGAAAAGGGATGGCGAAGAAGAGAAGTCTTCTGGGGCTTGACATCGGGGCCAGTATGGTCAAGGCTGTGGAACTCACAGATACTGGAGGGATGTTCAGTATCACAGGTTACGCGCAGAGACCGCTTGAGTCCAAAGAGGCCCTGACAGAGACTATAAAGGCTGTCGTTGAGGAGGGGGCGTTCAAGACCAAACGTGTCTCAACAGCGGTCTCCGGGCGCAGCGTTATAGTTCGCTACGTCAATATGATGAAGATGGCGGACGAAGAACTCAGAAGTGCGATAAAATACGAGGCTGATAAATACATTCCGTTTGAGATTGAGGATGTGATTCTGGACTGCCTGCGGCTGGAAGAGGCGAAAGAACGTGGGATGGCAGAGAACGAGATGAAGGTGCTTCTGGTTGCTGTAAAGAAGAGTCTGATAGATGAGCGAATCGCGGCTCTGGTGGATGCTGGACTGAGACCTGTGGTGATAGATGTTGACTGCTTTGCTCTGGGAAACGCGTTTGAATTGAAGATGCTGAGCAGTCCGCGATTTGCAGGGGTTGAGAAACTTGATGCGCTGGTTGATATTGGTGCAAACAAGACAAACATAAACATTATGAAGAAGCAGGTCTCTTACTTCACTCGCGAGGTTTATATTGGAGGGAATGATTTTACGGATGCTATCTCGCATCGCCTGTCTCTTGACCTGCACGAGGCGGAGGCGCTCAAGGTCAAGCCGGCTGGAAGAGAGGCTGACATAGAGGAAGCGACGCAGCAGGCTGTTGAAGACTTAGCGAATGAGGTGCACCTCTCATTTGACTACTACGAGAACCAGTTTGACGAGGAGGTTGATGAGGTATTTCTGTCAGGTGGCGGTGCGAAGTTGGTGGGTCTTGCGCAGATATTTGAACGCGCATTGGGTAAGAAAGTGAGTCTGTGGGACCCTGTGGAAGACCTTGAAGTGGACTCAGAGAAAGTTGATGTTGCTGCGATGCGGGAGAATGCGCCCAGACTTGCGATAGCGGTGGGACTTGCCGCCCGCGTGACCGGTTGAGTTTTATTGTGAGGTGTCGCGAATGATAAGGGTGAACCTTCTGCCTGAGGAATACAGAAGGATAGAGAGGGCTCCTCTTCCGTTACTTCTGCTCATTATAGTTGGGATTGCGGTTCTGTGTCTTGCGATTTCATTTTGTGTTTACCTTTCTTTGAGTGTGAAAACTAAGGGCTCAGAACTCAAGAGGACGATAGCGGAGAGAATGGTGGCGGAGGAACGGGCAAAATGGGCTGACAGGTTGCAGGCTGAACTGGACAGCGAGTTAAGAAGGCTCAACACCATAATGAGCATTAGAGTGAGTAGAATTTACTGGTCAAAGAAACTTGACTTGCTTGCAAAAATTGCACCGTCCGACATCTGGTTCGCTTCGGTCAAGATGGAGCAGAAGGACCCTTATCCTGCCTCCGCGAAGCCTGAAACTATAAAGGATGGCGGGTATCTCCAGTTGCAGGGCTATCAGAGATTATTTGACTTGGGCAAATATGGACTGTTCCGCGAAGCTCTGCGCAAAAACAGAATATTCTATTCCGACTTCGCGAGTATGGGGATGCCCACAGTCATGAAGTCATATTGGGACGAGGCTATAGAAGAAGACAGGGTGGTTTTGCAGTTCAATATGATTCTCTCCCTGAAGCCGCAGATGGAATTGCAGCAGTAGGGAAGAGAAGGAAAGGGGATATAAGTTGGCAAGGTTCTCCGAGGGGAAAAAAGCGACAATTATGCTCGCGCTGCTCGGGGTCGGTCTGGCCGGTATAGCAGCTATCTGTTACATCAGGTGGGAGCAGATTTCCGGCATAGTGAAAAAAATAGAAGGGGAAAAGGCACTAACACAGAAGGCGAACGAGAGAGCAAAAGGCATTCCCAAACTAGTGGATCAGATAAGCGAGGCCAAAGGTGCTATTGAGTATATGACGAAAATCCTCCCATATAAAGGCGACCTCCAACAGAATGCTTTCTTGAAACTCCTGCAAGAGAAAGCGGAACTATCCAGGGTCAGGGTAAAGAGCCTCACCTGCGAGGCGGATAAGGAGACCCCGGAGAAGAAGTTCGCAAGATTCAGATATAAGGTGGTTATTGAGGGCAATTACCCGCAGTTCGTGGACTTTCTTTACAGGATAGAGAGCGACCAGCGGTTCCTCAAAGTGGACTCCTTTGAAATCGCCAACAAGCAGATAGGTGCTAACCAATGGCCAGAGCCTGAGAAGGAGATAAAACTGACGATAAGCACATACACCTACACCGCATCACCGGAGTAGTTTTAGAGGGTTTACTATGATTATGATAAGGTTTTTTATCACAGGTCTGATTCTTATTGTGATGGTGAGTCTGGCACAGGCACAAGAGGAGAAGAAAAGGGAGTTTGACAACCTGCCCTACGAGGAGTTACAGAAACTCATTGAGGGCGCAAAAAGTAAGAGCGAATGGCCTAATATGACAGACAAAGAGAAGACTATGATATGGTCTAATATGATAGACATTGCGGAGACTATGATAAAGAAGCAGCCTGATGACCCCGAGCCTTACTACTGGTTAGCCTACGCACAACTGAAAAAGGGGGAACTTGACAATGCGCTTCGCGAATTTGCTGAAGCGCTAGGTCTTGACGCGAACTATCTTGAAGCATATATAGGGCGCGCGATAGCCTATACTAAGAAGAAAGAGTCCGCCCTCGCAAAAGAGGAGATACTTCTCGCAGCGGAGAGATGCTTATCTGCTATCAGGGAGATACAAACATCTCAGATTCCCGATATTTCTGAACTGAAAGATAATCTCAAAAGCCCCAACTTCTTCATCCAGGCGATAGAAAGAGAAGTTCCGCCCGAGCCCCGCACAATGGACCGGTTTCTGTGTCCCCTGACGAAGCCAAAAGGTCCGCCACCTGTCCTTCCATTTGGCATACTCTCTGAATCTGAACAGCGCAAAAAAAGAGATGAGATGAAGGAACTGTGCGAAAAGATAGCAGAAGATATCGCTGAGGGAGATAATGATGCCGCTCGCGAAAAGTTCCGCTCGCTGAAAGCCATTTACGATGATTATGTTCTAACCGGCAAGATAAGTATAGACGCAATCAGAATAGAAATGGAGAACATCTGGAAGGAAGCGAAGCGAAGGTTTCATCCACCGATACTGCGGGCAGAGTCAGAGAAACTGACAAAGGAAGCGGGAAAAAGCCTTATAGAACTCCGCACCGCTCTGGATAATAAAAAACTGGAGGCTGCAGAACAAATAAACCGTGCCCTTGAGAAGTCCCTGAAAGAGAGAACTGACAACACTGACCCGGAATTTGGACCCCTCAAAAAACTGGCAGAGGAATATGACCGTGACAGACAAGATATATACAAGAGAGTGGCTGCTCTGAGGGAGCTCAGAGACAAGATTTCTCCGCATGTCTACCTGCGTATGACCATAACCGGTCTGGGAGTTGAAAGCGTCGCTTATCTGGAAATAGATTTTGGCGGGAAGTTGGAAAAGCACGTTCTGAAGGAAAACGAGCCGATTCCTATTCCCAAAGAGTTCCTCGCCGAACTCACGCTGACGAAGATTGAGGATGACAGAATAGTGGTAAAGTATAAGAAAGAGGATGTTGAGTTAGCGGATGATATAACTTTCCCCGCACCCGTTGCGGGTGCTTCTGAGTCTGGTTCAAAGGCGCCGTGAGAACTTCCAAATTCTAAGTTTTCCGGAGGAGTTTATGAGAAAATGCCACGGGGTTGGTTTTTTACTTATCGTTTCAGTCAGTCTGCTTTGCGTCCTCAACTGCTGGAGCCAACTACTGGCGCAAGAGGGTACACAAAAACCCCCAGCACCAGGTGCGCTTCCACCTGAAGACACAAAGGTGGATGTGCCAGCCGCAAAGGGTGTCCCCCTGAAGTTGGTTATACAGTCTATCAGGGAGCAACTTGAGAAGCAAGTCGGACAAGCCGTCAACATCACCGCGGCAAAAGAACTGGAAGAGAAGGAGGTTAAGAAACTACTGACCGGTGTCGGCTGGAAAAAGGCACTTGAGGATATCGCCGAATATATCGGCGGGCAACTCACCTACCCCTCAGATAACTGGGCCAAAATAGTCCCTATGCCCAAAGTGACGCTCACAATACGCGAGGGAGACCTCGGCATTGTTCTGGACTTGCTGGCGGTCCAGAGCGGGAAAAACATAGTGGTCGGACCAGAGGTGAAGGGAAAAGTCTCGTTCACCCTAAATAACGTCTCCTGGAAGACCGCGTTTGATACTGTCGTCAAGACTATGGGCTTTGTTGCGGTTCAGGAAGCAGAAGACATCATACGCGTGACCACGAAAGAGAGATTAGAGGCGCAATTGGAAACAGAAATCTTTACCCTCAGATACCTGCGCCCGCAAGACCCGTATATGGCGATATTTCCCGTCGGCACAGGTGCAACGGGCAAAGCGGCAGGACGCACAAGAGAGAAGTTTGTCGCAAGCGGCGCAAAAGTGTCAGAGGGAAAAGGTATTGAAGAGTTTACCCTCCTGAAGGTCCTCAGAAACGCACTCACTCCCCAGATCGGCAGACTTGAGTACAACTGGGATACAAACCAGATAATAGTCACTGACGTGAGACCGAAACTGGAAGATATGCGGCGTATGGTAAAAGAGTTGGATGTCGCTCCAGCCCAGGTTTCCATAGACATAAAGTTCATAAGAACAACTTCAAGCGACCTGTTTGAAAAGGGTATCAGATTATACAAACCAAGCGTCCCCGCGTCGCAAGGTTTGGATGTCAGCGCCTATTTCCCAGCGCCCACTTCCACCAGTCCTGAAGGCACTTACCGCTTTGACCTCGGAAGATGGAGTAAATTCCACGAAGAATTTGGTGCGGTGGGCGTGTTAGACCTCACTCAAACTCAGATAATGCTGCGCCTGCTGAAAGCCGATAACAACAGTCGCGTTATCCAGGCACCAAGTGTTATGACAATGGATGGTCACGAAGCGATAATATTTGTCGGCGAGACTGTGCCGTTTGTCAGGCAGCAGGCAAATGTGGACCAGGCCGGAAACGTAACAGTCACTATTATGGAGGATGAGAGTTCGCCTATATCTGTCGGCTTCACCCTCTTTATTGTCCCGCACGTGATTCGCGAGACAGGCGAAATCGCGCTAACAGTTATTCCGAAGACCAATACGCTTATAGGAACCTCTGACAGTGAGCATCCGGGCTTTGAAAAATTTGGACTAAAACTATCAGCAACAGTTGAGACATATCTCTCTTTGCCCAGAACTCTTGACCAGACAATCGTCACCAAGATGATTGTCAAGGATGGCAGCACCGCTGTTGTCGGAGGACTCCTCACCGAGAAAAAAGTGGAAAAGGAGGAGAGGGTTCCGTTCCTCTCAAGCCTGCCTGTGATCGGTCACATTTTCAGGTGGAAGCAAAGTGAGACGGTTGTTGAGAACCTGATAATATTCATTTCGCCGAAACTGATATCTACAAGCGAACAGCACCTCTCGGCGGCAGAAAGCCAGATGAAAACTATGCAAGAAGCAGACTACTTTTTCCAGAAATACAAATTGAACGCAGCCTCGCAACTTGAGGAGAAACTCAAAAAAGAGAGAGAAAAATTTGAGGCGGCGAAAGGAGCCGAGAAAGAGAAAGAACCCAAAAAAGAAGGACCAGGCAAGTAGTCAAAGGGTTGCCATCCCTTTGCCCGACTGCTCTTGTGCGCGCTGCCTCGGCACTGAAGGTTTTCCCAGACCGCTGCCTGAAATAATCCGGCATCGTAATAGCGTGTGAATTAGCGTGTTTCCCGCCTTCAGAAGTTTGGAGTACCCAGGCCTGCGCGTTAGCGCTCACCCTCTAACAGTGGTTAGCGGTATTTCTCGCTGGAGCGCGATTTCAGGCTTGGGCACGGGATTGGGTCCACATTTGTTCACAGTTTTTTTGAGGAATTGCTTTGACCGAGAAAAATCACTCGCAGACCCTGATGCTCGTAAATCTATCAGAGCCGCTTGAGGGGCGTATCGCCGTTGTCAGAAACGGTAAACTTGAAGAGTTCTATACTGAACGATATACAGCGCGCGCTGCAGCAGGAAATATCTACAAAGCGATTGTGGAGTCTGTTGAAGGCAGCCTCCAGGCCGCCTTCGTCAACATCGGCACCTCACGCAACGGCTTTCTCCAGGCAGATAACGTAATAGCACCCACTAAGAAGAGGCGCGGATTCTTTCCTTTCTCCCGAGGAAAGAGGCGCGAAACGCCCGCCACCGACAGCCGCAATATAAAAGAACTTCTCAAGCCCAAAGATGAAATTCTTGTCCAGGTTGTCAAAGAGGCTATAGGCGATAAAGGTCCCGCCCTCACTATGTATGTCAGCATCCCGGGCAGATACCTGGTCATCACCCCGAAGCAGTCGCAGAAAGGGATTTCCAGAAAGATAGAGGACGAAACTCAGCGCCAGAACCTGCGCAGTATGATTGACCAGATAAAATTGCCCAACGGCATCGGAGCAATAATAAGAACTGCAGGAGAGGGTCGCACACTGCGCGAACTGGAAAGAGATGCAAAATACCTTCTCAAAACCTGGCGCTCAATAGAAGACTCCTGCACCAGGTCTCCTGCCGGAACACTCCTTTACGCAGAGACCGACCTCGCCATAAGAGCGGCCCGGGACATATTCTCTCCCGACATAGATGAAATCGTGATAGACTCGGAGGAAGCATTCCACAGAACACGTGATTTCTTCCTCTCCGTTATGCCGCGCTATACTTCGCGAGTTCGCCTCTACAGCGATGCCGCGCCCCTCTTTGAAGAATATTCCCTGGAGCAGCAGATTGAAGAGGTCTATAAGCGGGAGATAACGCTGCCACAAGGCGGCTCAATCGTCATTGATGAAACAGAGGCTCTCGTCGCCATAGACGTCAACAGCGGAGGCTTCAGGAAAGGCGACGAGGAAGAATCCGCTTTCAGAGTCAATATGGACGCAGCAGAAGAGATAGCGAGGCAACTGCGCCTCCGCGACCTCGGCGGACTTATCGTTATAGACTTCATTGATATATCAGGCAGAGAGCACATCCGGCAACTTGAGCACAAAATCAGAACCCTCCTTCGCCGCGACAGAGCGAAAACCGATTTCGGCAGAATAGGTAGATTCGGTACTATGGAAATAACGCGCCAGAGGCTGCGACCAAGCGTTCAACTCCTCTCATTTGACAGATGCCAGCACTGTGGCGGCACGGGAGTGATACGAAGCCCTGAAACAATCTCGCTCAAAGCACTTCGGAAGATAAAGAGCCATCTCTCCCGCAGCACAGGGCGCTCACTGCGCGTCCTCCTTCATCCCGAGGTGGCAGAGTATCTCCAGAACTATATGCGCCGCAATATAGTGGCTCTTGAAGAAAAGTTCCGCGCCCAGATCGCAATCATGTCTGATTCCCAGATAGGGATTGACGAAGTCAAAATCGGACAGTTATAATCTCTACAGTCTAACAGCAAGGAGCGCAAAAATGTACGTGATTCTGAGAGACGGCGGCAAAGAGTATAAGGTTTCTGAGGGAGATACTCTCTTGATTGAGAAGCGTGACCTGAAGGAGGGCGATACGATAGAATTTGACGAGGTTCTGCTCGTGCGCACTGATACAGACACAGTCATCGGCACGCCCACTGTCGCAGGCGTCAAAGTCACAGGAGAAGTCCAATCACCAGACGTCAAAGGGAAAAAATTGCTGGCAGTTTACTTCCGCCGACGTGAGCAGTCGCGCAGGAAGCGCGGCTACAGACACCACTACACAAAAGTGAAAATAAAGCAGATATCCCTTCCCGAGCCCGCGCCAGAAAAAGTATAGAGCGCCAGGAGAAATCAGGTGGCGCAGAATGTGCGGTCACAGCCAAAAACCGCTGCCAACGTTTTCAGCGCATTCTCTCTAACCCTCGCCATCTTAGCCCTCAATCTGCGCCTTATGGTCTCGGGGATAGCGCAGGAGGGTCAATCTCCATCTGCCAACAAGATAATAGAACTCTTTATCCTCCTGGCCGCCCTCTTATGGCTTCTCGCAGGAATTTCAGCCGGAAAACTCACTCTGCGCAGGTCCGGCATCACAGTTCCTCTGCTCGTATTCACACTTCTGGTGCTCATATCAGTCTTCCAGGCAAGCGATTTTGCCGCCTCTTACAGGTCTGCACTCACACTCCTTTTCCACACAATTTTCTTCTTCCTTCTTTTCCATCTATGCCTGTCCGAAAAGACAGAGAGAGCGGTGCTTTCTGCCCTTCTCGCCAGCGCCGCTGTTACCTGCTTCATCGCTTTCTACCAGCGTTTCTACGTATTCAATCTGGTGCGGCAATCCTATCAGGAGACTCCCGCACTCGCTATGGTCTCGGACCAGTTTCGCTCTCTATTTGAAGAGAGACTCTCGCTGAACGAGGTCTGGGCGACTTTTTTCCTCTCAAACACTTTTTGCGTCTTTCTCGCGATAATTTTGCCAGTTCCCCTTTTCCTCTTACTCTCGCGCCTGAAGAAAAAAACGTTGAAAGCAGGCGAAGTCGCTACCGTAGCATTTCTATCTGTTATCACTCTCTTTGCCATCGCGCTTACCGGCTCCAGAGGCGGATGGCTCGCTTTAGCAGCCGCACTCGCTCTGACAGCGCTTTACAGTCGCACTCTCGCCCGCAAGAAGCGAACTCTATCAGTTGCCTCATCCTGTATCGTGATAGCCTGCATCCTGTTTCTATGCCTCTTCTCGCCGCTGCTGAGTTGGGTGCGAGTGCCTGTCGTGCGGCTGGCAGACCTGCTCTGGGGCACGCGCTGGGTGAGCCTGCCTATGTCTCTCTGTTATCGCCTTGACTACTGGGCGGGAACGCAGAGAATGATTTTAGCAAACCCGTTCGGAGTTGGCGCCGCTAATTTCCCCGATAATTATCCCCTCTTCAAACGCCCATACGCTGGCGAGGTGAAATTGGCACATAACTCCTATCTCGGAATCTGCGCTGAGTTCGGAATCGCCGCGCTTATCGCCTTTCTTGCGATATGGCTTGCTGCTGCACGGCAGTTGCTCAAGCCTGCCCCGCCTCCGCTTCCCGCTGCAGCATCTCGGGACGACAAGCCGCCTATAAATGAAAAATATATTATGCTCCTCGCTATGGCAGGAGGCGTTCTCTCCTTCGTTCCTTTCTACCTGCTCGGACTCTTTATCAGCATACCATTCTCCACGCCGCAGGAAGTTCTCTGCTGGACTGCGTTATGGCTTGTGCTCTTTCTTCTCATATCAAGAAAGAGCGCAATCTTCGCTTCGCCTCTACTGCCAGCAGCGCTTATTACCGGTCTTGTCAGTTTCCTCATCCACTGCATAGTTGACTTTGACTTCTCCTCCCACGGGGTCAATCTCACTGTTCTCACAGTTCTGGCAATCCTTCTTGCGCGCAACCTGCGCACAAAAGGTCTTGCACAAAAAGGCTATGCAGTCAAGCGCACTGTTCTGGTCCCTGCCGCTTCTTTGCTTGCCGCGGGTATCGCTCTACTTGCTATTATCTATCTGCCGGGAAATGCTAAGGCTGACCACCTTCGCGACCCTCGCGGGGAAGCCGCCGAGAGCCAAATGAACGCTTTCCAGGTGCTTGTCGGTCAGCCGAGCCGGGCAAAGATAGAGGGGGCGCTTGATTATCTGGATAAGGCTGCGAAAATTCTTGAGGAAGCGAAAGCCGCTTCGCCGGGTGACCGCAAAGGTTATATGGAACTCGCAGGAACATACGAGTATATGTTCAATCTCTCACGTTCGCTGCCGGAAGATAAGCAAGACAAGAAGAGAACCCGGGAGTATTTTGATAAGGCGATAAGCAACTACGAGGGCGCCACGCGCCTGGCGCCGCTGACTCATACAGCGTTTTACAAGATTGCGCTTCTTTACACTTCCCGCAGCGACCCTCTCAGAAGAATTGATGTAGAACAAGCGTTTGAAGCGGCGAACGACGCTGTGCGCGTTTATCCCACCAAGCCGGCGTATCACCTCCTGCTGGGCGACCTATACAGATGGCTATACGAGGCAAGACATCAGGAAGCGGATAGACAGAAGATGATTTTCCATTATAGCGAAGCGCTCAAACTCTCCAGGCAGACGCCTGATTCCCGGCTGAAAATACCAGAAACCGAAGTGAACGAGATAAAACAGATACTGAGCGGTGAAGGAAAATAGAGAGAAAAAGTGGGCGCAAACTCATCTCTCTGCCTGCTCTATCTTCTTCCCCCGGGAATCGGCGCCGGAGTCTGCCCCTGACCCTGCTGCTGCCCCTGTTGTTGCTGCTGCCTTCT
>Ga0315280_10009867_pt1 | contig 12097 bp, 9 predicted proteins | sample YL17G06_40_MG_FD_203697 | JGI IMG/M metagenome (GOLD analysis project Ga0315280, IMG submission 203697) | Sediment microbial communities from Yellowstone Lake, YNP, Wyoming, USA - YL17G06_40 | ecosystem: Environmental > Aquatic > Freshwater > Lake > Sediment | place: USA: Wyoming | collected... | reverse complement strand
GATCAACGCCCGGGGCGTGGAGCAGCTGCGCACCGGCCGCTTCCTGGGCGCCGCGCCCGAGATGCGCAGCTTCGAGGGCGAGGAGTTCTTCGCCGAGGCCATGCGCCGGGGCCACTACATCGGCAAGCTCGAGCGCTTCCAGGACCTCTATCCCGCCGCGACCATCGCGGTCGCCGTCATCGATCAGAAGGCCCAGCCGGCCAAGGCCGCGGGCGTCTTGCTGGCCCGGGTGAGCTTGAACGGCCTCTCCTCCATGCTGGGCATGGAGTTCCCGGCCACGGGCAAGTCCGCCGCGGCCGTGGTGGACAAGCGGGACGGCTTCCTCATCGCGCACTCCAACCCCAAGGAAGTCTTCAAGCCCGAGGCGCGCATGAGCGAAGAAATATTGAAGATCATAACCACCCAGGTCGAGCCCAGGGGTGCGAAGGAGATGCCCCCCATTGACGGCAAGCGCTTCCTCGGGGCCTATTCGGACGTGCGCGACCTCGATTGGGTGGTCTACGTCCAGCAGCCCGTGGAATACGCCTACCAGACCGCGGCCGAGATGAAGGCCCAAATCTTCCGAGTCCTGGTGTGGGTCGTGCTTTTCACCATCCTGGCCTCGCTCGCCGTGGCCGGCCACATCACCCAGCCCATCCGCCTCCTGCGCGAGGCCGCGGCGAGACTGGGCCGGGGACAGTTCGAGGACCTCCCCGAGATGACGACCACCAACGACGAGATCGGGGATCTGGCCCAGACCTTCCTGGCCATGAGCGAGTCCTTGAAGGAGAAGACCGGCGAGCTCATCCACGCCAAGCAGGAGCTCGAGAAGTTCACCAAGGTCCTGGAGAAACGCGTGGAGGCGCGCGCCCGGGAGCTCAAGGCCGCCCAGGACGAGCTCATCAAGAAGGAGCGGCTGGCCGCCATAGGCCAGATGGCCTGGCCGTCATCAACAACTCCATCTACTTCATCAAGACCAAGCTCGGGGTCGCCCCCGCCGGGGCCGACCCCAAGATCGACAAGCACGTCAAGATCATAGAATCCGAGATCCGGCAGGCCAACGGCATCATCAACGAGATACTGACCTACTCCCGAACCCGCGAGCTCAAGCCCGAGAGGGTCTTCCTCAACGCCTGGCTTGACGAGCTCCTGGCGGTGTACCCCTTCCCGCCGCACGTCGCCCTGGACAAGCGGCTCGATCCCGCCAACCCGGCCGTGGACATAGACACAACCGAGATGCAGCAGGCCATACGCAACCTGATGAACAACGGCATAGAGGTCATGCCCCAGAAGGGCACGGTCAGCGTGCGCACGCGCTTAAGCGACGACCGCAGATCGGTCGTGATCGCCGTGGGCGACACCGGTCCCGGCATCCCGCCGGACGCCCTGGACAAGATATTCACGCCCTTCTTCACCACCAAGGCCCGCGGCACGGGCCTGGGCTTGGCGGTCGTGCGCAAGGTCGTGGACCGCCACGGCGGATCGGTGGAGGTGGAGACCGAGGCGGGCAGGGGCACGGTCTTCAAGCTCACCCTGCCCATGGCCCAGCCGGGCACCCCTGCGCCCCAAGGAAAGAACCCCTCATGAAAGGCTCGGTCCTCGTCGTAGACGACGACGCGAACATGCGCGAGAGCATCGCCGACAACCTCGAGGTGGAGGGCTATGCGGTGGCCCAGGCCGCCTCCGGGGCCGAGGCCGTGGCCGCAGTGCGCCAGCGCGCTTTCGACGTCATCATCATGGACTACAACCTCACGGACGCGACCGGCATAGACGTGATCAAGCGCATCCGCACCGTGAACGCGGAGAGCCAGATCCTGATGCTCACCGCGCATGCGTCCCTGGACACCGCGGTCAAGGCCATCCAGGAGTCCGTGACGGACTTCATGTCCAAGCCCGTTGATTTCGAGCGGCTCAAGCATTCCATCGCCAGGGCCATCGAGAAGCTGCGTCTGGAGGTCGAGAATAAGCGCCTCATGGCCGACCTCCAGGAGAAGAACGCGGAGCTCACGCGCCTCAATCATATGAAGTCCAAGTTCCTCTCCATGAGCTCCCACGACCTCTCCAACTCGCTCATGACCCTGCAGGTCAGCTTCGAGATGCTCTCGCAGTCCATCACGCCCGACGCGGACCAGAAAAAGCGCATGGCCTACATCTCCAACGGCATCGGCCAGCTCGCCCGCTTGATCGCGGACCTGGTGGACTGGGCCTCCATCGAGCAGGGCAGGTTCCGCCTGGAGAGGGGCTGGTTCGCGCCGGGGGGCATGGTGGAGGAGGCGCTGGTCGGGCCCCAGGGCCGGGCCGCGGCGCGGGGCATCGAGCTTTCGGCCCAGGTCGAGCCCAAGCTGCCCATGGTCGGGGGGGACAAGCGCCGGGTCATGCAGGTGCTCAATAATCTGCTGGAGAACGCCATCCGGCACACCTCCAAAGGAGGCAAGGTAACGGTCCGGGTGAGCCGCGTCGCCGGCCCGCAAAGCCGAACTCAAGGGGGGCCGGCGCCCGCCGCGGCCGCGGCCGCGGCCGGGGGCGACGCCGTCGAGTTCGCGGTGCGCGACACGGGCGAGGGCATAGCGTCCGAAGACCTGCCCAATATCTTCGATAGTTTCTGCCAGGCCAAGAGCCAAGCCGGCGGCGGCCGCCTGGGCCTGGGCCTTTCCATCGCCAAGGAGATCGTGGCGAGCCACAAGGGGAGGCTCTGGGTGGAGAGCCCGGGGCTGGGACAGGGGGCCACTTTCCATTTCACGATTCCCATCCCCCCAGGCGCCTCTTGAAAGTTTGGTATACTTAATCCGGACTTGAGCAGCACAGGGCACATGGCGGCAGCGCCGGCCTCATGGCCGCCAATGCCTGAGCGCCGACTCGCCCAGGGGGGAGACATGCCGATGACGAAGAGAAGAGTCAGAGTGCTGATCGCCGACGACCAGACCCTGTTCCGCGAGGGGATCAAGGACCTGCTCGAGAACGAGAAGATGGTCGAGGTAGTGGGGGAGGCCGCGGACGGCCAGGAGGTCATCCGCCAGGCCCGCAAGCTCAAGCCCGACGTCATTCTCATGGACATCAAGCTCCCGCAGATCGACGGCATCGCGGCGACCCGGCAGATCCGCAAGGACTGCCCCGCCACGAACGTCCTCATCCTCTCCAGCTACGAGGACGAGGCCCACGTCATGGAGGCCATCCAGGCCGGGGCCAACGGCTACCTCTCCAAGATGCTGCCCGCTTCCGAGCTGGTCAGCGCCTTGAAGGCCTTCGCCAACGACGGGGTCATGATCCCCCAGCAGGTCATGGGCAAGCTTATCGCCGGCCTGCGGCAGATGGCCTCGGGCGAGGGGAAGGGCTCGCCCGTGGCCCTGACCAAGACCGAGATACGGGTCCTGGTGTTCCTGGGTTCGGGCCTTTCCAACAAGGAGATCGCGGCCAAGATGGACTGCTCGGTCAAGACCATCAAGAACCACTTAAACGCCGTCTTCCAGAAGCTGGAGGTCTCCAACCGTACTGAGGCGGTGGTCAAGGGCATCGAGATGGGGCTCATCTCGCCCCAGGAGTCCTGACCGGCCCGCGGGGCCGCGGCTTGCCGCCGGCCGTGGAGGCGTCCGCGCCGAATGCCACCTTGATGACCAAGGAGACTTTCCTCGCCCAGCTGGAGCGGGCGGCGCTGGTCACCCAGAGCCAGCCGGTGACCGGGGCCTTGGTGCGATATCTCGCCGGCGAGCTCAAGAAGGGCGATCCGCCATGGTGGCCCAAGGTCCTCAAGGCCTGGGAGAAGCGCAGGTTCATGGCCTGGACCGAGGCCTGGGGTCTTTTCCTCGCGGCCGTCCACTTCGAGGCCCTGAGCGACGAGGCCAGTCCCCTGGTGCGGTATTTCCCGTCCTGCGGCGGCACCCCCGAGGCCGACCCGGCGCCGGCCCTGGCCCGCTTCCTGGCCGACCCGCCCGGGACCTTCTACGCACGCCTCAAGACCGGACATCGCCGCTGCTATGTGGCGGCGCGGGCTCCGCTCTGGATTATCCCGGCCGGCTATTTTTTCCAGAAGCGCGATATGCCCTATTACCTGGTCGAGGTCAATGCCGGGGCCGGCCTCAACTTGGCTGCGGATGCGGTGATGCCGCAGAAGGGTTTTGACGCGGACCTCGTGGCCGCGCGCGTAGGGCTGGACCCCGAGCCCCTGCTCCTGGCCGACATCACGCACCGGCGCTGGCTGACCGCGGCCATTCCCCCGGATGACATGAGCGCCATCCAGGAGATGGACCAAGCCGCGGACATCGTGCTGGAGCGCACCTCCCGGGATGCATCCTTCATACAGCTGGCGTCCTGCGCCCCGGAATCGGCCCCGCGCTTCATCGCCAGGAACATCCCGGCCGAGGAGGACGTCGGGCTGCTCATCCTCAACATGGGCACGACCGCGCGCATGGCCGACGAGGAATACTCCGCCTACCGGGACGGCATGGCGGAAACGCTAAAGCCCTGGGGCGACCGGGCCCTGTGGGCCGAGATCGAGAGCGTGCGCGGGGAGCTCTACTCCACCACCTTCCAGTTCCGCATCCACCGCCTAAAGGACGGACTCCTCCAGCAGCACGTCGCGACGTCCCTGGACTTCGGCGCGGCCAAGGTCAGCTACAACGCCGGGGAAACCGCCGAGTTCCTGGCCGTCTAGCGCCGGCCCCCGTTGCCAAAATTTTACCGTTCTGGACTTGATTTTTAACGCCCGCCGGGCTAACCTTATAATGATGGAATGTTTCAGCAGGTCCCGCTCCGGCCGGCCGAGCCATCCCCCAGGCCGTCCGGCATGGTCTCAGGCATGGCGCCGAGCCGGCCAGGTCGTCATCCCGGCCTTGTTCCTTTTCCCCACATTCATGCTGTTCGTCTACCTAATCTACGAGACCGCCAAGCTCTCCCGCGAGAAAATCCGCCACCAATTCGCCGTGGATGCGGCCGTGTTCGTGGAGATGACCAACTACTCCGACTTCCTCAACCGCACGGCCTATGTCAACGGCGCCTTCCCCATGCGCATCTTCGACGAGGGCTTCAAGGAAACCAGGATCGACTGCGACGGCAAGGATGTCTGCGATAACTACGACTGCAGCACGAAGCACCACTGCGTCCACGAAACCATCAGCCTATGGGAGATCATGTGCAGGAACGGAGACTTCCCCATGGCCGGGGGGACCTGCAACCCCAATGCCAGGACGGAATACGGGAACAGCGACTCAAAGTGGGACATCCGTTTCGGGGGATGGGGCGCGGACAAAAATTCGGGCAACCCCCCGGGGCTCGGCCGCGACACCCTGGCGATCCTGACCATGAACGACGCCAACAGCTACTGGATCAACTGGGACGACGCCAACCAGATCTACAAGCTCTACGTCCAGATCTACCAGCTCCTGGGCTCGGTCGAGGACGCCCAGTACTCGGTGCTACAGCGCCTGGCCGCCCAGCACAATTTCCTCAAGAAATCCTACTGGCTCAACACCGGGGATCCCATCCCCGACGCGGCTACGGCGGCCCGGATTTTCAGCAACGGCGTCGGCAGCTGGGGCTTGGGACAAAACGTCCGGTATTTATGCTACCAGCGCCTGAACTTCTACGGCAACAAGCCCACGGGCAGCGCCTTCCAGCCCTGGCAGGTCTACGCTCCCGAGCACCCGCCGGTCATGCCCCAGACCATCGCCGGCTGCGACGGCCTCTTCCACTTCATGTGGATCAGCCCCGGCCTGACCGGCAACCTCAACCGGCTGCGCCCGGGCGCGTTCCAGAGCCGCGGCGTGGAAGTGCGCCAGCCTTGGACCGCGCCCGCGAACTACTTCAACCACAACTTCAACCAACCGGCCCAGCCCGCGGTGCACGTGACCGTGGCCATAGGCGGCGCCCGCAGCGAGGTTAAGCCCTCGGTCTGGCCCGATCCCACGCCCAAGTTCCAGGTGAGGTCCTACCCGTGAGTCTGAGGCGCGGCCAGGCCACTACGGAGACGGTGCTGCTCTTCCCGCTGTTCATGTTTTTCCTCTTCGCTTTCGCCAAAGTATACGCCCTGCTCATCCTGGTGCAGAAGATCGAGATCGCGTCCTTCTACGCGGCCAGGCGCTGGCAGCTGGAATCGCACCGCAACGTAACTTACAAGTCGGCGGACGATGCTCTCCAGGTGGATATCACGCGCAAGGCTTTGGCATACGTCGGTTATGGCTCGCCCGCGCAGGGTTTTCTCGGGCTCGGCAATTGTTCCGGCGGACAGACGCCCGGAGTGGGCGTCAGCCGCACCCAGGTCTGGCAGGTCCTGACCTTGACGGTGTGCAGCAGGCCGGTGGAAACGCCTTTCTATAAGAACAGCCGCGGTTTCGTATTCGAGGTGACCAAGTACATCCCCAACCGCGATCGGCCCATCGCCTTCGTCCTTCCCGGCCTGCAAAACTAGGGGCAGCGCGGCGTCCGCTTTGTAAATGCGGCTCATGACAACTTTTTGTGAAAGCCGTTGAGCCGTCCCGGCACTTCGTCCCGACCGGCCGTGTCGGTCGGGACGAAGTCGCGGGCCCGAAGCCCGCAAAAAGCGCCGTTACGGAACAACGGCAACGGCTCCGCCCCCTTCGGGGGCGGTTCCGCCCAGACAGGCGTAGCCTGTCTGGGCGTTCGTTTAAAGGCCTCGCGCCCAATCATCGTCTCAGCGGACGCCCATCGCCTTCGTCCTTCCCGGCCTGCAAAACTAGGGGCAGCGCGGCGTCCGCTTTGTAAATGCTAGACTAAAATCAATGTTTTGGGCCAAGATGCGCCTTTTCCTACAGCGCCACTGGCTCACGGTGGCCGTAGTGGCCGGCGTTATCGTCGCCATCCTCATCCCGGTCTGGTACATGTCCGGGATGGAGGAGAGCGTCCGGCGCTACATCGTGGGCATCAACGTGGCCTCGCTGCCCTGGGGCATCCTCCAGACCCTGGTGTTCGTGGGCTTCCTCTACCTCCTCCAGTACGGCGGGGGCTTCGCCCAGTTCAAGAAGTCCAAGGTGAACGCGACCCAGGTCAACGTGAAGTTCTCGGACGTCATCGGCCTCACCGAGGCCAAGCGCGAGGCCTGGGAGATGGTCCAGCTAATCAAGGACCGCGCGACCTTGAAGCGCGTGGGCGGCAAGATACTGCACGGCATGCTCATGATCGGCCCCCCCGGCTGCGGCAAGACCATGCTGGCCAAGGCCATCGCGACCGAAGCCGGGATACCGTTCCTCTCCACCGCGGGCTCGGAGTTCGTGGAGATATTCGTAGGCGTGGGCGCGGCGCGGGTGCGCAAGCTCTTCAAGCAGGCGCGGCAGTACGCCCAGGCCTACGGCGCCTGCATCATCTTCATTGACGAGCTCGAGGTCGTGGGCAAGCAGCGCGTGTTCATGGACGCTTTCGGCGGCTCCTCCGAATCCAACAGCACCTTGAACCAGCTGCTGGTTGAAATGGACGGCTTGAACGACGAGGCCGCCCACATCGTGGTCATCGGCGCCATGAACGCGCGGGAGGAGGTGCTCGACCCGGCCCTGCTGCGGCCGGGCCGCTTCGACCGCACCATCACCATCGGCCGGCCGAACTTGGCCGAGCGCAGGGAGATATTCGAGTACTACGCCCGCAAGGTCCGGCTCGAGCCTTCCGTGGACCTGGCCCGGCTCGCGCGCAAGGCGGTCTACAAGACCCCGGCCGAGATCGAGAACATCATCAAGGAGGCGGCCTTGATCGCCGCGCGGGCGCGGCGCGAGACCGTGGTCTACAAGGATTTCTCCGCGGCCATCGAGCGCATCGAGCTGGGGGTCGCCCACCGCCTAAACCTCACCCCGCGGGAGAAGGAAAACACGGCCTATCACGAGGCCGGGCATCTCATGATCCTCTACCTCGACCACCCGACCAACGACGTGTTCAAGGTTTCCATAGTGGAACGGGGGGGGAGCCTGGGCGTGGTCCATTCCGTGCCCCGGGAGGAGCTCTACAGCTCGGACGCGCACACCCTGCGCGCCCACATCAAGGTTTCCCTGGGCGGCTACGTGGCCGAAAAGCTGAGGTTCGGCGTCACCTCGGACGGCGTCTCCGCGGATTTCGCCAACGCCATGAAGATCGGCCACGGCATGGTCTGGCGTTTCGGCATGGGCGGCGACGGCCTCGTGGGCGACTTCACGCAGATTCCCAAAGAGCAGCTCTCCGAGAGCCTCAAGGAGAAGCTCAACCTCCAGACCGCGAGCCTGATGCAGTCCTGCCTCAAGGAGGTGGAAACGACCCTGCGCACGGAGATGCGCATACTTGACCGCTTCGCCCAGGAGCTCATCCGGCGCGACGAGCTAGACTACGACGAAATCGTGAGCATCTTCCTGGAATACGGCAAACCGCCCAAGCCCCTGCCCCTGGAGACGCAGCCTGAACCCGTTCCCCAGCCTTTGTCCGCTCCCAACGCTCCGCCCAAAACGTAACTTAATGCGTCTTTCCGGTTCCGGGCCTGCCCGCCGGAGTGCTTTTTGGGGATGCCAAGGCGGGTTGTAATCGGTAAAAATATAGTAAGGAAAACGGTTTCTCTTGACAAAACCTGAGCCGGGGGGCTAAACTGACGATGGTGGGTTATGATCGTCACTGTTAGGAAGGACAACGACCCCTTCAAGAAATATTGGTGGGTCATTCTCCTGGCCTTCGGAGTCATAGGAGGGTGGGTCTGCATGCCCTTGATGGACACGGCCACCGGCTCGGCCGGCCTTGAGCGCGGCTTGAAGCCCGCGGACCAGAGCCTCGACTCCTTGGCCAATCCCAACGGCGCGCCCGGTCAGGCCGTGGACCTCTCCATGGAGGGGACCTACCGCAAGAAGAAGGCCGAAGATCAGATGACCTCGTCCCTCTACCAGCCCTTGCCCGAGACCGCGGCGCCCGGCGCGCCGCTTGCGGCCGGCGCGGCCCCGGCCTCAGCCTCTTTCGCCGCCGCGCTCAAGGAGATCAGCAAGAAGACCGACGCCTCGGGTTGGGGCGGCGCCGCGCCCCAGAAAGGCTTCACCCCGCCCAAAGGCAATTTCAGCGGGCTCTCCGGCTTCGGAGGCGGCGGAGGAGGGGGCAGCGGGGCGGCCCTGTCTTTGGGGGCCTTCGGCACGGCCGTGGCCAAGACCGGCGTGACCACGACCCGTGGCCTGGGCCCGCTCGACTCCGGGCAGGGAGCCAAGGGCGGGGCGCCGGCCATGAGTTCCTTGAAGGCGGCCCAGGCCCAGGGCTTGGCCGCGGCCATGCAGAGAAGCGGCGACGCCTCCGCAGCCTTGGCTCGGGCGAGCTTCGACGGCAGCCGCGGCGGCTCGGCCATATCGGGCGGCCAGGGAGAGTCCCTGGGCGGAAGCTACGCGAACCTCGATGCAGTGCCCATGAACCTCAAGCCCAACAATCCCGAACTCAATAAATTCAACTACCAGCCGGTGCCGGCGGTCGTGGCCGCGATGGACACCAGCGCGGAGCAGAAGCGCGCGCTCGTGATGGCCGTGGCCGGCGCCCTGATCGGCGGACTTATCGGCGGGCCGGCGGGCAACGCGATCAGCATGGCCGTCATGATGGCCGCGGTGACCCAGGGCCGCAGCGTAAACAGCGGCAGCAACGTGGCGGGACAGACCCAGACATTTCAGTCCGCCTACCGGTGAGGAGGAAGTATGGACCAGCAACCCTATATTCCTAAGATCAATAAGGACATCAAGCGCGAAGAGGAGAAGAAGCGCGGCGGCCTCGCCTGCCTCCTCTCCCGCCTTGGATTCGGCTCGCGGGGCGCGGGCGGCCTGGGCGGCGCCGCGGGCCTGGGCGGCGGGCTCCTGGCCACCAAGGCCGGCATCATCGGCCTCGTGCTGGTGGGGACCACGGTCGCGGGCTCCATCGGCGTGGTCGGCTACAAGCTCTTCGGCCCCTCGTCCGCGGACCGCGTCGGCGCGGATTTCTCCTCCATCTTCGCGGCTAAGCCCAAGTCGGCGGCGGGTTCGGCGGCGGGCCAGGACCGCGCCGCCTCGGCCGACGGCATCTCCCGTTCCCTCGACTACCTGGTCCGGGCCAACGCCAAGAGGGAGGCTCCGGAGCAGGACCAAGCCGCGGCCGCGGCAGGGGCCGCCGCGGGCCCTGCGGTCGCGCCGCCCTTGAACAACGACAACGCGCCGGGACAGGGTCCGGCCGTCAAGCTCAAGACGGACAAGAAGATCGGGGAACTCTCGAAAGTGATGGCCGCAGGCTCGGGCGGAGCTTCTAGCTCCGCGGCGGGGGCCGGCTTATCCGGGGCGCTTGCGGCCGGCGCCAGGGGCGGCAGCCTGGGCGCCTTACCCGGGGCCGCAGCCCGTTCCGCGGCCGGGGGCTTGAGGGGGCTAAGCGCCGGCGCCCAGCGTCTGGGAGCTTTCAAGCAGCTTGGCCTGGTGCAGCGCGACCAGAAGGGCGCCGTGAGCAGCATGGCCGCGGGGCGCACCTACGACGGCAACGCCCAGGCCCCCGGGCAGATCGGGCCGGATGCGGGAATGCCGGGCGCCGAAACGGGCGCAGGCGCAGGCAACGGCGCCGCCGCCCCGAACCCGGTGGGCAATCCCGGCGTCGGCGGCGACGGCCAGCGCTTCCCGCAGCCGCCTGCGGTGGCGGCCACGAACGTCACGCCCTGGCAGGCGGCCATCAACACGGCGATGCTCCTGATGGCGGCCGCATGCGTCCTGCTGTTGCTGGCCAACATGGTCGCCAAGATGTCGAATGCGACGGGGCCGTTGGGCCAGTGGGCAAGACCTCTAGCCGTCGCCCTTGCCGCCATGGCCGCCGCCTGCGGGTTGGCGGTCGTCTTCTTCGGTTCCATGATCGGCGGCGGCGCGTTCGGCCAGCCGCTGCAAGGCCAAATACTGACTCTGGCCGGAGGCTTCATCACTGCCGCGGCGGTCGTGGCGGCCCTCGGTTTGGCGGCGCACGAAGGCGCCCTCCATGGCGGCGTCCTGGCCGTGACCATGATCTGCGGCGGCGCGGCTTTGGCCGCGACAGCCTGGGCCTACATGTCCACGCCGAAACAATATCCGGCCAGCACGTTCCAGGACGGCAGGCCGCCGGACTGGGACCACAAATAGGAGAACTCCCATGGAAACGAAAAAGGAAGCCCCGGAAATCCCGGATTTCAAGCTGGCCAAGGTCGGAGAGAGGCGCAAGCGCCGCAGAGGCGGAGCCCTGCCCTTATTCGGCCAGGGCGCGGGCCGCGGAGTCGCGGGCTCCATCGGCTCCATGGAAGGCGGGGGCGGGCTCATGGCCGCGCTCTCGTCCATGGGAGGCAAGATAGCGGTCGCGCTCCTCGCGGGCGCCCTGGGCGTGGGCGCCTACGGCGTGGGCAAGGTCATGGCCCCGGATGCCGGCAGGTTCGCGGCATCCAAGAAGCCCCAACTCTTCGCCAGCAAGGGCGAGAAGCCCAGGTACGAAGGCGACCTCTCCAGCCTTCCCGGCGGCCGGCCTGCGCAGAGCGGCCTGGGCATGGTCTCGGGAAGCCTGGACGGATTGACTCCTGAAGAGAGGGCGGCCAGGGCCAAGGCGGCGGAAAATGCGGCCAAGGCCGCGGCCGAAGCTCAGGCCAAGGCCGATGCCGAGGCCAATAAGCAGCAGACGGGCCAGGCTGGAGCGCCCGTGGACCCGGCGGCCCTGGCCGCGGCGGCCGCGGCCGCGGGCAAGGACAAGGGCATGGACCGCAAGTTCGGGGAGCTCGGCAAGGTCCTGGGCGGAGGCGCGGGCCTCTCCGGAGGCGTCAGCCGCGGCTTCGACATGCCCAAGTTCCAGAGCGACCCGGGCAAGATGCTGGCTTTGGCCAAGGGTCTGCCCAACGTGAACTACGCCAAGACCCGGGCCGCGATCGTGGGCAGGAACCCCGGCAGGGGCCTGGCGCAAAGGCAGCTTAACAACGCCGCTTTGCTCTCCAACGCGGCGCGCGGAGCGGGACGCAACGAGTCGCAAGCGTCCTACGCGGCCGCGCCTTTCGACAACAATCCGGCGGCCGGAACCGCCATCACCGGCATCGGGGCCGGGGAGGGCGGCCGGCCCGCGAGCGGGTCGGGCGGCGGAGTCGCCCCGAACCCGGTGGGAGGGGGCGGAGGCTCGATCGGCGGAGACACCAGCGCCGCGGACACCGGTCAGGACGACTGCAACGCGCTCTTCCCTGACG
>Ga0315280_10009866_pt1 | contig 12098 bp, 9 predicted proteins | sample YL17G06_40_MG_FD_203697 | JGI IMG/M metagenome (GOLD analysis project Ga0315280, IMG submission 203697) | Sediment microbial communities from Yellowstone Lake, YNP, Wyoming, USA - YL17G06_40 | ecosystem: Environmental > Aquatic > Freshwater > Lake > Sediment | place: USA: Wyoming | collected... | reverse complement strand
GTTGCCCACCATCTGCCCTTCTCTGGCGAACCCGAGAGCGCCTCGACGCCCGCCAGGATCGCCAGCGTCACGAACAGGGCCAGGAGCATGTCGGTGACGGCGGCGCGGGCCAGGAGTGCGGTGAGCATGCTCGTCATGAACGCCAGGCCTGCCAGGAGGTCCGCGGGCGGCCCGAACCAGCGCCTGGCCGCCCGCGCGATGACGAGGACCAGGATCACGGCGGCCAGGGCGGACCAGAAGCGCACGGCGAATTCCGTGACGCCGAAGACCCGATACGTCAGTGTGATGAGCCAATAGAACAGGATGGGTTTGTCAAAACGAGGCTGGCCGTTGAAGTGGGGGGTGATCCAGTCTCCGGTCGTGAGCATCTCCCGCGCGGCCTGGGCGTAGGCCGGCTCGTCCGCGTCGAAGAGCCCGGGCGTCCCGAGCCGGAAGTAGCAGAGTGTCCCCGACAGGACCAACAGCACGAGGAGCGTCCTGGCGCCCCTCCGGCGCAGGGATCTCACGCCCCCGCCCTGCCCGCCGTCCCGCTGGCTCGGGTTGCCCGCGGCCGCCGCGCCGCCGGAACATGCGCGTGAACCGCCAGGACCACCGCCGTCCCCAGCAGGGCCCCCGCCAGGACGTCCGAGGGGAAATGAGACAAGAGCATGATCCGCGACAGGCCGACCAGAACGGCCAGTGGGATGCAGAGTCCCGCCGACCGGGGATACCACAGGCTGAGCAGCACGGCGGTGGCGAAGGCCGTGGTCGCATGCCCCGATGGGAACGAGGCAAGGGCGTACGGAGCGGGGAAACAGGGAAAGGTGGCAAAGAAGGTCCCCGCCCCGGGCGCGTTGGGGCGGGCTCGGCAACTGATGTTCTTGAGGATCTGATCCAGGATGCCTGCCAACGCTACGCTCCCCGCACCCCACGCCCCGCGCGCCAGGCCCCCTGGAGCGTCTCTCCACCAACCGATGAGACCCACGACGATCGGAATGCCGATGTCCACCGCCCCATACCCGAGCCAGGTGAGGATCTGCATCGCCTCCACGAGGGGTGGCCGGTGCCATGCCTGGGCGCCCATCATGAGGCTGCGGTCGGCGACGGCAACCCCGGGCAGAACGGCCAGGCCGACCAGGACTCCGAGCCGCCAGCCGGTCGAAAGCGATTCGCGCTCTGTGGGTACTCCGGACGGGTTCACCACGGGCGCCGACCCTCGGAAGCGATCGGCCCCGACAGAAGACGGACGCGGGGCCGGTAGACGCTCGAGTCCCTTCTAACACGCCTGCCGGTCGTGAGCAAACCCAAACCGCATCGCACTCAAAGAAAAAGCCCCAGGGGGTTGCCCCCCTGGGGCTTCGAGCCGACGACTTGGTGCCTAGAAGTTGTAATAGAATTGGAGGATGTACTTCCCGGTGGTGTCACCCTTGGTCGGGATGAGCCAGGCGGTCAAGCCCTGGATCTTGAAGCCGGTCCAGACCACATACTCGGCCTTCAGATCAATTTCCTGGCCCAGTGTGCTCTTCCCGACCAGCCCATTGTCCTTGGCCTGGAAGCCCGAGCCAAAGCAGCCGATGGCCCCGCTCCTGGCATTCTTACAGTTCGAGTACTTATCGACGAAACCGGCGAACAGGTACGCTACGCGCAGCGTGAGGGGCTTCACCGGCACGTAGTCCACCGAGGCGCCGATCGTCCAGAGGCCGGTCGGAATGTGGTTCACGCTGACAACGTCGAAGTCGCCGCCTTCACCGATGATCTCGTACGCGCCACCGGCCACCCGGCCCGGGCCGCTCCAGCTCGGGCCCGGCCCACCCGGGAACGCATCGCTGTCATGGCCGGTGGTGTCCTGCTTGTCACCGGTGGCATACGATCCGACGAGGTGCAACTTCACCGGGCCGATCGGGATGTGGACACCGCCGTCCAATACCCACCCTTGAACCATGATGGGCTTGCCGTCAGCCGTGCTGTACATGGTGCCCTGCGGGCCACCCTCAGCCTGGCCCCACACCCAGTCGAGGTCATACGAGAACGACCCGAAATCCCCGGTGGCGCCCAGGCCGACATAATGCTGCGGCCGAATGCGGCTATTCCCGGGGCAGTATGTGGCGCTGTCCGTGAAGGTGCCGGCGGTGTTCCCGGTGCAGTTCGACCGATTGTCCCCGTAGATGTAATACACGTACGGGTTGACCATCTTGTTGATGGCCACGTCGAACTTCACGGTATAGATGTCGAAGGCGTTGTCCTTCTTGTTGCTGGAATTCATGGCGCCGGAATTGTTGAGCGCGTTCCACGTGCCACCGGCGAGGACACATGCTGCCTGAGTGGTTATAGTCCCAACTGCTCCGGCAGCGGTGACGCAGTACGAGCTTGGCCCAGCTGCCCCCGTCGTCGTGCCGCGGTTGGCCCGGTACCAGGCCGCCTCGTACTTGAAGGGGGCCACTGCGCCGTAGACTTTGAAGCCGGCGTAATCGTCGTCGGTGACCAGACCCTTCGTCAGGTACCAGGGCTGGATGCCCGCGCGGGCGCGCAGGGGCACGTTGAACGGCAGCGCGAAGTCAATGAAGGCCCACTTCGTTTCCATCGACACGCCGTCCGCACCCGCGCCGCCGCCTGAACCGTTGCCGACCCGGGAGCCGCCCGAGGCGATCGAATAGCTGGAGTATGTGCCGCCGCTGCTGGTGACGCCCAGGTTCGTCCCGTTCGCGCCACCGCCGCTGCCGAATTCGACGTCGCCGACCTCGCCCCGCCAGGTCGCGGTGATGTTGCCGTTGTCATCGCTCGCGGTGAACATCGGGCGGAAACGAAGCTGCACGCCGCGAGGGTTTGTGCCCTGTACGTTGTTGAATCCCAGATTGGCGTAATCGTAAAACCGAACCCGCCACTCCCCGCCGAACTTGACGTCCACTGCCATGGCCGGGGCCGCCACCGTAAGCAGGAGGACGCCCACAGCCACCACCCACAAAAACTTTCTCATCAGGTTACCCTCCGTTTCAAACTCGATGGTTGCGATCCCTGTGGACCTTCTGGTAATCCCCTAGAGAAAGCAGCGTGTCTTGTGGCTTCACATCCCCCCTTTGCCGTTCGCAGCGATGAGTCGCTGTCGCGCCATGAGTTGAAATTATGGTTTGCGCCTATTTCAAGCCCGCGATTCTTAAGGGCGGCGAACCGGCGGGACCTTATCAAGCACCCCGCCGGGTTGTCAACTATTTTTTTTCTCCGGATCGGACAAAGCTATTGCAGTGCCTATGCCATTTCCCCAATCTGGTGATCCTTCCGGGAAATTCGCACCTTACAGCGCCAGGCGCGTCCTCCCGCCTCCCCTCTTGTGGTCCCTGAAACACACCCGGTATCGCAGTGAAGCCACAACCCCGGGGACATTTTCAAATGGAAAACTGACAACCGACAACCGGTCAACGAGGGCCATTGGGCGGTTTTAAGTTGTCGGTTGTCGGTTTTCAGTTGGCGGTTAGCCGGGGGGCCGGAGGTCCAGGAGGACGACGCTGCTCCGGCTCTTGGTAATGCCGAGCAGGTTCGTCTGGACCACGAGAAGCACCAGCTTCCGGTCGCCCGTGCCCTCCGGGTCCAGCAGCGCGAAATCGGCGACGTACCCCGGCAGCTCGCGCGTCTCCCAAGCCGGCTGCATGCCGATCCCATCCCAGCTCAGCCCGAAGATCTTGCCCTTATCGTACAGGCGGGTCTGGAAGAGGTAGCCGGTGGAGGGCGTGTTCCGGGGCAGGACGAGCTGTTTCTTCCCGTTGCCGAGAATGTCCTGGAAGTACATCCGCCCTTGCAGCATGAAGCGCTTCGGTTGGATGCCGGAGCGGGGGTTGCTCCCCGCGTGGTCCGGATCATACTCCAGCACCGTCTCCGACCCGCCATACCGGTCGGTGCTCCGGTAGATCTCGGTGCCCCCGCGATCGAAGACCCGCAGATAGTCCAACTGGTCCAAGATGACGGCCTTGGGCGCCCCTTCCCCGTCCAGGTCGGCCAGCCCAAAGCCGTAGATCGCGCTGAACGGCTTGGGGAGTGCCACCGCCTCGCCCGGCGCGTACCGGCCGCCCACCCACGTGTACTGCCGGACCGGCCCGTCAAAGGGCTTGTCGCTGGCCCCGGCCTGCGCATACAGACGGGGCCGGCCGTCCGCCCCCTCCAAGACCCGGAAGTGCATGGGGACATCGTCCCAGATCTTCCCGAACTTGCCGTCCCGGTATTCCAGCACGTACGAGCGGAGGCCGCTCGTGGTGAAATTCGTGACGAAAATCTCGGCCACCCCGTTCCCGTTGATGTCCGCCGCATCGAGGGCGATGATGTTGTCCGTCGTGACGCCCGGGACGCTGGCGACCGGCTTGATCCCCGACTTTTCCAAGTCGTAAATGAATATGCCCTGCCCATCTGAGATGGCCAGCTTCATGGTGCCGTCGCCCGTCAGCTCTCCCGCCGCCAGGGCGTAGGCCCGGAACGGAACCTCCTGCGCCCGGAGGGCGATCTGGTCGATCCGCGGGGCCTCGCCCCCCTGGAATCCGCCGCGACCTCCCGTCGAGGCGACCCTCGGCGCGGCGCCCTTGACCTCCGAGCTGGCCAGGGTGATGGAGTCCCCCCGCACCGTGGAGAGGACCTGGACGTCCCAGGTGACCGCCTTCTCCATGAGGGTGAGCTTCGACAGCAGGACCGCCGACACCCGCAGCCGCTTCCACAGGGCCTGCAGGACCGACGGGTCCGTGAGCTGGTCGGGGCTCCCGACCTTCTCCTCCTGGAGCGCCGCGCGGATCCGCTGATCGTTCAGGACCTCGAATCGGCCCGTCTTGACCAGCGCATTGGTGAGATCGCGCGTCACGGAGCGGGTGTTGGTCCCGGCCACATCGCTCACGTCCACGTTCGGCAGGGCCAGGATGACGCGCGCCGAGGTCACCCGGACGCGGTCGCCCTGCTGGACCAGCGTCCCTTCCGTCTGTTGGATGATCTCGGCCGCCGAAAAGTTCGGCTGAACCTCGAGGATCCGGACCCGGCCCACGTCCCGATCCAACTGCCCAAGGACCTGGCCGGTGTAGGGGTGCTTGAACTCCTGCCCCTCGCGATAGACCTGAAGCTCCAGGCCCGGGATCACCTGGTCCTTGGCCCCGAGATCGAGGAGCACGCGATCGCGCTCGATCCCGATGACCTGGCCGGCCACCTTGGGAAAGGCCGCCGCGATCCGCTCGGCGATCTCGGCGGCGGACGTCCCGTAGGCCGCCTCCTGCGCCGAGGCGGTGACGATCCCGGCGAGCAGGATGATGGCCATCGCCCCCGTCAGGTACCGCCACATTTTCCTTCCCATCATTCCCTGTCTCCATCTGTTCATGAAGATCACCGTCACCATAGCGCAGACCGGCGCGAGGCGTCAATAACAAATGCAGCCGTACCCCCCTCCCCCCTTTGAGGGGGAGGCCAGGGGCGGGGGGCTGACCGCTGATTGCAGAACGCTGATGGCTCAGAGGACCACCGTCTCCTGATGCACACCGAACACGCGGCGAAGCGCGTCGCAGATCTCGCCGATGGTGGCGTAGGCCCGGACCGCCTCGAGGAGGCGCGGCAGGAGATTCTCGGTCCCGGCCGCCGCCTCGGCCAGACGCCCCAGCGCCGCCTGGACGCGCTGGCCATCCCGCCCCGCCCGCACCGACCCGAGGTGCTGGCGCTGCTCCTCGGCCACTCGCTCGTCCACGACGAACACCGGGACGCGGGGGGCGCCCGCCTGTGCCGCGGCAGACAGGTCCGCGCTGGCGAACTCGTTGACGCCGACCACGATCTCCTGCTTCGCCTCCAGGGCCTGCTGGGCTCGGTAGGCGGCCTCCTGGATCTCCTGCTGGATGAAACCCCGCTCGATGGCGGAGAGCATCCCGCCCATCCGGTCGATCCGCGTGAGGTAGGCGCGGGCCTCCGCCTCGATGCGGTCCGTGAGCGCCTCGAGGAAATAGGCGCCCCCCAAAGGATCCACGACGTCGGCGACGCCGCTCTCGTGGGCCAGGATCTGCTGGGTCCGGAGCGCGATCCGCACCGCCTCCTCCGTGGGCAGGCCCAGCGCCTCGTCGCGCGAGTTCGTGTGGAGCGACTGGGCCCCACCCAGGACCGCCGCCAGCGCCTGGACCGCCACCCGCACCACGTTGTTCTCCGGCTGTTGCGCCGTGAGCGCGGAGCCGGCCGTCTGGGCATGGAAGCGGAGCATCCACGAGCGGGGATCCTTCGCGTCGAAGCGCTCGCGCATGATCCGCGCCCAGAGCCGCCGGGCCGCGCGGAACTTGGCCACCTCCTCCAGCAGGGTGTTGTGGGCGTTGAAAAAGAACGCCAGCTGCGGGGCGAAACCATCTACGGGAAGACCCGCCCGGATGGCCGCCTCCACGTAGGCGATCCCGTTTCCCAGGGTGAAGGCGACCTCCTGCACCGCGGTGGCGCCCGCCTCCCGGATGTGGTAGCCGCTCACGCTGATGCTGTTCCAGCGGGGCATCTCGGCGGCGCAGAAGGCAAGCGTGTCGGTAATGAGGCGCATGGAGGGGGCCGGCGGGAAGATGTAGGTCCCCCGGGCGATGTATTCCTTCAGGATGTCGTTCTGGACGGTGCCGGTGAGATGCCTCCGGGCGACGCCCCGCCGCTCGGCCACGGCGAGGTACATGCAGAGCAGGATGGCCGCCGTCGCGTTGATCGTCATCGAGGTGCTGACCCGGTCCAGGGGCAGCCCCCGGAACAGCGCCTCCATGTCGGCCAGGGAGTCGATGGCCACCCCGACCTTTCCCACTTCCCCGACGGCCATGGGATGATCCGAGTCGTAGCCCATCTGCGTCGGGAGATCGAAGGCCACCGACAGGCCGGTCTGGCCCTGTTGGAGCAAGTACTGGAAGCGGCGGTTGGTCTCCTCGGCGCTGCCGAAGCCGGCGTACTGCCGCATGGTCCACAGCCGGCTGCGGTACATGGTGGGCTGCACGCCCCGGGTGAAAGGATACTCCCCCGGGAACCCCAGGTCCCGCTCGTACTCCTCCTCGGCCACGTGGAGCGGCGTGTACACCCGTTCCAGCGGGATCCCGGCCGTGGTCGCAAACTCCGCCTTCCGTTCCGGCGCCCGCCCGAGCGATTTGGAGAGCGTCCCCTCTGCCCACGCCCGCTGGAGGGCTTCGAGCTTCTCGCGCTCGTCCTTCGTCACGCGGTCCGTCCTTCCTTCAACTCCCCTGCTCCCCTGCCTTCCCCCACCATTTCCCTCCCCCCGCCGCGGGGGAGGGGCGGGAGGGGGGCTACTCGATCACCACGAGGACGTCGCCTCCGCCGACCGCCCTCCCTTCCTCGACCCGAATCTCCTTCACCGTGCCGGCGGCGGGGGCCTTCAGCTCGTTCTCCATCTTCATGGCCTCCACCACGATGATCCCGTCGCCGGGCTGCACGGCGTCGCCGGGCCGGACCAGCAACCGGACCACTTTCCCCGGCATGGGTGCGGTGACGACCCGCTTGCCGGCCTTGACTTCGCCCTTCCCCGCCGCCGCCCGCAGGCGCCGCTCCCGCTCCTCCTGGATCTCCACGCGAAACGGCTGGCCGTCCACCAGCACCATCAACGCTTCGTCCATTTCCAGGAGATCGATCTCGTACGAGCGCCCCCCGATGAGGAGGGAGTAGAGGCCGGGATCCACCTGGAGGAAGTCCACGCAAAACTCCCGATCATCGAGACGCACGCGGAGCCCGTCCGTGTCCTGCCGGACGTCCAGCCGGTGGTCCCGCCCTCCCGAGCAGGCGAAGTACGTCATCGGTCACCTGCCGCAATGGAAAACGGACAACTGACAACGGACAACCGGGCACTTCCAATTGAAAACCGACAACGGACAACCGGGAAACGAAACCCGAGGAACGGTCATTTTCTTCGCCCTTTGGCTGTCAGGATGGACTGGCCCAGGATGGCGCAGAGTGCGTCGGCTTCTGCCAGAAGATCGACAGGGAATCCCCCAGACAGGAGTTTCGCGCGCAGGATCACTTTGAGCCAGTATCGTGTCTCCCGGCATTCTTTGAGCGCTACACCGAGCTTGTGGACAAAGTCGGCTTTGCTCTCCGCACCCCGCGCCTCTTCGTAATGGGCGCCAACAGACGTCCCCGCCTGCACGATCTGGCTTGCGATGTGTCTGCCGGCTGGATTCTTGGGCAGCCTAGCGGACAGCTCAATGATACGCACCGCAAAATCGAGCAACCGATCGGCCAGCTCGTCTCCTTTCATATCCTGATCGCTCCAATTGGGCGGTCGTCGGTTGTCGGTTTGAAATTTGAAACTGAAGCTGCCCCGCGGCTACCGCCGCAGGGCAGCTTGCCGGGCCGCCAGCTTCCAGGGGCTCTCGGCGCGCCCCGCCTGTGCCGACCGGGTCGCGAGGCGCGCCTGATCCCGCACAAAGGCATGCAGCGCGGCGGCAACGAGGGCCACGTCCCGACCCGACTCGTCCCAGGCGTGGGGGCGGCCGGCGAAGCGGCGGTCGATGTAGGTGGTGTCGATCTCGCCCTTGAGGAACTCGGGATCGGCCATCACCCGTTGATGGAAGGGGATGGTCGTCTTGATCCCGTGGATGCTGTACTCCATGAGGGCCCGGCGCATGCGCTGCGCCGCCTCCAACCGATCGCGGCCCCAGGTGATGAGCTTGGCGATGAGGGGATCGTAGTGCACCGGCACCTCGTATCCCTCGTAGACGCCGCTCTCCAGCCGTACCCCGCCCCCCCCGGGCTCCCGGAGGCCGGTGATCCGCCCCGGCGAGGGGACGAAGTTCTGGAAGGGGTCCTCGGCGTAGATCCGGCATTCGATGGCGGATCCGCGAATGGACACATCCTCCTGGCCGTGGGGGAGCGGCTCGCCGGCCGCGATGCGGATCTGCGCCTTCACCAGGTCCAGCCCCGTCACCATCTCGGTGACCGGGTGCTCCACCTGGAGCCGCGTGTTCGCCTCCAGGAAGTAGAAGTTCCGGTCCGCGTCCACCAGGAACTCCATGGTGCCGGCGTTCACGTACCCGGCCGCCCTGGCCAGGCGCACGGCCGCCTCGCCCATTCGCCGCCGCAGCGACTCGTCCACGATGGGGGAGGGCGCCTCCTCGATCACCTTCTGGTGCCGCCGCTGCACGGAGCACTCGCGCTCGCCCAGGTAGATGGTGTGACCCTGGCGGTCGGCCAGGATCTGCATCTCCACGTGGCGGGGGGCGCTGAGATACTTCTCCACGTAGATGGCGGAATCGCCGAAGGCCGACGCCGCCTCCGAGCGCGCCGCCCGGATGGCGGACGGCAGGTCCGCCCGCTCCCGGACCACCCGCATCCCCTTGCCGCCGCCGCCGGCCGCCGCCTTGATCACCACGGGGAGGCCGATCTCGGCGGCCCGCACCTCCACCTCCACATCCGACAGGTCCTGGATGGCGCCCGGGACGACGGGCACGCCGCTGGATGTGGCCAGCCGGCGCCCCGAGGTCTTGGAGCCCAGCGCCCGAATGGCGCCGCTCGGCGGCCCGACGAACACGATCCCGGCCGCCTCGCAGCGGCGGGCGAACTCCGCGTTCTCCGCCAGGAACCCATACCCGGGATGGACGGCCTCGGCCCCGCACCGGCGGGCGGCCTCCAGGATGGCGTCCATGTTGAGGTAGCTCTGGGGGGAGGGGGCGGGACCGACGCAGTATGCCTCGTCGGCGTAACGGACGTGCAACGAGGAGCGGTCCGCCTCGGAGAAGACGGCCACGTTGGCGATGCCCAGCTCGCGGCACGCCCGGATCACGCGGATCGCGATCTCCCCCCGATTCGCGATCAGGATCTTGCCGAACATCCCCGCCTCGCTCAGCTCGGCTACGGCAACGCAAAACGGACAACCGACAACTGACAATTGAAAACTGACAACCGACAACGTCTCGCCTGAGCTCGACGCAGGCTGACAACCGGCCAGTTCAGGCCATTGATCGGTTGTCCGTTGTCGGTTTCACATTTGAAATTGCACGCCCTCTCACAGGGTCATGGTGGTGATCTTGTACCAGAGACTCCGCTCCAGGTACTTGAGGTCCAGCGGCTTGGTGATGTAGTCGAAGGCGCCCAGCTTCAGGGCCTGCCGGCCCGTCTCCTCCTCGTTGACGGCCGTGACCATGATGACACCCACCTCATGGTCGATCTCCCGGACCTGCTTCAGCACCTCGAGGCCGTTCATCTTGGGCATGCGCACGTCCAGAAGGATCAGGTGGGGCCGGTCTTCCTTGACCTTGCGCAGGGCTTCTTCGCCGTTGCTGGCCGCAATCACCTCGTAGCCCTTGGCCGTCAGGAATTCCCGGAGGAGTTCGATGAAATCCGGCTCATCATCAACCACTAGGACCCTCGGCATGACGTCCTCCACAATCCAGGCCGGCAAGACCTGGCGTCCGTCCGTTCCAGGCGGATCGGGTGGCCCCGCTCCGCACCCGTCAAGCGCCTCACAGCGGAATATTCCCGTGCTTCTTGGGTGGATTGGTATCGCGTTTCGCGGCCAGCGCCCGCAGGGCCTGGATCAGCTTGGGCCGGGTCTCCCGCGGCTCGATGATCTCATCCACGTAGCCCCGCGCCGCCGCCACGTAGGGGTTGGCGAACTTCTCCCGGAACTCGGCGATCCGCTCCGTGCGGAAGGCGCCCAGGTCGGCGGCTTCGCTGAGCTCCCGCCGGTACAGGATGTTCACCGCGCCCTCCGGCCCCATGACGGCGATCTCGGCCGTGGGGTAGGCGAAGTTCACGTCCGCCCGCATGTGCTTGCTGCCCATGACGCAGTAGGCGCCGCCGTAGGCCTTGCGCGTGATGACGGTGACTTTGGGCACCGTGGCCTCGCCGTATGCGTAGAGGAGCTTGGCCCCGTGGTTGATGATGCCGCCGAACTCCTGGGCGGTGCCGGGCAGGTACCCGGGCACGTCCTCCAGGGTGATGATGGGAATATTGAAGGCGTCGCAGGTGCGGACGAAGCGGGCCGCCTTGATGCAGGACTTGATGTCGAGGCACCCCGCCAGCACCGCCGGCTGATTGCAGACGAAGCCCACCGCCTGCCCATCCAGCCGGCCGAAGCCCACGACGATGTTCGGCGCGAAATGCTCGTGCGCCTCGAGGAAGTCCCCGTCGTCCACCACCAGCCGCACGATCTCCTTGATATCGTAGGGCTTGTTGGGATTCTCGGGCACCAGGTGATTGAGGGCCTCCTCCATCCGCGTGGGGCTGTCGTCGGTGGCACGGCGGGGCGGGTCCTCGAGATTGTTCTGGGGGAGATACCCCAAGAGGTCCCGCACATGGCGCAGCGCCGCCTCCTCCGAATCGGCCGCGAAGTGGGCCACGCCGCTCTTCTCATTGTGAGTCATGGCCCCGCCCAGTTCCTCGAAGGTCACCTCTTCGTGGGTGACCGTCTTGATGACGTCGGGGCCGGTGATGAACATGTAGCTCGTGTCTTTGACCATCACCGTGAAATCGGTCAGGGCCGGGGAGTAGACCGCGCCCCCGGCGCACGGGCCCATGATGGCCGAGATCTGGGGGATCACGCCCGAGACGAGGACGTTGCGGAGGAAGATGTCGGCGTACCCCGCCAAAGAGACCACGCCCTCCTGAATCCGGGCGCCGCCCGAGTCCTTGAGCCCGATGAGGGGCGCCCCCGCCTTCAGGGCCATGTCCATGACCTTGCAGATCTTGGCGGCGTAGGTCTCGGAGAGCGAGCCGCCGAAGACCGTGAAGTCCTCGGCGAACAGATACACCAGCCGCCCGTCAATGGTCCCGTATCCGGCCACCACCCCGTCGCCGGGGATGATCTGCTTGTCCATGCCGAAATCGCGGCAGCGGTGCGTCACCAGCATGTCCACCTCGGCAAACGACCCCTTGTCCAGCAGCAGGTCCACCCGCTCCCGCGCCGTGAGTTTACCGGCCGCATGCTGCTTCTGGATGCGCTCCGCCCCGCCACCCTCGCGCGCGCGCTCGCGCCAGCGGTGCAGTGCTTCGAGGCGCTCTTCGATGCTCATGATTCGGCTCCCAGGGGCCGGGGAAAACTCGCACGTGTTTCATATCAGCCCCATCATGAAAAATCAACGGAAAAGGCCGCTTGACCGCATTCGACAGGTGTGTTAGACAGAAGACCACTCTACTTCCTTGGCATGTGCCTTGCT
>Ga0315280_10009863_pt1 | contig 12100 bp, 9 predicted proteins | sample YL17G06_40_MG_FD_203697 | JGI IMG/M metagenome (GOLD analysis project Ga0315280, IMG submission 203697) | Sediment microbial communities from Yellowstone Lake, YNP, Wyoming, USA - YL17G06_40 | ecosystem: Environmental > Aquatic > Freshwater > Lake > Sediment | place: USA: Wyoming | collected... | reverse complement strand
ACCGATTGAAGTTGTTGGAGGAAATCACAGTCGCAGCCGCAGATGAACACCTTCTTGATTTCTCCTACGCCGCCGAGTTGGTGAAGCCGGGTGTCGTCCTCACGACGCTAAAGGGCTGCCTGGAAGCCGTCCGTAAGATAAAGAAGCACGGTATTGCTAAGGGACCTTGGGACAAACGCGAAGAGTGGCTCAACGCGCAGATTGCGCGCCTGTGGAAGGAACGAGGTGCATTCCCAGGTGCTGGCTCAGCACTCGAAGCGCTTGGTTTGCGGCTCGCCACTTGTATGTGCCTCGATCTTATGGCCGCCAAAGAGTATGAGCCAGACGATGATCCCTGGCCGGTGCTCGATGCGGTTATTCGAGGCAGGAAGAAGCCTCCAAGCCCTGCGTATAAGGCTGACCTGGAAGCTGTGCGCAACACATGGACGGGCCTGACGGAAGATCGCAAAAACCTGCTGAAGCTGCTCTCCCGATTTGATCTCTCCCCGGCGCAGGCAAAACGGTGGTTTGACGAAGCAAAGAGGCGGAAGGCAACTGAGGTCAGTATTAACGACGCAGAGATCCTGCTGAATCCATACCGGATTTGTGAAACGGATTTGGGCGGTCGGGACGACTTGCCCGTGCCAATCGGCACCATCGACCAAGGCGTCTTTCCAGATAGCACCATAGCAGCGAAGCATCCCCTGGAAGGCACGACCGCAGTCCGTTCGGTTTTGGACGCCAGGCGTATCCGGGCGGCCCTGGTCACGGTCCTACGGAACGCCAGTGCAGGAGGAGACACGCTGTTGAGCGCCGCTGAAGCTCTAGCGCGCCTAGAGAGACTGCCCCTTTCCCAGCCCTGCCAGGTCGGCACGGATTGGCTCAATGGCAACCGGGAAGCGCTGGCCGGCGTGGTGGACACTATTGAAGTACCTGTCCAGCCGGAATCGGACGAGCGGATCACGGCACTGCAGTTTACCGAGATGTGGCAAAAGGAGGAAAAGCTTCGGAAGAAACTCCGGGCACGTGCAGAGAAGGCCTCGGATTCCATTGAGGAGTCCTGGGAGAAGCTTCTGGTTCAGGCAATCCAGAAGACCGGAGGCGAACTCGATCTAAAGAACGAGCGACACAAAGGAGCATTAACCGAACAGGCGGCCGCTCTGACAAAGCTAATGCACCGCCGCCTTACGGTCCTTACGGGCTCGGCGGGAACGGGGAAAACATCCGCGCTGGGAGCGCTGTTTGGATGCGAGCAGCTCAAGCGCCAGGGAATTCTGCTGCTCGCGCCGACCGGCAAGGCCAGGGTGCGCCTTGCGCGCGCAACGGGTGCCGAGGCCATGACCGTGGCGCAGTTCCTTTACAGTCTGCATCGATACGATGGGGAACGCCAACGTCCGCTCTTCAACGGTGATGCACCCTACAAGGAGGCTCGCACCGTAGTCATCGACGAGTGCTCGATGCTCACGGTGGATGACCTGTTGGCAACCCTCGAAGCGCTCGACTTGGGTCATGTTCGTCGCCTCATCCTGGTCGGCGACCCGAATCAACTTCCACCCATTGGCCCCGGTCGCCCGTTTGCCGATCTCGTGGGGTTTCTCCGCCAGGCTCGAGATTCAAAAGTCCCTGAGGTCAAACACTTGGCCGAGGCGTTGTGCGAGTTGACGGTGGAGGTGCGCACTTCAGCAGGGGTTCCATCCGATGCACTGCGGCTTGCCCGCTTGTTCGCGTCCGGACCGCTGCCGGTTGATGCCGATGAAATCCTGAATGACCTCGAGAGCAAAGAGAAACTGAACGATCTCTCTGTCACCTACTGGAAAAAGCCCGACGAACTTCGCGCACTTCTTCTTGGCGAACTAAAAGAACACCTGCCACTCAAGGCCCTCGATGACGTGGAGGGGTTTAACCGAGCGCTCGGAGTTACTGCAGAAGGATACGTACTGTTCGGTCAGCCGGACGGCGCCGAGTACTTTCAGATTCTTTCGCCGGTCCGAATGCATCCTTACGGCGTCCACGAACTGAACCGGTGGATACAGCGGATGTTTCGGCGTAAGGAATTGGAGGGTGTCCTAAACCCCTATCGCACAAAGCTCGGAGACGACGATCTGGTTCTGCGTGACAAAGTGATCCAGGTTCGCAACCAGTATCGCCATGCGTGGGATACTGACCGGCGGTTACAATGCGATCAGTACGTGGCCAACGGGGAGGTGGGAGTCGTCGGGTTAGACCAGAAATCCTTTCTTAAAGTGGTCTATGCCGGCCGGCCCAACCTTACCTTCAGTTACAGTGGCCGGGACTTCCCTTCCGGTGAAGGACCGCTGGAACTAGCGTATGCGCTCACCGTTCACAAGTCCCAGGGTAGTGACTTCCGCAAGGTATTCGTGGTGATTCCCAAGGAGTGCGGAATCCTGTCAAGGGAGTTGCTGTACACGGCCCTCACTCGCTCTCGTGACCAGCTTGTATTGCTGATCGAAGGGGATAGCGTTGAGTGCCTGAATGCGTTCCGCGACAGGTCAGACACTGCCCGCCGCAACACCAATCTCTTCGTTTCGGTAGTCCGGGTCCGGTTGGATGAGATTCCTTACGCCGATCACTTGATCCATCGTGCTGAAAAAGGGCATCTAGTGAGGAGTAAATCGGAACTGGTTATTGCCAATACGGTCTTCCGGATGAAACTCAAATACGAGTACGAAAGCCGCCTTGAATTTGAAGGTGAGCCGCGGATTGTTCATCCTGACTTCACGTTCGTTGACGCCGCTGGGGACAAGATCGTCTGGGAGCACCTGGGAATGCTGCACCATCAAGATTATCGAGAAAGATGGGAGCGCCGACAAAGGCACTACGAGAAAAACGGCTTTGAGCTCGGTAAGAATCTGTTCACCACGCAGGACGATGAACACGGTGGACTGGATTCGAGGACAATCGTGAAGGTTGCAGAACAAATTCAGAGCCTCCTTTAGATGGCTGACGGAGGAAATAGTGCCATTGCTGGCTTCCGACGAGGGGCCCAGTGCTCGATATCCGATGCCTCATGCCCGAGGAGAGTCCTGTTTGCTCTCTATCTTCCCTGGGCTGCTTTGAGACCGATCTCGGTGCAATAACTCAACTACGGATGAGACGTGAAGACGCGGTGAGGATGGCTGGGTCTTGCGTCGAGGAGCACCACGTTGGAGTCGCCAACCCTCGGCCCATCAATCGAATTCGGGAGCCTGCATTACAGCCCACAGTCAGCCAAAACCGTCGAGTTACGCCTCGGTTCCTGTGAAGATTGTTAACAAACCAGACGGGACTACGGTGTGGGGCTGGGCCTTGATTTAAGGATCGGAAGGAGTCCCACCGAGCGACTGGCGCGCAGGCGGGCAGGGATTCGAGCGGTCGGGCTGTCGGTACCGTCCTGAAGCGGTGCCCGGTCCGCCGGGGTAAAGAAAAGGCTAAGGAACTCGGGAGACTGGCGGCGGCAATTCCGGCATCGCCACCGTGACGACGATGCTGGCCCGGCGCGCGCAGTTCCGCCACGCGATCCTCGCCGGGCATGTGACGCCGCTCGACTACAACTACCGGGCTATGGTGAGCGGCACGACCTCCATGTTCATGCAGCAGGGCTCCGACCCCACCCAGGCCCACGGCCTCCGCGACGGCCTCGTCCAGCGCCAAGCCGCCATGCAGGCCTACGTCGATAACTTCTGCCTCATGGGCGTCACCTTCCTCTGCATGATCCCGCTCATGTTCCTCATGAAGAAAGGCACACCCCCCACAAAGCCCCCGCCGCGGCTCACTAGTAAGAGCTCTCTAGGCCGCGCACTGCCGCCCTCACCCGGCCTCACTGCTGAGGCCGAATACCCATTGACATGTTGTTGCAATTGAGGTATCTACGCAGTCAGAAACATCATTGGGACGCGAACCCGAAGGAAGCCTCTATGAAGCGCAGAGGGTTACTTGCTCTTGCTGCACTCACGCTCATCCTCTTTGGTGCTTCGCTTGTGATCTACCGGCAGTGGGGTAGGCACGGCGAAAGCGGGGGCGTTTCCATCGGAGCGGCTTTGCCGCTCAGCGGGGAGGGGGCGCAGTACGGTGAAAACGCGCGCAAGGCCATCGAGATGGCGGTGGCCGAAGTGAATGCGTCTGGAGGCGTTCACGGACGGCGCTTATCGGTGGTCTATGAGGACACTAAGCTCCAGCCTAAAGAAGCGGTTTCAGCAGTGACCAAACTAGTGACCGTAGACAAAGTGAAAGTCATCATCGGGCCCATGTCGAGTTCAGAAGTTGAGGCTGTCTTGCCCATTTGTGAACAGAACAGGATCGTTCTCGTCTCCCCGTCTGCGACCGACCATAAGCTCTCAGGAGCTAGTCCCTTTTTCTTCCGAACGATCGTGTCTGACGCATACGAAGGAAAAGTCATGGCAGACTTCGCCTTCAAACAGAAAGGTTACCGCAGGGTTGCCATTCTTTACATCGAGTCTGCTGGTCCTTTTGGTGTTTCGGAAACGTTCCGCAAGGAGTTTGAGGGCTTGGGGGGACAAGTAGTAACAACCGAGAAGGCAGACCAAGGTGCCCGCGATCTGCGCGCCCAACTGACCAGGGTCAAATCTAAGCAAGTTGATGCCCTTTTCTTCGCCGGATTCGCTCAAGAAACAGTAACCATGGTGAAGCAGGCGAAGGAGATCGGTCTTGATGTGCAGATACTGGCCCATGGAACCGCTGAGGCACCGGAGGTCCGGCAAGACGCTGGCGAGGCCGCCGAAGGGATCATCTTTGCGACCAGCACTCTCGGCCCGGGATCCGGCGTCGAATCTGTGCGCAGGTTTTTTGATGCTTTTCGCAAGCGTTACGGCTCTGACCCACAGAATTACGCTCCCAATGCGTACGACGCATTGAAGCTAGTTGTCTTCGCAATGGCGAAGTACGGTCCTAGCGCCGACGACGTTGCCCGTGGCCTTCGAGAGATAGCGGACTACCGGGGGGCCACCGGGGCGCTTTCGTTCGAAGCGAACGGCGATGTACGGCAGGCCTTGCAGATCATGACAATACGTGGAGGGAATGTCTTGCCTATTGACCGACCTAAGTCATAGGTATGGGCGGGGCTGGACCATATTGTCAACATGAGCTGAATGAACGAGAGACTCCGAAAGGTATTTGCATCCGACATCTCGCAGATTGTGGGTGGAGGATACAATGGATGGCGCGCTCAAACCTGGCTCAATTTTGGAAGAGGTCGATTTCTCGGACTTGAATGAGAGCATTAACAACATGCTGGAAAGTGCCGTGGCGTTTGTTACCGGCCCTGGCGGGATCTTTCAAGTGTCCATGTTCAGCCGAAAGTGGGAAGGGTGCCTAGTAATCCGGTGGCTCGGCAGGAGCCAATCTCACATCCTGAACCCGGACATAGAGAAGCTATACAAGGAGAAGAAGCCGATTCGCAGGGATGCCCCCACGCCTACGCTGCAGTGGGAGGTGCTGGATTGCGAGATGGGCGTGGGGAGCGCTCCGAGGTGGTTAGAGATGGTCGACACTGGACAACTCTTTCCGGTGTCGCCAGCCGGATTGGAACGGGTCTATGTCGCCGACGTGCGCGATGATGAGGCAACAAAAAGAAGCATCCCCCTCTACTTAAGGGCTCGCGACAGTAAACCCGTGGACTACCGTAGCTCGGTGTTTGTTCCTATCAAGGTCACTCCTCGAAGGCCATCCGCGTTGGCTGGGTCTCAGTTGGTTGGTATTTTGAGCATGGATTGCGAGACGGAGATTGACGTCCTTTTGGCTGCCAAAGAAACCCTTCGCTATTGTTGTACGCTGGCCAACGCGCTCAGAAGGACCTTTGAGGCTCTGGACCTCGCGTTCTATGATTTCCTGTTGGGCGACGAGGGTGTCGTATCAAATGCGTTTTATTACAGGAGAATTGCAGCCATAGGAGACCCAACTTGTTTGGCACTGATTTATTGCGATCTTAACGATTTCAAAGCGGTCAACGATGATGACGGGCACGCTGAGGGCGACAAGGTGATCCGTAACTTCGGAAGGATGGTCATGAAGGCTTGCCTTGGTGCCCCCGAGATATTTGGGAGGTTCTGGCTTTGCCGATTTGGCGGCGATGAGTTTGGCGTACTTTTTGAACAAAGTGATTACGATGACGCTGCCTTGCGAAAATGGGTCGGCAATACTCTCTTGAGGATGGAGGTTCGTTGCTCGTGTGGGAAACACGCGGTCGTGCCGGCAGTCGGCATCGCTACATGGCAAGGTGTCCTTCAGGAACCGGAGGCGGTCGTTGACGGAGAAAAGACACGGTTCGATCTTGCTGAGGAACTGCGCCAATTTGCCGATGATGCTATGTATGGATCCAAGAGGATCTGGAAGGAATTACCTAACCACACTAGGGTTGCCGTGCCTTACGACCTGGTGGCATCGAGTGTGCGGCGTATCAAAAAGAAACAAGACCTAGAGGACCTACGTGACCAGAGCTGGACTTCAGACGCTGACAAAGAGAAAGCAACTGTGCGAGGTAGGCCGTCATGAGAATTGTGCTAGCGAAATGCCCCCGAGCTTATTCCTCGCACTTCCAGGAGAACAGCGAGTCGCTGGCCCTGGCCTATTTGGCGGCAAGTTTGCGTCGCGCGGGATACCGCGAAGTTCTCCTGTTAGATGGATCGCTCACAAGGTTAAGCGTGAGCGAAATAGCTGGACGGATCATGAAGTTAGGTCCGGATCTAGTCGGATTCACGATATCCGATTCCACTTTCCTTGAGTCGACTTTCCAGTGCGCGGCTCAGCTTCGTCGCCTTGGGTCTCGGAGCCACATTATCCTTGGCGGATATACGCCCAGCTTTCAGCACCGTGAGACGCTTTTCGCTTGTGACGCAATTGATTCGGTCTGCAGGTTTGAGGGCGAGGAGACAATTGTTGACCTGGCTAGGGCGCTTGAAGAGAGGCGAGACTGGAGGAAAGTCACCGGAATTGCTTATAGGGGAAGTGGCTCTGTGGTCACAACTCCGCTGCGCCGCGCCCTACGCAATTTGGATGAGCTGCCTTTCCCGTCGCGTGACAATGTTCTCTACGTTATCGAGAACATGCCTGAGACTGGGGTTGTCGGCGTGTCTGGTAGCCGGGGGTGCTACGCGGACTGCTCATTCTGTTCTATTCGTGCCTTCTACGATGCCGAGAATGGCCCCCCTATTCGATTCCGCTCGCCGAAGAACATCGCGGATGAAATTGAGCTTCTTGTTCACACCTACGGTTGGAGCGAAATCCAACTAGTGGATGATGTGTTCGTCGTCCCGGGCCAAGCAGGCATGCACAGGCTGACTCAGTTCGTGGAGGAGTTTCGACGCCGGCAGCTCCGCGTAATGCTCTCGATTTCCGAGCGAGCTTGCAACATCGTGGATGAGACTTGCGTGATGCTTCGAGAGATGGGCGTCCGCCAGATACTGATCGGCATTGAAGCGGGAAGCGATGACCTCCTCAACTACTACAATAAGAGGACGACAATTCGGCAAAATCAGCACGCAATCGAACTCTTGCAATCTATGGAGATCGATCCCGCAGTGTCGTTCATCAACTTTTCTCCCGCAACCACCCTTGAGCAGCTCCGCCAGAATCTTGATTTCCTCTTGAGGCTGCGTGTCAACTTCCTACAGGGCTTGCTCAATCGATTTCAGATATACCCTGGAACCCCGCTGGGCGAGGATATCCTGAGGAGCGGAAGATTCGTCGGGAAATTCCCGAAGTATGACTATATCCCGGATGATCCTCGGACAGATACCATCTACAAGATTGTCAGCCAAAGTTGTGGGCTTTTCTTAACCACGGCATTCGAGTTGAAAAGAATCGAACGGCAACTTCGACGCCTCCTGTTCAAAACAGAAGACGAGGGGGCACGTTCTGTGCGTCTTCGGGAGGCGCGCAATCAGTTTCAGAGATTGCAGCAAAGCATTATGGAAGATGCTGGCCGGCTATTCAGGTATGTCCTTGATTCGGTTGAGGCCGGATCTATCAAGAGCGACGCGGAAGTGTTGGATTGCGTGCTCCACCTCAGGAATGCAGTAAGACATCACTTCGGCATCTGGCACAGTCAACTTGCATTCTTTGAGACTTTCCATCCTGACCTGTCTCGGTCAGATCGTTGCATCGAGTCAGATTCACGCGCATGGATAAATGGATTGCATGAGGGGAGTGATCATGTCAGAACTAACGATCAAAATGTCATCACCCACATTTGACGAAATCGCTAATCTGCTGGCCACGAGTCCAGAGTTCCGTGAAGCCTTCGCAGTCGATCCCGTTGTGGCGGTCCAGGATGCTGGAATCCGCCTGGGGCCAGAAGAGACCGATGCGTTGAGTCGCTTGGCGTCGTCCCGCAAAATGGACGGACCAGAAGGCTTTGATGACCGTTTAGTCTTGTGCTCATCTTCTGGATACTGAGCGACCGAAATGCAATTTGTCATCAATGGTATCGTAGCGGGAGCGCTGTATTCTCTTGTCGCCCTCGGCTTCTCTCTGATCTTTTCCACCGCACGCTTTTTCCACTTTGCGCACGGCGCGTTGTATTGTGTTGCGGCCTACCTCGTTTACTTCTTTGCCTCCGTGCTTGGCTGGACCCCGTGGGTAGCTGTTCCATGCGCAGTGGGCGGCGTTGCTTTTCTCGGTGGATTAGTGGAATTGGGCGTATATCGGCCTTTGCGACACAGGCGGGCATCGTCAGACATCTTGCTTGTTGCATCGTTGGGTTTGTTCATTGTTCTTCAGAACCTTATCTCCCTCGCCTTTGGAGACGCCACGAAGCTTCTGCGATCAGGCCCAATCAAGGAAGGAGTCCTGTTCTTAGGTGCGCGAATTACTCCCATCCAAATTGACATGGTCATTGCCGCCGTGATCTGCATAACGGTACTTGGCTGCGTGTTGAGGTTTTCTGGGGCTGGAAAGAAGATCCGAGCCGTTGCCGACGACTCTGAACTTGCGCAAATTCTTGGTGTACATACAGACCGAGTGGTTCTTGGAGTTTTCACGTCCGGTTCAATCCTGGCTGGGGTTGCGGCGATCCTAGCTGGATTCGATAGCGATATTACGCCGCTGATGGGGTTCAGCGTTCTCTTCATGGCAGTGGTCGCCGCTATCATTGGAGGAGTGGGAAGCATTGGCGGCGCCGCGCTTGGGGGACTTCTCCTGGGCCTAACTCAACAGTTCGTGGCCGCAACTCTTTCCACCAGATGGCAAGAGGTGTGCGTCTTTGTGCTTTTGATCGTCTTCCTTATCCTGAGGCCGGAAGGCATACTAGGAAAGCCTCTCCGAAAGGCCAGAATCTGACATGGAGTATCTTGGCCACGTTCTGGTCCTAGTAGCGATATACACTGTATTGGCGGCGTCTCTTAATGTCCTTGTAGGACACGCCGGAATCCTCTCAGTTGCGCAAGCTGCATTCTACGGCGTGGGAGCTTACGCTTCAGCACTGCTCGCGGTGAGGTTAGGGGCGCCGTTCATCGTGGGGTTGCTGGCGGGCATGGTGGTGGCGGTGCTTGTATCGTTTGTCGTGTCGCTGCCGTCGCTGCGACTGCACGGAGACTACTTTGTGATCGCCACGTTCGGCTTTCAGATGATCCTCTACTCCGTCTTCAACAATTGGATGGGTTTGACCGACGGGCCGCTGGGGATTCCGGGGATACCGCAGCCGGTGATTTTCGGCTGGAGGGTTGAGTCTCACTTCGAGTTCCTGGTGCTCGCGGCTGTGCTGGCCGCGTTTGCTTACCTCGTGGTTTGGCGAATTACGGCGAGTCCTTTTGGGCGGGTGCTCCATGCCATTCGCGAGGACGAAGTGTTCGCGCAGGCGCTGGGGAAGAACACGCTGCGGTTCAAGGTGACGGCCTTCGCCGTGAGTGCCGCGCTAGCGGCGTCGGCAGGGAGCCTGTACGCGCACTACATTACCTACATCGATCCGACCAGCTCTACCGTCATGGAATCCATCCTGGTGCTCTCGATGGTGATCATTGGCGGCGCAGGGAGCCCCTGGGGGCCGCTGGTGGGCGCCGTGGTGCTGGTGACGCTTCCCGAGGCGCTGCGGTTTGTCGGATTCCCCAGCTCGGTGGCAGCGAATCTGCGCCAGATCGTTTATGGGGTGCTGCTCGTGATCATGATGATGTTTCGCCCGCGCGGCCTGGTAGGACGCTATGGCTTTGGGCGGTGAGGCGCGATGGAGGCACTGCGGTGTGAAGGGCTTTCGAAATCGTTTGACGCCACGCAAGCTCTCGCTAACGTCAGCTTGGAATTCCCCACCTCAGGCATAACCGCCATCATCGGCCCCAATGGGGCAGGAAAAACCACTCTGATCAATGTCCTCACGGGGTTCCTCCGGCCGGACGCGGGGCGATGCTTCCTCGGCCGGCGCGTGATAACGCGCCTGGCGCCACACCGCATCGCGCAACTCGGTGTGGCTCGTACCTTCCAGGACCTGCGGCTGATTCAGCTAGTCACAGCGCTTGACAACGTGCTGGTCGCCCGCCCGAACCAGCGCGGGGAACGGCTGCTGGGGGCGCTGTTACGGCTGGGTGTGGCAGCGGAAGAGGCTCGGAACCGGCAGGCAGCGATCGACCTGTTGCGCTTCGTCGGTCTGGAAGAAAAAGCCCTGGAACTGGCGGGCGAGCTTTCCTACGGCGAGCAGAAACTCTTGACCCTGGCTTGCTGCCTGGCCACGGAGGCGCGGATCCTGCTTCTCGATGAGCCGGTGTCGGGCGTCCACCCGGAGATGGCGTCGCGCATCCTCGGCCTGCTCCGGCGACTGCGGGACGAAGGCAAAGTCATTGTCTTCATCGAGCACGATATCTCCGCCGTGCGCCAGGTCGCTGACCTCGTGATCGTAATGGATGAAGGGAAAGTCATCGCGCAAGGTTTGCCGCGGGATGTGCTGGAGCGACCCGAAATCATGGAGGCTTACCTTGCCTGAAGCCGCTCCGATGCTCGCGGTGGAGAACCTGGTCACCGGCTACGGCAAGAAACAGGTCTTGAATGGCGTGAGTCTCGAGGTCTCGGCCGGCGAGATTGTGGCGCTGGTCGGCCACAACGGGGCGGGTAAGTCAACACTGCTCAAGGCGGTGTTCGGCCTCCTTCCCGTCTGGCAGGGGCAGGTGAGCCTCGATGGCAGAGTCCTGAACTCTCCGAATCCGCGAGAGCTGCTGCGCGCGGGCGTGGCGTACGTTCCGCAGGGGAACCGGGTGTTTACGGACTTGACGGTGCGCGAGAATCTGGAAGTCGCGGGCACTACTCTGCCCAATAGGGCAAGCCGGAATGAACGGATCGAGCGGGCGCTCGGCATGTTCCCCGCACTCAGGCCGCGGCTGCGGCAACGAGCCGGGACGCTGTCAGGGGGAGAGAAACAGTTGCTCGCACTGGCCAAGGCGCTGGTGGTGTCGCCGCGACTGCTGCTGATGGATGAGCCTTCACTAGGGCTCGCTCCGCAGCTTGTGTCGGAAGCGCTCCGGCATGTCCAGGAGATTAACCGCGACTCGGGCGTGACCGTGCTGATCGTCGAGCAGAAAGTGCGCGAGGTGCTGAAAATATCAGGCCGCGTGTACGTTCTTCGGACCGGATCGATCACTTTTTCGGGCCCTGCCGGCACCTTGGACGACGATAAACTCCGGCGAGTCTATCTATAGCTTGGCTTGGCCCCAACGGAGAATTGCGCCTTTCCGATCCGACGCTCCCTTCTAAGGGCTTCACCCCGCCAGTCATATCCTAGCTATGTCCTGCGTCAGGCAAGCAGTTAACATAGGTGGCGTCTTGCTTTGAGTTGCTTCAGGAGGCCAACGATTTGCTCTTCGCCAGATCGTTGGCTGGGCCTAATGAGCTGCTCCTCCACAGATCGCATCTACCATTCGCGATTACTGCCGGTTTGTTTTACAGCGGAGGTCGAAAGCACCGCTGCAGTGTGGCATGCGGGGAAAACATTCGCGATTCACGTCACAAAAGTCCCCACAGTCGAGCAGAGCCACGTTCGCGCAGAGGAGCTACCGATCGCTGTAACTCATTAGAAAGATTGGTGCGGAGGGCCGGAATCGAACCGGCACGGCCCTTGCGGGCCAAGGGATTTTAAGTCCCTTGCGTCTACCAGTTCCGCCACCCCCGCGGTTCAACCTCTGAAGGTTAG
>Ga0315280_10009862_pt1 | contig 12101 bp, 11 predicted proteins | sample YL17G06_40_MG_FD_203697 | JGI IMG/M metagenome (GOLD analysis project Ga0315280, IMG submission 203697) | Sediment microbial communities from Yellowstone Lake, YNP, Wyoming, USA - YL17G06_40 | ecosystem: Environmental > Aquatic > Freshwater > Lake > Sediment | place: USA: Wyoming | collected... | reverse complement strand
AGGTTTTGAAGTGTACGTCTTATGGTGGACACTATTTTTTGATGTTTTCTCGTTCGTTCCAAGTTGTTGTTACTATCGATACGCCGTTTGGAACCATAATTTTGGCCTCAAAGGAATTTTCAAGTGGCTAAGGATGTTGCGCCCTTTTTTAGTATTGTATTATTTAGGTGAATATCACTCGATTGGTCATGAGCCAATTGTTGAATTTAAGGATAGTTTCGATAAAAATAGCGCCCTAAGTTTACACGATTAAAAATACCAACGTTAAGACGTTCTTTCTCTCTTTAATTACACCTCAAAGCACGGTTTAATCTACTTTAGATACTTGTTTGTGCTTGATGTATTTTCGGTATATTGTTTTGATTTTGTCTTTGCTTACGTATAATGTGCATAGGATGAGTGTGGTTACTGATATTGCGGAGCCTGCGTAGAACAGTTTTTGGGGCCAAAATTCCAGCGTGATGGTGAACGTGCCTGTCTTGTTTATGTACCAGCCATTGGCAAAACCGTTAGCAGTGAAATGGTATTCATCTGGTATTGGTTGACCATCGATGTATGCAACCCAATCGTTGTGGTAGCTTTCGCTGAAGACGAGGTAGAAGGGACTTGAGGCGTTGACGTGGACTGTGTATTTGGTGGGGTTGATTTTTTCGTAGGTGATGGATGTGTTGCCTGTTTGGTTGGGAGAGAGCAGGTTGTTGGCGTCTGCAAATGTTTCGCCGTTTTTCAGGGAGTAGAATAACATGTTCTCTATTGGTGGGGGGTTGGTTTTTAGGGTTACGGTGTCTGCTTTGTGGTTTATTTGTATGATGGCTTTTTGGTTGGGGGGTATTATTATTGGGAAAGTGACAGGCTTTGTGGCCATGCCCATCCAGCCCGTTTCCCACCAGACTCCTATGATGTCTGATGTTGTGTTTCCGTCGGTTAATATTTCGTCTATGCGGAGTGGTGTGTCGTCTGCGGTTAAGTATACTAGGGTTGAGTTGTAGGCGTTCCAGCCTGTTGCGCTTTGGGGTGGGAAGGTGTATGGGCTTTGGTCGATTGCGGGGAAGCTTAGTGTGTCCCATGGTTCTGACCCGTCGGTTCTTACGACTGCTTTCCATTCAGGGTAGTATCTGGCGGCGTAGTTTTGGTTTGTGAATGTGGAGGTCCAGTTTATTGGGTTTGTTAATCCGTCATAGACGGGTATTGAAGTGTTTTGTCCAGATGTTGATATTGTGTGGTAGCCAGCCGTTAGGGTGATTGGCCCGATGTATTTATAGATGAAAACTGGTCCTTGTTCTTGTGAGTGGGTGTCAATGCTGAAGGTTTGGTCGTCAATTTTTGTTGAGAGGTTTCCGTAGCCGTATCCTGTTGCAACCTTTACGGCTAACAGATAATTTCCAAGAGTGGGCGTGAATATCATGGTTGAGGTTTCGGAAGAGGCTCCGATTGGCGGTGGATTTGTCCATCCATCTTTTACTGGAAGCGTTATTGTTCCACTGTCTGTTTGAAGTGTGATGTTACTTGTTTGCTGGTTTACCTGAATTATTGCTAGTTGGTTTGGAGGTATCATTATGGGCCAACCAGTTACCCAAGACGTGCCTGTTTCCCACCATGCATCAGCACCGATTTGTTTTCCGTTTGCTGAGATGGAGTTTATTAATACTGGTGAAGAAGCGGTGGTTATGTAGATCAACGTAGAGTTGTAACTGTTCCAGTTTGTAAAATTCATCGGAAAAGAGCTAATGTAGGGACAGTCAGTAGAGGACTGAAAGACGAGCATATAGGGGTCGCCTTGTCCGCTAGTGCTTATCACGCCTTTCCATTCTGAGTAGTATCTAGCTGTAATAAGCGGTTGAGGCGAAAGCACGTAGACGATTCTTTCGTAATGCATCGTGTCAGTAAGCATACTATATGAATCGAAGGTTTGATTTTGAATGAGTATTAGATCTATTGGAAGAGAAGAGAGTTGTTGAGCATTAAGTTGATCAGATAATAATAAAACGGATTCTCCGGGATTGAAATCACCTCTTTTTGTAGTCTGCATTAGCCCGCTTAAGCCACTATCTATCAGAATGTTATGGGAGGCTGCGATAATATACATAGGTTTCCAATAGTCATTCCGGTAGAAGTCAAGTTCTCCAAATGACGCTTCCAAATGGAATCCCTTCTGAGATTTCATAATTGATTGAAAATCTTCAGGTGCTATAGAAATGTACCAGCTATTTCCTTCGAGGAATTTCCAGTTAGCATCACGATGAAAAAGAACGTATTTAACATTCATCAGAGCTAATAGTTTTGCCACGTAATCTGTGAAATTGCTAGCGAAATATCTAGCAACTTGCGCACCTATACCGCCACCAGATAGAGAACTAACAACGGGTTTATTGAGTATCCCTTCCGTCGGGTCCGGTCCAGAGAAACCGTTGGGCTTCCATGTATATGCGGCATATCCAAGTATTGAGTAGGGCATTTGAAAAATATTGAAATCTTCTTGCTGGGTACTTAGCCAAGCACGGGCGTCATAATAATATGTGGGTATATTGAAACGACTTGAACCCAAAATTTCATTCCCTTGGTATATTACATCCCCCGTCCAGAGGGGGTATGCATATATACCGACAACTAAAAAAAGTATTAAACCAATAACAGTTCCTTTGATTACCCGCTCCTTTCGAATGGATGAAATTAACTTTCTTTTCCAGTTGCTTTTGTAGAAAGAGGACAGGGCCAACCCAAGAAGAAACGCATATCCCAAAACGACGTACATCCCACCGACCTGATAGGGTGCTGAAACTACATCAACAAGAAGTGGTATGTGAGTGACTAGATACATGTTGAGCTCACCGAAAGGAGCTTTGGCACCAGTCATTGCTAACAAGCCTCCAATTGTCACTAAACAAAAGAAAAGTACATGTTTATCCCGGGGTTTATGCAAAAAGCACGCAAACGCTAGTATAGGAATTAAGAAACCAATTGCTATGAAGAGAGCTGTGCCATAGGTCGGTGCCCAATAAAAGTAAGGGAAGCCTTTGAATCCCGAAAGAAAACCACAGTAGCCGAGCAAACGTACCGCCCCAACAAATGAGCAACTTCCAACGATAAAGTCCGATAGACGGCTTGCGCCAATTGTTGTATAAGCCAGTGAAGTAGCTGAAAGTACCTCTTTAAAAGTAAGAATTGTCGGAAGAAGCCAATACGAATTTAGCGCGGTCCAAACAACCATCAGCTTACCAGTGAAAATAAAGGATCGCGAAATCTCGCTTTTGTTCCAGTTTACAATTATATGAAAAACCAAGTAGAGAAACAGTGGGGCCCAACTAAATATTGCAAATTTTGGGTTGACATAATCCGATGCACTAGTTAACACCCAAACTAAAGACATAAAGAAAATGTATTTTAGCCCGCGTTTCTCGTTGAGACCCTTGATGTATAAACCAAGCACAAGAGGAAGGAAGATTATGTATACCCACAACTGCGGAATAAGGTGAATCGCAAAATATGGGTTGAACATATAGAAGAGCGCGGATATCACACCTGCTAAGTGACGATGTTCTTTTCCAACCGCAGTTGTGGTTAGAAAATACATTGATAGGCCAGCTGATGTAAACATGAGGTAAAAATATATCATGTCAGCATTCTCAATCGAGAGACCGATTATTTCTGAAAACGCCAAGAATCCATTAAAAGGAAATTTATCCGCCAAGATTCGGGGATTTGCGCTTCCTAAAGAATTGGTATCCCATGTGTAAAAGCTTCGAACAAAATTGTGCAACCTATCAGGTGGCAAGAGCATGTCTCCGCCTGCAATTAAGGAACCCCCCCTAAACCAACTAACAGATACAAAGCCCACGGAAAGAATTATTAATATGCTGATAATGGACTTTTTATGATTGGCACAAAACTTTCCGATTTTCTGCATTTTCAGGCAAACCTAACTTTTTTCCAAAGTTGCATTGGATTAATTTTAATCATTTGCATTTTAATCTCGCGATCTGAAATTCTCCGAACAAGGTACTGCACTCTCAAATGCTCGATCCAAATAATTCTGAAATGCAGTATAACCCAATTTATTGCCCTAGCCATAGCAAATGCGTTATCAATTTTTTTCGTTATTAAGAAAAATAACATTTGAGAAAAATTGAACATCATTAATACAGGCATAATCTTAAAAGTAGAACATAAATTGTAATTTTTTATCAAAGTGAAAAATTTGTTTCTTTCAGCATAGTATGTATTCGTAGGTTTTGAAAGTTTCCGCATAGAGCCACTTACTGCATGATACACTTTCGCGTTTGGCACAGAAACAACTTTAAAACCCGCGAGTCTTATTCTCCAACATAGGTCATTATCTTCATACCATCCAAAATATTTCTGGTCAAAACCGCCTATTTTATCAAAAACACTTTTCCTAACCATCAATGCTGTCGACCCATAAGTGAATACTTCGGCAACACTTTGATCAAACTGCCCTTGGTCTTTTTCAAGCCTGCCGCGAGGATACAAAAAACCAAATTTATCCATTTGCGCCCCAGCAATATCTATAACCTGATGATTAGCCATCAACAATTGTTTACAACCAGCAGCGCCGATTTTTTCATTCTTATCCAAAACATTGGCTAACCGTTTTAACCAGGCAGCATCGACCTCGGTGTCATTGTTTAGAAAAACAATATAATCGGCATTAGCATTAACATGACGTGCACCAATATTATTTCCTTCAGCCGCACCATAGTTTTTCTTATTTGAAACTATTTTTAGACGAGCGTCGTAACCAAAATGTTTTGCAACAGATTCAACACTTCCATCGGCTGAGGCATTGTCACAAAAGATTACTTCAAAATTAGGATAATCAGTCCTCAAAACTGAATCTACACAGCGCTCCGAAAAATCTCGGGCATTGTAATTTAGTATTATTATGGAAATGAGTGGAGTCTCATTTGTGGATTTTCTGAAAGCACCCATACCTAATTCGCAACCTTCATGGTCGTATATCATGTGCTAATCTCCATACTTCCAGTGATGGGCTACTTCAAAGATATGTTTCTCAGCACCACCAATTTTTGTAATCCACCCATTCATAACTATTAAAAATCGCAAGGCTGTCTCATCTTATCCCTGAAAACTTAACCACTGCCGATAGACGCCAGTTGCGGACATAATTAAATGGACGATACCCGAGTTGGTCTTTGATTATTCTTCCCCGTTGAAACGAGTCAGTCACCATAGGCGTCTCACCTTTTTCACAACTTATATAGGCCAACCAAACGAACCCTAATTTTTTCTTAATTCCTAAAAAGCATATTCCTGCAGCTTTAAGAACTTTTTGGATGAAAAACCCATGGTCAGAAAAAACAAATTCAAAAAAGGATTTTGTAAACCGGGCATTTCAGCAGATACTTCCAAAATTCAAGGTCAAGGTTTGTTACCAATAAAGAGCAAATACTGTGTCATAGGGGCAAATAAAGATGGAAATTTTGATAGACCAATATTAATTCCTCCAACAAGACCGAGCCACATACATATACATTTTCCTTTAAATCCCGCCTTTTCGCACAAAGAAGCAAACTGGTCGCGCGTATATTCTCTCACATGTATGGTAGGATAAACAATTTCTTTCCCGATAAGAGATCGCAACATATTAGATAACCTTAACCTATTTGGAGTTCCTAGAACTACGTATCCACCATTTTTACATACACGAAAAGCCTCGTTGACAAATTGTTCGTCATCCCAAATGTGCTCCACAACATCAAACGATACAACAGAATCAAAACTCTCAGCCTTAAACGGCAATTTTGTCGCATCAGCCAAGAAGAAACCAAACTTGTCTCTTCTTTGAGGACTCACCCTGTTAAATACATCGATGCCAACGGTCGAGCTTACATCATAGAATAATGTTGTTCTGGCCCCGTCGCCACAGCCAAGTTCAAGTACTCTGTTTCCAATTAGATTACGATCTATGAAATTAGTCATAAATTCATTAAACGCGTTATCAAATCGACAAATTAACATAGAAACACTCACGAGTTTCTTATTGCATCTAGTAATACTATAGCTCTCTTATCCCAATCCCATTCTTTAGCCCAATCCAAAGCATCAGTTGCAGTCTTTTTATAAAAACTTTCGTCTTTTAATAATTTAAGTATGTTCAGGGCAAACGCCTCCAAATCAAAACAGGGCGTCTTAAGCATTCCCTTTGGATAATAAGTCTTTAACGCTGGAAGATCGAAACTTACGCCAGGCAAACCACATGCCATGGCTTCACATGCAGCCATTCCTCCACTATCATAAATTGCCGGGTGCACAACAACCCTGCTATCCCGGAATATCTTTATTTTTTCAATACCATCCTTAAAACCAAAAAGAACAATATTCTGTTCCAGATCATATCTTTTTATCTTGTTCATAACAGCATTTTCAAGTTCGCCCACACCAATCATAGCCAACTTCGCATTATTTTTCTTAGCGCAAACTGCTTTCCATATATCTATAAGCTCCAAAACACCCTTTTGCGGATGAAACCTACCAATGAAAACAACATCGAAATTTTTAGTTTGGGGCTCTGGAATCAAAGTAGGCGTATTGATATCAACGCCGCCTCGAACCGCCACTACTTTGCTATATGTAAATTTTTTATTGTCTATGAATCGCCACCTATCCAATTCACTCGTAACCCAAACCATATCGGCATATTTTCTAACCAAATAGTAAACAGGTATTTGAGATAGATAGTAAATAAGCCCCTTTAAAACTGCCTTTCCCTTGTAAGGTGTTTCACTGCTGAACGGATTGGAAGCGAAAAGATAGAATCCGGCCACCCATTTTGCGCGCTTGAATCGCATTTTCATAACAAATGCTGGAATGGCGTCAGGCCAGAAATCGGATCCTGAGTAGATTACGGTAACTCCGCTTGCAGGTTTAATTTTAATAGCATTCAGACATTGCTTAATCATTCTTACTGCGTATAGTGCATAGAGACCAAGTTTTTGGTATTTTGATGAATATGCAACTATATACTTTATGGATTTTAGGCCATATCTATGAAGTTGTTCATAGCCTTCCTCGGATGTAAAAAAATATATTTTTATTCCTGTCCCTAACCAGCGTTTTGCACATTCAATGAAAATTCGAGTGCCGCCATCTAAGCTATCAGTTCTAGTTATCGAGTTACCCATAACGTATATAGAATCTAGTTCTTTCAAACCTGAGTCCTAATCCCACTTTTGTTTAACCAATCATTTTCTTGGCAAGAGCAAAAAGAAAGATATTGTATCTTTCGGTATGGACAACTCTCAGGTCGGCTTTTTCAAAGAGGGACTGAAAGAAACCCTTTGAAAAGGAATTGACAACTGTGGTAGAATGATACTCCAACCTTTCCAGAGGTTTGCCAAACATCTTGTGAATAATCGCTCTCGAAGGCCACATAAATCTATTATAGTATAAACTTACCACGAAGCGTCGAAAGAAATGTTCAACGATGGCGTCCGTAGCAACAAGTCCGCCTTTTTGAACCACACGCGCTAACTCCCTCATTGAGTCTAGAGGATTAGGTAGATGTGGGAATATTTGGATGCAACATACGGCTGGAAAAAAACCATCTGTGAACGGAAGGTGTTCAGCGTCACAGTTACACATCATGATCTTGTCTGCAACTCCGTTGGCTTTAGCTCTTATCCTCGCGATCTTGATCATCTCCCTCGAAATATCCGCGCCTATAATCGCTTTAGCACCGGCCTTTGCAAGGGCAATCGCCAGTCTGCCCTTTCCCATATCTAAAACAACCTTGCCTTCAGGCTGAGTTAGACGAATCAGATCTGATCTCTCCTCAATGTAATATTGACTGTAGTTTTCATCTTCCTCTGGTTCCCACCAAACCGAAACGGTCCCATCTTTTTGGAAGTACTCTTTCAATTCGCTCTTACTCAAACGGTGAACTCCTGACTTAGCTTCTTCCACATATCAACGCCATCGTCTTTATGCTTTTCCTTTTCATTCACTCGAAACCCACATGCAACATAGTGACAGAAAAGAATCGCACTGGACATTATCATGATTTCAAAGAATATGTAGAATTGACTGTTGACTGTTTCCGGCACGATTATCATAATTGTTGCTTTGAGTTTCCCAAATTAATGAGAATCTTCATTGCCTCAAGAAGACTATCCATTGTATTAACGTTAATATTCACCCCATCGATAAAGGAACCGTAAGCCAGATTATCTTTAGCCATCAACTTGATCGTATTTGTTATCTCCTTTTCGTTGCGAGGCGGCTGTACAGATGTGTTCTCAATGTAATCGTACACTATGGGATCAAAGATGTAGATTCCGCAGCCTCTTATATTAGACGTAGGAGCACTGGGCTTTTCTGCAATATCCAAAACGTTTCCATTTTCGCCCAGTGTCACACTGCAAGTAAGCTTCAGTCGTTCAACATTTTTCTCAAGGATCACACCTTCAACCACTTTTGCTCTTTTAACCCAAAAATCCTTCACTAAATTATCAAGAGACTTTGCAATAGTGAGATCGTCTCCTAGAATTACCATAAATGGCTCATCAATATAATCGTGGGTCAACCCAATTGCTTGGGCTATTCCTTGCGGGTTCGGTTGCTCAACATAGTCGATCCTGATTCCAATGTCTTCGCCGTGACCAAAATATTCCTGAATTATTTCTTTTTTGAACCCAACAACCAGATAAACTTCCTCAACGCCCATTTTTTTCATATTTTCAATCACATATTCCAGTATGGGCTTATTCAAAATTGGCAACAAGGGTTTAGGCAGCACTTTTGTTAGTGGAAGATCGTTTAATCGCCGTCCTTTTCCAGCGGCTGGAATAACCCCTACTTTGATTTTTTTCATTTTTTCTTCACTTCATTCATTGGCAGTTTAGTGGTTATGGCAAGTCTCTTTCCTTTTGCTTGCAAGACAAGAAATAGTCTAAGTAACCAAGGGTTAAATGGGTGCATAGCCTTCATGATTTCTTTGTCAGAGATTTTACGTGATTTCTGAATTTCTATCCTCTTTTTCAAAATAACTCTTAGATCTTTCAAGACATAAAACATACCTTTCGATGCAGCGGTGGATAGTTTCCAGTTTTTCTTTATGATAAGCAAATAGAGAATTTTTATCATCTCCACTGCTAGAATTACTGCTGACAATTTAAGAAGGGTTTTCAATTCATAGTTTTTGATGAGCGTTACAAGGTGATTTCTAGTATACCACTTGACATTATTGATTCTTTGAAAGTACGTAGCCCCAACAGTCCCTCCTCTAGCGTGATAAACTTTGGCTGTTGGAACGAAAAATACCTTATAACCTGCCAAACGAGCTCTCCAAGAATAGTCCATATCGTCATATTCCATAAAAAAATATTCATCCAGCACTCCAATTTTCTTTATAACTTCTTGCTTAACTGCAAACGCCATTCCTTCCGCAAAGAATACTTCTAAAGTTTCCTTTAAGGGAGCATAACTATAAGCGTAGCCAAATCTATCTAGGTAATTCATTCCAGAATCTGGAGTTCTTCTATCCCACATAGAGAGAGAATTGCACTGAACCAAGCCAATATTCTTGTCAGCTTTCATAACCTTAGCAATTTCTTTAATCCAGCTAGTCTCTACTTCCATATCATTGCTTATACATACTACTATTTCGCCCTTCGCCACGCTCATGCCCTGATTATTGGCCGGAGACCAGCCAACGTTTAGAGTATTTTGAATTATCTTTGAATTTGCGTTGTTTTTGAACATTTTTTTGGCGAATTCAACGCTTCCATCAGAGGAGCCGTTATCCACGAAGACTATTTCTAGTTTATCCTCAGGATAATCGCTAGCCAAAATCGACTCAAGCAATCCTTTAAGCCATTTTTTCCCATTTAAATTGACCACTATTATCGAGATAGTCGGCCATTGCCTTTGTGTTTCTTGCACAATGCATCGACCTAGTTTAAGCGTGATCCTTTATTCCATCTGCATTATAAGTTATTGGATTGAGGGAAAACTGTGATCAACTTTTCTGATGGCAAGTTCATTCTTGAGATGACTCTGTAGACTTGAATAACATTAGAAGTGCCTGGCAAAAGCGCCCAGTGCAACAGAGATAGTCTGTACAATTTTCATGACTAACATTCCCATGAAATGTGCAGGATCTAAGAAGAAATAACGTCGATGCCTAATAAAAGATGGTCTTACGATGGAAATTTGTTTTAGACCACCTAGACCATGCTTTTTTGTGAACAAACCTAATGAACCAGTTTTCCCATACCTGACCATCCTAATTACGACTTCTTTCAAAGAAGAAGCTTCCCCTAGATGCCACAAGGCAGAGTCTTGCAGCAAGGAAATTCTGCATCCTGATTCAATCAGCCTATTATGTAGATCGTAGTCTTCCCAAGCTATGATCGTTTCGTCGTATCCCCCCACCGACAAGAAAATACTGCGTTTAATGAACCTTGGAGCTACATTGACCATATCATCTAGCAGCATCTTTTGTTCTAGCATTCTGCAGCTTACCCAAAAATTGTTTAGTTTACTTGGATGCGGCAAAACCGGAAGCACAACCGCGTCAGCCCCTTCATAGCATAGGTTAAGACATTTTGTAATGGTGTCTTTGTCTAGGATCATGTCAGAGTCAATGCGAAGGATGTATTCGCCTTTAGCTTCTTTCACGCCATAATTCATCTGAGCAGACCTTTCAGGACCCATTAGCAAGGTTCTTGCTCCGAGGCTTTCCGCAATCTCTCTCGTTTCGTCAGTGCTGTAGTTGTCAACGACAATTGTCTCAACGTTCGGATAAGTCTGTGCCTTCACTGATTTAATGCAAGCTTCAATAGTACTAGAAGAGTTATATGTAGGAATTATGGCGGAGACTAGCGGTCGTCCAGCTAATGGGATAGCCCCATCGACATTAACGCTACTTGTTTTTTGCAAAATCCTTCACGTGCCCTAAAACTTTTGCAGCACCTTTAACAGAGTACTTAACATCCCTCAAAGACCGTATCCGAACCAACTGTTTAAGCACATACTTCGGCGACAAAAACACCTTATAAATCTCATCACAAACCTTCACCACTTCCTCAGGCATCATATCCGGCGTACTCAAAACAGGCTCCTTCATATCAAAACAATCATAATCCCTCGGATCAATCCGGAACCATCCGTTCTCCAACGCTTCAGCATACAATTTAGTCCCTGGATACGAAATAACAATCGTAGACTGAAGAGTAACAGCCCAACCCTTCACCATCAACATCCTCGCAAGCCTAAACTCTATGATCGGCAATATGTCTGTAACTACTTGATTAACATTATCAGCGGTTAAGTCTTCAAGCCCCTCATGATACACGGGTATGCAAGCAATGCCTAATTTTGTTGCCATCTAAGACTCTGTCTCTTTTTTCTTGGCGGTAATCCGCATCACTAGGTTATTAAAGAGTCGCCATGCGGACAAAAACACGCTGAAGGGACACTTTTTCTCGCCCACTAGGGGATCCAGAATCATGAAGTTTTCTTCATCCACTCCTACAACAACTACAGCATGACCACAGTGCACCTTAACCCACGGGAAGTAGTAAGGGTCAACAAAGGCTATCACCGGCACGCCACCCTTTACACACTTTGTCAAGTCGCTTAAACCCATGTTCACAACACTCACAGAAAACCTCAGCCTCTCCAAAGCTTCAGCGGCTTCTATTACAGTGGTTCCATATCGGTTGGTTTTGCATAACCCTAAGAGCTCTTCATACTTCACAGACGAACCAAGAAAACCCAAGACCATGTATATACACGCCGGTAGACAATCGTAATCGTGTAACTGCCTCTTCAAGCGCACGTTAAGTCTCGAACTCATCGCGCCGTCTTCAACAACGCTTCAGCGTTTCTTATGAGCGCTTCTTTGGTTGTTACGCTTACAATATCTCCAGTTGCCGCATCTACAAAGTAGTCCCCAGCTTTTCCTACAACACCCTTTGAGGGATAAGCTAAAAATATCGGAACCTTCCAAAGAACAGAGTCCAAAGTTTTCAATATCTCAGGCTCACCAGCCATAAAACTAGACCCCACATACTTTACCAGATATTCATTAACCAGAGCCTTCGCCTTATCGCCCGGAACCA